>WBZS01001915.1_pt1 | contig 14478 bp, 14 predicted proteins | sample 5204201 | NCBI WGS metagenome assembly WBZS01 (sample SAMN12344357, study PRJNA552823) | activated sludge metagenome | biome: Activated sludge suspended growth; feature: Nitrification reactor; material: Wastewater; isolation source: activated sludge from nitrification reactor of wastewater...
CGATGATGTCGCCAATGATCTTCATCGATGGCTCGGGCGGGTAGATGTAGGTGTTGCGGACCATGAACTCCTTGAGGATGTCGTTCTGGATCGTGCCCGCCAGCTTGTCCTGCGATACGCCCTGCTCCTCGGCCGCCACGATGTAGCCGGCCAGGATGGGTAGCACGGCGCCGTTCATCGTCATCGACACACTCACCTTGTCGAGCGGAATGCCGTCGAACAGGATCTTCATGTCCTCTACAGAATCGATAGCAACACCCGCCTTGCCCACGTCGCCGGTGACGCGCGGATGGTCCGAGTCATAGCCTCGGTGCGTGGCGAGGTCGAACGCCACGCTCACGCCCTGCCCGCCGGCGGCCAGCGCCTTGCGGTAGAAGGCATTGGATTCTTCCGCCGTCGAGAAACCCGCGTACTGCCTGATCGTCCATGGCCGCACCGCGTACATCGTCGCCTGCGGGCCGCGCAAAAACGGCTCAAAGCCCGGCAGCGTGTTGGCGTAGGGCAGGTTCTTGGTGTCTTCCGCCGTGTACAGCGGCTTGACCGCGATGCCGTCCGGCGTCACCCAGTTCAGCGCGGTCACATCGCCGCCGGGCGCGGATTTCTGCGCCGCCTTCTGCCAGTCGGCCAGGGTGGCGGTGTGGAACGCAGGGGCTTGCTTGCTGGTCATGGGTATCGACTCTGGTTGTCTGAATGTCGTGAATATCGGGCGCGCGGCGACGCACGAGTGCTCACGTCGGCACGGTGTCGGCAGCGTGCGTCCGCGATCCCGCCGCCTTCGCTGCGCTCACAAACGTAATTATTAATTCAAAATCAAGCGACAGGCTTACAATCGAGCAAAATTTTTCGATCATGACGACTGGACGCCTCGCCCCCCGGGCGCTGTACGAAGAAGTGGCCGAGCGCCTGCGCCAGCGCATTTTCGCTGGCGAGCTGGCGGCGGGCGACTGGATCGACGAATTGCGCATCGCCGAACAAATGGGCATCAGCCGCACGCCGCTGCGCGAAGCGCTGAAGGTGCTGGCCGCCGAAGGCCTGGTGACCATGAAGGTGCGCCGCGGCGCCTATGTGACCGAGACGTCGCCCAAGGACCTGGCCGACGTCTACCACCTGCTGGCGCTGCTGGAGACCGACGCCGCCAGCGCCGTGGCCGGCCGCGCGAGCGACGCCGAACTGGCCGAATTGGCTGCGCTGCACCAGGATTTGGAAACGGCGCTGCCCGACACGGCGCGCTTCTTTGCGCTCAACGAGGCATTCCACCTGCGCCTGCTGGAGCTGGCCGACAACCACTGGCGCCTGCAGATGGTGCAGGACCTGCGCAAGGTGATGAAGCTGCACCGCCAGCATTCGCTGCAAAAGGCGGGGCGACCCGCGCAGTCGCTGGCCGAGCACCGCGCCCTGATGGCCGCGCTGGCCGCCCGCGACGCCGCTGGCGCGGCAGCCTGCATGCGCGTGCACATGCAGGGCGGCCTGGAAGCGGCCAGCTGACGCAAGGCCCCGGCGCCCGCGCGCCATGCGGCCTGTTGCGCGTGGTAACCGGGCATTCGCCCGTTCCCGCGCCTTGGAAGCACTATAGTATTGGTAGCTTGCGCCGCAGCATCCAAGCGCGCAAGGCCATCAAAATGCCTCAAATCCAATATCCCTCACTGACGCGCCGCGCCGCCCTGTTCGCCACCGGCGCACTGGCGACCTTGGGCGTGCCATGTGCCGCCTGGGCCGCCGTTGATGCCGCATGGCCGCGCAACGCCGTCGTACCCGGCGGCGTGGCCCGCATTGAGCTGGGCCCCGCCGCCACGCGACCGCGCGCGTTTGCCGACGATGCGCCCCTGCTGGTGGTGGGCGACCCCATTGTCTGGACGGCGCTGGTCGGCATTCCGCTGTCGGCCACGCCAGGCACGGCGCACATCCGCGTATCGACGCCGGAGGGCGAACGGATGCTGGACTACACGGTGGCGCCCAAGCGCTATACCGAGCAACACCTGAAAGTGTCGCCCCGCACCGTCGACCTGTCACCCGAAGACCTGGCACGCCACGAGCGTGAACGCGTTCACCAGCAGGGCGTCATCGCCACCTTCAGCGCACCGCCCGCTAGCGACCTGAAGATGCGCCCGCCCTGCCCCGGCCGGCGCTCCAGCTCATTCGGACTGCGGCGCTTTTTCAACGGCCAGCCGCGCAACCCGCACAGCGGCATGGACATCGCCGCGCCCACGGGCACGCCGGTGGTCGCGCCGCTGGCCGCCAGCGTGATCGACGTCGGCGACTACTTCTTCAACGGCCACACGGTCTGGCTCGATCACGGCGGCGGCCTGCTGTCGATGATGTGCCACCTGAGCCGCACCGATGTGAAGCCGGGCGATCGCCTGGCCCCGGGCCAGCGCCTGGGCGCGGTGGGCGCCACCGGCCGCGTGACCGGGCCGCACCTGCACTGGACGGTCAGCCTCAACCGCGCTTCGGTCGATCCGGCGCTGTTCCTGGCCGATTAGGGCACCCCCTCGTTAGCCAGCGTTGACACGGCTGCGACCCACTGCGAGCATTCCGCCATGTTGTCCAAATCTTCCATTTTTTCCCTGACACAACGTCGCGGTTGGCTGGCGCTGTGCGCTGCCGCATGGCTGGGCGGCTGCAGCGCGCCGCCCACCTTGGCACCGCCCGTGATCGCCCGCGCCGCGCCGCATAACGCGCCCTTCGCCGATGGCATCGGCATGCGCTTCGTGCGCATCCCGGCCGGCGAATTCATGATGGGCAGCGACGAATCGCCACAGGCGCTGGCCAAGGCTTTCCCGCATGCCGACCCCAAGCGCCTGAGCGATCTGGCCGACGAACGCCCGGTGCACCGCGTGCGCATCACGCGCGACTTCTGGATGGGCGCGCACGAAGTGACGGTGGGGCAGTTCCGCCAGTTTGTGCAGGCGTCGGGTTATGTGCCCGAATCGATCCGCGACGGCACGGGCGGCTACGGCTTCAACGCCAACTACGACCCATCGCGTACCGAGCGCGGCGACCTGTTCGAAGGGCGCGACCCGCGCTATTCGTGGCAGAACACCGGGTTTGCCCAGACCGACCGCCACCCCGTGGTCAACGTCACCTGGAACGATGCCGTGGCCATGGCCCAGTGGCTCAGTCAGCGCGAAGGCGTGACCTACCGCCTGCCGACCGAAGCCGAATGGGAATACGCCGCGCGCGGCGGCACGCGCACCCGTTACCCGGCGGGCGACAACCCCGACGTGCTGCTGAAAACCGCCAACACCTTCGACAGCGAAACCGCCCTGCGCTGGCCGCGCTGGCGCGAGCAGGCTGGCCATGGCAGCGACGGCTACCCCTTCACGGCGCCGGTGGGGAGCTTGCGGCCCAACGCCTTCGGCCTGTACGACATGATCGGCAACGCGTGGGAATGGTGCGCCGACTGGTACGGCGAGGACTACTACACCCGATCACCCACGGACGACCCGCCCGGCCCCGCTTCGGGCAATGTGCGCGTGCGCCGTGGCGGCTCATGGCACAGTTGGCCGCTGTATTCGCGCGTGGCTTTCCGCAACTGGAACACGCCGGAAACGCGCTACGTGCTGGTCGGTTTCCGCCTGGTGCGCGAAAAATGACGCTCCCTGAGCCGCTACGCGGCTTCCCTTGTGGGAGGACAGCACTGGCAGCCCCGGCCACGGCGTTCTCGCAGGAACTGGTTCGCGGCAAATCGGCTTGACGATGGGCTATGGCACCCGTTACCACCAAGCTGGTCACTCATCGCGGGCGCAACCGCCCCTAGCGCGCTTCATATTCAACCGGATCAATATATAATCAAAGGCTTTGCCGACAACATCCACAAACCCTTAAAGGAATACTTCCATGGCCGCTGGTAAGCCCAAGAAGAAGAACCCCCGCCTGGCATCCGGCCGCAAACGCGCCCGCCAGAACGTCAAACTGAATGCCGCGAACACGTCGCTGCGCTCCAAATACCGCACGTCGGTGAAGAACGTCGAAAAAGCCGTTCTCGCCGGCGACGTCGAGAAGGCCAAGAGCGCCTTCGCGCTGATGCAGTCGGTGGTCGACTCGGTCGCCGACAAGGGCATCTTCCACAAGAACAAGGCCGCTCGCGACAAGAGCCGCCTGTCGGCCAAGGTCAAGACCCTGGCCACCCAACCCGCCGCCTGACGGTCCAATCAGGCAAACCGCCCGGTCGGGGCGGATCACAGCATCCACCCCGCCGCTGTTTGTATCGGGTGCGCTGTCGGCAAGAAACAAGAAAACCGCCTTCGGGCGGTTTTTTTGTGGGCGCGCTGAAAACTATCGAATTGATAGCTACCTACGCTACTCCAGCCTGCGGTCAGGCCTGCTTTGACTCAAGCCATCAAGGGTCGGTCGCAGGCGGGTCGGGCAGCAGGCAGGCTTCGATCACCTGCAGTTCGTTGTCGGCCGCGAAGCCCATCACGAAGTCCCAGGCCATGGGCTCGTGGTCTTTCAGGGCGCGGTGCACGACCACGGCCTTTACGCCGTCCAGCGTGGTCGGCACGCACCAGGGCGAATAACTGATGTGGCCGCCCCGCCCTGTCGCGCCACCCGGGCGGAACTGCGCCATGACGCCGGCCAGGCGCTCGGCCCAGTCGCTCGGGCGAAAGGTGCGCCCGTCGCGCGTGATGCCGCGGATGAAGATCTCGTTGCTGGTCGGTGTGGGCGTCATCGTGTACTGACATCGCAGGGCACGCTTGTGGCATGTTGCGGTGCAGCGAAAATTTTATCTTATATAAGACTCGCGCCGATCACGCGGCCCCCGCATCGCAGTGATGCGAAGCCGGCAACAAACACGGCGGGTCGGCAACCTAGAATGCAGCTTCAGCGGGCCGGGTTGGCCCGATTCTCATTATTGATCCCGTATCAAGGAGCACGCCGTGACCGCGCACATCGAAGCAGCCTCGCCCCACACCATGAACACTTACGCCCGCCTGCCGATGGCGGTCGATCATGGCCAGGGTTGCCGCGTGGTCGACGTCAACGGCAAGAGCTACCTGGACGGCCTGGGCGGCATCGCCGTCAACACGCTGGGCCACAACCACCCCAAGCTGGTGCCGGCGCTGCAGGACCAGATCTGCAAGATCATCCACAGCAGCAACTACTACCACGTGCCCAACGCCGAGGTGCTGGCCAAGAAGCTGACCGAACTGTCCGGTCTGACCAACGTGTTCTTCTGCTGCACCGGGCTGGAGGCCAACGAGGCGGCGCTCAAACTGGCGCGCAAGTTCGGCCATGACAAGGGCATCGAGCGGCCCGAGATCGTGGTGTACGAAAAGGCCTTCCACGGCCGCAGCATCGCCACGCTCAGCGCCACCGGCAACCCCAAGATCCAGAAGGGCTTCGAGCCGCTGGTCGAAGGCTTCATCCGCGTGCCCATGAATGACATCGAGGCTCTGAAGAAGGCCACCGAAGGCAACCCCAACGTGGTGGCGGTGTTCTTCGAAACCATTCAGGGCGAGGGCGGCATCAACGCCATGCGCATCGACTACCTGCAGCAGTTGCGCAAGCTGTGCGACGAGCGCGACTGGCTGATGATGATCGACGAGGTGCAGTGCGGCATGGGCCGCACCGGCAAGTGGTTTGCCCACCAGTGGGCGGGCATCCAGCCCGACGTGATGCCGCTGGCAAAGGGCCTGGGATCGGGCGTGCCGATTGGCGCCGTCGTGGCCGGCCCCAAGGCCGCCCATATCTTCCAGCCGGGCAACCACGGCACCACCTTTGGCGGCAACCCGCTGGCCATGCGCGCGGGCGTCGAGACCATCCGCATCATGGAAGAAGAAAAGCTGCTGGACAACGCCGCCAAGGTCGGCGCGCACCTGAAGGCCGCGCTGGAAAAGGCACTGGCCGGCAACCCCGGCGTGAAGGAAGTGCGCGGCCAGGGCCTGATGATCGGCATTGACCTGACCAAGCCGTGCGGCGTGCTCGCGCAGCGCGCGCTGGACGCCGGCCTGCTGCTGAGCGTGACCGCCGACAGCGTGGTGCGCCTGGTGCCGCCGCTGATCCTGACCGAGGCCGAGGCCGACGAGATGGTGGCCATCCTGGTGCCGCTGATCGAGGCGTTCCTGAAAGAGTGAGATGAGCGCGCAGATCAAGCATTACCTGCAGTTCGCCGATTTCACGGCCGATGAGTACGCCTACCTGTTCGAGCGCTCGGCCCTCATCAAGCGCAAGTTCAAGGCCTACGAAAAGCACCACACGCTGGGCGACCGCACGCTGGCCATGATCTTCGAGAAGGCCAGCACGCGCACGCGCGTGAGCTTCGAGGCCGGCATGTACCAGCTGGGCGGCAGCGTGGTCAACTTGACCAGCGCGGGCAGCCAGCTGGGCCGCGCCGAGCCGATCGAGGACACGGCGCGCGTCATCAGCCGCATGGTGGACATCGTGATGATCCGCACCTTCGAGCAGGCACGCATCGACCAGTTCGCGGCGCACTCGCGCGTGCCGGTGATCAACGGGCTGACCAACGAATACCACCCGTGCCAGATCCTGGCCGACATCTTCACCTTCATCGAGCACCGTGGGCCCATTCAGGGCAAGACGGTGGCCTGGATCGGCGACGGCAACAACATGGCCAACACCTGGGCGCAGGCGGCCGCGTTGCTGGGCTTCACGCTGCGCGTGTCCACGCCGCGTGGCTACGAGGTCGATTCGCAACTGGCCGCGCTGGACGGCAACGGCAGCGGCAAGGGCTGGCAAAGCTTTGCCGACCCGCGCAAGGCCTGCGAAGGCGCCGACCTGGTCACTACGGATGTGTGGACGTCGATGGGCTACGAGGCCGAGAACGAGGCCCGCAAGCAGGCGTTCGCCAACTGGTGCGTGGACGCCGACATGATGCGCGCCGCCAGGCCCGACGCCCTGTTCATGCACTGCCTGCCCGCGCACCGCGGCGAAGAAGTGACCGCCGAGGTCATCGACGGCCCGCAATCCGTGGTGTGGGACGAGGCCGAGAACCGCATGCACGTGCAGAAGGCGCTGATGGAATACCTGCTGCTGGGCCAGCTGGCCTGAGCGCGGGCGACTTCCTGCCCCTACAGCCTTCGCCATCGATCTTCCACCACCGATGGCGCCCCAGCAAAGCGACTGCCTGCACTGTGGCGCCTGTTGCGCCAGCTTCCGGGTCGACTTTGCGGGCGGCGAGTTGCTGTCCGAAGGCGGCCAGGTGCCGGACGGGCTGACGGTGCGCCTGACCACCACCCTGTGCCGATTGCGCGGCACCGACCATGCGCCGCCCCGCTGCGCGGCGCTGGGCGGACAGGTGGGGCAGCGGGTGCGCTGCGGCATCTATGAATGGCGCCCGTCGCCGTGCCGCGAGTTCGAGGCGGGGTCGGACGCCTGCCTGCGCGCGCGGCGGCAGCATGCCCTTTCCGGCGACGCCTGATACGCGGATAGCTATCAATAAAATAGCTGGCGGCGCTTGCCAGGCAAGCGCCGGCGCCTATTTTTTATGGACATCGGGTGGCGCGCAGGCCCCGCAGTCGTCGCAATCGTGGCAGCCGCCCGTCTGCCCCACGCGCGGGTTCAGGCCCAGCCGCGCCACCAGCCCTTGGCGCCAGCGCGCGGGCATGAAGTGCCACAGCGCATACAGCGCCGCCGCGGCCACGATGAGTGCGACGACAAGTTGCTGCATCACCCTGCCCCCAGCGCCACGGCCACCCGATAGGTGATGAAGGCGGCCACATAGGCCAGCCCGAACAGCTGCACCAGCATGATCAGGGGCCAGCGCCAGCCGTTGGTTTCGCGCTTGACGGCCACCAGCGTCGACACGCACTGCGGCGCGTAGACATACCAGGCCAGCAACGCCAGCGCCGTCGCCAGGCTCCAGCCGTGCGCCAGCAGGCCCTGCAGTTGCGCCGCCACGTCGTCGCCGCTGGCCGACAGGGCGTACACCGTGCCCAGCGCGCCCACCGCCACTTCGCGCGCCGCCATGCCGGGCACCAGCGCGATGGCGATCTGCCAGTTGAAGCCCACCGGCGCCAGCAGCTTCTGCAACTGCAGGCCGATGCGGCCGGCGTAGCTGTACAGAATCGCCGGTCCCTCGGCGCCCGGTGGCGCCGCCGGGTAGCTGGAGAGGAACCACAGCAGCACCATCACCGCCAGGATGATGCCGCCCACGCGCTGCAAAAAGATGTGGGCCCGTTCCCACAGCCCGAACGCCAACTGGCGCGGGCTGGGCCAGCGGTAGGCGGGCAGCTCCATGATCAGCGGCGTGGGCCGGGCGTTGCCGCCGCGCGCCGTCAGCCGGTACACCCAGGCGATGGCCAGCGCGCTGACAATGCCCGCCACGTACAGCGCGAACAGCACCAGCCCCTGAAGGCTGAACAGCCCCGCCACCCTGCGCTGCGGAATGAATGCGGCGATCAGCAGCGCATACACCGGCAGGCGTGCCGAGCAGGTCATCAGCGGCGCGATCAGGATGGTGACCACCCGGTCGCGCCAGTGCGTGATGGTGCGCGTGGCCATGATGCCCGGCACCGCGCAGGCAAAGCTCGACAGCAGCGGGATGAACGAGCGCCCCGACAGCCCCACGCGCCCCATCACGCGATCCAGCAAAAACGCTGCGCGCGGCAGGTAACCCGAATCTTCCAGCGCCAGGATGAAGGCGAACAGAATCAGGATCTGCGGCAGGAACACCAGCACGCTGCCCACACCCGCGATCACGCCGTCGGCCAGCAGGCTGCGCAGCGGGCCGTCGGCCATGTGGCCGCGCACCCACGCGGCAGCCGCGTCCATGCCGGCCTTGATGCCTTCCATGGGCCATTGCGCCCAGCTGAACACGGCCTGAAACATCAGCAGCAGCACCAGCCCCAGGATCACCATGCCCCACAGCGGGTGCAGCAGCACACGGTCGATGGCGTCGTCGCGCGCCAGCGGCCGCGCCGGCGACTGCACGCAGTCGGCCACCAGTTGCTGCACGGCGCGCTGGGTCAGCATCACGTCCTCGATGCCCGGCGGGTCGGCCGCCACCCTGGGGGTGCGCCCGATCAGCGGCAACCTGAAGGCGTCCAGCGCCGCCACCAGCGCATCGGCCCCGCCACCGCGCACGCCCACCGTGGGCAGCACGGGCACGCCCAGTTCGCGGGCCAGTCGCTCGGTGTCCACGTGGATGCCCAGGCGCTCGGCCATGTCGCTCATGTTCAGTGCCACCAGCAGCGGCAGGCCCAGGCGCTGCGCCTCCAGCACCAGGCGCAGGTTCAGGCGCAGCTTGGTGGCGTCGACCACGCACACCAGCAGGTCGGGCAGCGGCTCGCCCGCACGGCGGCCCGTCACGATGTCGCGCGTGATTTCCTCATCCAGGCTCAGCGCGTTCAGGCTGTAGGCGCCGGGCAAGTCCAGCACCTGCACCTCGCGCCCGGCGGGCGAGATCAGGCGCCCTTCCTTGCGCTCGACCGTCACGCCGGCGTAGTTGGCCACTTTCTGGCGGCTGCCGGTCAGCAGGTTGAACAGCGCCGTCTTGCCGCAGTTGGGGTTGCCCAGCAGCGCCACGCGCAGGGGGCGCGCCGTGCTGGCCACCACGCGCGGCTCTGCCGGACCCCCGCCTGCCGCAGCGTCGAAGGCGGCGTCCTGCGGGCGGTTCATGCGCCGGCCTCCTCGACGTGCCGCACGCCGATCAGCGCAGCTTCGCGCGCGCGCAGCGCAAAGGTCGACTGCCCGCCCAGCCGCAGCGCGATGGGCCCCTGCCCACCGTGCGCCTTGGCCACGACGCGCACCGTCTCGCCGGGCAGAAAGCCCAGTTCGATCAGCCGCAACAGCACTTCGCGATCATCGTCGTCGCCGGGTTGCTGCAGGCGTTCGATGACGGCCCGCGCGCCCACAGGCAGGGCCAGCAGCGACACCGGCAAGGTGGACAAGTCGCCGGTGACGACAGGACGCGCGCTTTGCATCAAGAATCCAACTGAATGACAATGATTCTCATTTTAAAGCCGACGGGCCGCGCGCCGCGTTGACCCACATCAGCGCATGGCGGCAACCGTGGTGCGGGAAACACCGGCCCCAAAATCCGCCGCCAGTTGGAATAAACCGACACCACGCCGCCGCCAAACCACTAAGGTGCGCAGCATGAGTCAACTCTGGGACATCTCCCCGCCCGTGCACGCCGGTACACCCGTGTTTCCGGGCGACACCGCCTACCGCCAGCAGTGGTCGGCGCAGATCGCGCCAGGGTGCCCGGTCAACGTCAGCGCGCTGACGCTGTCGCCCCACGTCGGCGCGCATGCCGACGCCCCGCTGCATTACGACCCCGACGGCGCCGCCGCGGGCGCACTGGACCTCGACCCTTACCTGGGCCCGTGCCGCGTGATCCACGCCATTGGCGTGCGTCCGCTCATTCTTTGGGAGCACCTGGCGCGCGCCGCGCAAGCGCTGCCGCCGCGCGTGCTGGTCAGAACCTATGCACGCATGCCGGTCGATGCGTGGGATGCCCAGCTGCCCGCCTTCGCACCCCAGACCGTGGAGCGCCTGGCCGACGCCGGCGTGCGGCTGATCGGCATCGACTCCGCCAGCATCGACCCAGCCGACAGCAAGGCGCTGGAAAGCCATCAGGTCATCCGCCGCCGCGACCTGCGCGTGCTGGAAAACCTGGTGCTCGACGACGTGCCCGAAGGCGACTACGAGCTGATCGCCCTGCCCCTGAAGCTGATGACGGCCGACGCGTCGCCGGTGCGCGCGGTGTTGCGGGGGTTGCCCGTGGGTCGGGGTTAGGTTCTTTTTGAACGCAAAGGGCGCAGAGGGTTCGCAGAAGGCGCAGAAGTTTTTTTGAATGAAATCGGTCGCTTGCGCTGGATTGGATTGCGTGAGCAGCTATCTATTTGAGAGTATTCATGATGACTTTGAACGATGTCCGGCAACTTGACGCGCAAGATGCGCTGCGCCCGTTGCGCGAGCTGTTCGACCTGCCGGAGGGCGTGATCTACCTCGACGGCAACTCGCTCGGCGCCCTGCCGCGCGCCGTGCCGGCGCGCGTGGCCCAGGTCGTCGCCCAGGAATGGGGGCGCGATCTGATCAAGAGCTGGAACACCGCCGGCTGGTTCGACCTGCCGCGCCGCGTGGGCGACCGCATCGCGCCGCTCATCGGCGCGGGCGCGGGCGAAGTGGTGGCCGCTGACACCACATCCATCAACCTGTACAAGGTGCTGTCGGCCGCACTGCACATCGCCGCGCAGGACGCGCCCGGCCGCCGCGCCATCGTCAGCGAGCGCAGCAACTTCCCCACCGACCTGTACATCGCCGAAGCGCTGTGCCGCGAACGGGGCTGCGAACTGCGTCTTGTGGAGCCACACCAGATCGAGGCCAGCCTGACACCCGACGTGGCCGTGCTGATGCTTACCCACGTCAACTACCGCACCGGCGCCATGCACGAGATGGCTGCCGTCACGCGCGCCGCACACGCTGCCGGCGCGCTGATGGTGTGGGACCTGTGCCACAGCGTGGGCGCCGTGCCGGTGGACTTGTCGGGCGCCGGGGCCGACTTTGCGGTGGGCTGCGGCTACAAGTACCTCAACGGCGGGCCCGGCGCCCCCGCCTTCGTGTGGGTGCACCCGCGGCACGTGGACCGCTTCTGGCAGCCGCTGGCCGGCTGGTGGGGCCATGCGCAGCCGTTCGACTTCACCCCCGGCTACCAGCCAGCGGCGGGCATCACGCGCTACCAGTGCGGCACGCAGCCCATCGTCAGCCTGTCGGCGCTCGACTGCGCGCTGGACGTCTTCGACGCTGCCGCCCCGCTGGGCGGCATGACGGCACTACGCGCCAAGTCGCTGGCGCTGACCGACCTGTTCATCGACGCCGTCGAGCGGCTGTGCCCCGGCGCCTTCACGCTGGTGACACCGCGCGAACACGCGCGACGCGGCTCGCAGGTGTGCCTGACGCCGACCGATCAACTGCCCGCCGGCAGCGCCTACGCCATCGTGCAGGCGCTCATCGCGCGCGGCGTGATCGGCGACTACCGCGCCGGCGACGCAGCGCAGCCCGACATCCTGCGCTTCGGTTTCACGCCGCTGTACCTGTCACATGAAAACGTGCTGCTGGCAGCGCAGGCTCTGCGCAACGTGCTATCGAACGAGGAGTACGCGCAGCCCGAATTCAACCGCAAGCAGGCGGTGACCTGAAAAACCAATCTCTGAACGCAAAGGACGCAAAGATTTCGCAAAAGGCGCAGAAAAGTTCTTGTTTTGACATGGGTGGCTTTTTGCGTTCTTTTGCGAAATCTTTGCGCACTTTGCGTTCAATAAAAACCTTCCAACCCAGCTTGCCATGACCACCCCCGAATCCATCGTCCACACCGAAAAAGCGCAGCTCGACTTTGCCGGCAGCATGAGCTATGGCGACTACCTGCATATCGACCAGATCCTGTCCGCGCAGCACCCGCTCTCGCCCGCGCACGACGAGATGCTGTTCATCATCCAGCACCAGACCAGCGAGCTGTGGATGAAGCTGCTGCTGACCGAGCTGGCGTCGGCCATCACCGACATTCGCGAAAGTCGGCTGCCGCCCGCCTTCAAGAAGCTGGCGCGCGCCAGCCGCATCATGGAGCAACTGGTGCACGCATGGGACGTGCTGGCCACCATGACGCCGCCCGAATACAGCGCCATCCGGCCCTACCTGGGACCTTCCAGCGGCTTCCAGAGTTTTCAGTACCGCTGCATCGAATTCGCGCTGGGCAACAAGAATGCCGCCATGCTGAAGCCCCACGCCCACAAGCCCGAGCGGCTGGCGCTGGTGCAGTCGTTCTACCAATCGCCTTCGCTGTACGACGAAGCGCTGCGCCTGATGGCGCGCAGCGGCCTGAATGTGCCCGCCGATCATCTGGAACGCGACTGGACGCAGCCTTACGCAGAAAGCGATGCGGTCGAAGCCGCGTGGCTGCAGGCTTACCGCGCGCCCGAGCAGCACTGGGACCTGTACCAACTGGGCGAAAAACTCACCGACCTTGAAGACGCCTTCAGGCTCTGGCGCTTCCGGCACGTCACCACGGTGGAGCGCATCATCGGCTTCAAGCGGGGTACCGGCGGCACCAGCGGCGTGGGCTATCTGCGCAAGATGCTGGACGTGGTGCTGTTCCCCGAGCTGTGGCGCCTAAGGACGGACTTGTAGGCCGGCGGCCGATCGGAACACACTAAAAAACCGGACGCGGAGGACGCCAAGGTTTCGCGAAGGACGCGAAAGGAATCCAAAATTTCTTTCGCGGCCTTCGCGAGTTTTCGCGTCCGGCCGTTCAGGCAACGTCACCAGAAGAACAGGAACGTGACCACCACGAACAGCGGCACCAGGATGCCAAAGCTCCACGCCATGTAGCCGAAGAAGCTGGGCATCTTCACGCCGCGGTCTTCGGCGATGGCCTTGACCATCAGGTTGGGCGCGTTGCCGATGTAGGTGTTGGCGCCCATGAACACCGAGCCGGCGCTGATGGCCGCCAGTGTGCTGGCCAGCGGGCCCATCAACTGGGTTGCGTCGCCGCCAGCCGTGTTGAAGAACACCAGGTAGGTGGGCGCGTTGTCCAGGAAGGACGACAGCAGCCCGGTGGCCCAGAAGTACATGGCCGGGTTGGGCGTGCCGTCGGCGTTGGTCACCGCGCGCACCACGGCGCCGAACGGGCCATTGACGCCCGCCTGCAGCATGGCGATGACGGGAATGATGGTCAGGAAGATGCCGGCGAACAGCTTGGCGACTTCCTGCATCGGCGCCCAGCCGAACTGGTTGCTCTTGTGCACCGACTTGGGCGTGACGGCGAGGGAAACGAGGGTGACGATGATCAGGCCGATATCGCGCACCAGCCCCGGCAAGCCGACGGGCGTGCCCAGCACGTCGAACTCGACGCCCGGCTTCCAGATGCCGCTCATCAGCACCAGCGACACCACCACGCCCAGCAGCACGAAGTTGATGGCGCCGTCGAAGCCGAAGCTGGGCGTGTCGGGCGTCGGGTCGGGGCGCGTCACGCCCTGCTTCTTGTACAGATAGCTGTCAAGCGCATAGAACAGCACCAGCAGCGTCACCATCAGGAACGCCGTGTCGGGCAGGATGTGGCCGACGGTCCAGAAGAAAGTGACGCCCTTCAGAAAGCCCAGGAACAGCGGCGGATCGCCCAGCGGCGTGAGCGAGCCGCCCACGTTGCTGACGATGAAGATGAAGAAGATCACCACGTGCGCGCAGCTTGGGCGGTTGTCGTTGGCTCGGATGATCGGACGGATCAGCAGCATCGACGCGCCCGTCGTGCCCATGAAGCTGGCCAGCACGCCGCCCACCAGCAGGATGCCCGTGTTGAGCAGCGGCGTGCCATGCAGGTTGCCGCGGATGTAGATGCCGCCCGACACCGCGAACAGCGCGGTCAGCAGCAGGATGAAGGGGATGTATTCGGCCAGCAGCGCATGCACCAGCCCCGCCAGGGCCGTGCCGGCGCCGAACACCAGCGCGAACGGCAGCAGAAACGCCAGCGCCCACCCCGCCGCGATCTTGCCGAAATGGTGATGCCAGAACTGCGCGCCCGCC
>WBZS01001916.1_pt1 | contig 14475 bp, 9 predicted proteins | sample 5204201 | NCBI WGS metagenome assembly WBZS01 (sample SAMN12344357, study PRJNA552823) | activated sludge metagenome | biome: Activated sludge suspended growth; feature: Nitrification reactor; material: Wastewater; isolation source: activated sludge from nitrification reactor of wastewater treatment...
CGCTCGCTCGAAATCATGCCGAGGTTTGTGGGTTCATCGGATTTCTTGGGATAGGGCGAGCGCGTAGCGACAAGCGGGGTTCCGGTAAATCATGATTCGCCGCTCGCCTAAAAGCTCGGAGCATGTGCCGAGCATTTGTGCACCGCCCCGCTCTATCGTGATTCGAGGGCAAAAAACGAAAAGCCCCGAGATCTTGGATCTCGGGGCTTTTCGTTTGCGTCCAACTACATCTCGTCAGACGTTTATTCTTCTTTGGCGGCGACTGCGGCGGGGGCTTCTTCCGCTTGGTTTTCGCTGGGGAATCCCGCGAATTCCTGGTGCGGTAGCGTGCTCTCACCGTAACCCGAGCCATCGATCACGTGCGTGACTTCCCGACCTTCCTTCATGAAGTCGGAATGGAATTCCTCCAACGCCTCGTCGCTGATTTCCGTTTGCTGCTTGGGCGTCGACGATGTCGGCGTCACGAGGTACGTTTCTTTGACGGCCGGGATCATGAAGGTCACGAACACCGTGCCCGGCGCTTCGGTCGAGTCCTGCAATACCGGAACCGGGGTTTCTTCCACCGGAACATAGGAAAGGGCGAGCGCGTCGTCGTCGGTGGTTGATTCGTCGTTTACGACCTCGGGGCGATGATCCGTGTTCGCCACCGGGAGTAAAGCTTCACCGATACCACTCGGGGCATTTTCCACCGGAGAAGGAACGGAGGATTCTTCGGTGTCGCCATTAGGCATCGCGGGAAATTCAAAACCCGGAATGCTGCTGTACGCCAACATCTCCGCGTTCGTCCCCTCGAATTCAAGGGTTTGGAACTCCGCATCGAGAGGATTCTTCGAAATCTCCGAACCATCCAAAAGCGCGAAGTCTCGAAATTCAGCGTGAATCTGCGGATCTTCGAGCGTGATTTCTTCGTCGCCGACGGTGGCTTCATCCGTCGTTCCGGCTAGATCTTCGCCCACGTATCCGTCGACTTCCACCGGACTTCCATCCCAGACGAACACGTCCGTCAATAGGTCCGGTTCCGTCACGTCGGAAATGCCAGCGTCGAGATTGCCGTCCTCGGCGACCACGCCATCTCCCACCAAATCGACGGGAGGCGCGATTTCCACTTCGTCTGAAGCTGTCGCCAATGCCGTGTCTTCACCAATCAGAATGGTGGATTCAGTTGAAGGGTTGCGACGATACTCCAAAACTTCCATCATCAGGCGATAGGAGCGGCGACGACGACTCAACGTCTTAAAGACGCGAATTTTGGGAAGCAGCGCTCCATGCGAGGGAAACATGGAAATCTCCTTTGACTTCTCTTGAGAGTCCATCCAAAGACTCCTTTTTTGTTATCGGCCACTAACAAATCGGGCTTAACCGAGATTTTACGGAATATTGCGTTAAGCATCCTAACCAAATCCAGCGCCTACACAAGACGAATCTCAAGGCAAAAGATAGAGAAAATGGCGGATTCAGATCGGATCGACATGCAAAGGGCTTGGGCACGTGCGTCCGGCAGGGTGAAGCTCTGGCGACGCCAATCTCCCCGTGGTTGTCCGCCTCGGAAAGCTTGCAAGCCACCTTCGCGCGAAACGCCCAAACGGCTCGGTGACCCCCACGATGATATCGATCATTCGGGTTGTTCCACGAACATCACAAGGATCGACCGTGGCAGCGGTTCTTTGAGTTGAAGGATCTCTAGCCGACGACCGATTGAGGAAAAGTGGTGAGATTGGCGGAGTTGGGAAATGGACCTCCGGACGCTAATTGACCCCTCACGTGGATCTCGATTCGCCTCGCCAATCCTCCTTCGCCGTTCGCCCAAGAACCTCCCCAAGGCACGGCTGCCGCGGAGATGTGCATGACGATGCCCTTTAAACGAACTCCCGGCACCCCGCTGCCAGCGCGCACCGTCCACTCCAAAACCCCCACGCTACTCCATGTTGAAAAATTGGAGGATCGTACGGTCCCCGCGAGTTTGAAATCCTACTCGCTGGCGGAGTCCTGGGGCGTCTTGGCGGAACCGGTAGTTGTCGTCAATCAGCCCACGCCCGTCACCGTCGCAGTGCCAAGCGGACGGCGTTCCATCGTCCCAGGCACTGTCGCCACCACCCCCACCCGAACGACGATCCCAGCCACGAGCACCATCTATCCGGCTTTCGACCTTCACCTGGAGGGAGATTTCAACGGCGATGGATTGGGGGACACCGCCGGCCTCACCTCGGCGGGCCAATGGCATGTCGGGCTTTCCGAAATCGACCATTTCCGTTCGGAAACTTGGGGCAAGCCGTGGGCGGATTCGCAATACTGGGTCGGCTTTTTCGCGGGCGATGTGAACGGCGATGGCCGAACCGACGTCTTGGGATTGCATCAGAGCGGGGTCTGGATCGTTGGGATCTCCACCGGCAAATCCTTCGTGAGCCGAACCTTCGCCTCGGGCTGGAAACCTTCCGCGGATGGTTTTCGCTTTCTGAACGTTGGTGATTTCAACGGCGACGGAAGAACCGACATCGTCGCGTTCGATGCGCAAGGAAATTGGCGCGTTGGCCTTTCTACGGGTCAACGGTTCCTCACGCGAACCTTCGCATCCGGGTGGGCGGCGGATGATGCTCTCTGGAAAACCTACCAAGTGGGCGATTTCAACAACGACGGCCTGGACGACGTCGCGCTCTTTCACCTCTCGGGCGATTGGTGGGTAGGCCTTTCCGACGGTGGATCGTTCACCGCCCGTGTCTTCGCGACCGGTTGGAACACCGCCGAACAATGGACGGACGCCATCGTCGGCGATTTGAACGGCGACCATCGCCAGGACGTCGCGATGTTGCACCACACAGGCGTCTGGTTCGTCGGCCTATCCACGGGCGCTAAATTTGAAATCTACCGCTGGGCCGACTCGTGGGGGAAAAGTTCGAATTGGTCCCATATCCAAGTCGCCGACTTCAACGCGGATGGCATGGACGACATCATGGCCTATCAAACCACGACCGGCCAATGGTGGATCATGTTCTCCACAGGTACCGAAGGCAGCTTTAAACGACTTTCCTATGCCGTCGTACCCACCTCGAAATCCCCCATCGCGATGAAGCCTCAAGATTATAACGGCGACGGTCTAGCGGATGTCGCATTCCAGACGAGCGATGGAAAGGCGTATGTGGGGCTGAGTAGTACCGTTGGCTCCCTCTACTTCGGCGTCACGTCCACGGAAACATTCCACGTCATCGCCCCATGGGATCTGGAATCCATTCGCGAAAATCCCGCCAGTATCGTGGAGATCTTTGACCGCTACAAAAAGACCTTCCGTAAAATTTTAGGTCCCCAATTCGCAAACCTGAACGAATCAGGTCTGGCGTACGCCTTTGCCGCCACCGCGGCGTACCAGTTAGCCTCCTACCGAGGCGTGGGAGATCCCGACGGCAACTTCAAACAACCGATTCCATTCAGCTTACGTAGCCTTTTGAACGTGCCTAAACTCGTATGCAACGAATACATCTTCCTGGCGAATCTTCTGTTTCGCAAAATGGTGCCGGTCGGAAGCACGAATGACATCACGCCGATCATGATCGGGTTTCGATCTGAAGAGTTCGGCAGCCATACGCAGGTGTTTCTCGAAGGCGCGGGACAATCGATCCTGATCGATCCCACGCTTGGAATGTTCGTCCCCGTCTCGGCAAGCACGATCGAAGGTGGCACTCCGGTCAGCGCCAGCTTGATCCGCGAGCTTTCCACACGTGAGGAAACCTCCAGCTACCTGCAAAAAGCACTCACCGCCTTCCGCGAGAAAGTGCTCACGGCGATGAAAAAAGGCTTGTACGACAACGCGGAGTTGTTGTATCGCGAAAATGTGGACCGCTACCTCGCCAGTATCCCGCGCGTGCTTTGGCCCAATCCTCCCGCGGAATAACCATCTCGAAATACCCAACCGAACGAATCCCAATCCCATCCCAAAACCAGGTCGCAGGAGGCAGGCTAAGAACCTGCCAGGATCTTGGTGTTCTGGGATCGGGTTGGGATTTGGCGTTTCTTGCGATCACCGCGTTCCATGCCCAGTGCATTTTCACCAAAAGATTTTAGGTTCGTCCGAGCCTGCGCGCCAGCGTGAGGACGCTTGATCCCTCGCTGGCGCACAGGCTCGGCAACGCATGACATAAAATTTGGGACGTGACAAAGCATGAGGAAACGAGGTGCGCCGCTCGCTTGGCCCGTTCTAGAATTCTTTCCTTCCTGAAACTACAGATCCCACGCAGACGATGCCGTCTCTCACCCGTCCAGGGTGTGTCGGGCCGTTGGCCTTGACAGCGCTACTTCCGAGTTTATAATCCGCCGCCCGCAAGCCAGTTCGATCTGGACGATCGCAGGGCTTGGGTCACATGGGGGTACGCGTTCCCAACGATCCCGGGGTCCGCGACAAGGAAGTTGCAGGGCGGGGAGAAGCTGTGTTCCACCGATCCATACCAGGCCGGTTCGGGCTGCTTGTTTTGGCACGGCCTTTTCAAGGCGCGTGTCGGTGCATCCATGAACCCAACGAGAATCACGCGTCACGCCCCTCGGTCGGCGCTATCGTCGTTGCCTCCCTGTTCGCGATCGCTCTGGTTTTGTGGGGGTCTTCCGATGCCTGCGCCCAGGAACCAATTCTTGAATCGCACGCGAAGGCAGACCAAAACGCGGCCATTCGTTTGAACGCGGATGAAATCACTACCTGGAAAGACGGCGATCAAAACCTCTTTCTCCTCAAAGGCAAAGTCACCGCGAGCCAAGGCGATCTCTCCCTCCGCATGCCTCAAGGGGCGGTTTGGTTGACGAAAAATCGTGCCTCGGCCGGCGCGTACCTTTTCGAAATCTACGGCGAAGGCGAAATCGAACTCGAACAACGCGGCGCGGTTCGGAAGGCGGCGTGGGGACTCGTGCAGCTTTCCACGTCGGGGGACGTGGACGTGCAATCGCGACGCGGCAAGATTCCCCAGATCAATCTGTCGATCGATCCCGTCTTCCAACGTGGTTTTTATCACCGCGTTCGCAATTCCGACCGTTTGAAAGACATGCTCGCCGAGGGCGTCGCGCAGACGGCACCCGGAAAACTCCCGATCACCGTGCAATCGATGCCGGCCCGGCTTGACACCCTCAAGACCGAACCGCTGCCCTTGCCTTCGGTCCAGTCGAAACCCTTGGTCCCGCTCGTCGCACCTTCGGCGCCAGCTCCCAGCATTCAGACCGTGTCGCCCAATTTTGAAACGATAAAGACTTGGCCCGCGTTACCCGAAGTTCCCAGCGCGGCGATGCCTCCCGTGATACCGTCCCTGCCCACGGTGCCCGAGGCTCCAAATCGTGTTGCGTCCACACCACTCGTGCCCGCGGTGGCGGTTTCACGGGACGCACGCAAGCCTGAGCCGACTCCAGAATTGATTCCCGTGCAAAACCTGGTGCCCGTTCAGAACGTGGTTCCGGTACCTCCGGCGAATTCGCCTTTGGTACCACCTCCGATGTCATCGCCTTTGGTCGCCCCGGTACCGCCCGAGGGTGCGGTCCCACCGCCGCCGGCACCGCCGGGCGCGATTCCTCCGCCGCCCCAAGTGAAGCCTGAGCCTTCGATTCGAAACCTGTTGGCGGATCCAGCGGCGACCTATGAAGTTTCCATCAAGCCGCGATCCTCGGTGGATGGCCGACTGAAACAGTTCCCCGCGCAAAACGCCGTCGTCTATACGGGAGGCGTGACCGTCTTGGTCATCAAGAACGGTAAGAAGCGGGAGTTACTCGATCTCGAAGCGGACCACCTGGTCGCTTTCTACAAGGAGAAATCGCGCAACCCCAGTGGGTTCCCAGGAAGTTCAAAAACCGAAGTCGATGAGCTTTACCTGTCGGGTCATGTCGAAATTCGATATGAGGGGCAAAAAGAAACCGAGATCCTTCGTTGCGAAGAAGCGTATGTCGACATCAAGCGCAGCGTCGCCATCGCCATTCAAGCCGACCTGGAGATTCGCGAGCCGAAGCTCAAAGATCCGATTCACATGAAGGCGAATGAGATCTTTCAGCTTGGCCCGTCGATGTTCGAAGCCAACAACGTGATGGTTTATTCGACGGTGCTTCCGTCCGACCCGGGATTTCGGGTCGAGCTTCGCAAGGCGACCATCGAGGAGCGGCAACAGCACCGTTACACCATTTTCGGATTGCCGTACGCGAGCGTGCCAGGCTCGGCGAAATTCGAGCGTGACCGCTATTTTCGTGGCGAGTCGGCGTTGGTTCGGCTCGAAGGGGTGCCGATCTTTTACTTCCCCTGGATTGCCGGTCGAGTCGAGGATCCCCTGGGGCCTCTCGACAATATTAGCGTTAGCGCGAATCGCATTTTTGGCTTCCAACTTTACACCACGTTCGACATTTTCGATCTGATCGGTGTTGATCGGCCGCCGGGACAAAAATGGCGTTTGTTCGCCGATTATCTTTCCGCGCGAGGGTTCGCCCTGGGAAGTGAATACAACTTTTCCGGAAAAGGCACCTTTGGGCCGGAAAGCCAATTCGACGGTTTGATCAAAGGCTGGGGCTTGCGGGATTCGCGGCAATTCGACGAATTGGGCGCCAGCCGAGGGAAACAGGTCCTTCTCGACGATGGTTCCGTCGTCCCGGTCACGCATCCGGATTGGCGAGGCCGATTTCTCGCGCGCTCGAATTTCCAAAATCTCCCCAATGACTTCACCGTCCAGGGGCAGATTTCCTTGTTGAGCGACCAGAACTTTTTGGAACAGTTTTACTACCCCGAATTCATCAACGATTATAATCAGGAAACGTTCTTATACGTCAAACAACAGCGTGGTATTTGGGCGTGGTCGGTGTTGGGGGAAGCACGAATACGCGATTGGGTGACCGAGACGAGTTGGCTTCCCAAGGTCGATGGATACGTTCTTGGTGCGAAGCCGTTCGACTACTTCACCTGGAACCTCCACGCCAGTGCGGGGTACGGCCGACTCCGCGTCTCCGAAGCGCCGCCGCCTTCCAAATCGGTCACGGATCGTGACGTCGACACGGGGCGTTTCGACTTTTGGAATGAACTGAGCCTGCCTTTCCAAGCGGGCGCGTTCAAGATCGTTCCCTACCTGGTCGGCGATGCCGCGATCTACACGGAAGACCTCAAGGGTGAGACCAATGGCCGACTGTACGGTGCCGCGGGTATCCGCGGAACCCTTCCGCTGTCGCGTTATTACCCGACCGTGCAAAGTGATCTTTTCAATCTCAATGGCCTATTTCACAAGATTGATCTCCGTGCCAATTATTATTTCGCGGACAGCGATACCGCCCTTTCGGAACTGCCCCAATTGGATCGAATCAATGACGACGTGACGGACCTCGCCATCCGTTCCATTCGGCCATTTCAAAAATACCTCAATCCTCGGCATGGGACGTTTCTCGCCACGTCGCCGTTGTTTGATCCCCAGCTCTACGCCTTACGCCGACTCGTCGATAACCGTGTCGATACGCTCGACACCATCGACGTTTTGCAGCTCGGCGTAAGGCAGCGCTGGCAAACCCAACGTGGCTTTCCAGGACGAGAACACGTCATCGACTGGATGACGCTCGATCTTAATGCGTCGATCTTTCCGCATTCGCGGCGGGACAACTTCGGAAACCGTTTTGGCATTCTGGAGTACGACTGGACGTGGAACGTGGGCGATATGACCGCGATCACGAGTCAAGGTTGGATGGAGCCCGAACGGAATGGGCCCCGAGTCTTCGATATCGGTACCCTTTTGAACCGCTCCGACAACACCTCGCTTTACATCGGGTATCGGCACATCGATCCGCTGGAAAGCCGAGCCGTCGTAGGATCGGTAACGTATTCGTTCAGTACCAAATATGCCATGACCGCATCGACGGTTTGGGATTTCGGTACGGATACGAAGGCTTATAACTTTGCCCTTACCCGCATCGGCACCGATTTACGAATGTCGCTTGGCGTAAGCTACAATTCGAACTTGGAGGCATTTGGATTCACGTTCGAGATCGTTCCGAACCTGATAGCCGGCGCGGTGACTCGTCCCGCGAGCGGCGTACCTTTCGGTGATTCGAAGTTGATGGGTACCACGGCAACCAGTTCGCTGGGCCGTTAAAGCGGAGACTCCGATGCCGACTTCGTCGGTGGCTGAGCGCTTCGTCTCCGGTGGCAGATGCCATCAAACCGTGGGTCGCGTGAATGCGCCCCAACGACCCCAAGACTTGGGATTCTGATCTTTGAAACCCACACGAAACTGAATTTAGGTTTTCGGGGGCGTTTTCTTATCCATGTCGATCTTGATGTTGACGCGAACGCGCTGATCAATTCGAAGGTTGGCATCACCCTCGAGAATTTCGATGATCGCTTCCAACGTGCGAGCATCGTTGAGCTGAAACGGTTCGAAGACTCTTCGTTTTTTCGGTGCGTACTGCAAGGCGAGACTTTTCACACGGCCCTTCCAGGTGGGGCCGGCGTACGTGTCATCCTCAATGACGACTTCTTGCCCTTTTCGAACTCGGCTTCCCCATTCCTGCAAGATTTCCGCCTTGATCACAAGGGGACCCTTGGGCAGAAACTCAATCGCGGATTCATATTGGTTTGGAGCGAACAACTCACCTACGCGGACATTCACCTTTAAAATCGTCCCATGCGCCGGGGCTTTGACAATGCATTCGTCCCGCGCGAACTCCGCCAACCGGAGCTGAGCTTTCTTGGCATCCACATTGGCTTGTGCCTGCCCGATTTCCGACGCTACGTTCGTTTGCCGAATCTCCTTTTGCTTGGATTCTTCCACTTTGATCAAGGCTTCGACCGCCTTGATTCCCTCTTCCAAGCTTTCGCGAAAATACTCAGCGATCTTCAAGCCTTCACGTTTCGCCTTCTCCAAACGTTCGTTGAATCCCGCTTGTTTCTCGCGCTTCTGAGCCGCCAATGCGGAAATGCCGTTCTGAATCTGCTCTTCCTTCGTCTTCAGCTTCTCAGGTAACGATTCCGCTTGCTTCAAAAGCTCCTCGGCTTGGCGTAACGCGGCTTTCGCTTCGTCCACCTTGATAGCGTAGAGGCGGTTGTCGGTTCGAAGCAAAACGGCGCCTTTCTCGACTTCGGTTCCCTCGCCGACGACTTCCATGACGAGGCCGGATTGCTTGGGATCGATACGAACGACGCCGGTTTCTCCCGAGGCGAATCCGTGAGCGGTGATGGCGTCGGGGATCTCGGGTGGGTCGGAGTTCTTTTTCGCATCCACGGAGTTGGATTGGTTGAGCGCCCAGCTCGCGCCCACGATGCTGGCCGCCAGCAGTAGAAGCCCAAAGAACCATGTCGATCCACGCATCCGTACTTCCTCCAACCAAATACCAGAAGCTGCTTTCGCTCGCTCGATGCTAACCCGTCTAGAACGAAAGGGTTAGTTGCTGGCCAATGCGTTGTCGCCAAACATCGCCAGGGGCTTTTCCACCCCTTCCACCAATGCACCATCTTCCAGGTGGAACACGCGATCGGCGAAGGGAATGATGCGTGAGTCATGCGCGACGCATAGAATCGTCGCGCCGCTATCATGGGCGGCGGTACGGATCAATTCGATCACTTGCTCACCATGTTTCCAGTCGAGTGCCGCCGTCGGCTCATCCGCGAAAAGAAACTGGGGTTCTTTGATTAACGCTCGGCCAATTGCGACCCGCTGCTTTTCTCCCCCCGACATCTGAATCGGTCGCAAGTGCGCTTTTTTCGCCAGGCCCAATAGACCGAGCATCTGATCCGCCCGTTCACGAGCACGGCGGGAATTCGCACCCACGCCCCATTTCATCACCATTTCCAGCTGCTGCCGAGCCGTCAACGCGGGAAAAAGATTGTAGCCCTGGAAGATGAAGCCAAAGTGTTTCAAACGAAAGGCTTCGCGCTGGGTTTCCGACATCGACCAAACATCTTGATCGAACACCAACACCCTGCCCGTGTCCGGCTTCAGAAGGCCAGAAAGGATGGCCAAGAGCGTTGACTTCCCGCTACCGGAAGGGCCCATGAGCAGATTGAAATGGCCTGGGAAAAGTTCCACATCCACATCGTGCAGTGCCAGGGTGCGCATCTCGCCGGTGCCGAACGAACGCGACAATCCCCAGGCTTTCAAGGAAGGAGCGACTGTAGGCTCGTCGTCAATGTAATTTTCCAAACTGGTATCCTCCCGTACAGGCCGGCTTAGAGCGTTTATTATACTCGCACACGCTTTAGGGATTACTCGGCCCAGGCACGCTCAGGCGAGTTTCCTCGCGAAAAGACGCGACTTTTCCGAATGTAACCATTGCGCCAGGCTTTTGGTGCGAGCGAAAACCCTCGTTCTCGAATCAGCGTCAGCGCAACAACGTCACCGGCTCAACCATTTGCAGACTTCGTAATGCAAGCAGACCGGAGAGCAAAGCCATCGCCAACGTCACACTGATGGCTCCGGTCCAGATCCACCACGCGAGAATGATCTTGGCACCCACTTCGTTCCCGAAATAGGCCATCCCCAAGATCGCGGGAACCGCGACGGCGATGCCCGCAATTCCAACCCAAAACGCTTGAAGCAACACCATCCCCGACATCCGCCAACGGGGAATTCCCAGGGCGCGAAGCACGGCATATTCTTTGAGGGACGCCGCCGTGGCGGAATACAGCGTTTGGCTGGTGACCACCGCGCCTACCAGCAATCCAAGACAAGCCGCCAAGCCAAGCGCGATCCCCGCCTTCGTTTTGGTGAGCCAATGCCAACGGCTACGAAACGAGAAATCCTCAGCGGTGTACGCGGTGAATTTCTTTGGAAACCCGTGCAACCGGTCGGCGATTTTGGAAGCCTCGGCGCGATTCGAGGTTTTGCCGAGCAAGAAGGTAACCTGATCCGCGGGGGGCCGAATGAGGGTGCGGGCCGTCTCGACGGAACAAAAGACATAGGGACCCGCTAAACTTCGCAATCCGGTAACGGTGCCGACGACGCGTACCCGTTTGCCATTAATCTCCGCGGTTTGGCCCACCTTGGTGATACCGAGGCGACCGAATTCGCCCCGATCGACGACCACGGCACCTATCTCCGCCAATTTGGTTCGGTGCGAGGTCGTTAGCTGTCGGATGGGGCCGAAGGCGTCGGGCCCCAGGCGGGTGCCGATCACCAAACAAAGCTCCATGCCACCCGTAGGCTTGTCCCAATAACAAAATGCTTGTAGGTAAGGCTCAATCCTTTCGATTCCCGAGATATTGAGGTAGGATTGCCACGCCTCGGGGATGGGTCGTCCGAGGTCGACCGCTGCCACCTCCGGGTGAGTGACCCACAGATCGGCGGAGGAATTGTCGATGGGGATCGACGTGACCGAAAACAGTCCTACGAGCAGGCCCACCTGGAGTGCGATCAACAGGCAACTGAATGCCACCGCCAAGACCGCCGGCAAAAACCGCTGTCTTTCGTACCAAATGGTCGCAAGCGCGTATGACATTTTCCTTCGTCCTTGGAGGGTTCGTCTGGTTTCCCGCGCTTCGTGACGGGTCAACCTATCCACCTGCATTAGCCGAGTTCGGCCGCCTTGGGCGAACAGGTAGGTAATGCACACAGCGTGCCGTCGATATAGGTGTGATGCCAAAGTTGCGTGGCGACCACGCCTACCAGTCCCATTTCCACCATCGTGCGTTGGTTGCCTCGCATGGTCAGGAATTTCTTCCGCCAATCCGCGATCGCTTCGGGAGCGAAATATTCGGTTTTCTTCAGCGACTCGGGGCTAAGAAGTTCATCCACGAAGGTGGGAAACTTCATCGTGTGGAACCCATCGAGCGGAGCGCGAAACATCGCCTTTCTTCGCCAGGCAATCGAACGAGGAACCCACTTTTGTCCCAAGAGGCGAAGGATGTATTTGTCACGCAGGCCAGGCATTTTCCAGTTCGGATGCAACTTGGCCAGAAACGAATACACCTTTTCGTCCAAGAACGGATAGCGCGTTTCGACCGAGGCGTTCATGGCCACCCGATCGCCCTTCGACGCCAAGAGCAATCCAGGCAACATCACCCGGGCACCCAGGTAGAGCGATCGATTGAGCGGATGCCAACGCCTGGCGCGGGTTAGATTCAGTTGAAGGTCCTGGTACGGTGAATGATCTCCGAGCCAATCCCACATTTTGGGGCTGAAAAACCGTGCCTTGGAGGAACCAAACAGGCCGTAAATATTCAGCCAAGCATTGGGACCGCCGATCGATTCCTGCACCGCCTTCGCCGCGGCCCACGGAAACTTCGGTGCTCCGGTCACCCTAAGATAAAATCGGCGTAAAGCTCCACTCAAAGGTAAGCCTGGAATCAGATCCGCAGCCTGCAAAATCTTGTGGATTTTGTACCACGGATACCCCGCCAGCCATTCATCGGCGCCTTCTCCCGTGAGGGCGACCTTATATCCCTTCTCGTGGACTTTCTTCGCCAGCATTAACAAGGCCGCACAGGCCGTATCGATCACGGGACCCTCGGCGGCGCGGATTAATTCCGGGTAGGTGTTAAGGACTTCCTCTCGGCCACAATCCACGTAAATCGGTTCCGCGCCCACGTGCTTGGCAACGACATCTGCTTCGTTCCGCTCGTTAAGAGCCGGATCGCGCACCGAGATCGTGAAGGTAGGAATTGGTCCCTTGCCTTCGCTACGCCGTTGCTGGCACGCGATTGCCACCACGACCGACGAATCGATCCCGCCTGACAGATACGAAACCACCGGCACGTCGGCACGGAGCCTTTTCTCCACCGCCGAGCGAAAGATCGCTTCGAATTCCTGAACCACGCGAGCGTTGGCGTTGTCGCCCCAGCGCTGGTAGTCGGCGAGTTCTTCTTCGCCTTGGTCAGGAAAGTCGATTTCGAAGTACGCCTTGTCGACGATGTCGCCTGGGCCACCTGCCCATCGCGGTTGAATCTTCAGGTAATGCCCAGGCAACAGGCAATGCACTCCCGCGAAGCACGTCACCGGCCCAGGCAGGGCGAAAAACGTGAACGCATGGTTGATCCCCCGAGGATCGGGTCTCGCCGGCACCATGCCCGATGCCAACAACGCCTTGATCTCGGACGCATACAGTAAAAATTCTCCTTGGGGAGTTTTCTGTACCGTCCAATACAGGGGACATATTCCGAATCGATCCCGCGCCAAAATCAACGTTTTTTGGCGTTCGTCCCACAGCGAGAAAGCAAATTGCCCCTGCAAGCGGTCGAATAAGCGTTCGCCTTCGTCTTCCCACAAATGGGGGATGAGTTCGGTATCACAATGGGTTCGGAAGCGATGGCCTTTCGCCTCGAGCCGAGCCTTTTCCTCCGGGTAATCGAACAATTCGCCGTTGAAAACGACGTTCACCGAACCGTCTTCATTTGCGATTGGCTGTTTGCCGTCGGCCAAGCCGACGATGCTGAGTCGGCGATTCGCCATCCCCAGGCCGGCACGATCGAAGAAGCCATCGTCATCTGGGCCTCGGTGCAGGATCGCGTCCGTCATTCGGCGGAGGAGGTTCGGAGCGATCGGGGTCGCCGCCGTCAAATTCACCAGCCCAGCAATTCCACACATTCTTGAAAACAATTCCTCAACGAGAAATCCCGAGCCGATCGGCGACCCAGTTCAGGTCAAACCATGTCACCCATCGATTACGGGGGCGAAGTTTGCTTACGTAGTTGCGTAAAGCTTTTTTACCTTACGTGCTAATAAATAATCCGTAACTCTAGGAAACCAACGATTGAACCACAGCATCCAACGCGCGTCCGAACCAACGACGGTTTCGGTGGTGTTGCGTTCGATGGCTCGAACCGTTGCAGTGGCGACGGTCGCGGGCGCCATCCCGGTTTCGAACTTCAAGTCGGCCTTTCCTTTGGTTTGGAGGAAATGCGAATTGAAGCCACTATTCGTCAACCCAGGAACGATCAACAACACGTCGATGTCGAAGCGTGCCAATTCGCCACGAAGAGCTTCCGTCAACCCGCACAACGCGTATTTGCTGGCCGAGTATTCTGTCCAAGCGGGCATCGCCTTCCGCCCACACATGGAAGCCACGTTCACCACCGCGGGCTGATTTCCTTCCGTGAGAACGGGAAGCGCTTTGCGAATCAACTCGGAGGGGGCGAAGAAGTTCACTTCCATGATTTGACGAAGGATCTCTTCGTTGGAATCCGAAAAATGCGCCCAGCTGCCGATTCCCGCGTTATTGATCAGTAGATCGATTCCCCCGAATGCCTCGGTCGCCGATCGCAACAAATGATCGCGATCGGCTTCTTTGGTGATATCCGCAGCCACGGTGACCACGTCTTCCGCGGATCGACCGAGAGACCGTGCGAGGGAATCCAGCTTTTCCGCGGATCGACTCGCCAGCACAAGCCTCGCCTGTTTTTGCGCAAGTTCACGCGCCAACGCTTGGCCGATACCGCCCGATGCACCCGTTAGAACAACTCGTTTGCCTTGAAGATTTCGCCGCATTTCAACCACCTGAGCACGCGTGGGGATAAACTTTCTTCAGTTCATCCAATTTTAGCAAAGTCCCCAATTTCACCGA
>WBZS01001917.1_pt1 | contig 14467 bp, 10 predicted proteins | sample 5204201 | NCBI WGS metagenome assembly WBZS01 (sample SAMN12344357, study PRJNA552823) | activated sludge metagenome | biome: Activated sludge suspended growth; feature: Nitrification reactor; material: Wastewater; isolation source: activated sludge from nitrification reactor of wastewater...
CCGTCAGGGCTCGCCCACCGACGGCGCCACGCAGGTCCTCGATCTCGGTGAGGTCGACGGTGGCGAGAACAACCACCTCGGCATCTTCATCCCGCCCGGTGTGGCTCACGGCTTCGCCTCGCTGTCCGACATGGCGATCACCTACCTCGTCGACGGCTACTACAACCCTGCCGACGAGAATGGTGTCGCGTGGGACGACCCGGCCGTCGACGCCGACTGGGGTCTCACCGACCCGATCCTGTCGGCGCGCGACCAGGCCAACCCGCTGCGCACCGAGCTCGACCCGATGTTCCAGCCCCACTACCAGCTCCGGCCGTAGCCGGTCCTGCCGGGTCCTCCGACCCCGGACCGATCAAACGTAGGATCACCTTCATGAAACTTCTTGTTACTGGCGCGGCCGGATTCATCGGCTCGAACTTCGCCCGTCACGTGCTCGCATCGAGTGACGACTCGGTGGTCGTGTTCGACGCGCTCACCTACGCCGGCAACCGCGAGAACCTGGCCGACCTCGAGGGCGACCCCCGATTCTCGTTCGTGCACGGCAACATCTGCGACCGCGACGCCGTCCGCTCCGCCATGGAAGGCTGCGACCAGGTGGTCCACTTCGCCGCCGAGAGCCACGTCGACCGATCGCTGCTCGACCCCGACGTCTTCGTGCGGACGAACTGCGACGGCACCAACGTCATGTGCGACATTGCTGTGCAGGTCGGCGTCGATCGCTTCGTGCACATCTCGACCGATGAGGTCTATGGGTCCATCGAGGAGGGCAGCTTCGTCGAGACCGATGCGCTGCACCCCCGCTCGCCGTACTCGGCGGCCAAAGCGGGCTCCGACCTCATCGCGATGGCCTACCACGAGACCTACGAGCTCCCGGTCGTCATCACCCGGTCGTCCAACCAGTTCGGGCCCTACCAGTTCCCCGAGAAGCTCATTCCGTTTTTCGTCACAACGCTCCTCGAAGGCGGGACGGTGCCGCTCTACGGAGACGGGCTCAACGTGCGCGACTGGCTGTTCGTCGAGGACAACTGCAGGGGTGTCGATACGGTGCGGAGTCAGGGCAAGATCGGCGAGGTCTACAACATCGGCGCTGGCAACGAGCGCACCAACCGTGAGATCACCGATGTCATCCTGGCTGCGCTCGGCAAGGACGAATCGAGCGTCGACTACGTCGAGGACCGCCTGGGCCACGACCGCCGCTACTCGATCGCCACCGACAAGGTCGCTGCGCTCGGCTGGGCCCCGCAGTTCACGTTCGAGCAGGCCATCGAGGCGACGATCGCCTGGTACATCGACCACCGCGGATGGTGGGAGCCCCTCCGGGCACGTGTGAAGAACCGTTAGATGGGCCGCCGTGAAATGGGGCTGCGCCAGCGCATCGGAGCATGGACCGCCGCCTCGGATCACGGGCGTCTCGTCGGCGTGTTCATCCTGATGTCGCTGGCCGGCTCGCTGTGGGCGATCACCTCGCCCCTCATGAGCGTGCCCGACGAACCGGCGCACACGGTCAAGGCCGTGGCGGTGTGGCGCGGCGAGTGGAAAGGCAGCGTCGTCGAGTTGCCCAAGCTCGAAGGAGAGTCCGAGCACCCGCGCACCTTCACCGTACGGATCCCCAAGTCGTACGCGTCGGCGAATGGTCTCCCAAGCTGTTACGCGTTCTACCCGGACATCCCGGCGAACTGCGCCCCCGCCCTCGACCCATCGACCGAGATCGTCGAGACCACGACGCTCGCCGGCGCCTACCCGCCGCTGTACTACCTGCTCGTGGGCTGGCCGAGCCGGGTCTTCGACGCCGACGTCGGCATCTACGTCATGCGCATCGTGTCGGCGCTGGTCACTGCGGCACTGTTCGTCGCCGGGGCGTGGTGCCTGCGGCGAGTCGTCCGCTGGCCGCTGGTGTTGCTCACGGTGGCGCTCGCCGCCACACCCGAGGTGTACTACCTCGACGGGTCGATCAATCCGAATGGCTTCGAGATCGCTGCGGGATTCGCGCTCTGGTGCAGTGCGACCGCGGTGTTGATGCGCTGGCGCCGAGACGGGCCGATCGAGCGCGGGCCGGTGGTCGTGCTGGCGGCCTCGGCGACCCTGCTGGCGCACACCCGCTCATTGTCGCCGCTGTTCGCGGTCGCCATCCTCGCGGGCACCGCAGTCTTCGTGGGCTGGAAACAGGTTCGTGAGTTGTTGGCCGACCGCCGGGCGTGGGCCCTCGCCAGTGGCCTCGCCGTGGGCATCGGCACCTCCATGATCTGGGTGCTGTCGTCGGGCCACCTTTCCACGGTCACCGGCGGGCATGCGATCGAGACGCAGGAGAACGTGGTCCTGCTGCTCGGGTCGATGGCCGACGACTGGTTTGCTCAGATGGTTGCTTTCTTCGGCTGGACCGACACCGGTCCGGTGCTGCCGGCCGTCTGGATCTGGCTGGGTGCGACGAGCGTCGTGGTGTCGCTGGCGGTGCTGACAGGGAAGCGATGGCGGGCAGGCATGCTCGGGGTCCTGGTCGTGGTCGTGGCCTTCGCCCCGATCGTGCTGCAGTACCCGTCGGCCAAGAATGGCTCGGTCGTCTGGCAGGGCCGCTACTTCCTCTCGATCGCGGCGGGCGTTCCCGTTCTGGCGGCGGTCGTGTTGAGCGAGACCGCCGTCTTCGCGACGTTGTCGCGCCGCCTGCTGGTGGGGCTGACGTCGTTCCTGCTACTGGCCCACCTGTCAGCGCACATGGCGGTCGCCCGACGCTTCATCACGGGCATCAAGGCCCGGCTCAACTACTTCGACCTGGTTCGCTGGCACCCGCCCCTGTCGCCGGAACTGCTCGCCGGACTTACGGTCGCAGTGTTCGGGGCATGGATTGTCCTGGCCGGGTTGTCGGGGCGCGGCGACGACACGACCGCCCTCGAGTCCTCGGCCGACGGGCCGGGTGCGGATCCGATCGCGGAGCCGGCGAACGAGTCGGCACCCGACGGCGGCCCGATCGTGGCTCCGGCCCCCGACTAGGGTCACGACGTGCGAATTCTGGTCACCGGATCCAAGGGGCAGCTCGGCACCGAGCTCCTCCAGCTGCTCGAGTCATCCTCCCACGAGGTGCTCGGCATCGACATCGACACCTGCGACATCTCCGACCGCGACCAGACCCTCGGGGCGATCACCGGCTGGTCTCCCGACCTCATCCTCCACGGAGCGGCGTACACCGCCGTCGACCTGTGCGAGACGCACCCCGACCTTGCGTACCGGGTCAACTCGCTGGCCACGCGGTTCATCGCCGACGGCGCTCGTCGCGTTGGGGCCCACGTGGTCTACGTGTCGACCGACTACGTGTTCGATGGCACCAAGGGTGCGGCCTACGTCGAATGGGACGAGCCGGCGCCGCGCTCGGTCTATGGCCGATCCAAGCTCGGCGGTGAGCACGAGATCGACCCGTCGTGGACCATCGCCCGCACGTCGTGGGTGTGCAGCGCCCACGGCAACAACATGGTCAAGACCGTGTTGCGTCTCGCCGGCGAGCACGACCAGCTCTCGTTCGTCGACGATCAGGTCGGGCATCCGACGTTCGCCTCCGACCTGGCGGCGAAACTCCTCGAGCTCGGGGTCGCCCGGGTCCCGGGTGTCCACCACGTCACCAACCGGGGCGAGGTCAGCTGGCACGGCTTCGTGCAGGCGATCATGGAGGCGGCCGGCCACGATCCCGATCGGGTGTCGCCGATCTCCACCTCCGAGTTCCTGGCCCGTCGCCCCGCCGACGCAACGCCGATGGCCGAGCGTCCGGCCACCTCGACGCTCGACAATTTCGCGCTCCGCCACAGCGGCCTCGGCGAGCTGCGTGACTTCCGCGAGCCGCTCGCCGAGGTGGTCGCCGCGCTATCTGCCGGATGACCGGGCGCAACCCGATCGCGGCCCTGCTGCGCTCGGATGCGCTCGTGATGGTCGCTGCACAGGTGGCGAACGGAGTCTGCGCCTACATCTTCCTCGGCATCACGACCCGGCAGCTCGGCGACGTGGAGTTCGCCCCGATGTCGGTGGCGTGGACCGCGTTCTTCCTGCTCGGCACCGGCGGTTTCCTGCCGCTCGAACAGCAGCTGAGTCGGCAACTGGCCGCACGATTCGCCACCGGCCACGGTGCCGGCCCCATCATTCGGCGCGGCATCGTCGTGCTGGTGTCGGGGGTACTCCTGGTCACCCTGCTGCAGCTCGCGGCGGCGCCGTTGCTGGCCGACGAACTGTTCTCGGGTCGGTACGACGTGATGTTCGGCCTCGCCATCGGGGTCGCGGGGTTCGCGACGCTGCACGTCGGGCGGGGCATTTCGGCCGGTCTGTCGCGCCCGCACCTCTGGGCGTCGCTGTTCGTCGTCGAAGGAGCGCTCGAAGTGCTGTGCGCCGTCGCCCTGCTCGTCGCCGACAACCGTGACGCCGGCACCTTCGCCCTGCTTGCCGGCGGATCCTCGCTCGCTGCCGGGGTCATCGTGCTCGGCTCGGTCGTTCCAGGGTTGGTCCGGACACCCCAGGTCGATGCCGCCGGCCATCACGACGTCGGAGCGACCACCGCGGAGCCCTCGCCGTCGCTCCTGCGGGGCATTCCCGCCCTCCTCGTCTCGTCGTCGCTCATCGCCATGCTGATCAGCGCCGGCCCCATCACCATCGCCCTGTTGGCCAAGCCCTCCGAAGAGGCCGAGGCGGGACACTTCCTCACCGGACTCGTCGTCGCCCGGGTGCCGGTGTTCCTGGTCCCCGTCATCACCTCGCTGATGCTGCCGTCGATGTCAGCTGCGGTGGCGGGCGAGGACCACGCCGCGTTCCGCCGCACGGTCAAGCGAATGGGTGGGCTCGTGGGCGCTGCCGTCGCGGTGTCGACGATTGGCGCCGCTGCACTGGGGCCGACGGCGGTGCGGCTCGGGTTCGGCGACGATTTCGCCGTGCTGGGCTCGCGCGACCTCGCTGCGCTGGCGTTCGCGTCGGTGGCGTTGGTCGGGGCCGTCGCACTCGGCCAGGGTGTCATCGCGCTGCGCCAGGAAGGACGCCTGACGGTCGCCTGGCTCGCCGCTGCGGTGGCGTTCTTCGTCTCGGTGGCGTTGGGTGACGACCTCCGGACCCGCGTCGAGGCTGGTCTCGTGGTGTCGTCGTTCACGGCGCTGGTCGTGGTCGCCGGCCTGGTCGCGGCCGGTTCGCGTCGGCCGTTCGTGCACACCGAGGTGCCGGGGCCAGCGCATGGCGACTGCTAGGGTCGTCGGAGCATGTTGAAAGCTGGCTCCGAGGCCGCGGCGGCCTGGAGACGGGCCCGCTCCGGCGCATCTGACGGCGATCGAGTGGCCCCGGCCGAGCATCGATGCAGCCGGCGCGAGCTGGCCGTCGTGGCAATCGTGCTGCTCGCAGCGTCGGCGTTGTGGGCGATTGCCAGCCCGCTCATGAGCACTCCCGATGAGCCGGCCCACGCCGTTCGCGCAGCCGGCATCTGGCAGGGAGTGCTGCTTGGCGAACGGTTTGCGTACCCGCCGAACCCGGGCGAGGACAACGAGCCGATCGTCTACCGGGTGCCCAACCCCACGTCGTACGCCGCGGGCAACGGGGCGTTCATGTGTTTCGCGCTCAAGCCCGAGATCACTGCCGATTGCGCCCCGCCGCTCCCCGACGACGAGTCCATCGTGCAGGTCGAGACGCCAGCGGGCGACTACCCGCCGCTGTACTACGCGCTCATCGGTTGGCCCTCGCGCCTTGTGTCCGCCGACGTCGGCTTCTACGTCATGCGACTCGTCTCGGCTGCGATCGCCGTTGCGTTCCTGGCGTTGGGGTGGTGGTCGTTGCGGCGAGTGGTGGCCAAACGAGTGGCAGTGGTCGCCATGCTCGTGGCGGCGACGCCGCAGGTGCTGTTCCTCAACGGCTCGATCTCGCCCAATTCCTTGGAGGTGGCGGCAGGGTTCGCGGTCTGGACGTCCCTTGCCGCGCTCCTGTTCCGGTGGCGTCGCGACCGCGCTGCCGACCGTCCGCTCATCGGTGCAACCGTCGTCTCGGCTGTCGTCCTGGCCAACACCCGCCCACTGTCGATGGTGTTTCTCGCCATGATCGTGGCCATTGTGGTCACGTTCGCTGGTTGGTCGATCGTGAGGCGGTTCCTCGGCGACCGACGGTCGTGGTGGGTCATCGGAGCGATCGCCGTCGGCTCCGTCCCCGCCGTCGTCTGGTCGCTGCTGTTCGGCCGGGCCGGCACTCTGGCCGGGGGCGGCCTCATCGACCGCCAAGCCAACGCGCTCCTCACCTTGGCGAGCTTTGCCGATGACTGGTTCTCCCAGATGATCGCCCACTTCGGCTGGCTTGACACCGGGCCCGTGGTCATCGCGGTGTGGGTGTGGCTGATTCTCGTGGCCTCGCTGGTCACGCTCGCGGCGGGGTCGGGCCGCCCCTGGCGGTCGACAGTCCTCGTCGCCTCGGTCGCCGCCGTCGTGATCGTGCCGATCGTGCTGCAGTACCCCGCTGCCCGTCACGGGCACGTGCTCTGGCAGGGTCGCTACTTCCTCGCCATCGCGGTTGGCGTTCCCGTTCTCGCGGCCCTGACGGTCGACCTCGGCGAACTCGGTACCCGGATCATGCGGCGGGTCCCCACGGCCATGGCCGTTCTCGTGGGGATCGCCACGGTCGCGTGTCACATGGTAGCCATGCGTCGCTACGTGGTCGGCAACAACTCGCACCTCAACTACTTCCGCGACCCGAAGTGGGCGCCACCGGTACCGGCCTGGCTGCTGTTGGCGATGACGTTGATGATCGCAGGTAGTGTTGCCGTGCTCGTGAGCCGGATCACCGACCAGGACGACCCCGTCGGGGCCGTCGGCGGCGATCCTCGGGGCAGCGACCAGCCGGTTGCGGACGATCCGGCGAACGAAACGGCATCTGACCCCGACGATGCCATCGATGTGAGGAGAACCGTGAGCCTGAGGTCACCATGAGTACACCGGCACAGCTGTGGCAGTACCGCACGCTCATCTCCAACCTGACGCGACGCGACCTCAAGGCCAAGTACCGCAAGAGCCTCCTCGGCCAGCTCTGGTCGTTGCTCAGCCCGGCGGCGACGCTCGGCATCTACACCCTCATCTTCGGGGTGATCTTCGAGACCCACGCGCCCATCGCCGGCAACGGTCACACCGACAACTTCGCCGTCTACCTGTTCGCTGCGCTCGTGATCTGGAACTTCTACTCGGCGGGCGTCTCGGCCTCCATCGATGGCCTCCAGGGCGCCGGGCCGCTGCTCAACAAGATCTACTTCCCGCCCGAAGGTCCGGTCATCGCCGTGATCTTCGGCGTCATCGTGCAGCTCGGGTTCGAGATCGCCGTCCTGGTCCTCATCATGGGGCTGGTCGGCAACCTGTCCTGGACGTTCTTCCTGTTTCCGCTGGTGTTGATTCCGCTCATCGCGTTCGCCCTCGGCTGTGGCTTCATCGCCAGCATCCTCAACATCTTCTACCGCGACGTCCGGTACCTCATCGGCATCATGCTGCAACTCCTCTTCTACATCACGCCGATCGTGTACAAGCTCGAGCAGATCCCCGCCGACTTCCACGGATTCCCGGCCCGGCGGTTCGTCTCGCTCAACCCGATCGCCCGGTTCGTTGCCGGATCCCGTGAGCTCTTCTACCTGCACACCGTCCCGTCGGTTCGTGACCTGTTGTACCTCTGGGGCGTCTCCGCCGCCATGTTCCTGTTCGGTTGGCGATTCTTCGCCAAGCGGGCCGCCCAAGCAGTGGAGGAGTTGTGAAGAACGCCATCGAAGTCCACGACCTGTCGAAGCGGTTCCGCATCTACGCGAACCGGCCGCGGTCGATCAAGGAGAGCGTCGTCGCTCGCAGGGGCAAGCGCTACGACGACTTCTGGGCGCTTCGTGACGTCGACCTCGAGATCGAGGCCGGATCGGCGTTCGGGTTCATCGGGCACAACGGTTCGGGCAAGTCGACGATGCTGCGCTGCATCACCGGCATCTACAAGCCCACATCGGGCTCGGTAAGCGTCAGCGGTCGCATCTCGGCGTTGCTCGAACTCGGCAGCGGGTTTCACCCCGACCTGTCGGGGCGCGAGAACGTCTACCTGAACGCGGCCATCCTCGGTCTGTCGAAGAAGGAGATCGACTCTGTCTTCGACGACATCGTCGACTTCGCCGGCATCGGAGCGTTCATCGACTCGCCGGTCAAGGTGTACTCGTCGGGCATGTTCGTGCGGCTCGGGTTTGCTGTGGCCGTGCACGTCAACCCCGAGATCCTCATCATCGACGAGGTCGTTGCCGTGGGCGACGAGGAGTTCCAGCGCCGGTGTTTCGAGCACATCTACAAGCTGCGGGCGAGCGGCGTCACCATCGTGCTCGTGAGCCACAGCCTCGGCCTGGTGCAGACCATGTGCGACAACGTTGCGTGGTTCGACCACGGGCATCTCATGGCGGCCGGTAAGTCCGTCGAGGTGGTGGGCAAGTATCTGAAGGCGGTCAACGCCGACGAAGTCGAGCGCACCCGTGAGCAGGTCGTCGAGCAGGAAGACCTCGAGCTCATTCCCGTCGACGGGGGCTCTCGTCGCGGTTCGGGTGAGATCCGGTTCACCGATGTCGCGCTGCTCGACGCCGCCGGGGCGCGTACCATGTTCGGCCAGAGCGAGGAGCCACTCACTGTCCGGGCCGGCTACGAGGTCAACGAGCCGGTCGACGACCCGGTGTTCGCCGTGTCGATTCGCCACGAGAACGGCCTTCTGCTGTCACTCACCAGCACGCTCGCCGACGGCTACCAGACCGGTCGGGTCACCGAGAACGGCTCGGTCGAGCTGCGTATCCCTCGCCTCGGCATCCTCACCGGCGACTACTTCGTGAGCGTCTACATCATCGACAAGCACCAGCAGCACGTGTTCGACGAGGTCGATCGGGCCTTCCCGTTCCACGTCCGGGCCGAGGGCCGCATGGGCAAGGACGGGCTCATCGACCTGCAGCCGACGTGGGCGTTCTCCAACCTCGAACCGAGGCAGGCGGCGAGGTGATGGTCCCGCGGACTCCGGCGCAGACGCGCGAGCTGGCCCGCACCGCGCTCGGCCGCCGCATGCCGGCAGAGAGTGTGCCCGGCGTCGTCGGTCGGGCGGCGCTCAGCTGGTACCGCGACAGCCGCAACGCCATTCGCAAGCTGGAGCGCCAGATCGACGAGTTGGGCGCTCCCCTCGACTACGAGCATTGGCTGCGCGCCCACCAGGCCGACCTGCCACGCGAGGCGGTCCGGGCCGCGGTCGAGCGTTCGGCCAACCGGCGGGGAGTCGACATCGTGATCGTGGGTGCACCTACCGATCCCGGCGTCGTCGGCACCCGCGAGTCCGTCGCCGAGCAGAGTTGGGGCCTCACGGTCTCGTCAGTCGTCGAGCCGGCGCACCTGGGACAGCACCTCGCCACGGGCGATCCCGATCGCCTGGTCATGCTGCTGGCGCCGGGCGACACGCTCGAACACGACACCGCCCTCCTCCTCGCCGACAAGATGTGGCAGAAGCCGCAGCTGTCGCTCATCGCCTTCGATCGCGACCACCGGGTCGGCGGCGAGGTCGAGCCGCGCTTCGTGCCCGAGTGGTCGCCCGAGCTGCTGATCTCGGCCAACTACCTGGGTCGGGGCTTCGCGATCCGTGCGTCCGTGGCGGCGGCGGCGCTGGCCGCCGGCCCGATCGAGGGCGACCTCCGGTGGGGCCTCCTCTTGCGGTGCGGCATCGCGACCGATCGCACGGCCCGCCTCGACCGTGTGCTGCTGCACGAGGGCTCGAACACGACGTCGGTGCCGCCGCTCGCAGAGCTGCAAGCCGTGCTCGATGACCGTGGCCTCGACGGCACCGTCGAGGTCGACGGCTCCGGCGACGTCCGCGTTCGCTGGAACCGCACCGACCCCCGGCCCCTTACGGTGGTGGTGCCGAGTCGCCACAACCGTCCGCTGCTCGAGGTCCTGTTGCCGAGCCTCCGCACGACCGATCATCCCGACTGGGAGCTGATCATCGTCGACAACTCCGGCGAGACGCCCGACAAGGCCGCCTGGTACGACGAGCACCTGGCCGGGCTCGACGCCCAGGTGCTCTGGTGGACGGGCGAGCCGTTCAATTACTCCGCCGTGAACAACGCCGCCGTCGAGCTGAGCCGCGGCGAGGTGCTGGTGTTTCTCAACGACGACACCCGCATCCGTAGCAGCGAGTGGCTCTGGGAGCTGTCATCGTGGGCGGGCGACGAGACGCTCGGCACCGTGGGAGTGCGGCTCATCGGCGGCGACGGCAACATCCAGCACGGCGGCGTCGTCGTGGGCATGAGCGGCTTCGCCGACCACCTGTTCGCCGGCCTGCCGCCCCGCGCCGACACCTACCTCGGGTCCTCTACCTGGTACCGCAACGTCAGCGCCAACACTGCGGCGTGCGTGGCGATCCGTCGCGAGCTGTTCGACGAGATCGGCGGCTTCGACGAACGCTTCGTCCTCCTCGGCAGCGACGTCGTCCTCGGTCTGGACTGCGAGCTGCGCGGCTATCGCAACGTGGTCACCGCGGCGATCGAGGTCGACCACCTCGAGGCCACGACCCGCGGCGGCGACGTTCCCGTGGCCGACATGTACACGTCGTACTGGCGCTACCAGCGACTCCTGCGCACGGGCGACCCGTACTACTCGAAGTCGTTGTCGCTCAACAGCCCTCGCATCGAGCTCCGGCGCGACACCGACCGCACCCCGATCGAGCGGGTGGGCGAAGCGATCGGCCGGCACTTCGTGGTCTTTCGCCAGCAGGCGTCGGAGGACGAAGCGCTCATGCTGGCGTCGATGTGCTCGGTCCCCGACGACGTGCTCGACGGTGTGCGTGCGGCCCACGAGGCCGTCGTGGGCGAGCGACCGGTGTCGACGGTCAACTGGTTCATTCCAGACTTCGACAACCCCTTCTACGGCGGCGTCGCCACGATCCTCCGCATCGCCGACCACCTCAAGCGGTTCCACGGTGTCGAGAACCGCTTCATCTGCTGGGCCGGACCCAACGAGGCGTGGGTGCGGTCGGGGCTCCGCGCCATTTTCCCCGCACTTGGCGACAGCGAGATCTTCTTCCACAACGGCTCGCCGACCATCGGGTTCGACGGCATCCCCGACTGCGACGCCGCCATCGCCACCCAGTGGCCCACGGCCTACCTGTTGGCGTCGTACCCGGGGGCGACGCGGAAGTTCTACCTCATCCAGGACTTCGAGCCGATGTTCCACGCGGCCGGAACCATGTACGCCCTCGCCGAGGAGACCTACAAACTCGGGCTCTACGGGTTGTGCAACACCACCTCGATGGAGCGCTTCTACCGGGAGGACTACGAGGGCACCGGCATGGCGTTCATGCCGTCGGTCGACACCGAGGTGTTCCACGATCATGGCCGCGTCGAACGCGATCCCGACGATCCGATTTCGGTCTTCCTCTACGCCCGGCCCGGCCATTGGCGCAACTGCTGGGAGATGGTGTCACTGGCCCTCGACGAGCTCAAGTCGACCTACGGCGACCGGCTGCGCATCATGACTGCGGGCGCCTGGGCGCGCCCCGAGGATCTGGGCCGCGGCATCGACCACCTGGGCCTGCTCGACTACCGCTCCACCGGCGACCTCTACCGCCGAGCCGACATCGGCATCTCGCTCACCGTGTCGCCGCACCCGTCGTACCTGCCCGTCGAGCTCATGGCTTGCGGCGCCGCCGTCGTCGCGTTCGACCTGCCGCCGGGCTATTGGATCCTGCGTGACGGCGAGGATTGCGTGCTGGCTCGCCGCACCGTGCCCAGCCTGGTGGCGGCGGTGAGCAAGCTCATCGACGACCCCGCGCATCGCCGGCGCATCCAGGCCGGCGGCCGCGAGATCGTGCGGCGCAACCATTCCGACTGGGACCGCTCGCTCGCCCGCATCTACCACTTCCTGTCCGATCCCGAGCGCTTCGCCGGTCGCGGCCGATGACGTCCTCACTCGGCAGCAAAGGCGACCCCCGATGAACCGACACGACCTCACCGCCCAGGCCCGCATCGTGGCCCGCTCGCTGCGCGACGGCCTCCGCGATGCCCGCGCCGTCGGGACCCCTGCCGTCGCCCCGGCGCCGGCTGCCGATTCGGCTCCGGTTCCCGACCCCGAGGTCACGCGCTGGCCCGAGCCCGGCGAGCGCGATGCCATCGCCGCCATGACGGTCAAGGAGTGGCTCCGGTTCCACCAGGGCCACGTGGCGTTCGAGCAGGTGACCTACCGAGGTGTGCAGGCGCTCAAGTTCCCGCTCGACACCTGGGTGTACCAGGAGATCATCCACCGCACCGAGCCCACGACGATCATCGAGATCGGCTCCAACGCCGGCGGCTCCACCCTCATGTACGCCGACCAGCTCGACGCCCGTGGTGGGCCCGGTCGCATCATCTCCGTCGACATCGACCGCGACCGTTATGTGGTCAGCCACGACCGCATCGTCGAGGTGACCGGCGACAGTCGCACCGAGGAGACCGCTGCCGCTGTGCGCGCCCTCATCGTGGGTGAGCGGGTCATGGTCATCCACGATGGCTCCCACGAGGAGGCCGATGTGTATGCCGACCTCGGGCACTACGGCGCGATGGTCACGCCGGGCTGCTACCTCATCGTCGAGGACGGCATCGTCGACTGGGATCCGGGCATCGGCCGCTGGAGCGAGAACCGTGGCGGTCCGCTGGCAGCGTCCACCCGGTACCTCGCCGAGCATCCCGAGTTCACCATCGACCCGAGCTGCGAGCGATACCTCATGACGTACAACCCCGACGGCTTCCTCCTGCGCTCGTAACGGAGCAGTGGTCGGGCCAGGCGGTGACGTCGTCGACGGTGATGTGGTGGATGTAGGAGGGATCGGTCGTGTCGCTCTGGGTTGCGGTCATCGGGAGATGCCAGGACTCCCGCCGCCCTGGTGCTCGTTCTTCCGCCTTCGTCGGGCGGTCAACACTCCAAGTGCGGCAATCACGACGACGACCGCTCCGGCAGGGAGCCAGAGCGCGGAGTTGTCGTCAGCCGCTCGGGGCGACCTGACTCCCGGCGTCGATGTGGTCGCTCTCACAGTTGACGGTTCGAGGACCTGGTAGGCGGGGATGGTGAGTGGTTTGCCGAAGTTGGAGTCACCGCTGGCGCAGACGACGATGAGTCGGTACTCGCCGCGCTCGGTTTCGACCGGGATCGTGACGTCCTTCCCGGCTGCGAAGTCGAGGGCGCGTACGTGCCGTTTCTCGACTACTCGCTCTACCAGAACGGCGTCCTCGTCATCGCTGACGGTGCCGCCCACGTTGTCGGCTTCACGGTCGAGGGCGCCGCTGACTGCTGGACTGCCGCCGCCACGCCCGTTCCCTCATGACAGGGATACTGGGCCCCGTCAGCGCTGGTTGCCGGCGGCCTTCGAGGCCGCCACGAGGCGACCGCGGACGCTGCCGAGGCCCGGTCGTGACATCCGCGCCGGGCGCTCGATGAGGCTGAGGAGCTTGAGCCAGCGCGAGTTCTCGAGCGCAGCGAGCTGCGTACGCACGTCGGCGAGGCGGGCGTCGAGCTCGGCACGCTCTGCCTCCAAGTGCGCCTTGTGGAGCTTGTGCTGGTGCAGCTCGGTGGCCGTGGCGGCGACCAGCTCGTCGAGCTTGTGGATGTGGTCGCCGTCGGACTGGACCTTGAGTTTCAACTGGTGACGGTCGAAGGCATACTGCTCGAACTGCGTGCGGGCCTCGTCGTGGAGGTGGCGCATAGCGGGGAACGTCGGATCAGGCTGGGCGTCGAGCAGGACGTTGACGGCTGCGGCGAAGAACTCGGTTGCCTGGTCCCACGACGGCCACAGGCGAGCGGTCGACAGCGCGTTGCGACGGAGGAAGTCGAGACGGCGGCGGTCGGTGGCGAGGAGGTCGAGGGTGCGGGCGGCGCCGACGTGGTCGTCCCAGTCGACGATCATGCCGTTCCACCCGTGTTGCACGTATTCGTCGTGGCCGGTCACGGGAGTGGTGACCACCGTGGCGCCCGAGTGAAAGGCCTCGATCGGCGGGCCGTACATGCCCTCGACCCGCGAGTGCTTCAACAAGACGTCCTGCTCGAGGTACACCTCGCGAAGCTCGGCCTGGGGCATGGGCTCATGGATGACGTCAACGACGCCATCGAGGCGTGCCGCGTCGAGGCCCGTGGACGTGACGGCGGTGACGATCTTGTCGCACTCCATGCGCCGGAGGGTTTCGAGCGAGTCGTCGAGGCCCTTGTACCAGGCGTCGGTCGCCTCGAGCAGGATTCGTAGCGGACCCTCGTGCTGCGGCGGCGTCTCGGGGATCGGGCCGAAGATCGACTTGGCGACGCCGTTTCGGGCGTAGAAGCGTTGCGACTGAGGGGTGAGCACGGCCAGCGTGTCGTAGATCCAACGGGCTTCGGTGATGACCGGCAGGCCCAGCATGTAGGTGAGGCGGGCCAGGCTGGCTTCCATCGCATCCGGCTCGTAGAAGCGATCCTCGAGACTCTGGACGAAGTACGCGTGCCGC
>WBZS01001918.1_pt1 | contig 14461 bp, 15 predicted proteins | sample 5204201 | NCBI WGS metagenome assembly WBZS01 (sample SAMN12344357, study PRJNA552823) | activated sludge metagenome | biome: Activated sludge suspended growth; feature: Nitrification reactor; material: Wastewater; isolation source: activated sludge from nitrification reactor of wastewater...
GATTTTGGCTACGCTCCCAGTGCCGCTGGCTGTTTTACGTTAGTTGGAAACAATTTCGTTCCTTTATATCATCACAAACCGGGCGGACACAGGGTCAACTCCCCAACTACGCCAAGCCTTGAACGTTGTAAGCAATGGTAGCGGACACCCTACATATAAATAACCAGACTACAAAACCCGAACAAATGCTGTTGGACGACCCATATACCAAAATGAAGAGATTTAATATTTACTCCATCCAATGTTTTTTGTTTTTCAGCTACCGTACAAGCGGCACATTTGGTTTTGCCAATGCACAAACCTACACTTCACAAAACCAAAAGAGCCACTTCTCTTTTCATCTTTTCAACACTTACAGGTGTATTTCTAATATATTATTATTACATTTAAAAAATTACCATAATAAAACTGCTGACAATGGGAGCAATAATTGACTTTGTAAAATGGGACACAAAGCCCGATGAACAAATGTTTGCGTGGAAATTTCCTGCAACAAATTTGAGTACATATACGCAACTTGTAGTTGCAGAATCACAAGAAGCAATTCTGTTTTCAAAAGGACAGGTTGTAGGAAAATTTGGACCGGGCAAGCATACGCTTAACACCGAAAATTTACCCATTCTGCGAACATTGTTTGGTATTCCTTTCGGTGGGAAAAATCCTTTTACAGCCGAAGTTTGGTTTGTAAATAAACTGATGCCGTTAAATCTTGATTGGACAACCGATTCAATGATGTATCACGACCCAGATTATCAGACAATGGTGCCGTTGCTTGCAAAAGGAAGATATGGAATAAAGATTGTTGATGCAGAAAAATTCTTAATCAAGTTGGTTGGAACAACAGCAACTTTTACTGCACGGCAACTCACCGACAATTTTTACGGAGCAACAGTTGCAAAAACAAAATCTGTTATACTTCAATTTATTATGTCAAACAGAATTGGCATAAAATCCATTTCTGCTTTTTTGGAGGGTTTGTCAGACAATTTACGTCAGTCCATTGCAAGCTATTGGGAAGATTACGGATTTCAACTTATCGGTTTTTATATCACAACCATTGAAGTTGATTCAAATACAGATGCAGGTAAGGCAATTTTGAAAGCAATGTCACAACAAAGTGCCCAGATAATTGGTGGTTATACTTGGCAACAATCGCAGGTGTTTGAGTTGGGCGACAAAGCAGTAGATTCAATAGGTAAGGGTAACAACCAAAACAGTTTATTGGGTGCTGTTCTTGCTACAAATCTTATGGGCAATATGTCGGGTGGAGGTTTGCTCAATCCTGTTGCATACAATAATAATCAGGGTGTTAATCCCAATGTTCAATCGCCTAATGTTACAACAACCCGTGATGTTTATTGTTCCAATTGTGCAAAAAAGTTCTCAAGCAATAATAAATTTTGTCCGCATTGTGGCGACCCTTACACACCTTGCCCACGTTGCGGAGCAGACAATGATACAACAGCAAAAAAATGTGTTAGCTGCGGAGAAAACTTAGCTGCCGCAACACCAACTCAAACTTACGCAATGACAGAAGGCAGTTGCAAACGTTGTGGCTACAAAGTTGGCAACGCTGCATTTTGCCCTAATTGCGGATTAAAAAACGGATAATATGAAAACAACTACTAAAAATTTCGGCACAATAGTTTTGCTTGCTGGCATTGCAGTAATCTTTGCAGGTTTCTTCCTTTTTGTCACTGAAGAAAAACGAAACTCAGTTTTTTGGCTTGACCTGGTTGTTGCTTGCGTTGTCTTTTCAATTACCTCTGTAACAGAATTTGGACTTATCGCAGTCAACTCTAATTTGAATAAACAAATTGGAGGTTTAGGAATACGCCTTTCTTATATTCGCCTGTATTCATTGCTTGCCATTGCAATTATCGTTACTGGATACTTCGCCAAAGTGCTTTTTAATTACCAGCTTTTCTTTCAACTTGCCGCTGCCTTTATTTTATTATTAGGATATTTCTTTTCGCATTTAAGTTCTTCTCACACCGATTCTGTACAAACTGAACAAGACACAGAAAGAAAAGGAAAAGAAGGAATTATTAAAGCAATTAGTCAGTTTGAAATGTTTATTTCAAAGGACAGCAACAAGTTTGATGCGGAAAAACAAAAAATTGACACAATCAAAGAAACTCTTCGGTATTTATCACCAACTAATAACTCATCGGCAAGCGAACTTGATGCAGAAATTACAAGCACAATTCAACAAGCTTGTTCGGTTGCAAAGAATAGTGCTGATGGAAGAACAGAAATTTTCTTGTTACTCAATAGATGCGAAGAGCTATTGAAACTTAGAAAGAACACATACTCTAATTAACCACTTAATAAATTAAACTTATGAGCGGAAAAATCTTTAATGCTTCGGCAAACATTTATCAAGACCAAGCAAAAATCTTGTTTGATTATTACAAACAAGCCGCTGAAAAAATTGTCAGCGAGGAAGTAAAGTATGAAAAGGAAATTGCTATTTGCAAAGAACGAGTTACACAACTCAATCAGGATTTTGCAAAAGCAAAACAAACAAGACTACTGGGTATGATTTTCTCTTTTCTGCTTGTGCCAATTTATTATGCAATTACCGGACACTTAAAAATGAAAGAATTGCAAAGTGAAATTGAGGTTAATGAACAAAAGATTTCCGAGTTTGAAAAACTGCATAAAGAAATTTTCAGAGATTACAAAGTTGCAAAATTAGGGATTGGCTATGTACCTGTTGCTGCTCAAATTCCTTTTGAGAACAAAAGTTTTCTTATTGATTACACTAATTCTGTAAACAATCAGAACTTTAATCTGAATACCTTAAAGCAAGCAGATTTGTTTACTAATGCCGTTGAAGATTTAGACAACTTAATGAAAGAAGCTCCGATTATTGAAAAATCAGAAGATCCTGAAATAGTAAGCACAGATGAATATTCACTTTCTATTCAAAACGTAACATATCACGACTACTTAGGAAAAATAGATAGAACGCTTCGCACTTCTTCTTACTGTCTTTCTAATTTAGATTCCACTTCCGTTGCACTACCTGTTATATTACCTGACAGCGAATATGCAAAATTTATCAATGAACATTCAACCACTGAAACAGGCAATGCACCCGTATTTAAAATCTTTGACGATTCACCATACCAAGAAGAAATCGCAAGATTTCAGTCATTGAACGAAATGAAGAAATCATTAGAAAAACATCAAACACAGTTTGAGGATGTTCTAAAAACGCTGATGATGAATATGGCAAATTCTGTGCAAGCAATTACACAAGTAAAACTTGCTTCAACCAATACAATGGTTGACACTTCAAACAAAGTGTTATTTAAAATCCTTAAATGTTCTTATAATCATTATTCGCCAAACCTTGAAGCAGATGAAATTGAAAGAATAAAAAATGAGCAATTTAATTATCAGGATTCAGTTGAAAACTATCAACCATTCCAACTCAAACCAAGTTCAAAATTGAAATATGATATTATTTCAGACACTTGGGTTGCAGAAGATGGAAGCAAGACGAATTTCCCATTTGGCGTTCATCAAATTCACGAAGAAATTGTCGCCCCAATTGTTCAGAGTTTGATGCAGGAAACAAGATTGGAGCGAATGAAAATTTACAACAACATTAAAGACCAAAAGACCGCATACCTTAATCAATGGCATCAGGAAACAATGGACTTCTACGGAAGAAACAGAGCAGAAAGTAACGACCTGATAAATATTATGCGTTCTACTTTAAGCGACTACATTGCTTCTTACAACGCAATGGTTGCTTTGAAAAAAACAGAAGACAATATGAAAAACAACTCTACTGTTGATGCTTCACTTGTAAATTCAGAAGAAAATGAAGCAGAAGTATTTGCAGCATTTGAAGCCAAGTCAAAAGATTTCAAATTAGTTCAGGAAGAATTTATGCAGTATATGGACAGGCTGAAAGAAGATATTGACAGACGAGCAGAGAAATTTGAATACATTGAATATTATGATGCTTCATTGCGTGATAATACTTTCAAAGACTACGCTGTTTCAAGCGGAAGAGTAAATCAGCTAGATGCAAGAAGAATGTCACTAGCGTCTGTAAACCCATTCTTTGCTGAAACAGCAGAGTTGCCACCGCCACCATCTATTGAAAATGTTACTCACGAGCACATCTCCATCAATCTCCCAAAAATAGCGAAAGCTGCATTGAACGAATTAAGTGGAAATACCAATCAAACCGATGAAGAAAATGTAGGAACAGAAGAAACATCTAACAATAATTAAAATCAAATACAATGGCTCAATTTAATTTCACTGTTGATACTGAACCAATGGCAGACAGCATTGATGGTGTTGCAAATCACGTTGACGGAACAACAGCCGCAGTTGTGGCAATGCAAACAGCAGTTGTAATTGCAGAACAAAAAGGGGCTGAAAGAATTTGCAGTGACGTAAACTACGGTTTCTATTCTTTAATCCGTTCGCAGGTTTCACAAAAAATCGCATTGCACAAAAGCAAAGCAGATGCAAAAATCATGGAACTGCAACAACAAACCCTTTCGCTTGCAGCCATAAAAAGCAGAATGGAGAAAGACTATATGATGTTTGCAAACCGTTATACAAAATTGTTTGAAGGATTAAATAAGTCATTAAGAGCAAGAATTTTTGAATTGGATAAACCTGTTGCAAGTTTTGTATATAAAGATGTTGTTCCCGTTGCAAACAGAACAAAACGTCTGACAGCAACACCAACGACAACGCAAAGCGAAAGTCTTACAAATGGTCAGATGATTTCCGTTTCAAACACAAAGTATAATGCGATGCGGAACATTTCATCAATGCAGGATTTTATTTTCAATTCCGAAAATCAGAAAAGTTTAATCGGCAGTATTCTTATAAATGAAGTCGTTAGCAAGCCAACGGAAAAATTTATTCCTGTTATTGTTTCAGAATCTGAAGGATTAAATGTAAAACAACCCCAATGGCAGATAACACAACCGCAAGTGAAGAAAAATACACACACTAAAGTTGAATCTTTTGCTTATTCGTCCTTGGAAAATATGAAATGGAAAGATGATGACAACAATAATATAAGCCGTGTAAAACAAGAGTACGGAAATATTGTGGCTCAATCATCACTTTCTGAAAGGGTGAAACAGCAAATGTTGTCGTTTATTGAATCAGCCAAATGGCAAAAACTAAACTAAGAGTAAAATGAGCTATTCAAGAACATACCACGAAACAGTTTCTGGGTCAAGAACTGTAACAGTTCACTACGATTATCCTGCTTCTGAAAATGGTGGTTCAGGAAGCGAAACTGTTACGGTCGATATTGATATTCCTGTTACTATTGACATTGATGTAGATACCAACCCATTTGACAGAAGTATTGGCAGGACTAACAGAAATGTGAACTTGCTTACAGGCTCTGTTGTTGCTACCGAAGCTGCTCATATTGCAGCAAAGGTTAAAAGTTCAGAAGTAATTTCTACTTCTATTGTTGATGGATTTTTCGGGTTAATAAAATCGGAAATCAATCAGCAAATTACCGAAATCAAACCGAGAGTTGAAGCATTGCTTGTTGAAATGGTACAACATCAGCAATCTTGCCTGGCGAAACAAAAACAACTTGAAAGTGATTTTGGAAGAATTGCAGAGCGGTATTCCAAAATATTTTTCGATTTAGACAAAGAACTTCGCAGCAGAATTTTAATGCTCAATCAGTCGGCTGTTGGTGTTCACGCCACGCTTACAACCCGAGTTCATCGTTCTTTCAGCGACATAAGTTCAGGCGTTGCTACTATTTACAACAAGGAAGGTAACCATCTTCAAGCTATTCTTTTTGCATCGGGCTTAAAGAGCAAAGCCCTTTCACTAATTGATAGTGCAAAAAAATATTTATTCTCTGAAAAAAACCTTTCTGCTCAATTACAGCAAATTTTAATTCCTGTTGAAACCAAAACCGCACTTCAAAAACAAATTCCTGTTCTTTATTTTGAAGCAAAAAATAATTTAAACGCCAATGATGTTAAAATTGTTACATCTAAAGAAACTCAAACGTTAAAAAGCAACGAAAAGAAACTGAAAGATGGTTTTTCAAATGCAACAAACAAATGGAAAACGATTGATGCAAAAAACAGAGAACAGATAAGCACATTTTTGAAACTACAATTATCAGGAGAAAATCAAACGATAAATCCGAGAATAGCTGAGCAAATTATGCAGCTTTGGAAACAAGATACCAACATACAAACTAATGCTTAAAATTATTTAATATGAACGAACTAAAAGAATTAAGAGTAAATGACCAAAGATTATTGTTGAATGATAATTTGGTTAAAAGTGCTATTCTTCCAAAAGTTTCAAGTGAGTTGGATAGAGATATTGTAATACAGGGCGATACCATAATTGAAGGTGCTGTATATGCAAGGTACTTTGAAATTCAAAAAGGAAAATTGGAAGTTCAAGGAGCAGTATTTGCACAAATAGAATTGCACGTTAATAATGATGCGAAAGGTTCTGCTCTATTTCAAAAGGCTGTTGGTTCAACTGATTCAATCGTTTCTCTTGCACCAAGTTTCCGTACTATTTTTCAGGCAGACATCAATGCCAAGCAAGTAAAACTTCGTAATGCATTTGTTGCAGGAAGTATTTTTGCTGATGAAATTGTTTTGGAAGATTGTATTGTAATTGGAGGAGTTTTTGCTTCGCTAAATTTAGAAATAAACAATTCCATTGTCGGGACTTTCAACAGTCCTCTTGTAAGAATTTCAAAAACCATTCATTTGCTTTTGCCAAGTGCATTTAGTGTAGAAAAAATAAATCTAATTCCGGGAACTGAAATGTATAATTTAAGTTTGGCTGATTTAGGTTCGTTGTTCATAGGAAAAGAACAAGCCAAAAATTCGGGAAAAATTAAAATGAGTTTAGATGCTGATGAATTAAAGTCGGTGCTTCGTTCAGATGAAACACAGCAAATTATCCGCAGCTATTCTGTAATTGGAAAAGTGTTGGCTGCTGACCTTTTAGATTTGGATAAATTCAACAATCATTTTCTTTTGACTTCCGCTTCTTTGGGTTCTCAATTATTGAAAACTTATGATTTAGGAATTGAAAATAATGGAAATGGAAAACCGCTTACTATTCAAAACATTTCCGAATTTTTCTTTGATATTTTGCTTGGCAAAATCGATGTTCAGGAAATGTCAGGTGAATTTAGTATGAAAGACATCGTTGAAAAGTTTAGCTAAGCTAAGGTATGATTTAATTTCACACCAAAGCAAGCACATTTGCAAACTGAATAAGGCGACACACAAACCAAAAGTTTGCAAAAGAGCTTGCTTTCTCAGGTCAGAAAAACAAAAAACATTTTAACATCCCAAGAATTAAAATTTAGATGCGACAAATCAACTCCGTAGAGTGACTGAAAGAAGAACCACTGCTTACAACAAAAGGTTTGCCGCAAGGCTGGCAGACGGAATAACAATCATCAGTTTTACTACTATCAGCTAATATCGGGCTTGACCGAATTCTATTTGGCTTTTAGTTGTTAACTTCATCATCAGTTTTTTACTCGGCTTCAGTTGCCGGGCGGACACAGCAACAATCCCAGCCCTGCGGCAAGCCTCGAACGTTGGCTGTAATTGTAAAGGGCGAAACAGTATTAAAATACCCCTATACTACCATGAAAAAGTACACTATTCTTGGCTTAAGCATAATCATTCTTTTAGTATTATATTATTTGACAAACTCTTGGAAGTTTGCGATAGTTGGGTTCGTTATTTTGATTTTTTATATTTTCTGGATATTGGCATTTGAATTAGGTCTCCTTAATGCAAAGGAAAAAAAGGAAAATCTTGAAAAGACTTACAAGGCAATAAAGCAAGATCACATTAAAAAAACAGAAAATAATCCAACTTTAAGGTGAAACAACTACAGCCAACAAAAGGCTTGGCATAATTTGGGGCGGACGGAAAAACTATCAGCTGCAGTACAAATCCATGCATTGGTCACCGGCTGGACCTTTAGCTAATCCGCCAGCGGTTTTGGCTACGCTCCCAGTGCCGCTGGCTGGTTTACGTTGGTTGGAAAGAATTTCGTTCCTTTATATCATCACAAACCGGGCTGACAGTTGGCAAATTCCCCAACTACGCCAAGCCCCGAACGTTGTACGCTACCCTACCAAGCGTATTTTAAATTCGTAAATCATGAGATTATTGATCTTACTCATCATTAGCACTTTTATTCTTGTAGGTAATTCCAATGGTCAGGGGAAAACAAAAACAATTTTAGCAATTTTTGCACATACGGACGATGAGTCTTCTATCGGACAAGTCCTTACAAAATATTCTAAGCAGGCAAAGGTTTATATAATATATGTTGTTGAAGACATCGATACGTCAAACCTCGATATAACGCCTACCGGAGATTCTATCAACCATATAAAAATAGCTGATGCAAAATGCTCTTGCAAGAAACTTAACGTTCAACCAATATTTCTTGGCATGGGAAGATTAATTTACGATCCCATAAAAAAACCAACAGAATATTATATCAAGACAAAAAAATTAAAGGCAGCCCTCCAACAAAAAATTAAAGAACTAAAACCCGATGCTATAATAACCTTTGGGCCAGATGGAGATAGTGGACACCCTGAACACAGAATAGTAGGTAGCATCACCACAGAAATAATTTTGTACAACGGTTGGGTAGAGCGTTATCCATTATATTATGCGGGCTGGCCTAAAGAGAAAACACCTATTGACCAAATTCAAGGAACTGGAGAAGTAGATAAGAAATATTTAAATGTAGAAATCCATTTTAGTGAAGAAGATAAAGTAATAGCATTTGAGGCTTTTACATGTTATAAAAACATATTTAGCGGGCAGGAAATTCAAGATCGAAAAGATGCTGATGCAGCCGACAAATTGAACATATTTTATTTTAGGCAGTTGGTTATCTCAAATAAAAGAAAGACAGACTTATTTTAAAAATAATACAAGGGCAGCGTACAACATTGGTTTGGCGTAATTGGGGCGGACGGAAGTAAATTCAGGCATTACTCCCCTATTCAGCTTTGGCTATGGGGTTGACCGTTTACTAATAAGCCTTACGGCTTAAAAAATAATTTCGTTACTTTATTAGGTCTTGCTGCCGGGCGGACAGCTGGACATTTCCCCAACTACGCCAAGCCCTGAACGTTGGCTGTAATATTATTGAGACCCTACATTATTTAAAGTGAGACGACAACAATCTTGGTTTTCCCGACAACACACAGGCACTCTTATTTTATTGACCTTGTTTATTATTGGGGTTATTATTGCTACAATCTACTTAGTTCAAAGAGCAAATGTTTCTGACAGAAAAATACTGCAATTAAACTTCATAGCTCTTCTGCTTGGGCTTGTTTTTGAGTACAGACGAATCTCTGAAAAATGGGCTACAGTTTTCTGGACAGCTTTGGGTGCATACCTTTTAAGTTTTTTTGCATTTGCAAAAGGAAAAAGAGAAAGAATTTACATTTTTGAAGACCATTTAGAAATGTGGCCCTATTATTTTTTAGGGGCGTTTATAATTATTGCATTAGCAGTTCAATATGCTTCTGCAACAAAAAAAATGACTGAGGGTATTACATTACTTTTGACAATTGCTATAAATTATTGGATAGTAGAAAATGGTTATTGGGACACAGGTTCTGTTTTTGTAAAATCCCTAATTGCAATAAATGTTTTACTTTCTATCTTTTCAGTTTACAATGCATTTTCATACAGTAATTTGAGTAAGGGGGTTAGATTGACCTTAAGTTTATGGAGTTCTATTATAGCACTTGTTTTAGCGGTTGACAATTTGCTTAAACTCTACAAATACCGAGACATTGAACATTTGCCAACTTTTTCAGACAGTGCATTCGTATTCTTACAGTTTTTCTTGTTAGGAATTTCCAGTATATACATTGCACAAAACTTGACAATGGTCGGTGCATATTTACCAGGCAAAAAATATATGGAAACGGTAAGAGAAATGAATGATGTTCATTTAGACAGGTTTTCAAAAGAACAAGTTTACATAGTTGACTCAATCATTGTTTTTATTATCAGCTTGACAGGATTTTTGTTAAACCATTTTTATCAGTTTTTACCAACAAACTTTATGATATGGACAACTATAACATTGACACCTCTCTTACTTTATTTGACACATAAAATATTGGGATAACAAATACTACAGCCAACATTGGTTTGGCGTAATTGGGGCGGACGGAAAAACTTTCAACTTCAGTACATATCCAGGCATCGGTCATCGGCTGGACCGTTTACTGATCCGCCAGCGCTGTTTGGCTACGCTCCCAGTGCCGCTGGCTGCTTTTCGTTGGTCGGAAACAATTTCGTTTCTTTATAGCATCACAGGCTGGGCGGACACAGGGTCAATTCCCCAACTACGCCAAGCCCTAAACGTTAGGTGCAATAACTAAAAAGAATGCCGTTAGAAGAGTCACATCCAATAATGTCTACTCCAAGGAATAATATTTCGCTTTGGAGATATGTAGACATCCCATCATTTCTTTCTATACTAGTTGATGAATCCTTGACGTTTGTACGAGCTGATTTATTCGAAGACAAATATGAAGGGAAGTTGCCTATAAAAACAGCAAATTTAATAGACGCTACAACCATACATCAAGTAGTATACGGTGATTCAACAAATACTCGGAAGTCATTTTCAGAAATATTAAATAGTCAAACCAACAGCGTATACCTTAATTGTTGGTGCAACGAAAATCATGAAATGGTTCACATGTGGAAAATCTACTCTAAGGAGTATGGCATTGCGATAGAAACTGATTATGAAAATCTAAAAAAATCTATTCAAACTAATGAAACTATTTATCCTACAGAAATTCGATACATAGACTTTAACAACGAAGCTGTTGACTGGAGATCAAATGCGTTAACAGTTTATACGTTAAAAAGAAAAGAATACAAATCAGAAAATGAATTCAGACTAATATTATCATTCCCAAAAGTTATCGAGGAAGAGATTCGTAAAAACACTACTACAGCAAATGCGGCTCAAATTAGAAATGATATATATTCCAAATTTCCCGTTATTAAATGTAAGGTAGACCCGAAAATGTTGATTAAAAAAATCCATATCTCTCCGTATGCACCAAATTGGTATTTAGACTTAATTATCGATTTAGCTAAAAAATATGATCTTACCCCTGAATCAATATCTCAATCAGATTTATAGTCACACTTTTACTGCACCTAACATTGGTTTGCTGCTATGGGGGCGGACGGGAGGGAATCCAAGCATTACTCCACTATTCAGCTTTGGCTATGGGGTTGACCGTTTACTTATTGGCCTTACATTTTAAATAATTATTCGTTTCTTTAATTGTGCTTTGCACCCGGGCGGACACAGCAACAATCCCCCACAGCAGCAAGCCCTGTACGTTAGGTGCTATTTAAATGACACATGCCAGCAAACAAAACAGATATCTTAATTGAGAAAGCAGGCAATGCTAAGAAAGAGACAAGGACTATAGAATTTAAACAGTCTATCGATGTAAAATCTCCTAGCGATTGGTGTGAAATAATTAAAGATATTGCTGCCTTTGCTAACTCTGGAGGTGGAATTATATTATTTGGAATTACAAATGACGGGAAAAAAGCTAAGTTTAACTCAATAGATATCCTTAATTACGACCCCGCTGATATTACAAATAAAATATTTAAGCATACAGGGGTTCAGTTTGATGCTTTCGAATTAATAGAAGTTAAGAGAAGTAGCTATTCAATTCCTGCACTTTTGATCAATAAAGCATTCCCTCCGCTAGTATTTCTTAACAATGGGGCATATGTGGGGCCAGATGGTAAAACCAAAAGTGCATTTGTTAAGGGAACAATTTATTATAGACATGGGGCGAAAAGTGAACCAGCAAATGCAAGTGATATTGAAAAAATAGTTGAACGAGAAATTGAGCACCGTAAAAAGAATTGGTTAGGAAATATTCGTAAGGTTATTACAGCTCCTTCAGACTATGAAGTTGAGCTCTTACCCGCAAACATGTCAATTTCAGATAGTCCAGATGCAACACCAATTATGCTTTCTGATGATGCTTCAGCCCAGAAAGTAAAAATTGACGAAGATTCAATTTTTAAGAAGATTTTTACCTACGAATATTATGCGGTTATCAGGCAAGCTAAAAAAATGTTTAGCGATTTTAAACAAAACAATAGGTTTAATTCAATAATGAAAGAATTAAAAAAGGATCGCTCTGTATGTCGACCGAGGTATTTAGATATTAACAATCAAAAAAGTGGTCATAAAGATTACTATAGTAAAAAAGTTTTCGAAAAGTTGAAAGCGTATTATACTCCGATAAAATGATAAAGACCCTAACAACAGCACCTAACATGGGTTTGCTGCTATGGGGGCAGACGGAAATAAATCCAGGCATTACTCCCCTATTCAACTTTGGCTATGGGGTTGACCGTTTACTTATTGGCTTTACGTTTTAAATAATAATTCGTTTCTTTAATCAGGCTTTGCGGCGGGGGCCGACACAGCAACAATCCCCCACAGCAGCAAGCCCTGAACGTTGTAGGTAATGCAAATGAAACACCCTAAAAACTATATAGTCCCTATTTTTCTTCTGCTCTTTAACTTATCCGTACATGGACAAACAACAGATGACAGATTTAATGTAAATCATGGCGTCTCTATCAGTAAGATTGACAGTTCGCTTAAAACCAAGTTGCAATTACTTCAGTTTGACAGTTCGATTGGCATTGTATTCCCTGCTGAATATGCGACCAAAATATTATCTCAAAGTAACGATTGGGAGAATAAACAAACCTTTACACCTGACACAAGCTTAATACGAATTGTAGAAGCTGAAATCACAAATCAATATTGCCAATCGGAAAAAAGATGGCAAGACTCAAGTTGGAAATATGACAAAACAACCTATTCGAGAATTTTTGAACGCAAAGAATTTAGAAAAGCAAAAAAACGATATCATTATTGGTTAAACCTTATAGACACTGCTTGCCCAAAATGGAAACACGATTTAAGGTATTTTGACAAACAATTTATGGGTTATATTTCTGCAAAAGGTGAAAGAATAATCTATATACAATTATGCGATTTTAGAGAAGATCCGTATTTGCTAAAGAAAATCTTTAAAGAGTCATGGATTGACGGCTGGCATGGTTGGTTTGAAACTAATAGGAGGCTTTTGCATTTCAATGTTGACAAGAATTTATTGACAACAAATGAAGATTACTGACACTTTAAATGCACTACCTACAACATTGGGTTTTATGCAAGTTGGGCTTGACCAGCAAACATCAGCCAATTGCAAATCCCGGCTGTGGTTCGGGCTTGACAAACATCTTTTAACTTTAGTTCTTAAATTCAACTTTATATTTTCAATCAGCAGCGGTTGTGGGCGGACGAATAAAAATTCCCAACCTGCATAAAGCCCTGCTCGTTACCTGCAATATTGGGAAACACACTCTAATGACAAAGACTCAGATTGAAGAATATTTAATAAGCCTTGAAAACGAATTGTTGAATAATTCGGAACAAAGAAAAATTGAGCTTAATAGGAATTGGGCAAACTCATTTCCAGACGAATCTGCTGTCTACTTATTCCGTGAATCAGGAGAAATTTGCTATGTCGGAGAAACAGGAAGTATTCAAGGTAGAATGAATGACATCCTAAACACTAAAAATCATACATTAAGGAGAAATTTAGGCAATCATTATTATTCTGATCTACCTAATTATGAAAAGCCAAGTTCAAAGAAAGGTTTCTGTGATGAAATTGAATTGCTACTCAATGAAAAAATTATAACAGATCTTACAGTTTCCTTCGTTATAGTCAACTTAGGAAGAAAGGAATTGGAGGAAAGGCTCTTTGATAAGTTTTCGCCTAAATATTCAATTAAAGGGAAGAGAGGAATTCAAAAAAGTTACACACTCGAAGAAAAACGCTTAGAACACAAAAATGCATACTTGCCTTGGACAAAAGTTGATGACGAAAAGTTGGAACAATTATATTGTGAAGGAAAAAAAGTTTCAGAAATAGCCCAACTCTTTGGTAGAAATAAGGGTTCGATTGAATCAAGAATCAAAAAATTAGAACTACCTGAGAAATACTGCAGGTAACATGGGTTTGCTGCTATGGGGGCGGACGGAAGGAAATCCAGGCATCACTCCAATATTCAACTTTGGCTATGGGGTTGACCGTTTACTCTTTGGCTTCACGTTTTAAATAATAATTCGTTTCTTTAATTAGGTTTTGCAGCCGGGCGGACACAGCAACAATCCCCCACAGCAGCAAGCCCTGAACGTTGTGCGTCATGTTATGTTTAGCTAATTCCTCCGACTAAGTTGAAAATGAAAAAACTACTCTTAATTTATCTATTTTCTCCTGTTTTATTAGTCGCTCAAAGAAACCATAAAGAAATTATAGAAA
>WBZS01000337.1_pt2 | contig 14452 bp, 13 predicted proteins | sample 5204201 | NCBI WGS metagenome assembly WBZS01 (sample SAMN12344357, study PRJNA552823) | activated sludge metagenome | biome: Activated sludge suspended growth; feature: Nitrification reactor; material: Wastewater; isolation source: activated sludge from nitrification reactor of wastewater...
TTCACAAAATTCTCCGGAAACTTGGGGTTAGTCCGCTCAAAGATTAGCCGTTAATGCCGAGTTCAACAAGCGAAATTACGTACAAAAACTCGGCGAATACTCGCGAATCGACAGCCTCGAAGACTCAAAATCTCCGATTCCAATGAAGGCGGACAGCTCTTATTTTCCGAAGACGCCCGCCGACATATACAAGGGCATCGTTTCAAACGACCACAATTGTGCTTGCACAAACGGCATGTCCGAAGCAATTTTTTGTATCGCCGCCGCATCTTCCAGTTTGGTAATCAAGATTGCCGATCGTTTCGAGCCCCCACCGCTCATGATGCCGAACGCCTTGATTTCCGATGCGTTTTTCAGATTGGCCAGGTAGGTCATGGTCTGGGTCAACAAGTCGTCAGAATTCTTCCCTTCCGCGACTCCTTTTTCGGCGGCGCTAAAGATGACCAATTGAAATTGAGCGAGGTCTTCCGAATTAATTTCCGTGTGGAATTTCCCAAACTTGAAGTCCACCATAGAGCCGTCCAGTTTCATAATCTCCTGATTCACGAATGGGTCTTTGGTGAAGAATTCGTTGAGCTTGGATAAGTCATTCGTATTCAGTAACACAATCCCCCGGAGTTTTCTTGTAGGATCCGCTAAAGGCCCTGCCGCGACCAAGTCGCCTGCCGCTGCGAGCTCCTTAAAATTCCCCAGATGTTGCTCCATCATCTTTTGCGACTCTTCCTTCGTCAGTTCAGCTTTTTTAGGGCCGGTGGTTAGAAAAACCCAAGCCTGCTTGGCAGCGGGGTTCGCCGCGGCGTCTTGGGCCAACATTGAAGAGCAACCAAAGCAAACGATGGCAGTAGCGAACATCGCGAAGAATTTTTTCATGGAGTCCTCAAAGATTAGGAATGGATCTTCGACATTTTAGTTGCCAATTCGAACCATTGCTAGCAAGTTGCAGGGGTCATTGCTTTGCAAGTCAAATAATGCGGTCTTGGACGGACTTCCGCATTTTGCTAATTCTCGCAACCAAAGTTTGAAGGAAAGCGTAGTTTGTCGCAGGTCGAACTTTGTTGATCAAGGAGAATCCCCAAATGTATTCTATTGCCAACGCGAAAATCTGCGTGCAATCTTTCCCCAACTTTTCGGTTTCTTTTTGTGTTTTTTTGAGTCTAGGGGCTGGCTTTGCCTCGGCGCAATCTGCGGCATCTAAGGAATTCATGGAGGCTTCGTCGCCACTGAAAAAAGGTGGTGTCGTTGTAACTAGAAATGCGCCGGGCCAAGGTGTTGAGACTGTGCTGTATGCATCTTCAACTCCAGGCGGCGTCAGGACAATCCCGACTAGTACCCCGCCTACCAGTACCCCTACTCCCGCACCGAACCCTTCGACAACCGACAAATCCCAGCCCCCGTCCACGACACCTGCAACAGTGCCGACCGTAGAGACCTATCCGTATCCAAACTCGCTACCGCCTTTGGTGGCGTCAAAACAAAACGTTTTCCAAGTTCCTAATCTTGGCTATTCCCCGCGCGCAATGCAGAGACCGAGTTGGTTTGGTCAACCAGTAACCACTCCTAATTCTGGGCTGTGTGATTGTTCGCCGCCAGGTTTGACCAGCACGACAATTCCGACGGCTGCCGATACCGCTCCAACGATTCAATTTCCACAATCGCAAATCCCAACTTTAGGTGGCGGAGCCCCCAGCAATTTCTGGGATCCGCAGTCGATTTATAGTGCCAAGAGTCCCACACCTCTCGTTCAATTCAAGAACATGCAGCCGGGAACTTATCTGGGCCAGGGAATCGTAGGCCAACCAAAGGCTTATGTTGACGGTCAGCCGTTTCGAAACCTGTTCAGGTATTTCCTGCTGTTCTGATAGATCGAATCCAGGATTCGGGAATTCTTCAGAACTCTTTTCGCAGAAAACCCCGCTACGATCGCGACGGTGTGCTCGGAGGTTCGGAAATTGTGGATGGGTGCCTTACGTTTTGGTCGTCAATCAGTCACAATTGATTGGAGAGAACTGACCGCAAACGCAAGAAATCTGACATGATCAATTACGAAGCCTTGGAAACAATCCACCATCTGCTCCGTCTCAAGTCGGAATTGATGGACCAATTGGCGCGCTGTCCGCGCTCAGTGAAGCAAGCGGAAATCGCTGCTGCAAACCTCGAAAAAGCTGCCGAAGAGGCCAAAACCAATTGGCAAAATTGCAAGAAGGAAGCCGACAACAAACAGATGACTCTCAAGCAGCGTGAGGCTCGCATCGAACAAATGAAGACGAAGCGAAATGCTTGCGAGTCCAATAAAGAGTTTCAAATTCTCAACGATCAGATCGCCGCCGACAACCAAGCCAACAGCGTGCTCGCCGACGAAATCTTGGAAATGCTGGAACGAGCCGAAAATTTGAGCGCCCAAGTTGCGACGGCTCGCGAAAACGGACTTAAAGGTCAAAAAGATCTTGAGCGAATTCGTGGAGATGTTGCTGAGAAACAAAAGAAATTCGAAGCCGAAGTTGCTGAGGTCGACAAACGCTTGCAGCAAAACGAACGGACATTGACCGGAGATGTTTTAAGTGAGTACAGACGCCGCGTAGTGGCCAATGGAGAAAATGCCTTGGCATCCACGGATGGCGAAACCTGTGGTAATTGCCATCAATTGCTCAATGCCCAAATGCTCAGCGAACTCTATCAGAAGAAAGCAGTATTCTGTAAAGGTTGCGGCTCGATCATGTACCTGCTCCGCAGCCACGCTTCGGCTTCCACTGAGGAATAGTTCTAGCCGATCGCGTTCGTGGGAGGCCAGAAACCTTCAGGGATGTCGGCAAATGGCTGTATTTCGAGTTGAAAATCTTGCCAAGGTATTAGACAATAGTATGACAAGGTTTCGGACCTGCGGTGATCCCATTCGCAGGTCGTTCGCATTTAATGGCCGTGACGTTGGAGCTTTTTCAACATTTCGCCCACCATCAACAAATCAAGTTCACGAATTCAGGTTGGAGATTACTGTGTCAGATCGAGTTCCAATGTCGCAAGAGGGCTACAACAAGATCAAAGCTGATCTCGAACATTTGGAAATGGTTGAAATGCCAATCATTACCGAAAAGATTGCCCTTGCACGTGCAGAAGGCGACCTCAAGGAAAACGCTGAATACCACGGTCAACGTGAAGCTCAGGGCATGCTGCAGGCCCGCATCAATCAGCTTCGATCCAAAATGCAGCGAGCGATTATCGTTGATCCCAGCTTGATCCCTCGCGATCAAGTGGCATTTGGTGCGACGGTTCGTGTTCTCGACGTTGCGATCGACGAAGAGGAAACGATTACCTTAGTTGGTGAAGGCGATGAGGATTATGACAACGGTCGTTACTTGATCACCAGTCCAATCGGCCAAGGTCTTGTCGGCAAAAAAGTCGGTGAAACCGTTCAAATCGCGGTCCCGCGCGGCAAGCTGGTGTATAAAGTTTTGGATATCGCGTACGAAAATGAATGATGGGCGAGAATGAATAGCGGGCGAGATCGAATCGAATAGCGGGCGAGATCGAATAATGGATTGGTGGCCGATCGGCAACCGACTCCGCAATGCCAGCAGTACTACTCAGAGTTGGATTCAGAGGCAGGTGGGGTTGAAGGAACGGTAAATCGCGGTGCCTCAGAGTTGCTGTTTTCTTCATCCAGGGCATCTTTGTAATAGGAAACGCGATTAGAGGTTGAGGTGTTAGAGTGGCCTGGATGGTCATCGTCGATCTTTATCGTCGACTGCAGATCGGCCAAACCTTTGCGGAATTGCTGGTAGGTCTTCCCCATATTCTTGGCGACTTCAGGAAGTCTGCTGCCAAACAATAGAACTGCCACAATCGCGACGACCAAGAGTTCGGTGAATCCAATTCCGCTGGGCAACATGGTCGATTCCGGTGCCAATCTTGAACCAAAAAAGCCGATATCAATCGGCTCGAAAACGGACCAACACGGCCATCATTATCAATCTTCCCGATTGTCTTCGATCTTTGATCCGACAGGCTGATCCTTCATACCAGCTTTGAATTCATTAATGCTTCTGCCCATGTTTCGCATTAATGAGGGAAGTTTGGCACTGCCAAACAGGAGCACCATGACTCCAGCAATGATCAAAAGCTCTGTGGTGCCGATTCCAAACATTTTAGGATTCCCAATGGAAGTGTCGTTACAACCATTTTAGAAAACTTGTGGGCCATGTCAAACGAGTGGTTTGCTAATTCAGTCAATATGTCTCGTTTCGCAGCCATTCGCGTCTCCACCTATTTCACAACCCGCAAAACTGTCACACCTTTCGTACTTGAGACGACAATTAGTGATTGCTCTGGAGGTCCGAGGATTGCGACTCCGTGGAGGGTATCTCTGACGTCCATGTGGCCGACGGCCATCCCTTTTTCGTCCAAGACGAAAATTCCGCCTGCAGTATCAGCGAGAGCCAGCGTCGACATGTCAGTTCCCCCAAGCGCCAGAGGCTCAATTTCGCTTTCGAAAATTTGTGAGCTGATCAAAGTCCTTTGCCATGATTTCGCGATCGAATCATACGTCGCCAATTGCCAGTTGGAATTCGAGTCAACCGCGATTCCAAATAGTTTCCCTTGGTCGTTTGCGGCCAAACGAACGAATTTCAAATCCACGTCGACAGGATTCGCTTTTCCAGCAGATCCCGCCGACGGTTCCAATTCAAACAACACGCCAGCCGAAATCGCGAAAACCTTTTTGCCAAGCCCCGCCAATGATTCGAACGAGTCCGTTGCGAGCGTCTGGGCATCCTCCCCGGCAAGGTTGTACGAAATGAGTCCGCGTTTTTGGAAGGCAACCAGGATTCGCCCTCCGTTCTCGTTGATGAATTGGCAATCAAGCACTCGATCGTCGCGATCTGCTTCTACCCGTTTGACCAAATTCCAGTCTCTGTCGAAGATCGTTAAGTTGCGCCCTAATACGGAGAACGCAGCAAACCGAGACTCGGTAACCTTCTGCAAAAATCGAAGACAACTAACGCTGTCTCCGGCCGGCAATTCGAGTTCCTTGCGTTGGGTCAGTTTTCCGACATCGTTGAGTTCGCAAATCGTTCGCCACCCGTCGAACACAAACAATTTGTTCCGTCCATCGACGCGGGCGACGTAAATGTTTCCAGGCTGTTGAAGTTCGGTGTTGCGCCAAACCTCCTTGAATTCCAGCGATTTGGCGCTCGCAAACGGAGTGCTATCCAAACTGTCGCCGCCGAGCAGTGGTCGCGCGCTGACCAACTGCAGTTTGCGTTTGTAGCGTTCGACGAATTGCTCATAGTCACGGGTCATTTCTTGGGAGAGTTTTTCACCATTGGCCGTCCGTTCAAGCGCCGCTTGCAATTCAGTGGCCCAGCCGGACTCGGCAATGCTGCGTGCGTATTCGATCGTTCGATCTTTGGCGACAACGACGATGGCCGGCATGTTCACGAGTCGAATTGACTGTGCTGTCATGAGTTCTTGATCGAACAGCCACTTCACATTCAAGTTCAGGCTCTTTGCGGTTTGAGATAGAGATCGGTTGACGAAGGGAATCGAATTCGCATTCGGCTCTGTCACTGGATCGACCTGATCCTCGGCGAAGACGCACATGACTTGCACCGATTCAGTAGACTTGAGATTCGCGATCGCTTGTTGAACTTCGTTGAGTCGGGCAATAGCCCCGGGTCCCGTCAAACCCGATAGCCAAACAAATGCGGTTGTCTGTCCGTTGAGTTCGCTAAGCGGGAATTCCTTCCCGTCTTCACAGAATAACCGAGCTGTTTCAATAGGTTTCCCAATCGATTCACACGGGAAGGGTTCAGGAATCGTGATGAATTGTTGAACGGGAGTGGCATTCCGAGGCGTTTGTATCGCCCACGATTCGGTCGGGAGGTCGTTGTTGAACCGAGCTTTGTGGAAACGAACGAAGAACTGAATCTCACCGACTTCACTGCTGTTGGTCACCAGCGGATCGAGCAAGGTCACCGGCAATGTCATTTGACGCAAAAGCGACGATTTTTGGTCAATCCACAAATCGAATTTTGCATCCGCAGTTTTCAGCTCAAGATGGTAGCACGGTTGTCCGTCGACCTTTGCGTCACTCGTGCGAGCCAATTTTTCAGTCGCGAGTAGCTGGTTCCACTGGTGACGGCCACTGAGCCAACCAAGCGTTGGTGGAACAAAGAATTGGGCGTCACCCGGTTCACCCTCGCGCAATGGCAATTCCGAATAGCCAGTCGCAAAATGCCTGGCAATTGAATCGCCCAAAAGTCGCGTAAGCCCATTTCCGTTTTCATCGGGAACGAGCATCCACTGGTTGTCGAGATTGCCGGAATCGATGTCATAAATGAAGCAGCCCAAGCGTTTTCCGTCGCCGCGGATTTCCGCATTGAACCACAAGGCTGACAAGTGGCCTGTCCGTTGCCACGCCAGCCGCCAAGCCTGTTCTTCTTGAATGTTACGTCCGTCCATAGTGTAGCTCAAATACAAGACTGCTTCGTCTTGATAAGATTTCGCTGCAGAATATGCGTGCTGCATACCGTCGTAGATTTGTTTTGCAGAGAGTCCATCGGCGAAAATCGTTGGCTGTGTCTCTTTGGAAATTGGTGTCTTGTCCGTCTCGTTTTGGCAGCCAAGGAACATCGGCAGCGCCAACCCTAATGTTGCGACAAGGAGTAAATCCGAACGAGTCATCGTTTTCCTTCTATCGAAATAATTATTGAGATCGTGGCTGGCTGGGGCGATGCCTGTACATCCCACAAGGCACTGACTCTAACAAAGCGGGCGGAGGTTGGTAAACGTCGAATTCTGACGGGCTCGCCCGCTTCCAACCAGTCTCAGGGCTTGTTGACGATTTGACAGGGGAATGAATAAGATCAACTAAAGGCCAAATTTGGGAATCGTTCACAGATGGCCCCCGGAACTACTTGTTGATGCCCTCAATTCTCGAGAATCGTGACTCCGCTACCACCGATTTCCGTTGCTGAACTCAATCAATTCGCCGAAGCGAATCAGATTCTCACTCTTCAATCAAATCGCTCGAATTCTGGCGAAAATTTGGAATCCCAAGTCAATTCAGCGTTGGCGCAGCCGCAAGATTATCCATCGTTTGCCGATTCGATATTGCCCGACGATCATGTTGCCATCGTGGTTGAAAGCGCGTTGCCGCGGGTAAACGAAGTCGCCGAACTAGTTGCTGCCCGAGTTGCCCAAGGGCGAAACGTTCAAGTCACGATCGTCGTTCGGCCAAATGCCTGGAAGCACTTTTGGAAAGGCCGACCGTCGCCATTTACAGTTGTCGCCCATGATGCCGCCGATCAGCAATCGCTGGCAAGGCTGGCGATCGACCGTGACGATGTGCCGTTGTACGTCAACCGCGTACTGTTTGACGCAGACGTTGTGATTCCAATTGGCTGCATGTCTGCTCGAGAGCGGATGCAGAATCAAGACTGTGTCGTGCCGGCGTTTCTAGGCCAGGAAAACCAAGAGCGATTCGCGAGTTCGACGAATTCTGAAAAACGACGTTGGATACGCATGGTGAGCGAGAACTTGGGCACCTTCGCGGGCTGCCAAGTGGTGCTTGGGCCGGGCGGCGAAGTCGATTCAATCCTCTCCGGCGAAAGCGAAAGTGTCAGGGAGACTGCGATCGATTGCCTAGAGAAAATCTGGACTTACATTTTACAAGATCGTTATCCTGTGGTCTTCGCCACACTTGAGTCTCCGGATTACGCACAAACTTGGGATGAGTTGGCTGGCGCTTTGGTGACCGCGCGAACCTGTGCCGCATCTGGCGGGGCATTGGTGTTGGTGACGCAACTCGGCAATCGACCTCCGCGAGACTTGCGGGCTGCTCTGGACGGCACGTTAGATGCTGCCGCCCGCAAAGCCTCCAAGCTCGTGCAGCAAGTTGCAGAGATCGCGGCCCTGCACCCGATCTACTTGGTTTCAGTATTAAAACAAGCGGACGTTGAGGGCCTTGGCATCGGCTATGTATCGAGTTTGACAGAACTAACTCGACTCGTTGAACGGAATGGGACAGCCCTTTTGGTGCGCGACGCGGATCAGGCACTCGTTAAGTTTTCTGATCGCGTTCCGGTTTTGTAATTACACATTTTAGGGAATACTCTAGGCCATGATTGCGACTACTCTTGGAATTCAGATAGCTTGCGATCGCTTCTTGATCAAAGGCGTTGATCGCGCAAAGTGGCTCCACAATTTTTGCACTGCGGAAATCAACCGCCTCGAAAATGGCGATTCGAGTGAGGCCCTCGTCTTGAACGGAAAAGGCAAAACGATTGGTTGGATGCATGTGTTTTCTCGTCCCGAGTGTTTGCAGATCCTGACGCCCACTGGCTCCGCAGCAAAGTTGATTGAACATTTCCAGCGCTATGTGATTCGCGAGGACGTGAGCTTTGAGCCCGTAATCGAAATTCCGTTCGACTTTTTCTTGTGGGGGTCTCAGGCCGTTGAGAAATTTCGCGTGCTGACTGGCGTTTTGTTGGAGAATAGTCGAAGTTTCCGAGCGATTTTGAACGGTCATGAAGTTTTGGCGACAAACATGAGCATGATCGGTCCAGGCATCCTCATTGAAGTTGCCGCTCAAAGTATGAGCGACCCGGAGGCGTGGTTTTCATCCAGCGGATTTGAGCTAGGTACGGGCGAAGAGTTGGCATGGCACCGAATTCGGCATCGCTGTCCGAAATGGGGAACCGACTTTTCCGATGATTCACTGCCGCAGGAATTAATGCGAGACGACTTATGCATTTCGTTCACAAAAGGTTGTTACCTGGGGCAGGAAACGGTTGCCCGCATTGATGCTCTCGGGCACGTCAATCGTGTCCTGACGGTCGTGTCCATCGAATCCGCAACTGAAGTAGCGCTTCCGGAAGATGTTTTCCAAGGTGAAAACAAAGTTGGGCAATTGACCTCTGTTGTGCGAGATCTGGAGCACGACGAACGGCAATTGGGTCTCGCTACCCTCAAACGAAGTGTTGCCCAATCGGGTGTTGCCTTGCAAATTGGCGGCGAGATTGCCTCAGTAGTTGAACCCTTGGCGGCAAACCGTTAACTTTGTGCGTGTTATGCGCACAACAATCCTTTTTTTTAAGATCAATTCAGGACTACTACCCTCATGAGCCATCGAGCCAAAGTCGACGCTGAGACCAAAGAGCTGGACTTCAAAAACAAAAAATATCAACTGAAGATTGAAACCAATCACGGAGACATTTTGCTGGATCTATATCCCGCCAAGGCTCCAGAACATTGCCGAAATATGATTGGGCTGGCAACCAGCGGCTTTTATGATGGCCTCGGCTTTCATCGAATCATCAGTGGCTTCATGATTCAGGGAGGATGCCCCGAAGGTAGTGGAACTGGAGGACCTGGCTATCAGATTGCAGCCGAATTCAACGATACGCCACACGACTCCGGCATTTTGTCGATGGCTCGTTCATCGAATCCTAATTCGGCTGGAAGTCAATTCTTCATTTGTCTTGGTCGACATGCCTACCTCGACCGGCAGTACACGGCATTCGGCAAAACGGCGAATGAAGAAAGCTTGAACGTCGTTCGTAAAATCGGTGCCCTGGCAACCGACGGTAACGATCGGCCGAAAACTCCGGCGACGATAATCAAGATCACCGTAGTCGAGTCCTAGGCGATGGCGCGCGGCGTGCCCGATTTCGTACCGTTGACGAGTTACCGACGATTCGGCGAAGCGGAAATGCTGCATCGCTCGCGCAGTTTTTTCGAGACCTTACGCCGCCGCCGAACAGTTCGCGAATTTTCGACCGAACCGATCCCAGACGAAGTGTTGACGAATGCCATTCGAGCCGCAGGGACAGCGCCTAATGGCGCTAATTTGCAACCTTGGCACTTTGTGGTGATCCGCGATCTGGCGACTAAAAAACAGATTCGCGAAGCGGCCGAGGTTGAAGAGCGAGACTTTTACGAAAACCGGGCACCGCAAGAATGGCTCGATGCGCTTGCGCCTCTGGGAACCGACGAGCACAAGGCATTTCTGGAATTGGCCCCGGTGCTGATTGCGATTTTTGGAAAAGCCTATGAGATGCGTGACGACGGCAAAAACGTAAAAAATTATTACGTTTCGGAATCGGTCGGAATCGCAACCGGTTTTCTCGTCTCGGCGTTGCATTTCGCTGGCTTGACGATGTTGACGCACACTCCGAGTCCGATGGCCTTTTTAAACGACATTTTGGGAAGACCGAAAAATGAGCGGCCTTATTTGTTGTTGGTAGTTGGTTATCCCGCTGACGGCGTTAACATACCGAATGTTTCCAAGAAGCCTTTCGAAGAGATTTGCTCGTTTCGCTAGCGGCGAAAGGCGATCTCATTCGAGCCCCTCCTGAAGCCCCTTGCCCTCCCGACTTCGGCTTTCGCTAGCACTGGAGTTTGCTCGTTGTCTGAGTTTGGGACGTACAGCGAAGAATGCGTTCAAATTCGCCATCCAAAATAGTCGATAAAAATTTGTGGAATGCGCAAATTCTGCCGACTCGTGACATGTTCTTCAGGTCAGTGGTATCAAGATATTTTGCGCGCATTGCCTTCGCAAGTCTGGGAACAATTGCAAGTGCGTCGCCCCACCCATTTACCTTTGACTGCCCTGTTGCCGCTAATGTTGTCGCCTCTGGCGCCGGCTTTGGTTCGTGCGCAGGATGCAGTTTCAATCGCGCAGCCGCAAGACGACTCACGTACTGAAGAATCGTTTCGACTCGCGGCCGGATTCTATGATCGCGGCCAATGGGCTGAGAGTGCCGAAGCGTTACAAATGTTTGTCACCAATCATCCCGATGCTTCACAAGCAAAAATTGCGTACTACTATCTCGGCGAGTCGCATTTGCAGTTGGATCAGTTGCCCCAGGCTCGCAGTGCCTATCAGACATTCATCTTGGCAAACGAAGGCCACCCGCTTCATGAACGCGCGGTTTTCCGTGTCGCAGAAATTATGTACCGCACGGATAGTCCACACACGTCCCGCATGCTTGATGCGTTTTTGGCGGCGTTTCCTAAATCCGAGTGGCGCGAGTATGCCTTGCTCTACTCTGGCAGCCGTTCACTCGTCCATGGCGAACATGCAGCCGCTCTGAAGACGTTCGAAAATGCGCTACAGGAATTTCCTTTGGGGCAACTCTCCAGTGAATTTCGATTTGGACTGGCCTGTGCAATGCAGGAAACTGGCGAAGTCGCTCAAGCAGCGCGTTTCTTCGAAATGCTCATCAACGATCCAAATGAGAATATTCGCGACAAAGCAAAACTGAAAGTTGCCGCCATTCGTGTGAGTCAGGGCGAAAACGCAGAAGCCCAAGGGATGCTAGAGGAAATCGCTCACGCGAAAAAAGTTGACAGCAAGAACCGTGGCGAGGCACGATTTCTCTTGGCCCGAACCCATATGCAAAAACGGGATTGGGCTGCTGCAGAACGCGAATTAGAACTTGCATTTTCAGAAGGCTTGGACGATCGGCTGACCGCGGCGGCATTACACGACTCGGCGTTTATTGCCTTTGAACAAAAGGACATGGCAAAGGCCGAAAACGCGACGCGAGAATTGCTACGGCGTTTCGCTGAAAGCGACTTTGCCGAATCTGCATGCCGGCTAATGTTGCAGTCCATGTTCTGCCAGCAGAAATACGACGAGATTCTGACAATTTGCGACAGTCCAGAAAATGGATTTCGAATTGAATGGATGGCAACCCCAGCAGCGAGGGAAATACTTGGGCGGACGCTGTACGCAGAGCAAAAATTTGAGCGATCTGCCGACGTGTTCAAAGCCTTGCTCGCTGATCAACCTCGCGCGACCGCGGAACAAGTAAATGCCTGGCGGTATTTTTTCGCGGCGTCGTTGCTGGGCAACGACAAGTCTGCCGAGGCCCGCGCCGAACTGGCAAAGGTCGACGAAGAATTGATTTCCGAACAGTTCAGGGCATCTTGGAACTTGGCTTTGGGAATTGCCGAAGTGTCACTTGAACATTGGCAGGCGGCGAGTGAACGTTTTGAGGCCTGCCTGGCCACAAATCCAACAGAATCCGAAGCTGCACGTGCGCGAGACGGTTTGTTAACTGCTCTCTTGCATTTAGAAAAAACGGAGGAAGCTTCGCGGAAAATCGAGCAGCACTTCTCTGAAGAGGACCGCAAACCTACCCCGGCACAATTGCAGCAATTGGCCGATTTAGCATTCAAAAATAAGGACTATGTCACGGCCGAACGCTGCTACAACGAATTGGTGAAGCAATCGAAAGAGCGTGGACAAGTGTCGATTGGGCTGGTGGGAATCGGCTGGATCGCGTTCGAAAAGAACGATTTCGCGCGAGCCGCGATGTACTTCGAGCAAGTCCTGACGAATCATTCCGATTACGCAGGCCTTAGTGATGTTCACTTGGCCATGGCCAAAATCAGTGAGCACGGAAGTGACTGGGCCGGAGCAGCCCGGTACTTTCGTCTTGTCGCCGAATCAAAGCTCGATGGACAGATCCGACAGTTGGCGAAATACAAACAGGCGGTCGCACTTCGAAAAACGAATGGCGCTGCGGAAAAGGCCGCTGCCAAACGAATTCTCGAAGGGCTGATCGAAGAGCAAGAGGAAAATTACCCCCGCGAATATGCTCTGTACGAACTCTCGTGGCTGGAGCAGAGCAGCGGCAATCAACACCGGGCCACTGTACTATTGGAGGAAATCGTAAATCGGTATCCCGAAAGTATTTTGTGGCCAGATACCGCGTTGAGAGTGGCACAAGCACGATTCTCAAGCGGTCAATATGGCGATGCCATAGTGTTGATCAAACAGTTGCTCTCGAGCGAGTTGGTGCCAGAGATCAAATTGCGAACGACTTTCTTGCAAGGTCAAGTGGCCGCGAAAGAGCAACGCTGGTCGGATGTCGAGTCGGCGATGTCCGTCATAGCCGCTGCGGATACGGAGGCCGCATTGCGATTTCAAGCGAGTTATTGGCTCGCCGAGTCCGCCTATCAGAACCAGGATTTTCCGACCGCCTCGATTCGATTCGAACAGGTTGATCGTCAATCGCTGGCAGCCCCTTCGCTCCTTGACCCTTGGATCAAACTGCGGTTGGGCCAATGTCATGCTCATCAGGGCAACTGGAATGCTGCCTATGAGCTCGCAGTGGAAGGCCAGAAAAAATATCCGCAGTTTGAGTTAAGTTACGAGTTTCGGTTTTTGCAAGGTCGCGCGGAATTCGCAAAAGGAAATTTGAATCTGGCGCTGGAGTCCTTCCACAGTGTGGTTGCGAATCCAGCTGCGGCCAAGATGGAAACCGCTGCTCAAAGCCAATGGAGAATTGGCGAAACACTTCTGTTGCAGGAAAAATATGCAGCCGCGATTGCGGCCTATTACCGCGTCGACTCGCTGTACGATTTTCCGCATTGGCGGGCAGCGTCCATGCTGCAGGCAGGCAAGTGTCAGGAGAAACTGCGAAACTACCGCCAAGCCATGATTTTGTACAACAACCTGGTAAAGAAGTTTCCAAACAGCGAATTTGCGGAACAAGCTCGGACTCGCCTAACGGCACTTGAGCGTCAAGTGAAGTTTGAATCAGCTTATCCACGACGACTACGCTAACAAAAAATTAACTCCGTCAACGAGTGAAAGATGATGAATAGACTACTATTAACAAGTTGCTTTTTTAGCCTTTTTTGTTTGGGCCAATTAATTTCGTTTGGCCAAGAGTCTTCGGGCTTCGAGACCAATCCCTCAACGCCAATTACCAATTCGGCGGCAGACACCACGATCGTCAATTCGCGCAGGCTAACCGAAGTCATTTACGCCGGTGGACCGCTGATGATTCCGATCGGTTTGTGTTCGTTTGGCTTGGTGGTTTTCTTGTTCGAGCGCTTGTTCAGCCTGCGCAAGGGGCGGATCATTCCCGGTCCTTTCGCGAAAAAGTTTCTGGAACAACTTAAGGCAGGTCAAATCAATCGCGATTCGGCAATTGCTCTATGTGAGAAAAATAATTCTTGTATCGCTCGCGTATTTATGTCAGGAATTCAAAAGTGGGGTCGCTCGGGTGTCGAGGTCGAACAAGCGATTCTCGATGCCGGAGAACGAGTCTCCAATGAACTGCGTCGATACTTGCGCCTCATCAATGGCATCTCCACCGTGTCGCCGCTTTTGGGTTTGCTTGGCACAGTGCTTGGGATGATCCAGGCATTCGATGCAATTTCCGCGGTCAATCCGGATACTGCCGATCCTAAGGCCTTGATTGCGACCGGCATCAGCACAGCGCTGATCACAACGGCGGCCGGTCTGTCTGTGGCGATTCCTGCGTTGATTGCCTACCTCTACTTCAGCGGTGTGGTCGACAGACGCATCGTCGAAATCGATGCCTTGGGGATGAAGGTGGTTAACATCATCTCCGCTGAGGCCATTGCCGGAGAACAGCATCGCGCGACCGGTCGAACTCGGAAATCCGCAGCCTAAAGTTTGAGGAACAAAATGCCACTT
>WBZS01001919.1_pt1 | contig 14438 bp, 12 predicted proteins | sample 5204201 | NCBI WGS metagenome assembly WBZS01 (sample SAMN12344357, study PRJNA552823) | activated sludge metagenome | biome: Activated sludge suspended growth; feature: Nitrification reactor; material: Wastewater; isolation source: activated sludge from nitrification reactor of wastewater...
TCCCGAAGGAGGTGCTAGTTAAATAGAAACAGGTCGTAGCCATCCGCCCGAAGCCGGAATACTGCGACCTGCTGCTACGGTCACCCGTGCGCTCGAATGGCACTGGGAAATCGGACGATATTCGTGTGCTGGGGCCGGGCGAGGCGTGGAGCGAGGTGAGGACGCCCAAGTCTGCCCACGGACGATAGCATGCACCGGTTTTTCAGCCGACTGCGACGGCGCCAATAACGTTGGAGGCTCACTTACCCGCTTTGGACGCTGCCCTGCGGTTGAAGGTGAGCAGCTTGGGCGTGGTCATCTCCTCAATTGCATACCGCACGCCCTCGCGCCCCTCACCCGACAGCTTGACCCCACCGTATGGCATATGGTCCACCCGAAAGGTGGAGACGTCGTTGATCATCAGGCCGCCCACCTCCAGGCCGTCGAAGGAGTCTTGAATGAGGTTCAAGTCGTTGGTGAACAACCCGGCCTGCAGGCCAAACTCGCTGTCGTCCACAGCGCGGATGGCAGCTTGTGGATCCGTATAGGTGAACAGGCCGACCAGCGGCGCGAACACCTCGCGACAGACGACGGCCATGTCGGCGCGCACATTGGCGAGCACCGTGGGTTGCCACAGACTTCCACTGCGCTCCCCTCCGGCGAGCACCTCTGCCCCGGCGGCTCGGGCCTCTTTCATCCAGGCCTCCAGCCGGTCGGCCGTATCGCGGTTGATCAGCGGCCCCACATCGGTGGCTTCATCCAGCGGATCGCCGACGACGAGAGCCTTCACTCGGGGCAGGAACTGCTCCCGAAACTCCTGTTCGATCCTGGCGTGAACGTAGACCCTCTGGACCGAGATGCAGGACTGGCCTGCATAGGAAAAGCCACCCCAGGCCACCCGCTCGGCTGCGTAATTCACGTCGGCATCGTGATGCACGATGACGCCGGCATTGCCGCCCAGTTCGAGCGTCACCCGCTTGCGACCGGCGCGGGCCTTGAGGCTCCACCCGACACCCGGACTTCCGGTGAACGTGAGCATCCGAAGGCGCTCATCCTCAACCAGAGGCGCGGCTTCAGCCGGAGCACTGGGCACCACCGCGATGCCCGCCGCCGGCCACCCGGCGGCCAACACCAGTTCGCCGAGTTTCAGGGCCGACAACGGCGTCTGCGGCGCCGGCCGGATGATGATCGGGTTTCCGGCGGCGAGGGCCGGGGCCACCTTGTGGGCCACCAGGTTGAGCGGGAAATTGAACGGCGTGATACCGGCGATCGGACCGAGCGGTACGCGATGGATCTGCGCTGTGCGCCCCTCCAGACCGGGCAGCCAGTCGAGCGGCACGATCTCGCCATAGATGCGCTTGGCCTCCTCCGCGGCAATGCGGAAGACGAAAACGGCCCGGCTGACCTCGATGCGTGCGGTGCGGATCGGCTTGCCCGCTTCGAGCGCGATGGTGCGCGCAAACTCCTCATGGCGCTGTTCGAGCCCGTCGGCGATGTGCCCGAGCACCTCGGCGCGACGCCAGGCCGGCAGCCGACGGGTAACGGCAAAGGCCCGTACCGAGGCGGCTATGGCCGCTTCCATCTCGGTCGGGCCCGCCATGTGCGCGAGCCCGACGAGCTGGTCGTTGTAGGGACTGCGCACTTCATGGACCCGCCCCGTCAGGTGCCAGGCGCCGTCAATCAGCACGCCAAACTCACTCGACTCGGCCGTCGATGAACTCATATTTGCTCTCCCATTGCCGCACCCGACAAAGCACTGACTCCGCAGAACGATTGGCCTGGTGACCCGACACAATTCCCATCATCCGCGCCCTGACGGCGTAGCCCCAATGAGCCGGATGTGGCCGAAGAATGCCAGTTTCGAGTGGTGCATCCGCTGTTCACCATTGATTTTGAGTGCATATACGATATACTACATCCAGTATACAGTATTCTCGAGATCTTGTCCGCCCTTGCCTCGCCTGAACGGGGCAGGAACCGGAGCTTGCCAGTCGAAGGCTTCCCGCTCTCAAGCCAGCGAGTGGCCGACCGCCTGGCATGGTCGCCCTCGGTGAAACGCTCACCGGGGTTTGCTGCACGGCATGGCACGCTGGGTGACTCCAGGGAGGTAACCGAATGACTCATCCTCTATTCGATTTGAGTGGCCGAGTCGCATTGGTCACCGGGGCTGCCCGCGGTTTAGGACGCGCGACGGCCACGGCCTTCGCAGAGTCAGGGGCGGACCTGGTCGTGACCGATCTCAACGCTGAGGGAGTGGAGGCTACCGCTCATCAGCTTGAGGCCCTCGGTCGACGAGTGATCGCCCTGGCTGGCGATATCACCTCGATCGACTTCGTTCGATCGCTGTATGCCACACTTGACGCGGAATATCGCAGAGTTGATGTGGTCGCTAACGTGGCAGGTCCGGCCAAACGTGGCAAGCCAGACGAAGTCTCGCTGGAGCACCTGGAAAGCGTCCTGTTCTCGCTCGTGGTGTCACGGTTTTGTAGCTGCCAGGAAGCCGGCAGACGAATGCTTGCGGTCGGCAAGGGCAGCATCATCAACGTCTGCTCCATCGGCGGTGTGACCGCCCTTGGACGGGGCAATTTCCCCTACAGCGTCGGCATGGGCGGCGTGGCCCAGATGACCCGCGAGTTGAGCACGGAGTGGTCCGGGCGCGGGGTGCGCGTCAATGCCATTCTGCCGGCTCAAGTCCCCAACCCGGGGCTCGAAGAGCGCATGCGAGTCGAACCTGACCTGGCTGCCAGGTTCCTGCGTGGCATACCCATCGGCCGATTTGGCGAACCCGATGACATCAAGGGTCTTGCCATCTTTCTGGCATCGGATGCCTCGGCCTGGGTCACAGGTGCCCTCATCCCGATGGACGGCGGCAATCTGGCGATGAATGCGGGCGGCACACCCGGTGGCTCTGGCTGAGGGTCCACCTGCCCCGCCAGGATCCTTTCGTCTCACCTGACACGACCCCTGCGCCAGACTGACCTGCAGGCGTTGGAAGGTCTTACCTGACGTCCGGAGATCGCATCCCAGGAGCACCCCGTGAACCGACGCAAATATGTCCTCGGCCTCGACTTCGGCACCGAGTCTGGCCGGGCGGTGCTGGTTGATGTGGCCCACGGCCGCGAGCTGGCGACCGCGGTGTATCCCTATTCCCATGGGGTCATCGACGAGGTGTTGCCGGTTGCGGGCAAACCAGTGAGGCTCGAGCCGGACTGGGCCCTTCAAGACCCGGCCGACTACATCCGCACCTTCCAGAGAGCCGTGCCCGCCGCCCTACGCCAATCGGGCGTGGATCCGGCCGACGTCATCGGTGTGGGGATCGACTTCACCGCGTGCACCATGCTGCCCGTTCTGGCCGACGGCACGCCCTTGTGCGAGTTGCCCGAATACCGCCGTAACCCGCATGCCTGGGTGAAGCTCTGGAAGCACCACGCCGCGCAGCCAGAGGCCGATCGTATGAACGCCGTCGCGCGCGCCCTCGGAGAGCGCTGGCTCGACCGCTATGGGGGCCAGATCTCGTCCGAATGGTTTGTCGCCAAGGCTCTGCAGATTCTGGTCGAGGCACCCGAGATCTACCAGGCCGCCAGCCGCTTTGTGGAGGCCGCCGATTGGGCGGTGTGGCAGCTGACCGGCCAGGAGACGCGCAACGCCTGTACCGCCGGCTACTCGGTCATGGGTTCGAACACATTCGGGTATCCATCGTCAGCGTTCTATGCCGAGATCAATCCGCGGCTCGAGGAGTTGCTCACCACGAAGGTCCTGAGCACCATCATGCCGATCGGCGCCAGGGCCGGCGAGCTGACCGTTCAGGCGGCGCGCTGGACCGGCCTCAAGCCCGGCACGCCGGTGGCTGTGGCCACCATCGACTCGTATGCATGCGTACCCGCCGCCACGGTCACGGGCCCCGGACGGATGGTAGCGATCATGGGCACCAGCAACACCCTCATCGTGCTTGGATCCGACGAAAAACCGGTGCCCGGCATTGCCGGATTCGCCGAGGACAGCATCGTGCCCGGTCTGTTCGCCTACGCGGCCGGCCAATCCGCCGTGGGCGATATCTTTGCCTGGTTTGTCGATCAGGCCGTGCCCGCAACCTATCACGCCGCCGCGCGCAAGCGTAAGGTCAGCGTGCATCAGTTGCTCGAGGCCGAGGCCGCCCAACAAAGGCCAGGCGAGTCTGGCCTGCTGGCGTTGGACTGGTGGAACGGCAACCGCTCCGTGCTCGTCGATGCCGATCTGAGCGGCCTACTCGTCGGCGCCACGTTGGCCACCCGGCCGGCTGAGATCTACCGCGCCTTGATCGAGGGCACGGCTTATGGCATGCGCGCCATCATGGAAGCCTTTGAGCAGCATGGCGTTGCAGCCAACGAAATCGTCGCCTGCGGCGGGTTGCCCGAGAAGAACAAGCTGCTGATGCAGATCTACGCTGACGCGACCGGGCGCGAACTGAAGGTGACGGCCACGACTCAGGCCTCGGCACTGGGAGCGGCCATGCTTGGCGCCGTGGCCGCAGGTCAGTCTGCCGGCGGCTATGACACGCTGATCGACGCAGCGGAAAAGATGGCTCACCTCAAGAAGCAGTCCTACAAGCCCGATCCCCGGGCCCACTCGGTCTACGACCAGCTTTACAGCGACTATCTGATGCTGCACGACTACTTTGGGCGGGGCGGGAACGACGTGATGAAGCGGTTGAAGCGCCTGAGGGCCACTACCCGCCAGGCTTGAGGTTCTGCACTCGGTGGTTGGACGACGAAAGGGCCTGCCGCAAGCTGCGTCGCTTGCGGCAGGCCCTTTCGTCGCGCCCCTGCTCGAGGCGGCCGGTACTCGATTGGCTTAAGCGCTCATCCGCCCTGACGTTTCTGGAAGTGATCGAGAATGGTGGCCGTGGCCGTCGCGCCCACCCGAGTCGCGCCGGCATCGATGACTTCCAGCATCGTGGCGAGTGTGCGAATACCGTGCGCGGCCTTCACCTGAACGCCCGGCCCTACGGATGCGCGCATGAGTTTGAGGTCGGCCACCGTGAACCCGGTCGGCGAAAAACCGGTGGAGGTTTTGACATAGGCCGCTCCAGCCCGTTCGGCCAGCTGGCACGCGGTGACTTTTTCGTCAGTCGACAGGTAAGCGTTTTCCAGGATCACCTTCACCTCAGCCCGGCCACGGGCGGCGTCGACCACGGCGCCGATGTCGTCGAGCACCACATCGTACTTTCCTGAGCGCAACGCGCCGATGTTGAGGACCATGTCCAGCTCGGTGGCCCCGTCGGCAAGCGCCTGCCGGGCCTCGGCCACCTTGACCGCCGTGGTCGAGCTTCCGTGGGGAAAGCCCACCACCGTGCCTACCGCGACATCTGACCCCTTCAGCAAGATCGCGGCCAAGGCGACGTCGCACGGCCGGACACACACCGACGCAACGTGGTAGCGGCGCGCCAGTTCACAACCGGCCGTCACTTCGGCCTCGGTCATATCTGGTCGCAGCAGCGCGTGGTCGATCATTTTGGCCATTTCTGCGTAGGTGATCGTTTGGCTGTTGAGGGATGCGTTCATGATTGGTCGTGTCTCCATATGAAAAGGATTGAGCCGCCGGCCGGATCAACCAGGGGATTCACCCCAGGCTGTGAGATGGTTCAGACAAGCGAGTGTGATTGGCCGCCGTCGACGTTGAGGCACGCGCCGAGGACGAGGCTGGCCCGCTCCGACACGAGAAACACAACGACGTCGGCGACTTCTTCAGGGCGGCCCATCCGCCCCAAGGGACAGTCGCGGCGCACCAGGGCCGCCAGGCGCTCCGGGTCCTCGTTGACTTGCCGCTCCCAGTCGCCGCCACGAAAGAGGATGTGGCCCGGGGCGACCGTGTTCACCCGAATGTGGTGCGGAGCCAGTTCCCAGGACATCCGCTTGGCCAGACCGATCTCGGCCGCCTTGGCCGAGTTGTAGGTGGATGCGCCGCCGGACGAACCGCCGGACTCGCGCCCCCAGATGGAGGCGATGGTCACGATGCATCCACCGCCCCGTTTGCGCATCTCGGGGACGACCAGACGGCTGGCTCGGGCCGACGCAAAGACATTGAGGTCATAGGTGTATTGGAAATCGGCATCGCTCGTGTCGACAAACCAGCCTCCTTGATTGCCTCCGACGTTGTTGATCAAGATGTCGATGCCGCCGAAAGCCGCAACCGTCTCGGTGACCAATCGCTCGATGTCGGCGGGCCGGGTCATGTCGCCGGCGACTCCGTGCGCGTCGACGCCCAGGGCCCGGATCGCGGCGACGGCGTCGGCCAGATCCCGCTCGCCGCGGGCCGAGACCGCGACCCGGACACCTTCAGCCGCCAGGCCCAGCGCAATCGCGCGCCCGATCCCGCGGCTACCGCCCGTGACGATTGCAACCTTGCCCTTCAAGCCCAAGTCCATGGCAGTCTCCTGAAACACACCTAGCTTAAGAGTCCGAGTGGTTCTTCGATCAGGCCCGCGAGCGTCGCCAGAAACTCAGCCGCCCGCGCGCCGTCGACCACGCGATGGTCGCAGGACAGGCCCAGGGTCAGCATGGGGCGCACCGTCGGCTGGCCCTGCACCGGAACCACGCGATCCGCGACCCGGCCGACGGCCAGGATCGCGGCCTGCGGCGGGTTGACGATGGCGGCGAACTCGTCCACGCCATACATGCCGAGGTTGCTGATCGTGAAGGTGCCGCCGCTCAGGTCGCTCAAGCCGAGGCGGCCGGCCGCTGCCCGCGACACCAGGCCGTCGCGCCGCGCCGCTATCTCGCCGAGCTGCAACCGATCGGCCGCGGCAATGACCGGCACCAACAGCCCATCTTTCACCGCCACGGCCAGGCCGATGTTGATGGCCGGGTTGAGCACAATCTCGCCGCCGATCCAGGCTGCGTTGAGCCGGGGGTGCCGGCGAAGGGCCGCCGCCGTCAATAACACAAGCAGATCCGTAAACGTGAGCTTCGTCGGCAACGTTGGGCCGACGCTTGCGCGCCAGGCGATCAGACGACTGGCATCCACGTCGCGCTTGATTTGGAATTGGGGTGTGGTAGCCCAGGCTTGCGTGAGCCGTTCGACCATCACGCGCCAGAGTTGGCTCATCGGCTCGGTGGCGCGGGCAGCCGTCGGCGATTCAACCGGGGCCGCAGCCTGCGCCGCCGCGAGCACATCGGCCGCCAGCACAGCCGCCTCCGGCCCGCTGCCCTTCACGCGGGCAAGGTCGACGCGGAGCTCACGGCCCAGGCGCCGCGCCTTGGGTGATGCGCGCAGCCGTCCTGCCGGCGCTCCCGCTTGCGCAGCGACATAGGCTTCGAGGTCGCTCTTCTGGATCTTGAGGCCGACCGGCGTGATCTGAGTCAAGTCGATGTTCAGCTCGGCAGCCATGCGCGCCGCGACCGGAGTGGCCGCCACTGAGTGGGACGTTACCGTGACGGCTGGTGACCGTGGAGCCGCAGGGGGCGCAGTGTCCGCGGAAGGTCGCGCAGCCTCGCCCGGCGCCAGGATCAGCGCGACCACCTGCCCCACGGGCACATCGTCCCCGGCTTGCGCGGTGACGTTGGCGAGGGTGCCACTGGCCGGCGCTTCGATCTCGACCGTGGTCTTGTCGGTCTCGATCTCCATCAACGGCTCGCCCTGGGTGACCGTCGCGCCGGGCGCTTTGTGCCACTGCACCAATCGGCCGGTGGTCTGCGCCATGCCCAGCGCCGGCATGTAGATGTTGGTCGCCACGGCTAGGCCCTTCCACACAGAGTCCGCGCCAGCGCGACCACCTGCTGGACATTCGGGATCGTCAGGTCCTCGAGCGCCGGCGAAAACGGGATCGGCACCTGCATCGCGCCGAGCCGCCGCACCGGCGCATCCAGGTCGTAGAACGCTCCCGCGGCGATGACGGTGACGAGTTCGGCCGTGACGCCGTACTGCTCGTAACCCTCATCGATCACGATCGCGCGGCTGGTCTTCCGGGCCGAGTTGATCAGCGTCGCGGTGTCGAGCGGCGCCAGGGTGCGCGGATCCACCACTTCAGCGCTCACCCCGGACTCGGCGAGGTGTTGAGCGGCTTCGAGCGCCACGTGCACCATGCTGCTGGTCGCGACCAGGGTGATGTCCTCGCCTGCGCGCTTGATGTCGGCCACGCCCAGCGGGATGGTGTAGTCGCCTTCGGGCACCGGGCCCTTGACGGTGCGGTACATCATCTTGTCCTCGAACACCACCACCGGGTTGTCATCGCGAATGGCGCTCTTCATCAGACCCTTGGCATCGTAGGGCGTGGAGGGCACCACGACCTTGAGCCCGGGGATGTGGCTCAGCCAGGCATGCAACGACTGCGAATGCTGGGCCGCCGAGCGCCGACCGGCGCCCATGGTCGTGCGCAGCACCATCGGCACCTTCAGCTTGCCGCCCGACATGTAGTGAGTCTTCGCCGCCTGATTGACCATCTGATCCATGATCAGCCCGACGAAGTCGCCGAACATGATGTCCACGACCGGGCGCAGGCCGGTCATGGCCGCGCCGACGCCGAGGCCGGTGATGCCCGGCTCGGAGATGGGCGAATCGAGGATGCGCTGCGGGCCGAATTCGTCGACCAACCCGGAGAGCACCTTGAACGTGGTGCCGGCCTCGGCAATGTCTTCGCCGATCATGAACACATGCGGGTCACGGCGAAGCTCTTCGGCCAGCGCTTCGCGAATGGCTTCCCCAAACGTCAACTCGCGAGTTGTGGCGTCAGGCGCAGACATGTTGGCTCACTTCCTCCGGCTCCGGGAACGGCGCTTCAAGCGCTGCGGCCACTGCGGCCGCCATTTCAGAGCGCACTTCGGTCTGGATCCCGTCCAACACAGGGGCGTCGGCCAGCTTCTGATCGACCAGCCAATCCGCCAGCAGAGTCAGAGGGTCGCGCTCCGTCTTCCAGTGCCGTTCTTCGTCGGCGCTGCGATAGTAGGCACGATTGACGTCGCCGACATGGTGGCCGGCGTAGCGGTAGGTGTGGCACAGCAGAAAGGCCGGCCCTTCGCCCGCTCGCGCCCGCGCGACCAGCCGTTGGGCGATTGTGAACACGGCCCGGACGTCCTGGCCGTCGACTTCCTCGGTCAACAACCCGAACGCGGCGGCCCGCGCCCGCATATCGCCGGCGGTGGTCTCGGTGTGGTGGGTGTATTCGTTGTAGAGGTTGTTCTCGCAGACGTAGATGACCGGCAGCTTCCAGAGCTGGGCCATGTTCATCACTTCGTAGAGCAGTCCCTGGCCCAGCGCACCCTCGCCAAAGAAGCACACGGCCACCCGCCCGTTGCCCAGGCGCAGGCTGGAAAACGCCGCGCCCGTAGCAATCCCGGCGCTGCCGCCTACGATCGCGTTGGCGCCGAGGTTGCCGGTCTCCTGATCGGCGATGTGCATGGAGCCGCCTTTGCCGCGACAGTAGCCAGCTGCCCGGCCGAGGAGCTCGCAAAACATCCGCTCGATCTCGGCGCCCTTGGCCAGGCAGTGGCCATGGCCGCGATGCGTGCTGGTGATGTAGTCGTCGCGTCGGAGCGCTTCGCAGACGCCCACAGCGACTGCTTCTTCTCCGCTATAGAGGTGCGCGAGGCCGGGCATCAGGGCGCGCTGATAGAGGTCGTTGACGTGCTCTTCAAACGTGCGGATGCGCGCCATCTGCTGATACATGTGGAGCCAGTCTTCGCCGCTCGGGGTCAGGGCCTCAGTTGTCATGATGGGCCTCCACGCGCACCGGCGTCGGTTGCAGCGGCTGGCGACGCTCAAGCGGCACCAGTGGCTGGCCGCCGTCTGCGGTCACGCGAAACGTCTCCTCCAGATGGAGCGAGGCGGCGCCGGACAGATACAGCGGCGTCTCCAGATTGATAACCATATCGACCTCCAGGGGCAGGTCAGCCGGCATGTCGATGCAGTCATCGCGCAGGCGCAGCCCGGTGTCGTCGACGATGATGGGATAGTCGCGCACGTCCAGGCCAAATCCGTGTCCATGGGCAAAACAGTTCGTGATGCCGTGCTCCGCCAGGCGGGTCTTCATCGCGCCGCGCGCCGCCGAAGCCGGCACGCCAGGACGTAGCTGAGCTGCGCCGGCGTGCAGCGAGTCATATAGCGCGGCGTACCGCTCGGCCAGAGGCGGCGCGAGATCGCCCAGCGCGAGGGTCAGGCCGCTGTCGGAGACATAGTGCTGATAGCGGCAGCCATAGTCCACCAGGAGCGCGTCACCGGCCTGCAGACGGTAGTTGGAGAATTCACCCACGCCCAGGCCGTGCACCCCGAAGATGAAGTGATCGAAATCAGCGCCCTGCTGTCCCAATCCGGCCCGGAACGCCGCCACGAACTCCGGCAGACGCCGGCCCGGTGCGGCGGCTCCAAGACTGGCCAGCGCGGCCTCCTCGGCGATGGTGGTGGCGCGGCTGATGCGGCGAATCTCTTCCTGGCTCTTGACCGCGCGGATCAGACGCAACAGATTGCTGCAATCCAGGAAGACGGCCCTGGGGAAAGCCGCCTGCAGAGCGGCGCGAGAGGCGGGCGTCAACCCCTCCAGCTCGATCCCGAGGCGGGCCTGGCTGAAGCCCCAGTCGTGCAGCAGCCTGATCAGAGCGTCCACGGGCGTCGCCGCCCGCTCCCCATGCAGCCGGTCGAACCAGAGTTGCGCCTGGGCCGGCATGTCGGCCGGCACCAGCGAGTCGTCCAGACGTGGGTTACCGGAGGTGCGCACCTCGGTGACCCAACTCACTTCGGTTTCAGGCATCAGCAGCGGCGGCACGACCAGCGCGCCCTCACCGGTCGCCGTCAACACAGCGTAATTCTCGGTATGGAGATCAGACGACGTGCCCGGCCGGTTCATGTAGCCACGCACGACCTTATCGCCCCAATACTGATAGTCCGTGAGGTACGTGATGTGTGTGGCGGAGGTGGCAATGACCGCCGCCAGGTCGCAACTCCGCAGGGCTTCAAGCGCCCGGGTCTTATGAAGTAGCACAGACTCACTCCGTTTCTGAGGGGAGGCTACCGCGCCAGATAGCCGCCATCCACGGCCAGGATGTGGCCGGTGACCATCGCCGCCGCGTCGGACGCCAGGAACACCACCGGCCCGACGATCTCGTCTGTCTCACCCAGGCGCCCAAGCGGGATATTGTTGACCCAGCGCTGCATGAGTTGCTCGCCGCCGTAGGTGGGATGCTCCAGCAGCCGCATGTTGGCCGGGGTCTTGAACTGACAGGGCATGATGGCGTTGACCCGCACATTGCGCGGCGCCCATTCCAGTGCCAGCTCGCGGGTCAGGTTGTTCACGCCGCCCTTCGAGGCGGTGTAGCCGGCCGAACCTCGACCCAGCCCGACGGCTCCGGCGATGGAGCTGATATTGATGATGCTGCCACGTCCGCGCGCCAGCATGCCGCGGCCCGCGGCCCGGCAGAAGTAGAACGTGCCCGAGAGGTTCAACGCCAGCTGATCGGCCCAGACTTCATCGGGAAACTCCTCGGCCGGATGGTTGGCTCCGGTGCCGGCTGCGTTGATCAAGATCTCGATCGGCCCGAGAGCGTTCTCGGCGTCGCTGACGGCGGCCCTGACCTGAGCCGAGACGCGCACATCGCAGGCAAGCCCGACTGCGTTGCGGCCCGTTTGCCGCACGGCCGCGACGGTGGCGTCGGATTGGGCCACGGTCGGCTCAATGCACACCACGTCAGCGCCGAAGGTGGCCAGCCCGACCGCCATGCGACTGCCCAGGGCGCCGCCCGCGCCGGTCACCAACGCGACACGGCCGCCGAGATCGAAGATGCGTGACAGATCCATGGTCATCGTGGTCTCGTAACTCCTGTCAGCCTTTGATGGCGCCCGCCGTGAGGCCACGCAGGAGGCCGCGCTGAGCGAGCAGGGTCAGCACGAAAACCGGGATGACGAGCGTCAGCGCGGCCGCCGCTAGCGCGCCCCAGTTGATCGTGTCGACGCCGATGAAGTTGACCACCCCGACGGAAGCCGGGGTGGTGTTGAAGCCAGCCAGGATCAGGGGGATGAAGTACTCGCTCCAGGCGGCGATGGCGATGAGAAATCCAACAGTCGTGACGCCGGGCAGCGCCAACGGCAGGACGACCCTGACGAACGCCTGCGCGCGTGACGCGCCATCGACGCGGGCCGCCTCCTCGAGCTCCGTGGGCACGTCCTGGAAATACGAAGCGGTCATCCAGATGGTAAACGGCAGCAAACCGGTCAGGTATGCCAGCGTCAGACCCAGGTAGGTATCGATCAGCCGCAGCCGATGGAAGAACAAAAAGAGCGGAATGATGAAGATGACCGGCGGCACCATCCGGCTGAACAGCAACCATCCGGCCAGGAAGCGTCTGCCCAGGAAAGCGCCGCGCGCAAAGGCATAGCCGGCCGGAACGCCGAAGATCAGGGTCGAGAGCGTCGTTATGACGGTGATGATGACCGAATTACCAAGCGATCCCAGGAAAGGGCTACCGATCAGCATGTTGAAGTTCTGTAGCGTGAAGGGCGAGAAGATCATGGGAGGCACAGCGGCCGCGTCGACCGGACGCTTGAAGGCCGTGAGCAAGATCCACAGATAGGGCACGGCGATGATCACGAGCCCGCCGAGCAGCAGGATGATCCGAATGAATTGGGTGAACCGATGGCGTCGCTTCATTCAGGTTGAGCTCCCATCATTCCGAACGGCCGGCGACCCAGTACAACAGCCCGACGGCGGCCGCAATCATCGCGATCATCACGACGCCGTAAGCTGCTGCGTACCCGATTTGATGGTAGAAGAGCCCGATGTTGTAGATGTGCAGGTTGATCGGGGTGCTGGCGTTGCCCGGCCCGCCGGTGGTGAGGATCTGGATGCCCTCGAACTTGCGGAACGCATCCATCAGCCGGAGCACCACCGCCACGAAGAGCACCGGCCGAATGGAGGGCAGCGTGACATGCAGGAACGCCTGCCAGGGATTGGCGCCGTCCGTGTCGGCGGCCTCTTTGAGCTCACGAGGCACCGCCAGCAGTCCTGCCAGCAGCAGCACAGCCTGAAAGCTGACGCCGGTCCACATGTCGGCGATGATCACCGCCGGCATCGCCAGCGATGGATCGCCCAGCCAGGTCGGTTGCGGCAGTTGCGCCAGACCCAGAAAGTAGTTGATCCACCCGGCGTCGTTGTTGAACATCGCGCGCCAGGTCAGCGCCACGACGATCGGCGCCGTCATGATGGGCAGCATGTACGCGGTTCGAATGAGCCCGATCCCGCGCAGGGTTGTATCCATCAACACCGCCAGCGCCAGGCCCAGGAGGGTTTCCAGGGCCGTGGTGCCCACCACAAGGTAGATCGTATTGAAAAGGATCTGAGGGGTCTGTCGGTCAGCCAACAGGTCGGCGAAGTTGTCGAGCCCGACAAAGCGCCATCCCTCGGATCGCACCAGATCGTAGTTCGTCAGACTGAGGCCAAGGGTGGCGGCGAAAGGCACAGCCGTCACCGCCAGCATGATCAGCAGCGACGGCCAGGAAGCCAGGAGCATGAAATAGCGGTCCACGAGCGCCGCGGGTCGAAAACGCTCAGGCTTGGGCACGACGTTTGGAATAGGTGAGTTTGGCAAGGGCCATGTCTTCACGAAACAATTCCTGCCTGGCAAGGGCGCCGGCCCGGCGGGCAACGGCCCGGCGGGCAACGGCCCGGCGGGCAACGACGCCTGCGCCTGAATTCGAGCCTGTGCGCCTGGCGTGTCGTGACGCCACAGGCCCGAATTCAGACGCAAATGAAGCTTCAGACGCTACCGGGGCTCAGGGCTCCGGGAACGCCTTGGGATAGCCGGCATCCGCCATGATCTTGTCGACACCGGCTTTCATATCCGCCATGACATCGGCGACGGGCCGGTCGGTGGCGATCAACTCGGACAGCCCATTGAGCATGGGCGGCAGAATGGCCACGCCCTCAGGGATGAACGGGAGCAGCGCCACGTTCGGATGCTCGAGAATATAGGTCAGGGTCTCCGGGAAGGTTTCCGGCATCTCGGCCACGACCGCCGGGTCCTTCAATACCGAGAGGCGTGAGGGGGTCAAGAGGGCGCCCGCCTTCGCCGCAGCGGCTTGAGTCTCTTTCGACGTCAGGTATTGGATCAATTGCCAGGCCGCGCCCTTGTGCTCCGAGGCCGCGTTCATCCAGGTGCCGAACGGCTGGACCAGCGCACAATGGTCTGGGTTGACCGGCTGACAGGGCAGCACGTAGAAGGCCGTCTCTTCCGAAACGCGCGACTTGTTGGGATCCAGCACCTCCGGGATCATGCCCGAGTCGTCATGCCACATGGCCACACGCCCTTGCTGGAAGTCCTGCAGGCAGTTGGTGACAAGGTACGTGGCGATGCCCGCCGGCGCTGACGTCTGCAGGAGTTCGCGATACCATGCCCCGAACTCACTGGCAATGGGCTCGGTGCCCAGCAGGAAGTTCCACTCCTTGTCGAAGTAGTTGCCCGTGACGTCGTTGTCATACGGGTAGAACCACTGCCAGAGCT
>WBZS01001735.1_pt1 | contig 14411 bp, 13 predicted proteins | sample 5204201 | NCBI WGS metagenome assembly WBZS01 (sample SAMN12344357, study PRJNA552823) | activated sludge metagenome | biome: Activated sludge suspended growth; feature: Nitrification reactor; material: Wastewater; isolation source: activated sludge from nitrification reactor of wastewater...
TGACCGCCGCCGCCCTGGTCAGTAAGAGCGAGGGCAACCTGCTCGTCGTCGGTATCGTCGCCGTCGTTCTGGGGCTGATCGTGATCGCGGTCGCCGTGGTCGGCTGGTCGCGCAAGCGCGAGCGCCCGGTCGTGGCGCCGAGCGTGCCGCTGGTAAAGAATTGAGTGAGGTGCGATGTTCACTGAGATCCTCAAAGGCTTCATCACCACCGGCAAGGTCGCGTTTCAGCCGGCGGAGACCATCCAATATCCCGAGCAGCGCAAGCCGGTGTCGGCGCGCTTCAAGGGCCGGCATGAGCTGAAGCGCTTCGACAACGGCCTGGAGAAGTGCATCGGCTGCGCGCTGTGCGCGGCCGCCTGCCCGGCCGACGCGATCTTCGTCGAGGCCTCGGAGAACACCGATGCCCGGCGGTTTTCGCCCGGCGAGCGCTACGCGAGCACGTACGAGATCAATCTGCTGCGCTGCATCTTCTGCGGCTTCTGCGAAGACGCCTGCCCGACCGAGGCGATCGTGCTCGAGAGCAATTACGAGCTGGCGTACACCGACCGGCGCGACTCGATCATCACCAAGGAGAAGCTCCTGGTGGCGCCGCCGTCCGGCCAACCGACCACGCCGATGCAGGTCGAGCCGGGCACGTTCGACCGGCCTGTGCCGGATATGAAGAACCCGGACTGAGGCAGAAGATGAACGAAGTTACGCTGCAATGGGTGCTGTTTGGGCTTCTGGCTTTGACTGCTGTGGCCGCGGCCGCCGGCATGTTGATGAGCCGCAACGCCGTGCACGCGGCGCTGTTCCTGGTGGCCAACTTCGCCGTGGTCGCGCTGTTCTATCTGCTGCTGAATGCGCCGTTCATCGCCATGGTCCAGGTGACCGTGTATGCGGGTGCGATCATGGTGCTGTTCTTGTTCGTGATCATGTTGCTCGGCGCCGAGCGGCTCGACGATGCTAACAAGGCGCTGCCCTGGCAGGGCTCGCTGACGATCTTCGTCGGCGTGGCCTTTGCGGCCTTCATCCTGAATATCCTGGGTAATGCCATTGTGTCGGGGCGCGTCCAGCCGCCGCTGAACACGGTGGCCGCCGATTTCGGCAGCCCGGCTGCGATCGGCCAGTTGATGTACGCGCAACCGTCGGCCGCCAACCCGTTGAGCTACATGTTGCCGTTCGAAATCACGTCGTTCCTGCTGCTGGTCGGCATGATCGGCGCCGTGGTGTTGACGCGCGATGCGCTGACGCGGCGCCGCGGCGAGCGCTGAGAAGGGACGGGGGGTCAACACAATGCTGTCCAGTATTCCCACGTATGCCTATGTCGGCCTGTCGGCCGTGCTGTTCTCGATGGGCGTCGCCGGCGTGCTCACTCGCCGTAACGCGATCACGATCTTCATGTCGGTCGAGTTGATGCTCAACTCGGCCAACCTGATCTTCGTGGCCTACGCCCGGCAGTTCGGCCAGATGAACGGCCAGGTCTTTGTGTTCTTCGTCATGGTCGTCGCCGCCGCCGAGGTGGCCATCGGCCTGGCTCTGATCGTCGCGATCTTCCGCGCCAAGCGCAGCATCGACGTCGATGCGCTGAGGCAACTCAATGGGTGATTGCTGATTTGCGATTGTTGATTGCTGATTGACTCTCAATCAGCAATCAACAATCAACAATCCGCAATGGGCAGGGGTTTTTATGTTCGCTCTCGTTCCACTGATTGTCTTGTTCCCGCTGGCCGGGGCGGTCGTCAACACCTTCTTCGGGCGGCAGCTCGGGTCAAACCGCAGCGCCTGGCTCGCGGTGACGATGGCGGCGATGGCCTTTCTCGTCGGGCTGGTGCTGCTCGGCGGTCTGGCCGGCAACGGCGGGCAGGCGGTCACGGTGCCCGTGGCGACCTGGCTGAGCGTCGGCGCCCTGCACGTCGACTGGGCCTTTCAGGTCGACGCGCTCTCGGTCACCATGATGCTGGTGGTCACCGGCGTCGGCACTCTGATCCATGTGTACGCGGTGGGGTACATGCGCGACGACGTCGTCCACAACGGCGACCCGGCGCGCTACACGCGCTTCTTCATTTATCTCAACCTCTTCCTGGCCATGATGCTGATCCTGGTCGGCGCCGACAGCTACGCCATGCTGTTCGTCGGCTGGGAGGGCGTCGGCCTGTGTTCGTATCTGTTGATCGGCTTCTGGTTCGAGAAGGGCGCCGGCAACATCGGCAACGCCAACGCCGCGATCAAGGCCTTCATCGTCAACCGCGTCGGTGACCTGGGCCTGATGATCGCCATGGCCCTGCTGTTCTGGAACTTCGGCTTTACCCTGACCTTCCGCGAGTTGTTCGTGAATATCGAGCACGGGTTGGCCGATCCGGCGGCCCTGGCCATCCTGGCCCTGGTCGGCGTGCTCTTCTTGGTCGGCGCGGCGGGCAAGTCGGCGCAGTTGCCGCTCTTCGTCTGGCTGCCCGACGCCATGGCCGGCCCGACGCCGGTTTCGGCCTTGATCCACGCCGCGACCATGGTCACCGCCGGCATCTACCTGATCGCGCGCTCCAACCCGATCTACCACGCCACGGCCGAGGTGTACGGCTTTAGCCCGTCGGACCTGGTGGCCTGGGTCGGCGCGCTGACCGCGCTGGTCGCGGCCACGATCGCGATCGCCCAGAACGACATCAAGAAGGTGCTGGCCTACTCGACCATCTCGCAGCTTGGCTTCATGGTGGCCGCGGTGGGGATGGGCGCGTACGTCGCCGCGATCTTCCACCTCGTGACTCACGCCTTCTTCAAAGCTCTGCTCTTCCTGGGCTCGGGCTCGGTCATTCAGGCCATGGAGCGCGGCATGCACGCCGCGGGCTCCGCCAGCGGAGGCGGGCATGGCGGCCACGAGGAACACGTGGATCCGCAGGACATGCGCGCGATGGGCGGGCTCTGGAACCGCCTGCCGGTGACGAAGTGGGCGTACCTGGTCGGCGCGCTGGCGCTGGCCGGCCTCCCGCCGCTGGCCGGCTTCTGGTCGAAAGACGAGATCCTGCTCGACGCCTCCGAGCGCTTCCCCGCGATCTACGGCATCTTGCTGTTCACGGCGCTGCTGACCGCCTTCTATGTCGGTCGTCAGCTGGTGATGGTCTTTAGCGGCGAGCCGCGCACGGCGGCGGCCGAGCACGCCGAGGAGAGCCCCGCGGTGATGACCGGCCCGCTTGTGGTGCTGGCCGTGCTCTCGGTGCTGGGCGGCGCGCTCAACCTGCCCCGGTTCGGCGAGCACGACCCGTCGACGCTGGCGCTCGGGCTGCGCAACTTCCTGGCGACCGCGCTGCCGGTCGAAGGGCACGGCCTGATCGACGTCAACGTCGCCTTTCCGTCGGCGGCGCTCGCCTTCCTGGCGCTGATGCTGGCGTACTTCTTCTACCGCAACGCGTATCGCACGGCGCACGATCATGACCCGCTCGAAGGCCTCGGCGGCCTGTACCGGGCGCTGGTCAACAAATGGTGGCTCGACGATCTGTACGATTACTTCATCGTCAAGCCGTATCAGATGATGGCGCAGGTGATCGCACGCGGCTTCGATCAGGGCGGAATCGACCTGGTCGCCAACAGCCTGGGCGATCTGGCGCGCGGCATCGGCACCGGGTTCTCGGGCTTCCAGCGCGGCCTGGTGCGCGTGTATGCGCTGGTCATGTTCCTGGGCGTGGTCGCCCTGGTGGCTTATTTCCAGCTGACGGGCATGCGCTGACGGTCGTCCACGGACGCGAACTTATGAACATCTTGTTCTCCACCCTTACGCTCGTGACCTTCGCGCCGCTCGCCGGCGTGGCGGTCCTGCTCTTGTTGCGCGACGAACAGCGCGACGCGATCCGCTGGACGGCTCTGGCGACGGCCCTGGTCACCTTTGCGATCTCGCTCGTGATGCTGCTCCAGTTCCGGGCGACCGAGCCCGGTTTGCAGCTCGTGACGCGCGCGCCCTGGATCGTCGCCGGTGGTCTGCGCGTCGATTACTTTCTGGCCGTCGACGGCATCAGCGTCTGGCTCGTGCTTCTGACCACGTTCCTGGTGCCGGTCTCGATCGGCGCGGCCTGGGGCTCGATCACCGAACGCGTGCGCGGTTTCATGGTCTGGTTCCTGTTGCTCGAGGTCGGCATGGTCGGCGCCTTCCTGGCGATGGACCTGCTGCTCTTCTACATCTTCTTCGAGTTCACGCTGCTGCCCATGATCTTCCTGATCGGCCAGTGGGGCGGCGCCCGGCGCGTGTACGCGGCGTTGAAGTTCTTCCTCTTCACGTTCGCGGGCTCGATCTTCATGCTGATCGCGATCCTGTATCTGGGGTTGACGGCGGGCACCTTCGCGTTCCCGGAGCTGCAGCAGATCGACTTCGGCGCCGGCGATGCGGTGCGGTCCGCGCCCTGGCTGTTCGCGGCCTTTGCGATCGCGTTCGCGATCAAGGTGCCGGTCTGGCCGCTGCACACCTGGTTGCCCGACGCTCACGTCGAGGCGCCGACGCCCGGCTCGGTGATCCTGGCCGGCGTGCTGCTCAAGCTTGGCACCTATGGCTTCCTGCGCTTCAACCTCGGGCTGTTCCCCGAGATCGCGCGGCAGGCCGCTCCGCTCTTCGGTGTGCTGGGCGTGATCGGCATCCTGTACGGCGCGATCACGGCCTTCGCGCAAAGCGACGCCAAGAAGCTTGTGGCGTACTCGTCGGTCAGCCACCTGGGCTTCGTCATGCTCGGTATCTTCGCCCTGAACGACCTGGGCATCCAGGGCGCGATCCTGCAGATGATCAACCACGGTCTGAGCACCGGCGCCCTCTTCGTGCTGGTCGGATACATCTACGAACGCCGACACACGCGCGAACTCAGCGAGTTCGGCGGCCTGTGGAAGGTGATGCCGGTCTTCGCCGCGCTGTCGTTGGTGGTCTTCTTCTCGTCGGCCGGTCTGCCGGGTCTGAACGGCTTCGTCGGCGAATTCACGATCCTGCTCGGGTCGTGGGGCAGCGCCATCGGCGGCGGGATCTTCAGCCAGGTGTTGACGGCGGCGGCCGCGATCGGCGTGATCCTGGCGGCCGTGTACATGCTCTGGCTGTATCGGCGCATGTTCCAGGGCGAGGTGACCGTGGCCGCGAACAAGGGCCTGGTTGACCTGAGCCCGCGCGAGATCGCGGTGCTTGTGCCGCTGTTGATCTTCATCGTGCTGATTGGCGTGTATCCCAAACCGTTCTTCGACCTGATGGCGCCCAGCGTGCAGCTGCTGGCCCAGGGTCTGGGTGCGGCCGCGGTGGCGCTGAGGTAATCCATGACCCAGACCGAGTTCACCGTCCTCCTTCCTGCGCTGACGCTGGCCCTGGCCGCGTTGGTCGTGTTGATGGCCGACCTGTTCATCCCGGCCGATCGCAAGCGGCTGACCGGCTGGTTGACCCTGATCGGGTTCGGGGCGGCGGCGCTGACCCTGACGACCTGGCCGGCCGGGCTGTCGGCGCTGGCCTTCAGCGGCATGCTGGTCGCCGACGGCTTCGCGGCCTATCTGACCCTGATCTTCCTGATCGCGGGCGCGGTCGTGACCGTGCTCTCTTTCGGCTACCTGCCGCGGTTCGGGCTCGAACGCGGCGAGGCCTACGTGCTGCTGCTGCTCAGCGCGAGCGGCATGGTGCTGATGGCTCAGGCGCAGGACCTGATCATGGTCTTCCTGGCGATCGAGCTGCTCTCGATCCCGCTGTATGTGCTGGCCGGTCTGGCCCGCCCGCGGCTGTCGTCGGAGGAGTCGGCGCTCAAGTATTTCCTGCTTGGCTCATTCGCATCGGGCATCCTGGTGTACGGCATCGCCCTGGTCTTCGGCGCGACGGGCGGCCACACCGACTTCGCCGGCATCCTGACCGTGCAGATCGGGGAGACCGCCCTGGCGGTCTATGACCCGCTGCTGATGCCGTTCGGCGTCGCGCTGGTGCTCGCCGGGCTTGGTTTCAAGATCGCGGCTGCGCCGTTCCACATGTGGACGCCCGATGTGTACGAGGGCGCGCCCTCGGTGATCACGGCCTTCATGAGCGTGGCGGTCAAGGCCGCGGGCTTCGCCGCGCTCCTGCGCGTGTTTACCCAGGCCTTTCCGCTCCAGTCGGTGCAATGGGCCAGCGCGATCGCGGTCATGGCCGGTCTGACGCTTATCATCGGCAACTTCGCGGCCCTGGTGCAGACCAACATCAAGCGCATGCTGGCGTACTCGAGCATCGCGCATGCCGGCTATCTGTTGGTGGCGGTGCCGGCGGTCGTGACGTTTTCGGGCGCCACGCCGTTGCTCAGCTTCGACGCCATCGGCGCGATCCTGTTCTACCTGCTCAGCTATGGCCTGACGACGCTCGGGGCCTGGGCTGTGGTGACCACGATCGAGCGGCGCGAGGCGGACGGCGAATCGGGCGGCCTGACCTTCGACGCCTATCGCGGTCTGTGGTCGCGCCGGCCGGGTCTGGCCCTGGGGATGGCGCTCTTCATGTTCTCGCTGGCCGGGTTGCCGCCGACGGCGGGTTTCGTGGGCAAGTTCCTGATCTTCTCGGCCGCGATCCAGGCGAACCTGGCCTGGCTGGCGATCCTGGGCGTGATCACGTCGCTGGTCTCGGCCTACTACTACCTGCGGGTCGTGGTGATGATGTTCATGCGCCCCGGTGAGCCGACGGTGGCCGAGGGTTGGGGCGCGCGCGTCTCCGTGACCGTGATGGCCCTGGCGACGCTCGGCATCGGCCTGTTCCCCTACCCGCTGATCCAGTTCGCGCAGCGCTCGCTGACGGCGTTCCTGCGATAAGAAACGGAGGAGGGCAGAGGGAGGAGCGAAAAGCTACCGCGCTTTTCCCTCCTCCCTCTGCCCTCCTCCGCATTTAAAGGCCCGGCGCTTTGAAGCGCGATTGGAACGTCTGCGTCTCGGTGTTGAGGGTCTCGGGTGAATCGCTCGAGTACACGGCGAACCAGGTGACGCCGGGCTTGAACGCGATCGGGTTTCCGGCGTCGTCCGTGAAGCGCGGTAGCTCGCCCTTGCCGGCGGCGCGCGTCCAGGTGCCCGTGATCATCACGCCGTCGCGGAAGACCCGCGCCGGGCCGGACCCCGTGAAGAGCACGTCGTAACTGAACTGCGAGACCGCGCCGTCGTTGACGACGATGTTGCTCGGCACATGCGGCACGATCACCATCGCGATCGTGTCGGCCGCGATCGGCTCGCCGTTGAGCGTGTCGATGTGCTGCACCAGCCCGGGGTTGCCGGGGCCGGTGTCGGCGCTATCGATCCAGCGCCAGTAGCGGCCGATACCGGCGTCGTAACGCCACTCCGCGATCGTGTTGTTCAACTGCCAGTCGAGGTGGACCGTCGTGATCGGAGTCCCGGCCGGCACGGCGGGGTCGAAGACGTGGCCGGCGAAGGTCGGGGCCCCGGCCAGAGCGCGTTCCGCCGCGATCGCCCAGACCGCAGCCGGCTCGGTGAAGAGCTTGTTGGCCGACAGCGTGGCTGACGATTCGCGGCAGAGCACCGGGCAGCCGCCGTAGTTGGTCGCCTCGGCGATGACGCGCTGGTAGCGCTCGGCGTCCTCGCGCAGGCGATCCATCGTGCCCGTGCTCGAGCCCGACGTGACCAGCAGGGCCTGATACGCGTCCATCAGGATCGCGTCAAGCAGGCGCGCCGAGCGCACGTTGCCGACGCGAGCGGGCGTTCGGCTCCAGAAGACGGCGTTAAAGCGCGTGACGCCGCCTTCGGCGTAGACCTCCCAGACGTTGTCGGCCTGGCTCAGACCCGATTGTGCGGCGCGCACGGCGCGCGGGAAGTTTGCGATCTTGATCGCCAGCGGCGGCCGATCCAGCACGGCCGGGTCATCCACCGGCAGGCCCGTCAACGGGTTGAGCAGCGCCGGCGCCTCGGTGGGCGTGGGCTCGATCGTCGGCGTCGGCTCGACGAAGGTCGTCGGGCTGGCTGCCACAGTCGGTGCGGGCGCGGCGGCCTCGGTCGTCGCCGTGGGGAGCGCGGGCGCGAGCGTCGGCGCCTGTGGCGAGGCCGTCGGCGCCGGCCCGCAGCCGGCGAGAAGCAGCGTCAGGGTGAGCAGGATCGATCGAGAGGATGTGCGAAGGGTCATGAGTTAAGTCCGAAGTAAGATCTGGCTGACAACGGCGTCAGCGCCAAGCCGTCCGACTGTCAGTGCATTGGTGGGCGAGCGCGCTGATTCTGCACCGGCTCTGATAAACTGCTAAGCATTCCCGCGCATACTGTGTCGTGACGTTCGTCGGGTGGCTCAGCAGAATGGTTCTCGAGCCGGCCGGCAAGGAAAGACGCCATGTATATCAGTCCACTGTATCTGCTATTCAGCCTCCCGGCCGTGTTGCTCGGGATTTGGGCGCAAATGCGCGTCAAGTCCGCGGTCGAAAAATGGTCGCGTGTGTTCACCGGCCGGGGCGCTACGGGCGCCGCGATCGCGCGCACGATCCTCAACGCCAACGGCCTGAGCGACGTGCGGGTCGAGCGCGTCGAGGGCTTCCTGAGCGATCACTACGACCCGCTCAGCCGGACGCTGCGCCTGTCTGCAGCCAATTATGACACGCCTTCGGTGGCCGCGGTCGGCATCGCCGCGCACGAGACCGGGCACGCCCTGCAACATGCGCAGGGGTACTGGCCGTTGCAGATCCGCTCGGCGATCGTGCCGGTGGTGCAGTTCGGGTCGTGGCTTGGGCCGCTGGTGGTGATGGGCGGCTTTGTCCTGCTCTCGTTGCGGCTGGCCATCGGCTACGACATCGCCTGGCTGGGCGTGCTGCTCTTTGGCGCGGTGGCGCTGTTCACCGTGATCACGTTGCCGGTGGAGTTCGACGCAAGCCGGCGGGCCAAGGAGTTCCTGATCCAGAACGGCATGATCAGCACTGAAGAGGGCGGCGGTGTGGCCCAGGTGCTCGATGCGGCCGCGCTGACCTACGTCGCGGCGGCCGTGTCCGCGATCTCGACGCTCATGTACTACGTGCTGATGTTGACCGGCATGCGCAGGCGCGACTAGAGCCTGCCGGGCACGAAAAACGAGACCGACCTGCAGAGCGCAGGTCGGTCTCGTTTTTATAGCCATTCAACCCTGGCGGGAAGCGACAGGCGAAAACGGAGTGATGCGAGGGTCGGGGCGGAGTCCCGACCCTCGCATCACTCCGTTTTCGCCAAACTCCCTGCTGGCTAAGCAGTAACCTTTTTCAGAAACTGAGGCGCTCAGGGCTTGGGCGTCTTGGTTGGCTCGTTGTCATCGTCCCCGCCGCCGCTCCCGCCGTGGCCATTGGTCGGCTGAGGGGTTTTGGTGGCTTGCGAGCCGCCGCCCCCGCCGCTCCCGCTGTGATCCTCGGTGGGTTGCGCCGTGATGGTGGTTTGAGAGCCCCCATCCTCGCCATCCTCGCCATCCTCGTCATCCGGCTCTTCGGTGTTGTCCTCGGGCTTCGGTGTGCGTGTCGCGCCGCCATGGTCGTCCTGTGTCGGCGCCGGTCCGACGTTCGATGTGGCGGTCGGGAGCGCCACGGTCGCGACAGTCGCCGTTGCGGCCGGCGTGCGCGTGGCGATCGGGACCGTCGTTATCGCAGCCTTCTGGGTCACCGTCGGCGTGGCCGTCTCGGTGTGGCTCGGCGTGGCCGAGGGCCATGGGGTCACGGTCGGTTGCGGCGTTTCTGTGAGCGCCGGCAAGGTAGGCACCAGCGTCGGCACGCCTTGACGTTCGATCCGTTCGGCCACAATGGCGTCCCGTGTGCCGTCGGAGCGGCCTGTGATACGCACCGATTCCCCGACAGCGAACCCCGTGTCCAGCGCGCTGGGCACGTTCACGGGGACGCCGCTGACGACCCACCGCTCGCCCTCGATGACCTGGATCTCGCCCGAAAACGTGATGGCGGCCTCGCGTTGCGCCGCCAGAAGCTGCTGGGCCTCCTCGAGCCGGCGCTCGTCGAACTGGGCCTCCAGGGCCTGGCGGCTGGCTGGCGCGGGGGAGAGCGCCAGTTGCGTGTCCTCGACGGCCAGCTTCAGGCCGTAGAGCAGGTCGCCGGGCAGAGCCGAGCCGGCTGCGTTGACGGTCACGACGCTGCCCAGGATGACGCCGCCGATGAAGACCAGCGAACCGAGCTGCAGGGCGAAGCTGCGCCGCCGCGTGGCGGCCGGGGTCGGGCCAAACAGCCAGGCCCACAGGCTGCGCTTTTGCGCGCCGCGCGCCGCGCGAGCCAGCGACAGGAACCGCGCCCGGCTGGCGAACTCGGCCTCGGGCCGTGGGCGCGCATTTAGGGGCAGACGCGCGAATTGCGCGGCTTCGAGCATCGGGCGCAGCTCGGCGGCCAACTCAGCCGGGTAGCGGCTGAGGGCTTCGTCGATGCCCACCCCCGAGTCGAGGTCGTGCAGGCAATCGTCGAAGGCGGAGAGCAATTCATCGCTCATGCCACACCCCCGTCGATCTCCAACTGGCGCTTGAGTGCGGCGACAGCCCGGAACTGCAGCTGTTTGATGGTGTTCACGCTCTTTCCCATCGCTGTCGCCGTCTCCTCTAGCGAATACCCCAGACCAAACCGGTAACTGACCACGTCTTGCTGTTCCCGCGTCAACGCCTTGACCGCTTTGGCCACTTCGGCGTTCTGAATCCGTGTCTCGACTTCGCCCGCCGTCGAGCCTCCGCTTGCCAGGTCCTCGTGCAGCTCCGCGCCCTCCCGCGGTGCCTTCCGAAAGTGTTCGGCGATCAGGTTGCCCGCCACCCCGAAGAGCCACCCTCGTACGGTCTGAGTCGGCCCACGTCCGGCACGGATGGCGTCGATCAACCTGACGAAAACCTCGCTGGCCACATCCTCGGCGACCTGTTGATCGCTTGTTCGATACAGCCCAAACCGGAATAGCTCGGGGTAATAGCGGTCGTGCAATTGCCCCAGGGCGCGCTCATCGAGTTCGCGGATCCGGTCGAGCAGATCGCGTTCTTCTTCTTGAACCAACATGCTCGCGAGTATAGCAGTCCCAGTTACTCGATGCGATCATGCGCCGACCCACCGGCCGGCGCACAATCGCTTGCTGGAGAGGTGCTGGAGACCGCGCCTCGCTTAGTTATCGCCGCCCTTATCGTCGCCGCCGCCGTCGTCACTGCCGCCGTCGTCACTGCCGCCATGGCCGCCCTTGTCGTCGCCGCCCTTGTCGTCACCACCGTTGTCGTCACTGCCCTGGCCACCATGGTCGTCGCTGCCCTGACCGCCGCCGTTGCCGCCGTGGTCATCGCTGCCGACCGTGGTCGGGACCGGGGTCATGTCGTCGTTGCCGTGGTGGCCGCTGTTATCGTCATCGCCGTTGTCGTCGGCGCCGACCTTCTCGATCTCGCGGGCCAGCACGCTGCCGTCGGCCTGCATGACGCCGTGCACCTTGACCACATCGCCCACCGCGATCGTGCCCTTGACCTCGCCGGTCACGGTTACCGTGATCCCGTCGACGATGTAGACGTTGCCGCTGATCGACGACACCGTGCCCGTGAACTCCTTCTCGCCGGCCTGGCGCGTGCCCTGCGGCTCACGCGTCCCCTCGGCATGCGGCGTGCGGGTCAGATCCGGCTGATGCGTCGCGAGGCCATCCGGCACCGACTGGATCTCACGGGCCAGCACCGAGCCGTCGGCCTGCACTGTGCCGTGGACCTTGACGTTCAGGCCCTTCTGCGGCTGGAACTTGACCTCGGTCTGGGCCGTGATGATGACCTTGCGGCCGCTCACCACCAGCACCCCGCCGTCGAACGACTCGATCGTGCCGACGAACTCGACTTCCTGGCCGGCCACCGCCGTCACGCCGGGCTCCGGCGTATGCGATGCCTCGGGCGTGATCCCGGGCTGCGCGGTGTGCGTGGCCTCGGGCGTCTGGGTCAGGCTGTCATCGGTCGCCGACAGCGTGGAGGTCATCTCCAGCGCCACACCGTTGGACGCTGGCTGGACGCCCTCGCCGGGGAGCGCGATCGGCGCGCAGGCCGCCAGGCTCAGGCCGCCCACGACGACCGCGCCGCGCAGCAACCAGGTGACGCTCAGGTGTTTGAAAGTGTTGTTCATCGGATCCTCGCTGCCCGTGACTTGCGCCACGCTTTTGCTATGGTCTGTTGCAGAGAGGTCGCGCACAACCCCGTAAAGTTACGGGCTTTCGGATGAGTGTCCGCGAAATTACGGGCGAATTATGTCGATAAAACGGGGCAAACGGCGCAGAACGACCGTCGGAGGCCGATTCTCGCCGGATCTCGTTCTTTATCGGTTGGAAACGGTCAGGCGTCGATGACCTTCAGGGTCTCACCGCGAAGGATGCGGAAGTGGTCGAAGTCGCGGGCGACGAAGGTCTTGGGGAAGGTCTTTTGGGCCTCTTCGAGCACGTCGCGCTCGCGGTGGCGGCGGGAGATGTGGGTGAGCAGGAGCTGGCCGACCCCGGCGTCGCGCGCCAGGGTCGCGGCCTGGGTCGCCGTCAGGTGGCCGAAATCGTGAGCCATCTCGGATTCTTCACTCAGATAGGTCGACTCGATCACCAGGGCGTCGGCGCCCTGCGCGATCTTGACCAGGTCGCGCGTGTCGCCGCAGTCGCCCACGTGCACGAACTTGATCCCGCGCTCGACCTCGCCCAACACCTCGTCGGGCGTGACGGTGCGCCCATCGGCGAGCGTGATCGCCTGCCCGGAGGCCAGCGTGCGCCGCACCGGGCCCGCCGGAACGCCAAGCGCTTCGGCCTTGTCGACCAGGAAGGGCCGCCGCGTTCGCTCTTCGAACAGGAACCCGAACGAGTCGGCGCCGCGATGCGACACCGGAAAGGCCGTCACCGTAAACGTCTTGTCGGCGAAGATCTGACCGGGCTTGATCTCGTGGAATGAAAGCGGGAACGGCAGCCGCGCGCCCTTGAGCACGATCTCGTTGAGCAGGGTCTGGATGCGCTGCAGCGCCCAGCGCCCGGCCCAGATCTCGAGCCGCTCGGCCGTCTCCCAGCGCGTGAACGTCGAGACCAGCCCGGCGAGCCCGAGGATGTGGTCGAGGTGGCCGTGCGTGATCAGCACGCGCTCGAGGCGCTTGAAGCCGATGCCGGATTGCAGGATCTGGCGCTGAGTGCCTTCGCCGCAATCGATCAGGAAGCGATGCTCGTTGTGCATCACCACCTGCGCCGAAAGGCCGCGATGGATCGACGGTGCGGAAGCCGAGGTGCCAAGGAAGACGATCTCAAACATGCCGGGGAATTCTAACAGACGTGGAGCGCCGGAACGTGGGAGTGAGGAGCGAAGGGCGAAGGGCGAGGAGAGAGGAGAGAGCACCCCCCATGGAAACGCGCAGAGGTAGGCTGGTTGTTCAGACAAGGATGCGCGTTTCGATGGAGGGGGGTGGGGGTGGCCTCCGCGAAACGGCCGCCCCTACTCCGCCACAAACACCCCGTTCTTCAGCGTCAAACGCTCGATGATGCGCGCGTCGACCGACGAATCGGCCGGCCGTGTGCAGGCCGTGATCGTCACCCAGCGGCGCAGCGGCCCGTTGACGACCTTCTTCGTCAGCGTCTCCTCGATCTGAAAGATCCCGGCCGAGTTGTTCATCACCACCGTGATCTCGACCGGCACCTCGCGGCCGTGCGTGATCGTCACTTCGTCGATCGCGAGCGCCGAGACCGAGTGGATGTCGACCTTGCCGAGGTCGAAGGCCTTGCGCCCGCGCCCCTTGGTCACGTCGGTGCCGTCGGCCACGGCGACCACGCCGGCCTCGAAGGTCAGCGGCGGCGGATCGAAGTCGTGCGACAGGATCGCGTGCAGGATGAAGGCGCGCAGCTCGATGCGGTTGCCGATGTGCGGGTAGATCTCGGGCATCAGCCGGTCGAGCAGGCCGCGGGCGAGCTCGACGCCGACCAGCTCGTGGTGCTTGCGATGGACCTGGTTGCCGATGTCGTGCAGCAGCGTCGCGGCGGCGATCACGAGACAGGCATCATCCAGGTCGCCGGCGCCCGACACGACCACGTCGGGCTTGACGTCGCTCTCGACCAGCAGGTCGAAGATCCTCACCGCGTTCGAGGCCGCGATCTGGGCGTGGGTCATGCCGTGATCGTTGTAGTTCAGCTTGTTGGCCGTCAGGTAATCGGCCATGTCCCAGTTGGCGCGCGCCTCGGGGTCCTGCACCAGAAGATCCCACATCTGTCGGGCCTTCGGATATTTGGCCCACAACGGCTCGATCGCCGCCAGGCTCTGGCGCAGCAGATCCTCATACGACTCGGGCAGCGTGATGATCACGCCGCGGTTCTTGAAGACACGGGGCTCGTGCTGAGTGATTGGCATTGCTGATGACTGACTGCTGATTTCTGATTGCTGATAAGCGAGATTCTACCAGTGGCCTCGGCCAGCCTGCGCACACAGGGCTAACGCACCTAAAGTGAAACAGCGCGCGTTTTGCCACGAATTTGTAACCGTTCAGCCCTGGTGGGAAGAGGCAGGCGAAAAACGGGGTGAGGCGCGGGGCGGGGCG
>WBZS01001250.1_pt3 | contig 14406 bp, 14 predicted proteins | sample 5204201 | NCBI WGS metagenome assembly WBZS01 (sample SAMN12344357, study PRJNA552823) | activated sludge metagenome | biome: Activated sludge suspended growth; feature: Nitrification reactor; material: Wastewater; isolation source: activated sludge from nitrification reactor of wastewater...
CGGTTAGCCGAAGGAATATGTCTTCAAGATCGTCACCGACTTCTCCGCTCTGAGTTCGCAATTCATCGACCGTCCCCTCAGCCAGTTTCTTGCCCTTGGCGATGATGATCACCCGGTCGCAAAGCTTCTCAGCCGTATCCAGGAGGTGAGTCGAAATCAGGATGGAGCACCCGGCTTCCTTTGCCCGTCCGAGTTCCTGTTTAATCTCGTGAACGCCTGCCGGATCGACGCCGATGAGGGGCTCATCGAATAGCAGAACATTGGCCTCGTGAATGAAAGCACAAGCTATCGAAAGCTTCTGGCGCATGCCTTTGCTGAGCGTCGCGACAAGTTGGTCTCGCTTGTCGCTGAGATGATAGCGGTCCAGGAGTGAAGCCCCGTCTCGATCATAGATGTCCATTGTGTCGAAGCACATCGCGATAAACCGCAGGTGCTCGTCAACCGTGAGAAGTTCGTAGAGCGAGGGAAGTTCGGGGACAAAAGCCAGGCCCTGCTTAGCCCTAGCTTGATCGGTGACTACGTCGAATCCGTTGATCAGAATTTGCCCGAAGCTGGGCCTCAGAATTCCTGCGACGCAGCGCAACGCGGTGGTTTTGCCCGCTCCGTTCGGGCCAAGAATTCCCACGATCTCGCCCGGACGGATTTCAAATGAAACGTCGTCGACTGCGCGAAACTTCCGATAATCTTTGACGAGATGGTTGACTTGGAGCATAAGTACGCAGGCGCAGCCTACGCCTTCTGTTTACCCGAGGCGGCCTGGCGTTTGAGGACAATTGCTTCTCCAATCACCCAGAGCGACGCGGCAAGAGACAAATAGCCAAACAGCCATCGATATGGGAAAGCATCGGATTTGTCCGGCACAGGAAGCTCAACTCGCATTGGCGTGAGCTTTCTTAGCGGCGCGGTAACAATAACGTTGCCCCTTGCATCGATTGCCGCCGACGGCCCAAGCGCCCCTGCGCGCATTACTGGCAGGCCGTTTTCGATTGCTCTCCAAACTGATCCTGAGAAGAGCTGGTCCTGGGCGGTTGTGCCTAAGTACCAGTCATCAATCGCCATGATCGCCAGGATCTGGGCGCCGTTATGTCCGTGTGCCTCTGCAACATTAGCAAAGAGACCCTCAAAGCAGATCATCGGGCCCATTCTTAGCCCGGCGACATCAAGAGTCTTGATGACGCTTGCCTCTTTCATATCGCCGGGGGGAAGGCTGAAAGCCTCAGAGATTGAGGGGAATTGCTTGCGGAACGGGACGTACTCTCCAAAGATCACGAGCCGGGTTTTGTCGCCAAATTGCCACTTGCCGTCGTAAGCATAAGCGCTCTGATAGATCACTCCATCGGCATGGCGCTGCCCTCCGAAAAGGACGGGAACCAATGGTGTGCCTGAGAAAGGCGTCGGGGGAGGCATCCCGTTTCCGCCCCGCACGAGACCCTCCGGCAAGAGAAGGACTTTGCTGCCCTGCAACACTGCCGCCGCCATCAATTGGTCGCAGGCATAGCGAAGCTGCTTCTCTTCCAGCGCAGGGTCTCCGAACGCCATATCGACGCCAAGCTGACCAACAGTCACAACTTCAGCGCGGACGGTCGGAGTGTTCCCATATCGATAGATCGAGAACATGAGGAGCGACAGAGAGACCAGGGCCATGCGAAAGGCTCGGCGAGTGATGTGAACGTTGATTTTTTCTTTCGGCTGCAAGAACTCGGCGATCATTACGTTGACGAGCACGACCCATGCGGAGACAAAATAGATGTTGCCAATAGCGGCGTGCTGAACGATCATTGGGGTCTTCCAAAGCGGAACTGCGATCAGTCCCCAAGGAAAAGCCAACTCAGGGATGTAGCTTCGGAATATCTCCACGCAAGCCCAGACCAGCGGAATAAGCCACAGCCGATCGGAGCGATAGCACTGGTTCATCAGCCAAGCAACCAACCCAAAAAACATCATCATCCCGAGCCCCACCAATAACCACGGGATCGCCGCGAGGAGCCAGCTATGAGTCCATCGCGCGACGAAAGGCAGAAGCCAGTTCATTTGGGCAAGCCCAAAGAGAAACCCAAACAGTAGCCCGTCGCGGTAAGCCTGTTTCGATGTCAGATGTCGGAGCCGCATGAGCCATGGGACAAGCGCCGCAAAAACGAGCAGCATGAAGTTGAGCGGGGGAAATGCCGCGCTCACCAAAAGGACACTGGCCACCGTCGGCCAGATATTACGAAGGGATTGGAGCTTGAGCATCAATCATTGGGGAGCTGGGGGCGGTCAGGTGGGGAGTCTCAGCATATCGAATCATGTGAAAGAGCCCGTTTGGCAGACGATTAAACTCGGTCACCGCGGTATTGCCATATCGAAAGCTGCGAACGGACTCAAGTGTTCCTTTTATTAACCGTGCGGTTAACGTCGCACAGGTCCCGCCATGAGTAAAGATCGCGACCCCTTTGTGAGAGGTTGTTCTTAGAAACTCTTCGATAGGGGCAAGCCGTTCCCAAACGTCGTGGTTCGATTCTCCTCCGGTGGGGCGAGCGTGTTCAAAGGTCACACCCTGTTCGAGCGCGTGCGACTCCATCGTCCCACGAACATGCGCAAAATCCCTGCCCTCCAGCTCGCCGAACGAGCGTTCTCGCAGGGCCCTGTCAATTGTCACAACCAACGACTGTTTCTTGGCGAGAGGCTCGGCGGTAGAGCAGCAGCGCTGCAAGTCGCTGCTCAGAATGAGATCAAGGGGGGCGTCCCAATGTTCGGCAAGGGCCCGTGCCTGGCGTATGCCCGTCTCATCGAGCGGCTCATCCATATGGCCTTGAGCATGCCCGCGAAGGTTTGCTGCTGTCTGCCCGTGCCGAATCAAGAAGAGCCGCATTGAATAATGTTGTACCCACCGCGCGGAAAACAAAACCTAAACCAACCCCTCAAGTTCCACCCCCGTAAAGCCGACAACATCGATAGGTGAACCCAGAAATGGAAATGCCTGCGGGGATCATGGATTGAGCCTCGGCTGAAGCGAATGGAAGCGCGACGGGAGTACCCGCGTGCAGATACTGAACAACCTGTTTAATCCACAAATCGATAAGTTTTCAAGGGCGATGTCTACGGCGAGCCAGCGGCAGAGTTTGCTCACCGCGAACCTTGCCAACGTCAACACGCCAGGATACAAGCGCAAAGATATGTCGCTTGATATCACGATTGACGATGAGTTTGAGAAGCACGTCAACGCGGCCCGATGGCGCAGAGACGGTGGCCGGGTTATTGAAAGCACAGGTTCGCTAAGGCCCGATGGCAACAATGTCGACCTTGAAAAGGAAACGATGGCGATCGCCGAAACCGAGCTGCGCTATCAGACAGTAACCGAGCTCACCGCCCGCTATTTCTCCGGCATCAAAAGTGTAATTCGGGAGGGTAGATAACCATGACGCTAACCGGCGCAATGCGCGTAAGCAGCAGCGGAATGACCGCCGAGCGGTTCCGCATGGACGTGATTTCGACGAACTTGGCGAACGCCAATTCGATGACCGTCAACGGCAAAGAGGCTTATCGAAGGCGACAAGTCGAGCTTACTGGGGACGAGAACGGGGTCAAAATCCAATCGATTCAGCAGGACCAAAAAGCCCTGCGCCGCGAGTATGAGCCGAACAATCGCAACGCCGACTCACAAGGCTATGTCACCTATTCCAATATCGAACCGATTGAAGAGATGGTGAACATGGTTGGAGCGGCCCGCGCTTATGAAGCCAACATTGCCGCCTTTAACACCGCCCGCGGAATGATCCGCAACGCCATGTCCATCGGACGCATTTAACGAGATAACCCATGCGTATCGATAGCCTGAATCCGAATCCGATAGCGAGCATCACCTCGACACCAGTTGCGCCAGCCGCCGCCGAAAAGGGCGCGGGATTTGGCGAAATGTTGATGGACGTCTTGAAGGAAGTCAATGGAGCCGACCAAAAAGCCGGAGCCATGAAAGACGCCTACCTGACGGGTCAACCGGTCGAGATCCACGATTTGATGATCGCATTGGAAAAGTCGAGCTTAGGAATGCAGCTCACCATGCAGGTGCGCAATAAGCTGCTTGAAGGCTACCAAGAGATCTCTCGAATGCAAGTTTGATTTGAGAGACTGCGCAATCAGATCGTGAAGTTCTTCCGGCTTTTGCAGGATTGCTCACGATGGCATCGATATTATTAAAATTGAGAACATGGTGGGAGACCGCCGATCGCACCCAAAAAGCGGTAACGCTTTTTGGTAGTGTATTTTTGGTCGCCCTCCTCGCCGGCACAATCTTCTTTGCCGGGCGCCCAAAGATGGACATGCTTTTTGGTGGGCTAACCCCTGCCGAACAGGGCATGGTCAATGCCGAACTGCAAAAGATGGGCATCCCAACCACCATCGATGCACAGGGCGATGTCTTTGTTCCCAATAACCAAGTTGCCGAAGCGAAGAGCAGACTTGCTACCGCCGGGAAATTGCCTCAAAGCGGCCACAGCGGGAACGCTGACTTAGAAAAGCTCAACATGATGGTGCCGCCGGGGGCGGAGCGTGAGCGACTGAAGTCGATCGCTGAAGGTGAACTTGCCAAATCCATTGAAGCAATCAAAGGAGTTTCCTCAGCCCGAGTTCACTTGACCCTGGTTCAGCGCGGACCTTTTGCCGAGAGCGAACGACCGGCAAGCGCGAGCATCTTGATCACCGAGCAAGCCGGAGATGGAGTTGATGCCGCCGAGGCACGCGCGATTTCGCGCATGGTTGCCAATGCCGTGCCCGAGTTGAAGCCCGACAACATTACAATTTTGAACGCCAACGGGCAGTTGCTTTGGGATGGCTCGACTGAATCCGGAGTTGCCGGTCATGCTGAGCAAAAGGTTCAAGCAGAGATCGCAGAGGCACGTCGGCGACGGGCGCAAATTCAATCGGCGCTTGATGCGGCATTTGGCCCAGGGGCAACCGTGGTCACGGTGAACGTGGTGATGGATTTCGATAAGCAGTTCATCAACCAGACCGAGAACACTCCGAGCGAGGCGCCCAGCTCAATCGATAAACAAACCGAGACAATGGCGGACCCTGGCGCTGCTACGCCGTTGGCTGGTTTGGCAGGCAACACCGGCGCGCCGACGATAAACGATGGTAACGGCGCTAAGTCTGGTGGGTATCAGGGTGAGAATACGAGTCAACAATTCGAAGTAAATCGCAAGGAATCCCGAATCGAAAAGTCTGCAGGTGAGCTTCTTGGGATGTCTATTAATGTTTTGATTGATCAAACGAAAATCAAGGACTCTACACCGGTGGATGAGTACATACAAGGCTATCTGCAACCTTGGTCGGGAAATGCAAAGTTTGTTGGAACCGTCACTCCGGTGACATTTGACACCACGGCTAAGTTAGCGGATGAAAAGTTGGCGACCGCCGCATCGGGTCGAGACCGCATGCAGCAGATGATGAGCTTCCTTCCGATTGCAGCGTTGTTCATTGTTGGCTTTTTAGTAATCAAGGCGATTTCAAAAACGGCGAAGAGCCAGAACGTGATGGTTGCCGCCATGCCAGGTGGGCAGCTTATGCCTATGAACATGGCTAGCGGCGCGATCTCTGGGGGAGGTGCAAACTTGGCATTGCCCGATGGGTCGCTAGCACCTGTTCCCATTCAACAGGCAATCATGGCGCAAGATATTCATATTGATGATATCCCCGACAAGGTGAATGTGCCGCTTGAACAGATTCGTAAGATGGCCGAGAATCGCCCACAGGTTGTTGCGATGTTGATGAAGACTTGGTTGCTTGAGGAGAAACGATAATGCGTAAATCTGGCGAAATCTCAGGCAAGCGAAAGGCCGCTATCCTCCTAACCATTCTGGGCAACGATGCTGCTGGCGAAGTTGTAAAGAATTTTGACGAACTCGAAGTCGAGCAGCTTACTTTGGAACTTGCGCGTTTGGGCAAGGTCACACCCGAACAGCGTGAAGTAATCATTACCGATTTTCACGACATGGCAACCGCTCAGGATTACATTTCTGAGGGTGGTGTCGAGAATGCTAAAAAGGTTCTTGAGGCAGCCTATGGTTCGGATCGCGCGGATGAGATGATTCGCAAGGTTCTCAACGCGATGCAGGTCCAACCGTTTGAGTTTCTCAAACGCGCGGACCCGCAACAACTTCTTAGCTTTATTCAAGACGAACACCCACAGACGATTGCGCTGATTCTAGCCTATATGCCCCTAGGACAGTCGGCGGCGGTACTGACGAAGCTACCGCAAGACCTCAGAGCCGAAGTCGCGGAGCGCATTGCAATGATGGACCAGACTCCGCCAGAAGTCATCCGTCGCGTCGAGCATGTCTTGGAAAAGAAAGTTTCAAGTTTGCTGAATCAGGAAATGACAAAGGCAGGCGGGCCGAAGGCATTGGTTGATTTGCTTAACCGTGTAGATCGTTCAACGGAGCGTTTCATTATGGAATCACTTGGCGAATCAAATCCAGAGCTTGCCGAAGCGGTCAAGAATATGATGTTTGTGTTTGAGGACATCATCCAGCTTGATGACCGTGCAATTCAATCCATTCTCAAAGAGACGGACGTTAAGGACTTGGCAATGGCGCTAAAGGGCGTGAACCCAGAGGTCCAAGAAAAGATTTATAGGAATATGTCCGAGCGCGCGGTTTCGATGCTTCGAGAAGACATGGAATTTATGGGACCCGTTAAGCTGAGATCGGTTGAAGAGGCTCAACAGAAAGTCGTCGCTGCAATCCGCCGCTTAGAAGAAGCCGGCGAGATCACCATTGGGCGCGGAGAGGAAGACATACTTGTCTAAGCACGTCATCCGTAAGGGTTCAAGCGATAAGATTGGGTCGTTCTCGAATCAACTGGAGTTAATCGATCCGGGGCTGCTTAGCACCACAGGTCGCGAAGTAGCCAAGCTCGAAGACCCGACTGAGCGCAGGCGACGCCAGGGCTATGAAGACGGTCACAAGATAGGTTATTCAGAAGGCTTTGCCGCCGGGCAAAGTGCTGGCGAAGTCGCAATGATTCGCGAGCGATCTCGTTTGATAAACAACGAGGTTGACCAGTTCAAGAACGACTTAGCGCAAACCTTGCATGATGTGCAACGTGCAATCATTGATTGGGAGAAACAAGCCGAGTCAGCCCTAACAGGATTAGGTGTTGTTATTGCCCAACGCATACTTGCAAGAGAACTGAATGATCCACAGGCAGCCGTTGAAACTGCAAGGCAACTAATGCAAGAAATCTCATTGGTCAAAAAGATAAAGCTGAAAGTTAACCCACTCCATTCACAAGCAGTGCGCGATCAAAGAGACCTTCTGCTCAGCGCAACCGAGGGATTGCAAGAGATAGAAATCATTGACGACCCGTCCATCGCCGGCGGGTGTGTCGTCGAAAGTGATCTAGGAATCATCGACGCCACCGTACAAACGCAACTTGCTAACGTGGTAGAAGCATTCCGGGTCTCACCGCCGCCGGCATCCCTAAAGGTGGCCGCCTAATGTCTCTCACCCTACCTTCTCCAAAGTTTAGGGATGCGCACGAAAGAGTTGCGCGTTCTGCGCGGTTCGAACGACTTGGCATTGTCCAAAACGTAGTTGGCCTCATCATCGAATCAAGCGGACCGAACGCCCGCATCGGCGACGTTTGCTTACTCGAAAGCGATGCAACAAGCGAACCAATCCGCGCCGAAGTTGTAGGCTTTCGAGCAGAGCGAGTGCTACTCATGCCGCTTGGCGAAATGACGGGAATTCGCGCCGGTTGCCGAGTTCGCGGTACGGGCAAATGCTTGCAAGCTCCGAGCGGAAATCAGCTTTTGGGCCGCGTGCTCGATGGTCTTGGCCAGCCTATGGATGGCAAAGGCAGTTTGGATTTATCGCACTCGGTACCGGTTATTGCTTGCGCCCCGAACGCTCTTGATCGAACGATGATTCAGGATCAGTTTGAAACGGGCGTCCGCGCAATTGATGGCGTTCTCACGATGGGAGTCGGGCAGCGAGTCGGTATTTTTGCAGGCTCGGGCGTTGGAAAAAGCACGCTGCTTGGAATGATCGCGCGCAATGGATCTGCCGATGTCAACGTCATCGCGCTCGTTGGAGAGCGCGGTCGCGAAGTTCGGGAGTTTATTCAGAACGACCTTGGTGAAGAAGGGATGGCGCGAAGTGTTGTCGTCTGCGCGACGAGCAATGAGCCTGCTCTTGTTCGAATCAAAGCCGCCTTAACCGCCACCGCAATCGCGGAATCTTTCCGCGATCTTGGTTTGAATGTCATGCTGATGATGGACTCGGTTACGCGCTTTGCAATGGCCCAGCGCGAAGTCGGCCTCGCCGTTGGAGAACCGCCGAGCACCAAGGGATATACGCCAAGCGTTTTCGCTCTTTTGCCCAAGTTGATGGAGCGCGCAGGGTGCGGTTCTAAGGGAGCGATCACCGCGATTTATTCTGTTCTTGTCGAAGGCGACGACACCAACGAGCCGATTGCCGATGCCGCCAGATCGATCCTCGATGGACACATTGTGCTGAGTAGAAAGCTCACGACACGCGGACATTATCCTCCAATTGATGTATTAGAAAGCCTGAGCAGAGTTATGCCAATGGTTGCGACTTCCGAGCATGTTCAATCCGCAAATGATTTGCGAGAACTGATTGGTGCTTATGCCGATGTAGAGGACTTGGTCAGCATCGGCGCATATCAAAAAGGCACAAGACCGAAGAGCGATCGGGCTATAGAACGATGGGAAAACATCAATAATTTTCTTAGGCAGAAGAAGGACGATGCATCCACAATCGAAGATTCAATAAACCAGCTATCGGAACTAACCAATGCGCAAGTTTAAGTTCAAACTCCAGAAGGTCTTGGAATACCGCCGAGGCTTGGAAGAGCAGGCGAAGGCGCTGTACTTAGAAGCCAAAGCAAAGCGTCTAGAGACAGAACTCGATATCGCCAGGGTATTCGCAAAAAGAAAGGCAATGATTGAATCTGCTAGCCCGACAACGGTGCCTGACATGATTGATCTGGAACAGTTTCTACAACGCTTAGATGACGAAGAACATGAACACAATACAATCAAGTTTATTCTAATCGAAGAAGAAGAAGCCAAGCTTGCCGCTTGGCAAGAGAAACGCATGGAAGCCGAAGTCTTGGAAAAGCTAAGGCAAAAGGCTCTTGACGAATGGACTTATGAATCCAACCTCCGCGAGCAGGCGGCGCTGGACGAATGGGCAGTGACCAGGAGGCGGGCATGAACCCGAGCATCGGGAACCTCGGACCAGCCGGAGTCAGAGCGCGCATGAGCGAGCTCAAAGCCCGCATGGACCTGCTACGGCCGCAAAACCAAACACCAATCGCCGGTGCCCCAATGAGCGGGATGTCGGGCAACATCGGCATCGACGGCTACGCCCCAATGCCGATCAACGCCCCGGGAGTTGAGGTCGCAATATCAGGTGCTCCCGACAATATCCAAGCCATGATCGTGGCCGCCGCGAACAAAAACGGCATCGACCCAAAGCTCTTCGAAGCCCTTGTCTGGCAGGAAAGCTCCTTTAATCCACTAGCAAGATCAAGCAAAGGCGCGATGGGATTAACCCAGCTCATGCCCGCAACCGCCCAAGCCCTCGGCGTAGACCCGAGTGACCCGGCTCAAAACTTGGACGGCGGCGCCCGATACTTATCTCAACTGATGAAGAGATTCAACGGAGTGCCCGAACTTGCGCTTGCCGCCTACAACGCGGGGCCGAGCCGCGTGCAACAGGCGAACGGCATCCCCAACATTCGCGAGACACAGGATTACGTCAAGCGAATCATGGACCGATGGCGGGCCGCACCGTGAAAAAGGCTCTGCTCGTCGTGATCCCCCTCTTGCTCATCGGCGGTGTCGCCGGGCTCGGGCTCATGGGGATCATCAACATCCCGGGCCTTACCCCCAAGAAAAAGCTCGGCAAGAATCTCTATGCCGCCGAATCGCTTTATGGCGAGAAGAAGGACGAGGTCGCTGAAAAGCCCAAAAAGAAGAAGCCCAAGAAGCCTCTCGTGATCGCCAAGGTAGAAGCCCCCAAACCCGACCTCATCAAGGGATCAAAAAAGATCGCCAAGCTCTGGAACGAGATGGAACCCAAGCAGGTGATCGCGATTGCCAAGGACTGGAAGGAGCTCGACTTCGCACGGGTGCTCAGCAATATGGAAGGCACCAAAGCCAGCGCGATTCTCGCCGAACTCGAACCAGCCAGGGCATCAAGGCTCAGCCGAGAGATTCAGAAGCTAGCAGCTCAACCCCCCGCAACTGCCAGCCTGTAAAACCGGACACCTCGTTGAAATGCGAGGTTTCATGTTAAACCACCTCCGATCTTGCACGGACCCGTCCCCATTTTTGAGTATCCTGAAGTGGGGGAAGAGGTGCTCGCTTGATGGCGGAATGCCGTATCTCTCCAGCTTTAGTAAAACGGCTTCATGATGTGAGGATAAAATCTCGATGCAATTCAACTCTTTCTCGGTCCGCTCGGTGGCGATGGCAGTGGCAGTCGCTGCCGCAATAGCAGCTCAAGCCCAGACGTGGACGGCTAAGTCCGGTGGTCTTTGGAGTGATAGTGCAAATTGGACTGGCGGCGTTCCCGTCCCGGGTGCCGATCTAACATTTTTCCGCATAAATGGCACCACACACATTGACACTCAGAACGACCTGGGTAATCCGTTTGCCTTTCGAAGCATCACATTCAATGTCTTAGCACCAAACGACTACGACCATGGTATTGGAATCTACAACGTAACCGGCAATACACTCGCTCTTTCCGGTCCAAATTCGTTTATCACCATGGCAGGCACTGGATATAGCCAGCTGTTAGCCAACTTACAGATCAACGGCACAGTTTCGGTTTCGAATAGCTCTCGCGGCTCTTTTTATTTCCGCAGTCTAATATCTGATGGTGCAACCCCAGCTTCCATTACTCTTTCGGCGAACCCTAAATCTTGGGGAGGCTCGCTCATTGTGATGGGTCGCGAGAATAGTACGGCCCAATCCACGTTCACAGGCGGTGCGACTATAAATAGCGGCAACATAGGTCTTTATGGAGGATCATCATTAGATAGACCGTTAGGAACTGGGACAATTACGATTAACGGCGGTGCCATCCGACCTTTGTCAGGTTCGGGCAGTATGGTTCTGGCCAATCCCATAGTGGCTAACTCTGACCTCATACTTTATGGTACCAACACCAAGCTGATCCTCAACAGCAATTCGAGTCTTAGCGGCGTAGGGCGTCTTCATATGCAATCCGCATCGGACGTGAGTATCCGTACAAATGCCACGTTGAGCGGTAACGTGATAATAGATGCGGCTCCGAGGAACTATGGAAGCCAGGGTGGCTCACTCATTCTCGAGCAAGCAGATGGAAAAATGTTGAGTGTGCAAAATTTTACAGTGCGTGATGGCGGCACTTTGTTCCTGAGTAACAGCACCACGGGCGTAAGCAATACTTCTCGGATAAATGCTAGTGCTACGGTGAACTTGCGCGGCGGAGAACTTCGAATAGTCGGGCAACAGGGCATAACAGGAAATCCATTCACACAAAATGTCGGCACTTTGAACTTAGAAGGCGGCAACAACATTCTGACCGTGCAGAGCATTGACGCTACGCCAACCGTGACGATGAACGCTGCGAATGCGATGCGCTTGGACAGGGCAAGCGTCTTGATTCGAGCAACCAACCTTGGTTCCACAGCTACTTCGGGCGTGGGTCGCGTCATGTTACCAAACTTCGTGAGTAACATCGTCGGCGGTGGGGGTGCTACTGGATCGCAAAACATATCGATCTTGCCATTTGCTGTCGGCGATACATCGTTAAACGAGTCGTCTGGATTGGGTACCGGTTTTGTCACTCTCGACCCAGCGGGAAACGTGCGACTTCTCTCAGCCATTGAGTACCAATCCAATTCTTTGGAGGGTACAGATCGCAATGTTGCGATTGGGCTCGCGACTAATGCTTCCGGAGAAACAGTTAATGCAATCCGTATCGACGCCGGAAGTGTGAATGGAGGAACGCTCAACGTCACAAGCGGCTTAGTGTTTAATCGTGTTGCTGCAACAAATACAGCAAGTTTCAACTTTGGTGCAAAAGAAGGTGTTCTTTACACCAATGCGAACATGACGCACACAGGCGCTCTGACGGGTAGTAATGGCTTTACAAAGTCGGGACCTGGAGAGTATACCGCCCGGGGCGACAATAGCGGATTGACGGGGACTCTAACAATTAACCAGGGATTTCTCAGATTTGGCACAGCGAACAACATTCCAGGTACTGGAACCATAATAATGGGACAATCTACTAATCAAGTTCAGTCTTCCAACGCGGGCTTGGTATTTTCTAGTACAGAGGCGCCTGCTACCGTGAACCGTAACATTCTCGTTAAGCACGGAATCTTTGAACTTTGGTCGCTTTCGATTCCTACCCTGACCTATTCGGGCGTCATCTCTGGAGAAGGGGCCGTTGTTTTTGGAGTACCAAGAATGAAGCTCACTGGAATCAACACGTTTACGGGTAGTGTTTATCTCAGAAGTGGCATTACCGAAATTTCACAAGATGCTAACCTAGGAAACGGTGGCGAGCTAGTTTTTGGCGCCGACGCTACTCTGAAACTGGCGGGCAATTGGACAACGACCCGAAACATCTACATGGGCGGGGGCTATCCTGATTTGGACACTAACGGCTTCAATGCCGAATGGAACGGTGAACTAGAAGGCGGGGGTGCCGGGCTGGAGAAAACCGGTGCTGGTGATCTTACGATAGCTAACGACTCAGGATTGAAAGCAATATTTTATGTGTATGGGCACAGTGGCGTAAACACTACAGGTGGCAGCCTTACCATTAATGGCAGTGCACCTGGCCTTGATATCCGACTGGGAGGCACTGCTGGCGGCGGAAGGCTTCGCGGCAATGGTACCGTCGGAACTGTGACATTTATCAACAACGGGGTCATCGCTCCCGGCACCAGCATCGGCACACTTTCCGCGTCATCGATCAGCATGGTCAATCTCGCGAAGTACGAGTACGAGCTTGGCAACCCGATTGCAAGCGATTTGCTGAAAGTCGATGGTACATTCAACACCGCAAATCCGACAGATATCATCAACTTCGACATGTCTGCGCTCGATGGCGTGGGGCTGAATAATCTGTACACGCTTGCCACTTTTGCTTCCACCAACGTCCTGCTGAGCCAATTTCGATCGAACTGGCCTACCGACCCGGGCTTTGCTGGGGCTTTCGAGTGGGACAACGCCGCGTCGCCCAAGGCTCTTCGATATCGCGTCACCGCTGTTCCTGAGCCTGGAACACTGATTGCGCTTGGTGTTGGCTTAGTCGCTCTGGCTCGCCGATTTCGGTCAAAAAAGCTAGCAGCATAAATGCGGCAGCCCCCAGCGGCCCCGTGTGCGCGGGGGTATCGTGTCTATACGACATGGCGGGCAAGGAAAACAACTTTTGGCACAGGCTGCATTCGCTTACCGGAATCATTCCAATCGGCTTCTATCTGGTCCAGCACCTAACGCTGAACTCGTTCGCCATCGCCGGTGAAAGCTCCTTCAACGGCGTCATCGACTTCTTCGAAAGGTTGCCGTTCCATGTGATGCTCGTGCTCCAGATCGTGGTGCTTGCCATCCCGATCCTGTTCCACTCGATCTATGGGCTGTTCATCACGAGCCGGGCGGAGATGAACTATGGCGGAGCCTACAAAGGCTCCGAGAATCTGATGTTCAACACCCAGCGCTGGACCGGGGTCGTGCTGTTCATCGGCATCATAGTCCACGTCGCCATCACCTCGATTAACGCCAAAGTAAACGGAATCCAAGTGATCCAGTACGCGGCTTGGCACGAAAAGCTGACGAGCTATTACTACCTACCGCTCGTGCTCTACATGCTGTTCGTCGCGGCAGCCTGCTACCACCTATCATATGGTATCTGGAACTTCTGCATCCGCTGGGGAATCACCATAAGCGACCAAGCCCAGGCGGGGATGAAGAAGTTTGCGGCGGGGGCGTTTGTGTTGTTGACGCTGTTGGGGTGGCTTGCGCTGTTTGGATTCCTGATGCATAAGCCCGAGACGCAGTCAATAGGAGTCGATTCCCCACCAGAGATCTCGGCGTCAATTATGTCAGGCCAGGCTCATATCTAAAGTTCGACGGGGCCGCCCACCACAATTCAATTGTGGTGGGAAGGTAGCAAGGAACCTTGCTAAACGTTTGGAGAAAGCTGGAAAGGACAATCGCACATTCTGGATGCGTTCATTTCGCGGAATTCCGATTCGTACCGAGCGGGTGTTTTGGGCTTGCATTCGATATCTCCATCTGAATCCAGTCCGAGCCGGAATCTGCGAGCGGATGGAGGAGTATCGCTGGTCGTCTGCACCTTTGTTCGAGGAATGCCTGTGGTCTGAGGAGGAGGGGAT
>WBZS01001923.1_pt1 | contig 14398 bp, 10 predicted proteins | sample 5204201 | NCBI WGS metagenome assembly WBZS01 (sample SAMN12344357, study PRJNA552823) | activated sludge metagenome | biome: Activated sludge suspended growth; feature: Nitrification reactor; material: Wastewater; isolation source: activated sludge from nitrification reactor of wastewater...
GCCCACGCGATGGCGTTCAACCGCCGCGTGCTGTTCGCCACCTTCGCCTACGAACGGCGGGTGGCGAAGTTCAACCGGCTCGACCCGGTGCTCAAGGCGCTGGCCACGATGGCCACCGCCGCCGAGATCGGCTGCGCCTGGTGCATCGACTTCGGCTATCACCTGGCCCGCAACGAGGGGCTCGACCTGGCCAAGTTGGCGGCGATCCCGAACTGGCGCGAGGCCGACAACCTCAACGACCTGGAGAAGCGGGTGATCGAGTTCGCCGTCGCCGCCACCCGGACGCCGGCCGAGGTGACCGACGCCATGGTGGCGCCGCTGCGCGCGGAGCTGGGCGAGGACGGCCTGGTCGAGCTGGCCATGATCGTCGCGATCGAGAACCAGCGGTCGCGGTTCAACTCGGCGCTCGGGCTGGTCTCCCAGGGGTTCTCCGCGACCTGCCAGCTACCGTCGACGGAATGAGCGACGAGGCGCCGGCGGCCGATCAGGGCGATGTCGCGGTGTTCGATCGGCACCGTTCCCTGCTGTTCACCCTCGCCTACGAACTTCTCGGCTCGGTGGCCGACGCCGAAGACATGGTGCAGGAGGCCTACCTGCGCTGGTCGGGGCGTCCGCCCGGGCCGGTGGAGAATCCGCGGGCATATCTGGCGCAGGTGGTCACCCGGCTGTCGCTGAACCGGCTGCGCACCCTGGCCCGCCGCCGCGAGGACTACGTCGGCCCCTGGTTGCCGGAACCGCTGCTGACCACGCCCGATGTTGCCGACGACGTGGTGCTGGCCGAATCGGTCTCGCTCGCCCTGCTGGTGGTTCTCGAGTCGCTGGGGCCGAAGGAGCGCGCCGTCTTCGTGCTGCGCGAGGTCTTCGGCTACAGCCACGACGAGATCGCCCGGGCGGTCGGCAGCACCCCCGGCGCCGTCCGACAGGTGGCCCACCGAGCCCGCCAGCACGTCGAGGCGCGGCGTCCGCGATTCGCCACCGACCCGGCCACGGCCGGTCGGGTGCGGGCCGAGTTCGAACGCAGCGTGCTGACCGGAGATCTGCAGCGGCTGATGGACGTACTGGCCCCCGAGGTCGTGCTGCTCACCGACGGCGGCGGCGTGGTGAGCGCGGCGCGGCGTCCGATCCAGGGCCCGGACCCGGTGGCGCGGTTCCTGCTCGGCGTGGTCGCGAAGAGCCCGCAGTCGCGGCTCGAGACCGCGGTGGTGAACGGCGGCCCGGCCTGGCTGGCGCGGGTCTCGGGGCGGGTGATCGCGGCCGTCCAGGTGGTGGTCGGCGGCGGGCGGATCGATCAGGTGCTGATCGTGAACAACCCCGAGAAGCTGGACGCCCTCGACCGGCGGCGTCCGCTCACCCGTTGACACCACGCTCCCGGGCCGTGGGCGCCCGGCCACGCAGCGGCGCGGCGCGGCGATCGGGCGTCCGGACCCGACGGCTAGCGCCCTTGCTGAAGAACCCGGATCGCGTTGCCGAACGGGTCACGCAGGCCCATGTCGGTGCCGTAGAAGTGGTCGGTGGGCTCCTGGGTGAAATCGGTGACGCCCCGTTCCTTGAGCGCCTGGTAGAGCCCGCGCACGTCGTCGGAGTTCAGCACCAGCCCGCTCAGGGCACCCTTGATCACCAGTTCGCGCAGCTGCTCGGCCGTCGCCTCGTCGTGCAGCGGCGGCCCCGGTTGCTCCAGCGAGATCTCGGTGCCGTTGTCACCGGGCACCCGGACGGTCAGCCAGCGGTAGCCGCCCTGCTGGACGTCGTTCCCCTTCTCGAGACCGAGCTTGTTGACGTAGAAGTCCAGCGCCTCGTCCTTGTCGAGGACGTAGATGGAGACGACATTCAGTTTGGTCAGCATGCCGCCAGGCTAGGCAGGCCCGCCGGTCGACGCTTCTCCGAAACTGACCGATCCCGAGCCACCGCGGTTCGCGACGATCCGCGGTCCGTGTGCCGGCTCCGCCGGCGCCCGGCCTCAGTCGGTGCCGGTCGGCGGGATCGCCGAGCCCTGCGTCGCGCCCAGCCGGTCGAGGGCGACGAGCATCGTCCGGGCGCTCTGGCAGAGCACCTCGAGTTCATCCACCGCCAACACCTGCAGCACCGCGCCGAGCATCCGCTCGAACATCGAATCCATCTGGCGCATGATGTCGCGCCCGGCCTCACTCGGGTGCAAGCGTCGGATCCGGCGGTCGTCGGCGTCGTCGATCCGGGTGATCAGCCCCTTCTCGACGAGTCGCTCGACCAGGCCGCTCGCGGTCGGTGCGCTCACCCCCAACAGGCCGCCGAGCTCGTTGCCGGAGATGCCCGGCTGCCGCACCACATGCCCGAGGACGCGGAACTGCTGCATGGTCAGGTCGGGCGGCGGGGGCATCGGTCCGACCAGGCCGATGGCCCGATCGTGGACCTGCATGTTCAGCTCGATCAGCTCCGCCGCCAAGGACGCCCGCTCCGGGTCGAGGCCGAACGACTGGGGTGATCGCACGAGGAATCGCTTTCGTCCATACAAATAGTTAGAGTTATGCTAACCGACGTGGCCGGACCTGGTCACCCGTTCCAACCCCGGAACCCGGGGGTCGACGAAGGGGAATCCGTGCTCCGCCTGACCAAGCTCAGCCTCGCCCATCGCACCGTGGTGTTGCTGCTCAGCCTGCTCATCATCGGCCTGGGTGTCTACTCGACCTCGGCGTTGAAGCAGGAGCTGATCCCGTCCATCGACGTGCCCCGCGGCAGCATCGTCAGCGTGTACTCCGGCGCCGCCCCGGACGTCGTCGAGGCCCAGGTCTCCAAGCCGATCGAGAGCGCGGTCAAGGCCGTGGACGGCGTCACCGACGTCACCTCGACCAGTTCCAGCGGCGTCTCGCAGGTGTCGGTGCAGTGGGACTACGGCCTGTCCGCCGACGACATGGCCAACAAGCTGCGCAGCGCGGTCGACTCGATCGCGGCCACCCTGCCGAGCAACGTCGATCCCCGGGTGATGACCGGCGGCACCGACGACATCCCCGTCGTCCTGCTCGCGCTGTCGTCCGATGAAGACCTGAACACCCTCTCGCAGCAGGTCACCGACACCGTCGCGCCCGAACTGCGGGCCCTCCCCGGCGTCCGCGACGTGGCGGTCTCCGGCAAGGAGGAGCACGAGGTCATCATCACCTACAAGCAGTCGAAGCTGGAGGAGTACGGCGTCGACCCGGCCAGCATCGCCCAGATGTTCGCCGCCAACTCGACCGCGGTTCCGTCCGGAACGATGCACACCGGCACGGCCAACCTGGACGTGCAGACCGGCACCACCTATTCGAGTTCGAAGCAGATCGCCAACCTGATGGTGCAGGGCACCGACGGCCCGGTGCGGCTGAGCGATCTGGCCACCGTCAAGGAGCAGCCCGTCGAGAAGACCAGCATCTCGCGGGTCGACGGCCGGACCTCGCTGACCCTGTCGGTCACCAAGACCCCGGACGCCAACACCGTCTCGGTGGCGCACGCCATCGCCGACAAGCTGCCCGCGCTGGAACGCACGCTGGGCAGCAACGCCCGCTTCGTCACCGTCTTCGACCAGGCCCCCTACATCGAGCAGTCGGTGCACGACCTGACCGTCGAGGGCGGCATCGGCCTGGCCATGGCCGTGTTCGTGATCCTGCTGTTCCTGCGCTCGCTGCGCCCGACGCTGATCACCGCGATCTCGATCCCGCTGTCGCTGCTGATCGCACTGATCGGGCTGTGGGTCGGCGGCTTCACCCTGAACATCCTCACCCTGGCCGCGCTGACCGTGGCCATCGGGCGCGTCGTGGACGACTCGATCGTGGTGATCGAGAACATCAAACGCCACCAGAGTTACGGCGAGTTCGGCCGCGAATCGATCACCCGGGCGGTCAAGGAGGTGGCCGGGGCGGTCACCTCGTCGACCCTGACCACGGTCGCGGTCTTCCTGCCGATCGGCCTGGTCGGCGGGCAGGCCGGCGAGATCTTCCGCCCGTTCGCCGTCGCCGCCGTGGTGGCGCTGCTGGCGTCACTGGTGGTGTCGCTGACCGTGATCCCGGTGTTCGCGTCCTGGTTCATGCGGCCCACCGCAAAGCAACAGCGCGCCGCCCGGGAAGCTGCGGTCGCCGAGGGCGAAGAGGCCGGCACCTGGCTGCAGAAGGGCTACCTGCCCGTCCTGAACTGGACCCTGGCACACCGCTGGATCACGCTGCTGATCGCGTTCGGCATCTTCGCCGGGACGATCGCGTTGGTGCCGCGGCTGAAGACCGACTTCATCGGCAGCATGGGCAGCGAGAGCCTCGCCATCACCCAGGAGCTGCCCTCGGGCACCAGCCTGTCGCAGACCGACCAGGCCGCGGCCCGGATCGAGAAGCTGCTGTCGGAGGATCCCGACGTGCAGACCTACTCGACCACCATCGGCGGCGCCTCCTCCGCGGTGTTCCTGGCCGCGCCCAGCGACACCAACAAGGCGAACTTCACCATCCCGCTCAAGGCGGACGCCACGGCGTCCGTGACCGCGGACCGGCTGCGCAAGCAGATCGCCGAGCTGGGCCCGGACGTCGGCGAGGTCGAGGTGTCGATCGGCACCGGCAACGAGTCCACCGGGGTCGTGGTGTACGTCGAGAGTTCCGACTCCACCCAACTGGCGGACGCCAACGACAAGGTGGTGGCGATGATGGCCGGCATCCCCGGCCTGACCAACGTGACCAGCGACCTGGCCGCCGGCCGCGACATGCTCAAGGTGACGGTCGATGACAAGAAGGCCGCCAAGCTCGGCATGACGCAGTCGTCGATCGGGCAGGCCGTATCGCGCTCGGTGCGCGGGCAGCTGATCGGCACGCTGGCCCAGGGCGACGCCACCCTGAACGTCTACTTGCGCTCGCAGAAGCCGGTGCAGAGCATCAAGGAGCTCCGCGCGATCAAGCTGCCGGTCACCCAGGTGATGAACGGCAACGCCAAATCGGATGCCGCGGACAAGGTGCAGGCCCAGTCGGACAAGCTCTCCGCCGACTCGAAGCGGGACGCGACCAAGGCCTACAACGACCAGGTCGCCGCCCTGAAGAAGAGCCGCGCCGAGGCCAAGAAGGCGCAGGCGAACCTGAACAGTCAGTTGAGCAAGGCCAAGAAGAACCTGGCGTCGGTGCAGAAGAAGCTGGCCACGGCCCAACAGCAGCTGGCCACCGTCTGCCCCACCGATCCGGCCAACCCGATCTGTGCACCGCTGCCGGCCACCATTTACGCGCTCAGCCAGCAGCTGTCCGGAGCGGCCGCGCAGGTGGCCCAGCTCGGCGCGGCCCAGGCGCAGGCCAAGTCCGGCGTCAGCCAGGTCGACAAGCAGCTGGACGCCGCGTCCGAGCAGCGCAGCAAGTCGCTCGAGGCGCAGGACAAGCAGCAGGCGATCCAGGACGCCAGCAAGGCGGCCGCGGACGCCACGGCTGATCCGGTCCGGCTCCATCAGGTCGCCAACGTGAAGATGGTGCAGGCCCCGGTCAGCATCACCCGGGTGAACGGCGTCCGGGCGGCCACCATCTCGGCCAGTTCGGAGTCGTCCGACCTGGGCACCACCACCGCGGAGCTGACCCGCGGCATCGGCTCCCTCGACCTCCCGCAGGGCGTGACCGTCCGGATCGGCGGGGTCTCGCAGCAGCAGCAGGAGTCGTTCGCCCAGCTCGGCCTGGCGATGGTGGTCGCGGTGGCGGTGGTGTACCTGATCATGGTGGCCACCTTCGGCTCGCTGCTGCAGCCGATGATCCTGCTGGTGTCGATTCCGTTCGCCGCCACCGGCGCGCTCGGTCTGTCGCTGCTCACCGACACGGCCCTGGGCATCCCGAGCATGATCGGCCTGCTGATGCTGATCGGCATCGTGGTCACCAACGCCATCGTGCTGATCGACCTGATCAACCAGAAACGCAAATCGGGCGCCAACATCGAGCAGTCGATCGCCGCGGGCGCCAGGCTGCGCGTCCGGCCGATCGTGATGACCGCGCTGGCCACCATCTTCGCCCTGGTGCCGATGGCGCTGGGCCTGACCGGCGGCGGCGTGTTCATCTCGAAGCCGCTGGCGATCGTGGTGATCGGCGGCCTGGTGTCGTCCACGCTGCTGACCCTGATCCTGGTGCCGGTGCTCTACGACCTGCTGGAGAACTGGCGGCAGAACCGGCGCACCAAGCGGGAGAACCGCCGCGCCGCCCGGGAGGCCGCCGAGGTGCCGGGCGACGAGGCGTCCGCCCAGGCGTCCGCGCAAGAGGGCTGACCCGCCGCGGCATCGTCCCTCCTGCCCCCCGCTCCGCGCTCGCCTAACTATTTAGGGCTCGCTCAGGTGAGCGAGCCCTAAATAGTTAGGCGAGCGCGGGGTGGGGGGGTGGGGGTGGGACGGGGTGGGGCCGGTGGGGTGCACCGGCAGAGCCTCCCTCGGCGCCGGGCTCGGCCGTAGGCTCACCAGTCGACGTGCCGACGGAAGGATTCGGGTGGGCCAGGACGACACGGGGGCGCTCGCGCCGCTGAAGAACCGGCCGTTCGCTTGGCTGTGGCTAGGGGTGTTGATCAGCAGCATCGGCGCCTGGGCACAGACGGTGGGCGCGCAGTGGCTGTTCGTCAACGATCCGCACGGCGCCACCATCGTGTCGCTGGTGCAAACCGCGACCATGCTGCCGATGATGCTGCTCGCCCTGCCCGGCGGGGTGCTGGCGGACGCCTTCGACCGGCGGGGGCTGCTGCTCGGCATCCAGTGCTATTTCGTCGTGGTGGCCCTGGTGCTGGCCGTCCTCGCTGCGCTCGGGCAGCTGCCGCCGGCTCTGCTGCTGGCGTTCACGTTCGCGATCGGCATGGGCACGGCGCTGCAGTTGCCGACCTGGCAGCCGCTGATCACCGAACTCGTGCCGCGCGCCCAGATTCCCGCCGCGACCCGGCTCGACATGGTCAACGTCAACGTGTCCCGGGCGGTCGGCCCGGCGATCGCCGGCGGCATCATCGCGGTGTGGGGCGTGCCGCCGGTGTTCTTCTTCAACGCCGCCTGCGTCGGCCTGCTCGGGCTCGTGCTGGTGCTGTGGCGGCGTCCGCCGACGACGGCGAACACCGGGCCGCGGGAGCGCTTCCTGCCGGCGTTGCGGGCCGGTGGACGCTATGTGCGGCACGTACCGGTGGTGCGGCTGATCTTCGTCCGGCTCGCCCTGTTCGTGATGCCGGCCGCCGCGATGTGGGCGCTGCTGCCGTTGATCGCGAGCCGGCAGCTCGGCCTGCCCGCCTCCGGCTACGGACTGCTCTTCGTGGCGCTCGGCATCGGCGCGGTGACCGCCGCGCTGGGCCTGGGCCGGATCCGTGCACGGCTGTCCGCCAACTCCGTGCTGACCCTGTCCACCCTGCTATTCGCGGTCGCGTTCGCACTGGTCATGGTCGCGCCGGGGCTCTGGTCGGCCGGGCCGCTGCTGGTGGTCGTCGGCTTCGGCTGGACGGCGGTGGCGTCCACCCTGATGGCCGAACTGCAGCTCTTCCTGCCCGGCTGGGTGCGGGCCCGGGCGCTGGCGGTGAACCTGATGGTGTTCGCCGGTTCGCAGGCGCTGGCCGCACCGGTGTGGGGGCTGGTCGCCCAGTACGCCGGGCTGTCCGTCGCGGTGTACGTCTCGGCCGGACTGTTGCTCCTGGTGGCCGCCGCCGGGGCGTGGCTGCCGCTCCCCCAGGGCCGGCCGGCGGACCCTTCCCCCGTCCGGTATTGGGGGGAGCCGATCCTCGGGTTCGATCCCGACCCGGGTGCCGGCCCCGTCCAGGTGATGGTCCGCTACGAGGTCCGACCCGCCGACCAGGACGCCTGGCTGGCGGCCATGCGGGACCTGCGGCGCTCGCGGCTGCGCAGCGGAGCGTTCCGCTGGGAGCTCTACCGGGTCGGGGAACGTCCGGACCATTTCGTGGAGATCTTCGCGATCCCGTCCTGGGAGGAGCACGAGCGGCAGCACCGCAGCCGGCTCACCGCCGACGACCGAACGGCCGAGGAGGCCGCGTTCGCCTTCGCGGTCGGCACGCCCCGGGGCGAGCATCTGGTGCCCCCCGCGACAGAACCGGGCGGCTGAACAACCGTTGATCGAAGTCCGATCCGCCGGTTGAGCCCATCGAAACCCCTGGCCAGGGGGATGTCGCCGGGCTTGACCGGCGCGGAGCGGCATTCTTCGTGATTGGGTGGCGCGACCGGATGCGAGACGATGGCGCCATGGCGCTGCTGGAGCGGTCCGGTGCTCGCGCGGAACTCGGCGCGGCGGTCGAGGCGCTCCGCGACGGCCAGGGCCGGGTGGTGCTGGTCCATGGCGAGGCCGGGATCGGCAAGTCCAGCCTGGTGGAAGACTTCCTGCGAACCCTGCCCCGCGGGCTGCGCAGGCTGGGCGGTCGCTGTGACGACCTGCTGGCGCCCCGGCCGCTGGGCGCGATCCTCGAGCTCGTCGACGGCCTGCCCGGACGCCGGCTCGACCCGGCCTGGCACCCCGGCCGCCAGCTCCACGACCTGCTGGCCGGCGCGCCCACCGTGTGCGTCGTCGAGGACGTGCACTGGGCGGACGAGGCGACCCTCGACGTGCTCACCCACCTCGCCCGGCGGATCCGCGAGCTGCCGGTGCTGCTGGTGCTGACCTTCCGCGACGACGAACTGCCGGCAGGCCATCCGTTGCACCGCACGCTCGCCGCCGCGCCCGCCTCGCACAGCCGGCGGATCGGCCTGAAACGGCTGAGTCGCCAGGCGGTCGCCCAGCTGGCCGGCCGGGACGTCGACATCGACGCCGTCTACCGGGTCACCGGCGGCAATCCCTTCTTCGTGTCCGAGCTGCTGGCAAGCGCGGACGAGCAGATCCCGGCGAGCGTCCGTGAGTCGGTGCTCGGCCGGTACGCGCGACTGGACGGCGCCGCCCGGCGCACGGCGGAGCTGATCAGCGTGGTCCCGGGCCGATGCGAGGCGTGGCTGGTCGACGCCTGCCTCGGCGCGACCGCCGACACTGGGCCGGGCGAGGCCCGCGGCTTGCTGATCGCCGAGCGCGACGGCGTCCGGTTCCGTCACGAGTTGGCACGTCGGGTGATCGTCGAGGCGATCGGCGGGCAGCGCCGGCGCAAGCACAACGCCGCCGTGCTGCGGGCCCTGGTCGCGGCCGGCGCCCCGGACGCCCGGCTGGCCCATCACGCCTGGCAGGCCGGCGATGCGGCGGCCGTCGTCCGGCACGGGGTCGGCGCGGCCGCCCTGGCGGCGCAGTCGCACGCGCATCGCGAGGCAACCGAGCTGTATGCGCTGGTCCTGGAGCATCAGGAGCTGCTGTCGCCGCCGGAGCGCGCCGACGCCTGGGACGCCTACTCGACCCAGGCGTATGCGGCCGGCCGCAACGACACCGCCGCCGAAGCCCGCAGCCAGGCCCTGGTGCTGCGCCGCCGGCTCGCCGATCCATACCGGCTGAGCGACACCCTGCGCTGGCTGTCGCGGATCCGGTGGACCAGCGGCGACCGGCAGGGGGCCGAGGCGGCCGGCGACGAGGCGATCCGGGTGCTCGTGGGCCCCGACCCGGCGCTGCAGCAGTGCTCGGAGTTCGCGACGGCGCTGAGCAACCGGTCGCAGCTCGCGATGCTGGCGCAGCACGACGCCGAGGCGATCCGGCTCGGCGAGCGGGCCGCGGCCATCGCCCGGGCGGTGGGCGACGACGAGACGCTCGTCAACGCCGAGGTCAACATCGGCAGCGCCCTGGCCCGTACCGACCTGGACGCTGGCCTGGCACTGCTGGAGCGGACCGCTTGGTCGGCCGGCGAGCGCGGCTACGACGACCCGGCGGGTCGAGCCCTGATCAACGCCGCCTGGATGGCCCTCGACCAGCACCGGCTGGAGCACGCCGCGCGGCTGATCGAACGCGCCATGGGGTTCGCCCAGGACCACGAGCTGTCGCTCTACCTGGGCTACCTGCAGGTGATGCGCGCGCTGCTGGCGCTGGCCCGCAGCGACTTCGCCGGCGCCCGGTCGGCGATCGGCCTGGCGGTGGGCGCGCATCCCGCGCCGTCGATGGTGGTCAGGGCGAGCGTCGCCGTCCGCTGCGGGGACGCCGACGCGCCGGCATTGGTCGAACAGGGCTGGCGGGTCGCGGTGGCGACGGCCGAGCTGCAGCGGCTGCGGCCGATGGCCTGCGTCCGCGCCGAGTGGGCCTGGCTGCGGACGGACGCCGCGGCGCTGGACGCCGCAACCGCGGACTGCTACCGGCTGGCCCTGCGGCACGGCTCGCCGTGGGACGTCGGGCCGCTCGCAGTCTGGCGCCGGCGTGGCGGCGTCCTCGACGCCGTGCCGGACGGCCTGCCCGAGCCGTACGCGCTCGAACTGCAGGGCCGTCCGCGGGCGGCGGCCGCCGCCTGGGAGGCACTCGGAGAACCGCATCCGCAGGCGCTGGCGCTGCTCACCTCGGACGCCCCCGACGACGTCCGGGCTGGCCTGGAGCTCCTCGATCGAACCGGCGCGGTCGGCGCCTTGCCGTTCGCCTGGGCCCGGCTGCGCGCGCTCGGCGTCCCGGCCCTGCCCCGCGGCCGGGGCCGGGCCACCCGGGGGAATCCGGCCGGGCTGACCGATCGGCAGCTGGAGGTGCTCCGGCTGCTCGCGGCGGGGCTGTCCAACGGCGAGATCGCCGCCCGCCTGGTGCTCTCACCCAAGACCGTGGAACACCATGTCGGCGCGATCCTCGCCAAACTCGGCGCGTCGTCCAGGACGGACGCCGTCCGGCTCGCCGGCGATATCGGTGGTTGAGCTTGTCGAAACCCGTCTGGCCGCGAGGGTCTCGACAAGCTCGACCAGCGACAAGCTCGACCAACGACAAGCTCGACCAGCGAACGGGCGCGCCCCTGAATTGGGTGCCGGGCGGCAGATCTGGGGGTGCCGCCCCGATACTTGCGCAACCCGCCGGAACCTAGCGTTTTCGGTGCGGGTGGCACTCGCCCGCAGCGTCCGGCAGCGGCCCCGTCCGACCGCATCGATGGCCTCGCGGTCCGAGGCTCGAGCCCGGCGCCACCGGACGGACACCGGGAGGTACTTCAGATGAGAACCGTTGCGCGGCTCGGAACCTTGGTGGGCGCAGTGTTGTGCCTGGTCACGTCGTTGTCGGTCGGCGGAAACGCGGCCGCGGCGTCCCCGATCGTCGACCATCCCGTGCCGAACGTGACGGCGACGATGCCCGGGCCGGGAACCCCGACGACGTCGCCGTCGCTGCCGCCCTACTACCACTACCTGGTCAACCGGCAGTACGGCCAGTGCATGTATGCCGACGGCGTCCTGAACGGCGGGCTGCAGCTGGCCACCTGCACCTACTCGCTCAACGAGCAGTGGTCGTTCCAGCAGATGAACATCTACTCCGAGCCGGGCAAGCCGAACGTCTACCGGATCATGAACAAGGCAACCAGGCTGTGCGTCTTCGTGAACAACACCGGTCCGGGCGGACGCGTCCGCGAGGGGTACTGCACCACCGCGGCCAACGTGCAGTGGCAGCTGTGGAGTTCGTCGGTGCCCGGCTCGTACCTGTTCGTCAACGTCAGCACCGGGCTGGCCCTCGACACCGCCGGCGGCCGGTTCAGCCTGCTGGCGCAATGGCCGCCGGCCGGCAACTACGCCCAGCTCTGGTACCTGTACCTGTGAACGAGGGGGGCCGACCGGGTCGGGCGGATCGCCCGGCCCGGTCAGTACCAGGATGGTCCGCTGTTGACGTAGGGCGCCTCGAGCGCCGCCACCTCGTCGGCGTCCAGGTCCAGGTCCAACGCAGCAACGGCGTCGGCGAGGTGATGGGGCTTGGTGGCTCCGACGATCGGGGCACAGACGATCGGGTTGCGCAGCACCCAGGCCAGCGCGACCCGCGCCATCGGGACGCCGCGGGCCTCGGCGATGCGTTGCACGGCGTCGATCACCGGTGCATCGTGCGGGTTGTCGAAGGCCTGGACGACGTGGTCGGTGTTCGAGCGGGTGCTCTGCTCGCCGACCGGACGAGCCAGCCGGCCCTTGCCGTTCGGCGAGTACGGCACCAGGCCGACACCCATGTCGCCGCACATCGCCATCAGCTCGGGCTCGTCCTGGCGGCGCAGCAGGTTGTACTGGTTCTGCATCGACACGAACCGGGTCCAGCCGCCGAGGTCCGCGGCGTGCTGCAACTTGGCGAACTGCCACGCGTACATCGACGACGCCCCGATGTAGCGGACCTTGCCCGCCTTGATCACGTCGTGCAGAACCTCCATGGTCTCCTCGACGGGCGTCTCGTCGTCGAATCGGTGGATCTGGTAGAGGTCGACGTAGTCGGTGCCGAGGCGGGCCAGCGAGGCGTCCAGCTGTTCCAGGATCGCCCTGCGGGACAGGCCCTCGCCGCCCGGACCGTCGTGCATCCTGCCGCGCACCTTGGTGGCCAGCACGATGTCCTCGCGGCGCGAATAGGTGGTGATCGCGCGGCCCACGATCTGTTCGCTGGTGCCGGCCTGATAGACGTTCGCGGTGTCCCAGAAGGTGATACCGAGTTCCACCGCCTGGCGGAAGAACGGGCCGGCGTCCTGGTTCCACCAGCGGTACGAGGGGACGGTTCTTTTCGGTCCACTTTGGTACGAGGGGACGGTTCTTTTCGGTCCACTTTGGTACGCGGGGACGGTTCTTTTCGGTCCACCGGCCACCGAAAAGTGGACCGAAAAGAACCGTCCCCGGATGTTTCAGACGGTGCCGCCCAGGCGGGTGTATTCCATGCGTGGTCTCCCGGTCACCGCGCCGCGGCGCGGTAGTCGTCGTCGGTGACGTGCTCCAGCCAGGTGGTGGTGGCGGCCGGGTCGTCGCCGTTCTCGAGCATGGCCAGGTGCTCCATGAAGTCCTCGGGGGTGGCGCCGTGCCAGTGCTCCTCGCCGGACGGGGTGTAGATGGTCTGGCCGGGGGTGGCCCGGATCACCGTGCCGTCCCGGGTGCCGATCAGCGCCACCCCCTGGGTGACGTGCAGGGTCTGGCCGTGTTCGTGCGAGTGCCAGGCCGTGTGCGCACCGGGCGCGAACCGCACCCGGGCCACTGTCATCCGCTGATCGGGCTCCTGCGGGCCGGCGATGCCGTCGACCCAGACGTCGCCGGTGAACTGCGCCGGCGAGTTCTTCACGGTCGGCGCCTTCGGCACGATCCTCATGAGGTGGTCTCCTTCGTCTTGTCGGTGCTCGCGTCCAGGACGGACGCCTCGGGCTCGGCCGTCGCGGCCCAGCTGCCCAGCAGGTCGAGCCGCTGCTGGCTCGGCGAGCCGGGTTCGGCGGTGTAGATCAGGAACGACAGGCCGGGCTCGGCGGTCAGCTCCAGGCCCTCGTAGGTCAGGGTCAGGTCGCCGACCACGTGGTGGTGGAAGTGCTTGGTGCCCGACCCGTGCCGGCGGACGTCGTGGGCGCCCCACCGGGTGCGGAACGCCTCGCTGCAGGTGGAGAGCTCGCCGACCAGGTCGTGCAGCTGCTTGTCGCGCGGGTCGCGTCCGGCCTCGGTGCGCAGGATGGCGACGGTGATGTCGGCGGCGGCGTCCCAGCCGGGGTAGAACTCCCGGGAGCGCTCGTCGAGGAAGTTGAACCGAGCCAGGTTGCCGGCGCCAGGTCCGTCGAAGACCCGGTCGTAGAACGCCCGCCCGAGCAGGTTGGTGGCCAGGATGTCCATCCGGCCGTTGCGGACGAACGCGGGGCCGTTCGTGATCACGTCGAGCGCCCGGGTCAGGCTCTCCCGGGCCACCCATCGCTTCGGCTTGCGGCGCCGGACCGGCTCGGCGGCGCCGTTGGCCACCCGGGCCAGGTCGAACAGGTGCTCCCGCTCGGCGTCGTCCAGTTGCAGCGCGCGGACGACGGCGTCGAGGACCGAGTCGGAGACCCCCGCGAGGTGGCCACGCTCGATCTTGGCGTAGTACTCGACGCTGACGTCGGCGAGCATCGCGACCTCGCTGCGTCGCAGCCCGGGGACGCGGCGCTGACCCGAGTCGTTGAGGCCGGCCTGCCCCGGGGTCAGTTTGGCGCGCCGGGACATCAGGAAGTCGCGCACTTCGCTCCGGTTGTCCATGCGCTCCACCGTAGGTCTCGGGACGCCGACGAGGGACGCCCTGTCGATACACCTTTCGGCAGGATCTCCCGGTCGGACTAGTTTCGAGCTGTGATGGAGACGGCCCCGCTGGTCGAGGTTGTCGAGACCCAAGCTGAGAGGTCTCGACAAGCTCCACCAGCGGAAGGGCTCGACCGGCGGACGGGCTCGGCCAGCGAGACGAACCACCTCGATGAAGGAGAACGAACCATGACGGACACGCCACACACCGGCTGGACCGGCGGGCAGAAGGCATTCGGCGATTTCGCGCCCGGCCTGGTGCACTACACCGACCGGGTGCTGTTCGACGAGGTGTGGGAGCGGGAGGGCTTGTCCAAGCGGGACCGTAGCCTGGTCACCGTGGCCGCCCTGACCGCGCTCGGCAAGACCGAGCAG
>WBZS01001924.1_pt1 | contig 14385 bp, 12 predicted proteins | sample 5204201 | NCBI WGS metagenome assembly WBZS01 (sample SAMN12344357, study PRJNA552823) | activated sludge metagenome | biome: Activated sludge suspended growth; feature: Nitrification reactor; material: Wastewater; isolation source: activated sludge from nitrification reactor of wastewater...
CCCACACCTACATGGCCGCCGAGTCGCTGCGCCGCGCCGCGCAGGCGGCCGGGCACGAACTGCGCGTCGAAACCCAGGGCAGCGCCGGCGTCCAGGACGCACTCGGCAGCGCCGAAATCGCCGCCGCCGAGGTGGTGATCCTGGCCACCGACATCAACATCGACGAGACCCGCTTTGCCGGCAAGAAGCTGGTGCGCATCGCCTCGCAGGACGCGATTCGCAACGCCGCCAACGTGCTGGCCCAGGCCACCGGCGCCACGCCGGTGCTGCCGCGCCAGCCCGACTTGCCGGCCGCGCCGGCGGCCGCCGGGCAGCCGCTGTTCGTGGTCGGCATCACCTCGTGCCCGACCGGCATCGCCCACACCTTCATGGCCGCCGAGGGGCTGGAAAACGGCGCCAAGTCGCTCGGCTACAGCGCCAAGATCGAAACCCAGGGCAGCGTCGGCGCCGGCAACGCGTTGACCGCCGACGACATCCGCCGCGCGGACCTGGTGGTGATTGCCGCCGACACCAACGTCGACCTGTCGCGCTTTGCCGGCAAGCGCGTCTACAGCACCGGCACCAAGGCGGCGATCAAGGACGGCGCCGAGGTGGTGCGCACCGCGCTGGCGCAGGCCACGCTGCACGGCGGCACGCCGGCGGCAACCGCGCCGGCGGCCGCCGCGCCGGCCGACCTGGTGGCCCAGGCCAGCGCCGCCAAGGCGGCCAAGAACGCCGGCGTGCCCAGCTTCTACAAGGACTTGATGACCGGCGTGTCGTACATGCTGCCCTTCGTCGTTGCCGGCGGCCTGCTGATCGCGCTGGGCTTTGCGCTCGGCAGCTTCCAGTTTGGTGACCAGGGCATCTTCATCTACGACGACAAGTACAAGGGCACGCTGGGCAACACGCTGTTCAACATCGGCGCCAGCGGCGCGTTCAAGCTGTTCGTGCCGGTGCTGGCGGGCTACATCGCCTACTCGATAGCCGACCGCCCGGGCATCGCCCCGGGCATGGTCGGCGGGCTGCTGGCCGCCAATGGTGGCAGCGGCTTCCTGGGCGCCATCGCCGCGGGCTTTGTCGCCGGCTACTTCGTCAAATGGTTGACCCGGGTGATCAAGCTGCCGCGCACCCTCGAGGGCATCAAGCCCATCCTGTTGCTGCCGCTGCTGGGCACCGCCTTCGTCGGGCTGATGATGATCTACGTCATCGGCTCGCCGGTGGCCTCGCTGCTGGCCGCCACCACCGCGTGGCTGAAGGGATTGCAGGGCGCGTCGGCGGCGCTGCTGGGCTCGCTGCTGGGCGGCATGATGGCGTTTGACATGGGTGGCCCGATCAACAAGGCGGCCTACACCTTCAGCACCGGCTTGCTGACCGAAAAGAACTACGCGCCGATGGCCGCCGCGATGGTCGCCGGCATGACGCCGCCGCTGGCGCTGTTCGTCGCCACGCTGCTGTTCAAGAACCGTTTCACCAAGGAAGAGCAGGAAGCCGGCAAGGCCGCCGGCGTGCTGGGCATCAGCTTCATCACCGAAGGCGCGATTCCGTTTGCCGCGCGCGACCCGCTGCGCGTGATTCCCAGCCTGATGGCCGGCAGCGCGGTCGCCGGCGCGCTGAGCATGCTGTTCGGCTGCGAGCTGATGGCCCCGCACGGCGGCATCTTCGTGCTGTTCATCCCCAACGCGGTCAAGCACCTGGGCCTGTACGTGGTGGCGCTGGCGGCCGGCACGCTGGTCAGCACGGCGCTGCTTGGCGTACTGAAAAAGCCGGTCGGCGCGCTGGCCGAGGCCGGCCGCTGATCGTGCCACGCTGCGCCGCGCACGCGCTGGCGACGGCCCGGCTGCCTTGCGCCGTGGCTTAGGGCAAGGTCAGGGTAGCGTGGCGCAGACCCGCGCGTGCAGGTGAACCAGGTCCATCTGGCCGTGGGTGTCGGTTTTTTGAAAGATTTGCTTCAAGTGGCTGCGCACGGTGTTTTCAGACACATGCAGCGCGCCGGCGATTGAGGCCAGCGGCTGGCCGGCAAAGACCAGCGCGCTGACCTTGGCCTGCGCCTGGGTCAGCTCGAAGCGGCGCGCAAACAGGCAGGTGGCCGGGTCATGCGCGGCGTGGCTGCCACGCACCGCGACCATCGCCAGGCCGCGGCGCCCGGCGGCGTCGGGCGCGTACACCTGACCGGCAGCGCGCACCACCGCCACCACCGGCTGGGTCGGGTCGGCGCAGGTCAGCGCGACGACGCAGGGCGCGGCGGCGCTGCCGCCGGCCGGGTCGTGGTTGGCCATGCGGGCGACGGCCTGGCCAAACAGGCGCTGGTCGGCCGGGTTGTCGGCGACCAGCCGGCCGCCGTCCAGCCGCAGGCCGACGCGCTGGGCCAGCAGGTGCTCGGCCGCCGGGTTGCGGTAGACCGGCTCGGCCAGCGCGGTGACCAGCAGCAGCGGGTTGGCGTCCTGGTTGGACTGCGCGGCCAGCGCGCGCGCCAGGTCGTCGGCTTCCTGCCAGCGCCACTGGCTGTGCAGCGACAGCGTGATGTGTTCCAGCAGCCGCTGCAGCGTGGCACGTTCGGCGGCGCCGAAAGGAGCTTGCTGCTCGGCGCGGTAGGCGGCGATGACATGCGAGCCGCTGCCACGCTGTGCAATCACCCCGCACAGCCGGTGCAGCAGGCCGCGCGGCTGCAGGAAGCCACGGTAGAAGTCGGTGCGCTTCAAGTCGGCGGCGCTGATCAGTTCGTCGCCGGTCATCACCCGGCCCGGGGTGTAGGCGGCGCTGGACAGAAACCACGGGTTGCGCACCGCAAAGGCGGCGCCGTCGCGGCTGAAGCCGTCACCGGCCGGTGACTCGAACAGCAGCGTGTCGATGCCGGTGGTGAACTGGTGGTGGCTGACGGTGACGACGCGGGCATCGAGCAGTTCGCGCAGACCATCGAGCGCGCTGGGCCACTGCTCGGCATAGACGCCGGCGGCATGCAGGGTGCGCACCAGCGACTCCGCCGCTGCGGCGCGATCTGCTGGTGGTGCCGTCCTGGCCATTGCGTCAACTCCTTGCGCGCCATGGCAGGCAGCGTTTGCCAAGCCGGTATGGGGGTCGCGCGCCCCGGTGGGCCAAATCGGCCCAACCGTTGATTCTGCGCGGCGCGCCCCGGCTGTCAATCGGCAGCCGACCGCACCCTGCCGCGCACAGGGTGGTTGCGCGGCCGGTCATTCGGGTACCCTCGCCCACCGCGGGGCGAGTGGCGCCCCGACGGAGCGCTGCAGGCCATGCTTCGAGTCAAGCGCGAGTACCAGTCGTGGGTCGCCAACGAGTCGCTCGAAGACTACGCGCTGCGCTATGCCGCCAGCGCCTACCGCCGCTGGCCGCCGCAGGTGGTGGCCAACACCGCCATCGGCGGCACCTCGTTTCTGGCGCTGGAGGCCATAGGCGCCAGCATCACCCTGAGTTTTGGCGTCTACAACGCGCTGGCCGCGGTGGTGGTGGTGGCGCTGGTGATCTTTCTGGTCAGCCTGCCGATTGCCTACTGGTGCAGCGTGGCCAATGTCGACATCGACCTGCTGACCCGCGGCGCCGGGTTTGGCTATGTCGGATCGACCATCACCTCGCTGATCTACGCCTCGTTCACCTTCATCTTCTTTGCGCTGGAAACCTCGATCTGGGCCCAGGCGCTGCACCTGGCGATCGGCCTTGATCTGGTGGTCGGCTACCTGCTGTGTTCGCTGGTCATCATCCCGATCGTGTTTTTTGGCGTGACCGCGATCAACAAGCTGCAGGCCTGGACCCAGCCGCTGTGGCTGGTGCTGCTGGTGGTGCCGCTGGGCGTGATCATCGCCCGCGACCCGGCGCTGCTGCGCGCCTGGTCGCACTACGGCGGCGAGGCCGGTCCGGGCTTTGACCTGCTGCTGTTCGGCGCCGCGTCGGGGGTGCTGTTTTCGCTGGCGGCGCAAATCGGCGAGCAGGCCGACTATCTGCGCTTTCTGCCCGAGCGCGACCGCAGCAACCGGCGCGCCTGGTGGACCGCGATGCTGGTCTCGGGCCCGGGCTGGATCGTCATCGGCGCGCTGAAGATCTGCGCCGGCAGCCTGCTGGCGGTGCTGGCGCTGCGCATGGGCGCGAGCGCCGCGCAGGCGGTCGACCCGATCCACATGTTCATGCACGCCTGGCGCGCGGTGACCGACGAGCCGACGCTGGCGCTGGCGCTGGCCACGCTGTTTGTCACCGTGTCGCAGGTCAAGATCAATGTCACCAACGCCTACAGCGGCTCGCTGGCGTGGTCGAACTGCTTTGTCCGGCTGGCGCACTACCACCCGGGCCGCGTGGTCTGGCTGGTGTTCAACGTCGTCATCGCGCTGCTTTTGTCGCTGCTGGGCATTTTTCGCACGCTGGAAGCGGTGTTGTCGGTGTACTCGACGCTGGCCATCGCCTGGATAGGCGCGCTGGTGGCCGACCTGGTGGTGCTCAAGCGCGTGGGCATCAGCCCGCCGTACATCGAATTCAAGCGTGCACACCTGTTTGACTTCAACCCGGTCGGCTGCGGCGCCACGCTGGTGGCGTCGGTGTGCGCGATCCTGTCGTATGCCGGCGTGTTCGGCGCCACCGCGCGCGCCTTCTTCGGCTTTATCGCGCTGGCCGTGGCCTTTGTTTGCGCCATCGTCATCGGCTACGCCACCCGCGGGCGCTGGTACATCGCGCGCGCCGACCGGCACTACCGCAACCAGCCCAAGCTCATCACGGTGGAGTGCTGCATCTGCGAGCGCAGCTACGAGGCGCCCGACATGGCGCACTGCCCGTTCTACCGTGGCCCGATTTGTTCGCTGTGCTGCGGGCTGGAGCTGCACTGCCACGACTACTGCAAGTCGCCGCCCGCGGCGCACGTGGTGGCGGCCGGCGCGGCGCTCGCCGCGCCGCGCTACAGCCCGCACCTGGCGCGCCGCGTCGGGCGCTTTCTGGGCCTGATGAGCGTGGCCGCGGCCTTGCTCGGCGCGGCATTTCTGCTCACCTACCGCTTCATGGACTTGCACGGCCCGGCCGTCGACCCGCAGTGGATGGATGTGCTGCTGCGGCTGTATGTGGCGACGCTGGTGGTGTCGTCGCTGGGTGTGTGGTGGATGGTGTTGTCGCACGAGAGCCGGGAGCGCGCCGAACGCGAGTTGCTGGCCTCGGTGCAGCATCTGGAGCAGACCCGTGCCGACCTGGTCGAGTCCGAAAAACTGGCCTCGCTGGGCGGGCTGGTGGCCGGCGTGGCGCACGAAATCAACACCCCGGTGGGCATTGCGGTCAGCACCGCGTCGTTTCTCAGTGACCGCACGCTGGCCGCGCAGTCACAGGTGGCGGCGGGCGACTTCGACCGCGCGGCGCAGTCGAAATACCTGCGCGAGGCGGCCGAGTCGGCGCGGCTGCTGCTGGCCAATGCGCGCCGCGTGGCGCAACTGGTGATGAGCTTCAAGCAACTGGCGGTCGACCGGGTGGGCGAGTCCAGGCAGTCGTTCGAGCTTGCCGCGCTGGTCAAACAGACGCTGGGCGAACTGGCGCCGCGGCTGGACGACGCCAGGGTGACGCTGGCGGTCGAGGTACCGGCCGGCATCACCATGGACAGCTACCCGATCGCGCTGACCCAGGTGCTGACCAACCTGACGGTCAACGCGCTGCAGCACGCCTTCGAGCCCGGACAGGGCGGCCGCATCGTGCTGGCCGCGGCGCTGGCCGATGGCGACGAAGTGGTGGTCAGCGTGCGTGACGACGGCCGCGGTATTGACGCGGCATTGCGCGCGCGCGTGTTCGAGCCGTTTTTCACCACCCGGCGCATGCTGGGCGGCAGCGGGCTGGGGCTGTACATCGTCAACCAATTGGTCACGCGCCAGCTTGAGGGCAGCATCGGCCTGGACACCGGCGCCAACGGCGGCGCGCAGTTCACGCTGCGGCTGCCGCGCGTGGCCCAGCGCGCGCGCACGCTGGGCCAGACCCTGGCCGCGTTGGCGGGAGGCAAAAACCATGAACCTTGACGCGACGCTGTCGCCGGCGGCTGGCAGCAAAGGGCGCTGGAAAGTGCTGCTGGTCGACGACGAGCCGGCGGTGCACGACGTCTCGCGGCTGATCCTCGACGACCTGGTGTTCGAGGGCCGCGGGCTGGAACTGCTCAGCGCGGGCTCGGCCGCGCAGGCGCGCGAGCTGCTGGCCGAGCACCGCGACATCGCGCTGCTGCTGCTGGACGTGGTGATGGAAACCGACGACGCCGGCCTGGCGCTGGTCGAGCACATCCGCACCCGGCTCGGCAACGCCGACATGCAAATCGTGCTGCGCACCGGCCAGCCGGGCATGGCGCCGCCCGACGAGGTGGTGCTGCGCTGCGAAGTCAACGGCTATTGCCTGAAGACCGAGCTGAGCGCCCAGCAACTGCATTCGATCGTCGTCTCGGCACTCAGAAGCTACCGCCACACCTGTGCGCTGCGCGCCTTGCTGGCGCGCGCTGCGCCGGCGCCAGCGGCCGAACCGGAGGCAGCCGACCCGGTCGCCGCGCTGGCCAACGCCGGCGCCGCGCAGCGCAGCGCGTTGGCGCTGGAGCTGGACAGCACGCCGACTGTCGACACGCTGCTTTTGCACGCCCAGCCTGAGATCGTGCTGGCGACCCATGCGGTGTATGGCATCGAACTGGTGCCGCAGTGGAAGACCTCGCGCGGCCTGCTGTCGGCGGCCCAGGTCGTCGACGCGGTACCCGACGGCGCGGCGCGCGGCCAACTGGTGCGTGGCCTGCTGGCGCAGGCCTGTAGCTGGGCCCGTTCATGGCAGGCGGCGGGCGGACGCGCGCTCAGTGTGTCGGTGCCGCTGGTCGCCGAAAGCCTGGGCCACGCCGAGACCATGGTGGCGGTGGCCGAGTTGGTGCATCAGGCCGCGCTGCCACCGGGAACGCTGGACCTGCTGGTCGGCGACGCCACGCTGCTGGGCGGCGGCGCGCAAGTCGGCCGGGCGGTCGCCGCGCTGCGCACGCTGGGCGTGCGCTTCACGTTGGTCGACTTCGGCGCACGCACCATCTCGCTGCCGCGGCTGCACCGCCTGCTGCCCGACCGGCTCAAGCTGCACCGGCTGTTTGTCCGCGGCGTGGCCGACGACGCCGAGCAGATGGCGCTGGCGCGCTCGGTGATCGCGTTGGCGCAGACGCTGGCCATCACCACCGTTGCCGACGGCGTGTCGACCAGCCGCGACGTCCAGTTCTTCAAGTGGGAGGGCTGCGACATCGGCCAGGGCGACGCGCTGGCGCCGGCCTGCGCGCTGGCCGAGGTCGCCGGCTACCTGGAGCACGGGCGGACGTCGCGGCACTGACCGCGACCGCCGGCAGGGATCAACCGTGCGCGTCAAGCGGCATGCTGGGTGCAGCCAGAACCGCAGACATGGCGCCAAGGCATGCGGCCCTGGCCGAGGCGAAAACCCGCCGGCGGGGTCGGCTCGGCCGGGCCACCAGACAAAAACGGCGCGCAAAGCAGCCGCTCGGCCGGCGCGCCGCAGTCGGGGCAGGGCTGGCGCCACTGCGACTCGGCCATCGGCCGCAGCAGCCGAAACGTGCCGCAGTCGTCGCAGCAGTAGTCGTACATCGGCATCGATTCACCCGTTCCGTCGTGTGTTGAGCTGGCAAAACAGCCGACACCCCGCCGCTGCAGCGCCGCTGGTCGCGGCGCTGCAAGGGCTTGCAGCCGGCAATCACTTCAACATGCCGCTCATCAGCATAAACCCAGGCAGCCAGCCGGTCAGCACGCCTTCGGCAACAGTGACCGCGCCGACCAGCGGCGCGATCGGCTTTTTGCCGACCAGCAGCACGAAGAACAGAAACCACAGCACGCCCCATGCCGCCCAGCACAGCGTGAACCAGTAACCCCAGGTGGAGTTTGCGCCGGCCAGCGTCTGCAGCGTCACCGGCACCGCGGTGACCGCGACGAACAGCGAGAACCAGCCCAGGCCGCGGCCATCGGCGCCGTTGCGGCGGTTCAGCGCGACCCAGAAGTAGGTGAAGGTGAACAGCAGTGTCAGCGCCGCGCCCTTGATCGAATCGGCGTTGGCGCCCGCACCGAAGATCATGGACAGCGACACCAACAGCGTCAGACCGCCGACGAACCAGTTGATGACCTCGATCTCGTTGTCGCCGATATGGCCGAGCAGCCACAGACCGTTCAGGCACAGCACGGCGCCGACGTAAAACAGCACGAGTCCCAGCATGGTGGATTCTCCTGACTCAATGGGCGGATGGCGCCCGCGGCCCGGCCCCGCGCCGAGGCAACGGGACCGGCGCCGCGGCGCGCCGCGCGGCGGCGGCGACGCCGCGCGCGACGTGCACCGCCGGTGGGCAGCCTCAGTTGGCCGAACGCGGCACGATCAGGCCTTGCTTGACCTGGTGCGGCGCGCCGGTGGCCGATGGCCGCGGGTCGAAATCGAAGATCGCGCGCGGGATGTAAATCGTCGAGCACGCGTTCGGGATGTCGACCACGCCCGACAGCCGCCCCTCGACCGGCGCGGTGCCCAGGATCATGTAGGCCTGAATGTCGCTGTAGCCGAACTTCATCAGGTAGTCGATGGCATGGTTGCAGGCGTTGGCGTAGGCCAGCCACGAGTCCAGGTAGTGCTGCTTGCCGCTGCTGTCGACCGACACGCCGGAAAACGCCAGCCACTCGGAGTACTGCGGGTCGCGGATGCCGGGCATGAACATCGCGTTCTCGAAGATGCCGTACTTGGCCATGCCGCCCTTGATCAGGTCGACATGCAAGTCCATGAAGCCGCCCATCTCGATCGCGCCGCAGAAGGTGATTTCGCCGTCGCCCTGCGAGAAGTGCAGGTCGCCGAACGACAGCTTGGCGCCCGGCACGAACACCGGGTAGAACACCCGGCTGCCGGCGGTCAGGTTCTTGATGTCCTGGTTGCCACCGTTCTCGCGTGGCGGCGCGGTGCGCGCGGCCTCGCGCGCGACGCGGTCGAACTCGGCGCCGGACAGCGAACCCAGGATCGCACTGTCGGGCAACGGCGGCAGCGCCAGCGGCGGCACGCGCATTGGGTTGGTGGCGATCAGCGCGGTTTCGCGCGCGGTCCATTTGGCCAGCAACGCGGCCGATGGCGCGGTGCCCATCAGGCCCGGGTGGTGGATGCCGGCATAGGCAACCTCGGGAATGTGGCGCGAGGTGGCCACGTCGCCGCGGAAGTCCCAGATCACCTTGTAGGCGTCGGGAAAACGCTCGGTCAGAAAACCGCCGCCGTTCTTGGTCGCGAAGACACCGGTATAGCCCCAGCCCTGGCCCGAGAACGGCCCCGAGTCTTCCTGGTCGCAGGCGTCGATTTCGAGGATGTCGACGATCAACAGGTCGCCCGGCTCGGCGCCCTCGACATGGAACGGCCCGGACAGCACGTGCACGCCGGCCAGCGGCGCGTTGCGGATGTCGTCGGCCGAGTCGTCGTTCTTGATCGCGCCGTCGAACCATTCGCGGCAGTCGGCACGAAACACATCACCCGGCTTGACCGTCACCGCCGCCGGAATGTCCGGGTGCCAGCGGTTGTGACCGACCAGCTTCTGGTCGCGGAACTTCTTGGTGTTGTCGAGCGGAAACAGGTTCTTGGGCATGGCGAAAACTCTCCATCGGGAAGGTTGCAGGGCACGGCAGCGGCCGTGCGGCAGGCACGCGGATCGGCGGCGTCAACCTCCTTTCACAGGGGCGGCGCGCCAGCGGCAGACGCGTCGCATCAAGCCGGGAACCCGCCACAGCCGGCTGGCGTTGCCGCAACCGCACCGCGAAGCGGGCAACGGGGGGCCTCAACGGCGCGGCAGGCGGCTGAGTTCGGGCGTCATCTGCACCGTGCGCCGCGGGCCACTGACCGGCGGCAACGAGGTCACCACCTCGGGGTGGTAGCGGCTTTTGTCGGCGTGGTCCATCGCGCCGACCCAGGCCGAGCGGCGCGACGACCGCACCGACGGCGCCGACATCGCCCGCGCTGCCGACGCGCCGCACTGCGGGCAGTCGACCGCCGGCGGCGCGCTGCCTATCGGTCGCATCACGTCGAACAGGCCGTCACGTGCGCAGCGGTATTCGTAGGTGGCCATCGGTTTGTCCTTCAACATGAAGTCAAGCCGCCCCCGAACCGAGGGCAGGCCAGCGCATGCTGCGGGCGCGGCGCGATTCGCGAATCCCGCCCGGCGATGAATGCGGCTCATCCGCGCGGGGGGTGGCTGTCTCACCAGGTTGGGTGAGACGCGCGCAACGCCGCGCCCGGGTCGGCGCGACCGGTCCGCGCTTTACCGAAGGCCCGACCGCCGCAAACGATGCTCGCAATCCGGCCGGTCGCAGTCGCAGTGCCAGCGCCATTCGGGCTGCGCCGCGTCGCGTTCGGCCAGGCGGGCGAACAGGCCGCTGGCGGGCGCCGCGCGAACACGCAGCAGCGGCGCGACCGCGTCGATGGCTGAGTCAACGCGCGCGTCGCCGTGGCCCGAGACCAGCGCCCAGGGCAGGCGGTGGGTGAGCAGCAGCGCGCGGATGGCCTCGTCAACCGGCGCGCGCACCTGCGGGCCGTCGCGCTGCAGGCCGTCGGCGACCCAGGCGATGTCCAGCGCGGTCAGCAGCGTCAGCGCGCAGCGGCGCTGCTGGGCCACGGCGTAGGCCTCCAGTCGGTGGTCGTTGAACAGCATGGCGCTGTAGACCGCAGTCATCAGCGGCGTGGTGTCGCAGACCACGACGTCGTGCGTTGCCGCCGCGGCGTCGATCTGCGCCTGCTGCTGCTCGGCAATGCCGCGCTGCTCGTCGGGACGTGGCGTGCGGCCGTGTTGCGCGCACCATTGGCGCAACCATTCGGGCACCCAGGTGCAGCGCAGCCCGGTCAGCGCGTCCAGGCGAGCAGCCAGCGCTGCCGCCAGCACGGTCTTGCCGGTGCTTTCGGCGCCGACCAGCGCGATGCGCAGCGCGTCGCCGGCGGGGGCCACCGAGGTCATCCTGCGGCCGACGCGCGGCCGACCAGACCGCTCCAGGCGCGCCAGCCGACCACCGCCATCGCGGCAAACAGTACGTACAACACCACCGTCAGCCACAGGCCCTTGACCGCGAACAGGCCGATGCTGACCAGGTTGACAGCGATCCAGGTCGGCCAGTTCTCCACCAGCTTGCGGCCGAGCAGGAATTGGCCGGTGATGCTGCCGACGGTGGGCAGCGCGTCCAGGTAGGGCACGTCGCTGTCGGTCAGCCGCGCCAGCAGCCAGCCCAGCAGCGGCCACGCGGCGGCAGTGGCTGCCGCGGCCCACAGGCACTGCCGGCGCGTCATGCGGTGGACCACCAGCACGCCATCGTCGCCGTGCCCGTACAGCCACTGCCACCAGCCCCAGCAGGCCAGCACGATGAACAGCAGTTGCAGCCCGGCTTCGCCGTACAGCTTGCTCGACGCGAACAGCAAGGCATACAGCACCGAGCTGACCGCCGCCAACGGCCAACCCCAGGGGTTGACGCGGAAGTTGCACACCACCATGGCCAGCGACAGCACAAAGGCCAGCACTTCGATGGCCGTGACCGGACTGCCCCACAGCGTGAACCATGGCTGCAGCAGCGGCGCCAGCTCGGCCAGCGTGGCGCTCAGCAAGTCCCCACCCGCGAGATCGCAACCAGAAAAAACAGCGCGTGACTTGAAGTCAAGTCACGCGCTGGCGTTGTGGGCTGCTCGGCGGGCCGAGGCCGGCTCACGGCTTGCCGGAGTAATGCACGAACAACTCGTCCGGCTTGACCATGCCGAGTTCACTGCGCGCGCGCTCCTCGACCATCTCCAGGCCCTGGCGCAGGTCCTGCACCTCGGCGGCCAGGCGCTCGTTGTTGCGCCGCGTGTCGGCGTTTTGCCGCTCCAGGCTGTCGAGCTGCACCTGCAGCCTGCGCACCTGCGGCACGCCGTTGGCGCCAAACCACAGCCCGCCCTGCACCAGGGCGAGCAGCAACAGCAGGCCAATGCTCAGCGCGCGCATGGCGGTTTATCGTCTGCGTGGCGATGAAGAATGACGTCCCGCACGGGCGTGCGGGACATGAACGATGAACGACGCTGGCTGCAGCCGCACCGCGGTGTCCGTCTTCTTCATGCCCGCCGCGCGGGCGTCATCATTCATCGTTCACCCACCACTCCGGCCATCAGCGCAGGTTGTAGAACGCCGCGCGGCCGGGGTAGACCGCCACGTCGCCCAGGTCTTCCTCGATGCGCAGCAACTGGTTGTACTTGGCCATGCGGTCGGAGCGGCTCATCGACCCGGTCTTGATCTGCCCGGCGTTGGTGCCGACCGCGATGTCGGCAATCGTCGAGTCCTCGGTCTCGCCCGAGCGGTGGCTGATCACCGCGGTGTAGTTGGCGCGCTTGGCCATCTCGATGGCGGCAAAGGTCTCGCTCAAGGTGCCGATCTGGTTGATCTTGATCAAGATCGAGTTGGCGATGCGCTTGTCAATGCCTTCCTTCAGGATCTTGGTGTTGGTGACGAACAAGTCGTCGCCGACCAACTGCACCTTGCCGCCCAGGCGTTCGGTGAGGTGCTTCCAGCCGTCCCAGTCGCCTTCGGACATGCCGTCTTCGATGCTGATGATCGGGTACTTGTCGACCCAGGTGGCCAGGATGTCGGTCCACGCCGCCGAGGTCAGCTTCAGGCCGCCTTCGCCTTCAAGCACGTACTGGCCGTCCTTGTAGAACTCGCTGGCCGCGCAGTCCAGGCCGATGGCGATTTGCTTGCCGGCGGTGTAGCCGGCCTTGTCGATGGCTTCGAGGATGAGCTGGATCGCCGCCTCGTGGTTGGCCACCGTCGGCGCAAATCCGCCTTCATCGCCGACCGCGGTGCTCATACCCTTGCCGTCAATGATCTTCTTCAGCGCGTGGAAGGTCTCGGCGCCGTAGCGCAAGGCCTCGCGGAAGCTGGGCGCGCCGACCGGGATGATCATCAACTCCTGCAGATCGAGGTTGTTGTTGGCGTGCGCGCCGCCGTTGATGACGTTCATCATCGGCACCGGCAACTGCACGCCGCCCATGCCGCCGAAGTAACGGTACAGCGGCAGTCCGCTTTCCTCGGCCGCGGCGCGCGCCACCGCCATGCTGACCGCCAGCGTCGCGTTGGCGCCGAGGCGGCTTTTGTTTTCGGTGCCGTCGAGGTCGATCAGGGTTTTGTCGAGGAAGGCCTGCTCGGCGGCGTCCAGCCCGAGCACGGCCTCGCTGATTTCGGTGTTGACGTGCTCAACCGCCTTCAGCACGCCCTTGCCCAGGTAGCGCGACTTGTCGCCGTCGCGCAGCTCAATCGCCTCGCGGCTGCCGGTGGACGCACCCGAGGGCACCGCGGCGCGGCCCATGGTGCCCGATTCCAGCAGAACGTCGCATTCGACCGTGGGGTTGCCGCGGCTGTCCAGCACTTCGCGACCGACGATGTCAACAATGGCGCTCATACGTTTCACCTTTCGAGTTGGATAAACAACGCACTAAATAGCCTGTGAAGTGTGCAGCAGTCAGCCGCCACGTCAACAGTCCCTCAATTGAAATCAAGCTCCAGCAGCGGTTGCGACTTGACCAGCCGGTCCAGGCCCTGCAGTTGCGCCAGCAGCGCCGCCATGTGGCGCAGCGGCACGGCGTTCGGGCCGTCGCTGAAAGCGCGGGCCGGGTCGGGGTGGGTTTCCATGAACACACCGGCCACGCCAACGGCCACCGCGGCACGCGCGAGCACCGGCACGAATTCGCGCTGGCCGCCGCTGCTGCTGCCCTGACCGCCCGGCAACTGCACGCTGTGCGTGGCGTCAAACACCACTGGCGCGCCGGTGCCGCGCATGATGGCCAGGCTGCGCATGTCCGACACCAGGTTGTGGTAGCCGAAGCTGGCGCCACGCTCGCAGGCCATGAAGCGGTCATCGCCCAGACCAGCGGCGCGCGCCGCGGCGCGGGCCTTGTCGAGCACGTTGACCATGTCCTGCGGGGCGAGGAACTGGCCTTTCTTGATGTTGACCGGCCGGCCCGAGCGCGCCACGGCGTGGATGAAGTCGGTCTGCCGGCACAGAAACGCCGGTGTCTGCAGCACGTCGGCCACTTCGGCGGCGGCGGCGATGTCGGCCTCGCGGTGGACGTCGGTCAGCACCGGCACCTGCACCTGGCGCTTGACCTCGGCCAGGATGCGCAAGCCCTCGTCCATGCCCGGGCCGCGAAACGTGGCGCCGCTGGAGCGGTTGGCCTTGTCGTAGCTGCTCTTGAAGATGAACGGCATGCCCAGCCGGCCGGTGATGGCCTTGAGCTGCGCGGCAACGTCAAGCTGCAATTGCAGCGACTCAATGACACAGGGCCCGGCGATCAGAAACAGCGGCCGGTCCAGCCCGACCTGGAAACCGCACAGCTCCATGCTAGGCCGCCAGCGGTGCCGCGGCCGGCGCGCCGGGCGCACTGGTTGCGCTGGCCAGTGGCCAGCAGGCGCTC
>WBZS01001925.1_pt1 | contig 14383 bp, 10 predicted proteins | sample 5204201 | NCBI WGS metagenome assembly WBZS01 (sample SAMN12344357, study PRJNA552823) | activated sludge metagenome | biome: Activated sludge suspended growth; feature: Nitrification reactor; material: Wastewater; isolation source: activated sludge from nitrification reactor of wastewater...
TGCGGGACTACCTGGACTGACCCGCCCCCGCTCAGGCGAGGGCGTGCCGGAAGGCGTCCAGCAGGCGGCTCCCGAACAGCACGAAGCGGATCTGCTCGACTCCGGGCGCCGGATGGCTGCGCACCGCGTCGACGGCGATGCCGGCCACCTCGGCGGCGTCCCAGCCGTAAGCACCGGCACTGATCGCGGGGAACGCGATGCTGGTCGCGCCGAGCTGGGCGGCGACGTCCAGGCTGCGCGTGAAACAGGACGCCAGCAGCGCCGGGTCGGTCTGGCTGCGGTGGGCGTTCGGCCCGACGGTGTGGATCACCCAGCGGCAAGGCAGGTCGAAGGCGTCGGTGGCCACCGCCTCACCCACGGGCAAGCCGTCGCGCCAGTCCGTGCGCCGCAGCCGGTGGCAGGCCTCCAGCAGGCGCGGCCCCGCGGCGGCATGGATGGCGCCGTCCACCCCGCCCCCGCCGAGCAGCGTCGAGTTCGCCGCGTTGACGATCGCGTCGACCCGTTCGGTGGTGATGTCACCCTGCACGGCCTCGATGGTGGTCATCGCTCCACCATGACACCGGCGCTCAGGTTTGCCCAGTAGTGTGGCCGGCATGCCGGATCACAACCATGAGCGCTTCAACGAGGCCGTGGTGGCGCACGTTCCGATTGCCATGGAGGCCCAGGAGGCCCTCGCTCAGGCCGTCGATCTGAACGGGGCCTACCAGGCCGATATCGAGCAGGGCGTCGTCACGATCGCCGGCCGTCCGCTGCGGGTCGTGCTGCTCGGCACCGTCTCGAAGGCGACCGGCACCTGGCTGTGGTCGTGGGCCAATCAAGGGTTCTCGCCGATGCTGCCCGCCATCGGTCCGGTCCGCAGGGCCGCCGACCTGGCGCAGCCGTGGGGACTGTGGGAGCTGGGCGAGCCGCAGTTCAGCCTCGACGGCGTCCTCGACACGGGGCTGGGCGCGGGCGCCAGCGTGGCGTTGGTCGCCGCGCCCCTGGTGGGGGCCACCGCCTTCTACTCGGCCGACTACGGCGCCGGCATCGCCTACTTCGGGATCATCGACCCCGCCGTGCCGCGCCCTGTGGCCCAGGGCGTCACCTTCCCGCGGCGGATCATGGCCGCGGTCAGCCTGCAGCCGGGCAACCCGCGCGCCCAGGTGCTCACCTATGCGGCGGTGCACGACCTGCGGGTGACCGGTGAGGATCGCCAGCTGAAGGTGCACATCGGGCCGGACGTGCTCAGCGTCCTGTTCGACGACGCCGGGCGGATCACCAATATCAGCGGGACCCTGAGTCCCGGCCCTCGGCCGTGAAACGACGAACGCCCCGGACATCGTCCGGGGCGTTCGTGAGATTGGTGTCAACTCAGTTTGTTGGTCTCGTCCTGAATCGTCAGTGCCACCTGCTTCAGCCGATCGGCGTGGGCTTTGCCATGGTGGGCACAGAAGAGGAGCTCGCCGGCGTGCAGAGTCACCCTCAGGTAAGCCTGCGCTCCGCAACGATCGCAGCGATCCGCTGCGGTCAGCTCCTCAACCGCTATGGTGCTCATCCGCGTTCCCTTCTGTCGCCAGGTTGAGTCTACCAGTGTCAACTCTGGGTCCGGCCGGTTTGTTCCGTGGCGCGAGACTACCTCCGGACACCAACCCGGGCTAGGGCGGGCACGCCGCGCGCAGGTTACACGATCGTGTCGGTGCCGGACGCTAGCCTCGACGCGTGACGATCAAAGGCAAACCCGCCGCCGAGGGACGCGACTACGAAGCCCGCCACCTGCTTGTCCTCGAGGGGCTCGAGGCGGTTCGCAAGCGACCCGCGATGTACATCGGTTCGACCGACACCCGTGGCCTGATGCACTGCTTGTGGGAGATCATCGACAACTCGGTCGACGAGGCGCTCGCCGGCTTCGGCGAGTCGATCAGTGTCGAACTGGCCGGTGACGGCAGCATCGCCGTCACCGACGTGGCCCGCGGCATCCCGGTCGACATCGAGCCGCGGACCGGCCTCTCGGGGGTCGAGGTGGTGTTCACCAAGCTGCATGCCGGCGGCAAATTCGGCGCGGGTTCCTACAACGCGACCGGCGGCCTGCACGGTGTGGGCGCGTCGGTGGTGAACGCGCTGGCGTCCCGGCTCGACGTCGAGGTCGACCGCAACGGCGCCACCTGGGGAATGTCCTTCCGGCGGGGCGTGCCGGGCACGTTCGACGGTCCCGGCCCGGACGCCGGCTTCACCCCGGGCGGCCAGCTGGCCAAGGTCGGCCGGGCGCCGCGGGGCCGCACCGGCACCCGCGTCCGGTACTGGCCCGACCGGCAGATCTTCCTGCCCGACGCGCAGCTCTCGCTGACCCACCTGGTGGCGCGCGCCAGGCAGACCAGTTTCCTGGTGCCGGGTCTGGAGTTGGTGGTGACCGACGGTCGCGGCGTCGAGCCGACCACCGAGGTGTTCAAGCACGACGGCGGCATCTCGGAATTCTGCGAGTTCCTGGCGACCGATCCGCCGGTCTCCGAGGTGTTGCGGCTGCAGGGCAGCGATTCCTTCACCGAGACCGTGCCGATGCTGGACGCCGACGGTGCGATGACGCCCACCGACGTCGACCGCACCCTCGACGTCGACATCGCGCTGCGCTGGGGCACCGGTTACGACACCCACGTTCAGTCGTTCGTCAACATCATCGCCACACCCAAGGGTGGCACCCACGTGGCAGGTTTCGAGCGCGGCCTGGTGCGGGCGTTCGGCAAGGCGCTCGAGGGCACCCGGCTGCTCAAGTCGGGCGAAGAGGTGGTCAAGGACGACATCCTGGAGGGCCTGACCGGGGTGGTGACGGTGCGGCTGGCCGAGCCGCAGTTCGAGGGTCAGACCAAGGAGGTGCTCGGCACACCGCCGGTGACCCGGCTGGCCGCCCGCATCGTCGAGACCGAGCTGACCGAGTTCCTCACCTCGAACCGGGCGGCGCAACGCCCGCAGGCCCGCGCCGTGATGGAAAAGGTGGTCTCGGCGTCCCGCACCCGGGTGGCGGCCCGGGCCCACAAGGAGAATCAGCGCCGCAAGAACGCCCTCGAGTCCAGCACGCTGCCGGCCAAGCTGGCCGACTGTCGCAGCACCGACGGCGACCGCAGCGAGCTGTTCATCGTCGAGGGCGATTCGGCGATGGGGACGGCCAAGCTGGCCCGGAACTCGGAGTTCCAGGCGCTGCTGCCGATCCGCGGCAAGATCCTCAACGTGCAACGGGCCAGCGTCGGCGACATGCTGAAGAACGCCGAATGCGCCTCGATCATCCAGGTGGTGGGCGCCGGTTCGGGCCGCACCTTCGAACTCGAACAGGCCCGCTACGGCAAGATCATCTTCATGGCCGACGCCGACTCCGACGGCGCCCACATCCGCACCCTGCTGACCACCCTGTTCTTCAAGTACATGCGGCCGATGATCGAGGCCGGACGGGTGTACACGGCCGTGCCACCGCTGCACCGCTTCGAGCTGTCCAACCCGCGACGAGGGCAGGAGCGGTACATCTACACCTACAACGAGGCCGAATACCAGCGGAAGCTGGCCGAGTTGACCAAGCGCGGGGTGAACTTCAAGGAGCCACAGCGCTACAAGGGCCTGGGCGAGATGGACGCCGATCAACTCAAGGAGACCACGATGGACCCGCGGCACCGCACGCTGCGCCGGATCACCGTCGAGGAGGGTGAGTCGCTCGAGCAGGCGATGGCCACCTTCGAGAAGCTGATGGGCAACGACGTGGCCCCCCGCAAGGAGTTCATCGTCGCCGGTGCCTACGCGCTGGACGCCGAACGGATCGACGCCTGAGACCGATCGCTGGTTGAGCGTGTCGAAACCGGGCCTCGACAAGCTCGACCAGCGGATGGGACTTCGACCGACGGCGCCGCTCAGTGCAGCGGGTGCCGCTGGGCGAACTCGTACTGCCGGTCGAAGACGTCCGTGAGGCCGCGGTAGGTGGCCGCCTGGATCTCGCCCAGCTCGCGGTAGAGCTCGTGGGCGGCGGCGTCCGGCTCGGTGGTGGCGCCGTGTCGGGCCATCGCCTTGGCGGCGTCCTGGAGTGAGTCGTGGGCTCCGGTGGCGGCCATCGCCATCACAGCGGCGCCCATCGCCGACACCTCCTCGGTAGGGCTCTCGGTGAGCGGCAGCCCGATCGCGTCCGTCATGATCTGGCGCCACAGCGCGGAGCGCTGGCCGCCGCCGACGGCGGTCACCGTCCGCAATGGGACGCCGGTGGTGTCGGCGAGCCCGGCGAGGTTGCGGGCCATCTCGATGCTCAGCCCCTCCAGGGTGGAGCGGTACAGCTCCGGGCGTCCGTAGGCGCCGGCCAGCCCCACGATCGCACCGTGAGCCACCGGATTCCAGAACGGGCTCTGCACCGCGTTCCAATAGGGCAGCGTGATCAGTCCGCCGCAGCCCGGACGGACGGCGGCGGCCTGCTCGTCGAGCACCGGATCAGGACGTCCCTGGAGCGCCGGGTCGCCGAGCTTCTCGCGGAACCAGCCGGCCAGGTAGGCGCCGGAGTTCTGCACGATCTCGAGCACGTACTGGCCGGGGATGCCGGCGGCGTCCGTGCGGAACACGTCGGCGTGCTCGTAACGCGGCGAATGGACGCCGGCCACCAGCGCGGTGCCCATGTTCAGGTAGGCCTCGTCGAGGCCGATCGCGCCGACACCCAGTGCCGCGGCCTGGCCGTCGCCGCAGGACGCCACCAGCAGCACCTCCTGATCGAGTCCCCAATCGCTGGTGATCGCAGGATCGATCGGGCCGATGACGCTGGCCGCAGGCACCAGCTCGCAGAGCTGCTCGGGGCGCAGGCCGGCGTGGGCCAGCATCTCGTCCGACCAGGTGAGCTCGGCCATGTCGAACAGTCCCAGGCTGTCGGCGGTGGCCGCCGAGTCGACCCAGCGTCCGGTCATGGCGTGCACGAGGTAGGCGTGCACCCCGACCAGCTTGTGCGCCCGGTGCAGCAGCTCGGGCTCGTGGTCGTTGAGCCAGGCGATCTTGTACACCGACGGGGTGACATCAGGCTGGAATCCGGTCAGCTGGTGAATGTGTTCGGTGCCAAAGCGGCGCACCTGCTCGGCGGCGCGGCCGTCCAGCCAGAGAATGCCGGGGCGCAGCGGCTCGCCCGCGGCGTCCACCAGGGTGAACGTCTGCCGCTGAATGGTGGCGCACAGATGAGTGATCCGGGCTCGGTCGGCGGGTGCCAATGCGGCGATCGCGTCGCCGACCGCGGCCCGGGTGCTGCGCCACCAGTCGCGGGGATCCTGCTCGTAGAAGTCGACGCGCGGGGTCTGCATGGCGAATTCGGCCTTGCCCTGGGCGAGCACGGCTCCGGTGGAATCGACCACCAGGGCCTTGGTGCTGGTGGTCGAACTGTCGATGCCGATGACGAGCGGGCTGGACATGGGTGCACCTCCTTGTGCGGATTTCGACCGAGCTTAACCGGGCATTGCCAGAGTCTCGCGGGGTTGGGTGGAGCCACCGGAAATCGTCGGCGACACGAGTGTCCACGCCCGGGCCGTGCGGCGGATCGGGCGGCGGGCCGGGCGATAGCCTGCGGCAATGACGACGAGCGAGACGACCCCCACCGTTCTGCTGCGGGCGGAGGAGCGACCCAGCGAGCGACGTACGCCCCTGACCCCGAACGGTGCCGCCGAGGTGGAGGCGGCTGGCGTCCGGGTGCTGGTGGAGTCGTCGTCGGCCCGCGTGTTCACCGACGACCAGTACCGGGCGGCGGGTCTGCAGATCGTGCCGGCCGGCTCGTGGGCGGAGGCGGATCCGGCCGTGGTCGTGCTCGGCATCAAGGAATTGCCCGATCAGCCGGCGCGGCTGCGGCATCGGCACATCTACTTCGGGCACGCCTACAAGGGCCAGTTCGGCGCGGCGGAACTGCTGCGCAGGTTCGTCGAGGGCGGGGGGCAGCTGCTCGACCTCGAATATCTGGTCGATGATGCCGGACGCCGGGTGGTCGCGTTCGGCTACTGGGCGGGATTCGTCGGCGGTGCGCTCGGCGCCCTCCAGCTGTGCGGCGCACTGAGCGCGCCGCTGGAGCCGATGATGCTCGACGACCTCGTCGGCCGGCTCGAGAGAGCCGGTGCCACGAGATCGGGAGCGACGGCGGCGGTCACCGGCGCCTACGGACGCGCCGGGCGTGGTGCCAGCGACGCGCTGCGGCTGGCCGGGGTGGGGGTGTCCCGCTGGGATCGCGAACACACCAGCAATCTCGACCACGATGCGCTGGTGGCGCACGACCTGCTGGTGCACTGCGTGCACGCCGATGTGCCGTTGCCGCCGTTCCTCACCGAGGACGATCGTTCGCGCCCCGGGCGGCGGTTGCGGGTGCTGGCCGACGTGACGGCCGACGTCACCTCGAACCTCAACCTGCTGCCGGTGAGCGACCGGCACACCACCTGGGCCGAGCCGGTCCGGCGAATCTGGGACGATCCGGTGCCGCTGGACGCCATCGTGATCGACAACCTGCCGTCACTGCTGCCGCTGGAGGCCAGCAAAGACTTCTCGGCCGGCCTGGTGCCGATCCTCCCGGGCCTGTTCACCGGCGATCCGGTCTGGACCCGGGCGGCCCGGACCTTCGACCAGGCGGTCGAACAACTCGGCTGAGCCGATCCGCCCGCCCCGTCATTCCGTCCACCTTCGTCAGCCCGTCCACCTTCGTCATCCGGTCCGCCTTTGTCATCCCGGCGAACGCCGGGATCTCTGCGCAACCACTGCATACTCCCGGCTGCCGGGGATCCAGGGTCAGGCCCGGGATGACGGTGGGGTGTGGAGTTGGGCTGCCCGGGGATCCTGGGTCAAGCCCGGTTCGACGGCGGGAGTGGGCTCGACGACACCGGGCCGGCGAAGCCATTGCTGACTTCGCCGGCCCGGTGTTGTTCGGAGCTGTATCAGCCGACAGCACGGAGCCGGCGGTGTGCCGCGACCAGTTCGCGACGCTCGGCCGGTCCGTCGAGCGGACGCCGCGGGTGGCGTGCGAGGCGGCTGTCGGTCGGCTCGGCCGACGCCTGCCCGCGGTGAGCCCAGCGGAGCAGGGCCAGGCCGCCGTAGAGAGCGAGCCGGTCGAGCACGCTCAGCCGCCGCAGCTCGGTGGGTGAGGTGTATTCGCGCAAAGGATGCAATGACGTATTCATGGTGGTATGAGTTTCTGAATCTGGGCAGATCGAAATGGCGCAGGCCGCGAATTCCTCGCGACTCGCGATGGCTGCCGAAAATGGTGTTTGTGCGGGGCTCTGGCTGTGCTTCCGCGCGACCCGAGATGGGGGTGCATGAGGGCATGGCCGTGGCCCGATGGTGGGCGGGATCGTTCAGCGAGGGCCGTTTGGTCTCAACGCAGCTCGATCGGACGTGACCGAATCGTCAACTGACAAGCAGCGACGAACCGCCCACGGAGCCGAAAGCCGGCGTGACAGCGCCGCCGATCTGCGGGTTCCGTTCTGTCATCATCTCTCGGCCTCCCTTCGTGTGGTCGCGGTTGTAAGGCCTCTTCGACAATAGAGGGACGTATGGGCAATTGCAACCCCAGTGTGCAGAATTGACGATTCGTCCGCGATCGAGAGCACTTGCGGAGGAATGTGGGCTAGCCGGCCAGGGCCAGCGCGAAGGGCAGCACAGCGTCCGTGCCGGCCCGGCGGAGCAGCCGCGCGGCCACAGTCATCGTCCAGCGGGAGTCGGCCAGGTCGTCCACCAGCAGCACTGGACCGCGCAACTCACGCAGCCGCGCGCGGAGTTCGTCGGGGATCTCGAACCGCTCCCACAGGTCTCGAACCCGGTAGGCGCTGTTGCTGGCGCCCCGGCCGGCGCCGGCGTCCGGGCTCAGCGCCAGCGGGCCGAGCAGGGGGAGTCGGCCGGCGGTCGCGATGCCGGTGGCCAGCGATTCCACCAGCCGCGGACGGCTCAGGCTCGGCACCCAGACCACCGCGGCGGGGCGTTCGGCCCAGCCCCACGCCTTCAGCACCCGCAGGCATGCCCGGCCCAGCTCGGCCGGCACCTCGGCGTCGACCGGACGGCCGTCGGCGTCGGTGGCGAACAACTCGCGCAGCGGGCCGCCCCAACCCAGATCGGTGAGCCGGGCAACCACCCGGCCCTCGGACGCCTGCTCGGCCGCGGGGATGCGTCCGGACACGGCGGCACCGTCGGCGCGGACGTCGAGCCGGTCGAGGCCGGAGGGCCACAGCGCCCGCGGAGCCAGCGGCACCCCCACTCGGTCGAGCGACTCGGACGCCGTCCGGGTCGTCGCCACGGTGACCTCGGTCGGATACCAGGGGCCCGCACACGCGTCACAACGCCCGCAGGGCGCGGCATGCGGATCGTCGAGCTGCCGGGTGAGGAAAGCCATCCGGCAGTCGTTGAGCGTCTCGTAGGCGAGCATTGCGTTCTGCTCGGCAACCCGGGCAGCGGCGATGCGTTCGTAGCGTTCGGCGTCGTAGGCCCAGGGCCGTCCGGTCGAGATCCAGCCGCCCGCGACGTACTCGACCGCCCCGTCGACGGCCAGCACCTTGAGCAGCAACTCGAGCGGCCCGCGGCGCAGGTCGACCCGGGCCTCGAGGGCCGGCACCGACAGCGGTCGGTCGGCCTCGGCAAGGGCGCCGAGCACGGCGTCGGCCCGGGCCTGGGTGGGCATCGCGTTGGTGGCGAACCAGTGCCAGATGTCGCGGTCCTCGACACCGGGCAGTAGCAGGACGTCGGCGCGGTCGGTGGCGCGGCCGGCGCGTCCGACCTGCTGGTAGTAGGCGACAGGCGAACTCGGTGCGCCGATATGCACCACGAAGCCCAGGTCGGGCTTGTCGAAGCCCATCCCGAGCGCCGAGGTGGCGACCAGCGCCTTCACCGTGTTGGCCTGCAACGCCTCTTCGGCGGCCTGTCGCTCGGCGGCGTCCGTGCGGCCGGTGTAGGGCAGCACCCGATGGCCGGCGCCGGCCAGGAAGGTGGCGGCGTCCTCGGCGGCCGAGACCGTCAGGCAGTAGACGATGCCACTGCCGGGCAGCGCGTCGAGATGCTCGGCCAGCCAGGCCAACCGGCGGTGCGCCGTGCCCAACTCGAGGACGCCGAGCCGCAGTGAGTCGCGGGCCAGCGCGCCGCGTAGGGTGAACACGTCGCGTCCGCCGGTGCCGAGCTGTTCGGCGACGTCATCGACCACCCGCTGGTTGGCGGTTGCGGTGGTCGCCAACACCGGGACGCCGTCGCCGAGCTCGCCGATCAGGTCACGGATCCGCCGGTAGTCGGGCCGGAAATCATGGCCCCAGTCGCTGATGCAGTGCGCCTCATCGATCACCAGCAGGCCCAGCGAGGCGACCAGCCGCGGTAGCTGCTCGGCCCGGAATCGCGGGTTGACCAGGCGTTCCGGCGAGACGAACAGAACGTCGACCGCATCGTCGTCGAGCAGTTGCTCGATATCGCGCCACTCGGCGACGTTGGCCGAGTTGATCGCCGCCGCCCGGACGCCGGCCCGCTCGGCGGCGCGCACCTGGTCGCGCATCAGCGCCAGCAACGGCGACACGATCAGCGCGGGACCGGCACCCTCGCGCCGGCGCAGCAGGGCAGCGATGAAATAGACCGCCGACTTGCCCCAGCCGGTCCGCTGCACCACCAGCGCCCGGCGGCGGTCGGCGACCAGCGCCTCGATGGCCTCGTACTGGCCCGGATGGAAGGCGGCGTCGGGGCGTCCGGTGAGGTCGGCCAGGATCGCGGTGGCGCGCGCCCGCAGGTCGCCGGGTGGAGGGGCCGTGTCGATCGCGGAGTGGGTCATGTCTGCCACCGTCTCATGGGCCACCGACAGTTCTTCAATGCCGGGTTGTTGCCGCCGATCTGTGGGCCTCCCGCCACGTGGCTTCGACAAGCTCAACCACCGCTGGTCGAGCTTGTTGGGACCGCTGCGCCCGCGTTCGACAAGCGCAACCGGCGGCGGCCTCAGCAGACTCGGCTGAGCAGGCCGGTGTCGACGTCGTAGAGGAAACCCCCGATCTGGGCCTTGCCCTCGATCAGTGGATGCTCGCTGAGCAGCTTCACGTCGGCGCGCAGCTTGCCCTCTTGGTCGGGGGTGGCGCCCACGCTGAGGCCGGAGGCGTCCCGTCCGCTGGCTTCGGCGACCCGGCGGCGCATCTCGGCGTCGTCGCAGTCGGCCATCGCGCAGCGGGTGTGGGCGACGACCAGGATGCGGTCGACCCGCAGCAGGTTGACGCCGAGGACGCAGCCGTTCAGGGCGTCCTCGGTGACGTGCCCGCCCGGGGTGCGCAGGATCTTGGCCTCGCCGAGCATCAGGCCGAGCATCTCCAGCGGCTGCAGGCGGGAATCCATGCAGGTCACCACCGCCACGCCGGCGTGCGCGTAGCCGTCGAAATTGCGGGGGGCAGAGGTGGAGTAGCGTCGATTGGCTGCCAGAAGATCATCGAAATCATCGGTCACGCCGATCACCCTATCGGCCAGGTACGGCAGGCTTCAGAGGTCTCGGCAAGCTCGGTCACGGTCGGCGTTGGTAGGCCGGGGACGGTTCTTTTCGTTCCGCAAGTTGCGCCCCGGTGGACCGAAAAGAACCGTCCCTCCGTACCACCGGGTCGCACCGGTGGACCGAGGAGAACCGCCCCATGAGCCTGCAACGAGAACGAAAAGAACCGTCCCTCTCGTCCCACTGGGGCGGTATCGGTGGACCGAAAGAACCGTCCCCGCGTACCGGATTCAGCGGTGGGTGCGGGTGGACACCGCGGCGATCGGCTGGCCGGCGGCGACACCGGAGCCGTCGCGGCGCGGGTCGATGGGGGGCAGGTCGACGGGGGCGCCGCTGGCGGCGGCCGCGACGGCGGGGGAGGGGCCGACCCAGGCGAGCTGCAGGACGTCCTCGCCCTTCAGGAACCGCTGGCAACGGACGCCGCCGGTGCCGCGGCCCTTGCCCGGGTACTCCTCGAACGGCGTGACTTTCACGCTGCCGGCGTCGGTGCCGGGCAGGGCCGTCGACGATCCGGCCACCGAGACGACCATCGCATCGGACGCCGGGCTGACCCCGAAGAACACCGCCTTGGCGCCGGCGGCCAGCTTGACTCCGGCCATGCCGCCGCCGGAGCGTCCCTGCGGACGCACCCCGGCGACCGGGAAGTGCAGCAGCTGGGCGTCCGAGGTGACGAAGACCAGTTCGTCGGCGTCGTCCCGCAGTTCGACGGCGCCGACCACCCGGTCCCCGTCGTCGAGCCGAATGATCTCCCAGCTGTCCTTGCCGAGCATGTCCGGATTGACCCGTTTCACCACGCCCCGCTCGGTGCCCAACGCCCAGCCGAACGTGTCCGGGCCCAGGCCGGTGACGGCGAGGATGCGCTCGCCCGCCTCGAGCGCGAACAACTCGGACGCCGGCGAACCGCCCTGCAGGTTGGGCGCCTGCGCGGTGGCCGGCACCGACGGCAGATCGATGGTCTGGCCGCGGATCACCCGGCCCAGGCTGGTCAGCAGCCCGAACTCGCCGCGCGCGGTGGAGGCGCAGCTGCTGACCAGGACGTCGTGGGCGGCACGGCCGCCCGCGACCGCCAGGGGGTCCGCGTTGTCGGTGCGGGCCAGCAGCCCGGCCGACGACAGCAGCACCCGGCACGGGTCGTCGGCGATCTCCAGCGGCGTGGCCGCCGCCTTGGCGGCCGAGACCGATCCGCCGCCGGAGGCGAGCAGGACGGTGCGGCGCGGCGTCCCGTGGGTGCGGGCCACCTCGTCGAGTTCGGTGGAGACCACCGACCTCAGCAGCGCCGGATCATCGATGATCGCCTGCAGGTCGGCGATCCGCTGTTGCAGCTCGTCGCGCTCGGACTCCAGTTCGATCCGGGAGAATTTGGTCAGCCGGCGCAGCTGCATGTCGAGGATGTAGTTCGCCTGGATCTCGGTCAGCTCGAAAGCCTCGATCAGCTTCGCGCGGGCGATGGCCGCGTCGTCGCTGCCGCGGATGATCGCGATCACGTCGTCGATGTCCAGGATCGCGATCAGCAGCCCCTCGACCAGGTGCAGCCGGTCGGACGCCTTGCCGAGCCGGTACTGGGTGCGGCGCAGGGTGACCTCGAGGCGGTGCTCGAGGTAGACCGTCAGCATCTCGCGCAGGCTCAGCGTGCGCGGCTGGCCGTCGACTAGGGCGACGGCGTTGATCCCGAACGAGTCCTCCAGCCGGGTCAGCCGGTACAGCTGGTCGAGCACGGCGTCGGGGTTGAACCCATTCTTGATCTCGATCACCAGCCGGGTGCCGTTGGCGAGATCGGTGAGGTCCTTGACGTCGGCGATGCCGGTCAGCTTCTTCGACTGCACCGCGGTCTTGATCTGCTCGATCACCCGCTCGGGGCCGACCATGTAGGGCAGCTCGGTGACCACGATGCCCTTGCGCCGGGCATGCACCTGCTCGACCCGCGCCGTCGCCCGGATCCGGAACGAGCCGCGTCCGGTCAGGTAGGCGTCCCGGACGCCGTCCAGGCCGACGATCTTGCCGCCGGTGGGCAGGTCGGGGCCGGGGACGAACCGCATCAGCTCTTCGGCGTCGGCGTCCGGGTGGGCGATCAGGTGCTTGAGCGCCTGGACGCACTCGATCAGGTTGTGCGGCGGGATGTTGGTGGCCATCCCGACGGCGATGCCGGTGGAGCCGTTGACCAGCAGGTTCGGGAAGGCCGCCGGCAGGACGGCGGGCTCGGTCTCCTTGCCGTCGTAATTGGGCTTGAAGTCGACGGTGTCCTCGCCCAACCCGGCGGTCATCGCCAGCGCGGCCGGCGCCATCCGGCACTCGGTGTACCGCATGGCGGCAGGCCCGGCGTCCAGCGAGCCGAAGTTGCCGTGGCCGTCGACCACCGGCAGCCGCTGCGCCCAGGGCTGGGCCAGCCGGACCAGCGCGTCGTAGATCGCCGCGTCGCCGTGCGGGTGCAGCAGACCCATCACCTGGCCGACCACCCGGGCCGACTTCACGTGCGGACGATCCGGGCGGATGCCCATGTCGTCCATCGTGTAGAGGATGCGGCGCTGGACGGGCTTCAACCCGTCGCGGGCGTCCGGCAGGGCGCGGCTGTAGATGACCGAATAGGCGTATTCGAGGTAGCTGGTCTCCATCTCGTCGGAGATGTCGATGTCGACGATGCGTTCGATCAGGTCGTCGTCGGCCGGGGGACGCGCCACCACTGCCTCGCTTTCGGTTGCCCAGGGTCAGGACGAATGTCGTGTTCAGGGTGATTGTGGCCCCTCGGCGAAGGTCGGCGGACGCCTGACACGCGGCCGGACGCCGGTCGGGCCGAACCCGCACGGGGTCACACCGGGCTCAACCGGCGGCGTCGGCCGGGGGACGCGCCAGCGCCGTCCGCAGTTTCGCGGCCAGCCCACGGCCGTCCGGGGCCTCGACCCAGGACGAGTCGGCGGCCAGCTCATCGGATTCCTCGAGCGGCATGTTGGTGCCGTGCGCCAGCACCTGCTCGGTGGGGGACAGCTGCCGGATCGCCACCGCGACGACGTGCGACGGGTGGGAGTTGGCGAACTCGGCGTAGATCTCCGGGTCGTGCTGGCCGTCGTCGCCGACCAGCAGCCAGGCGATCCGGGGGAACTCGGCCGCCAGTCGCAGCAGGCTGGTCCGCTTGTGCTCCATGCCGGACCGGAACCAGCCGGTGTTGGTCGGCCCCCAGTCGGTGAGCAGCAGCGGACCCTTGGGGTAGTTGTGGCGCTCCAGGAAGCGGGTCAGGAAGTCGTAGGTGTTCCAGGCGCCGGTCGACAGGTAGAACATCGGCGCCCCCGGGTGCGCCGCCAGGCAGCGGTGGTACAGCCTGGACATGCCGGGGATCGACTGCCGGTTCGACTCGTCCCGGACGAAGCTGTTCCAGGCGGCGATCATCGGACGCGGCAGCCAGGTGGTGAGCACCGTGTCGTCGATGTCGGAGAGCAGGCCGAAGCGGGCGTCGTCCCCGACGATCAGGATGTCGCAGGGGACCGGGTCGGAGCCCGTGCTGCGCACCGTGACCTGTTGCCAGCCGGGCTCCAGGCCGTGTCCGAAGATGCGGTGATCGAGGTAGCCGCCGCGGTCGGTGGTCGCGTGCACCGTGCGGCCTCCGACGGCGATGGTCACCCGCACCCGCACGCAGGGCGCGGTGATGAAGCTGCGCCAGCCCCGGCGTTTGACGAACTCCTTGGTGGCCCGGCCGAGTTGGCTGCGTGACCATTGTGGGACCAGCTTCACCCGCGCCAGCACCCGCAGGAAGTCGCCGGAGCCGTAGCCGGTGTAGGCGATCACCTGTTCGCGCCAGCCGAGCGCGCGGAACAGCCCCTCGATCCGCCGATCGAGGAATTCCTCGATCCGGGCGGCGATGAACGGCTTGGTGCTCACCGGGCCACCGTAGTGCCCACCGGGCCGCGAAGGTGCGCCGGACTTGGGGACGCGCCGCGTGCGGTGCGAAGATGAGGC
>WBZS01001926.1_pt1 | contig 14369 bp, 13 predicted proteins | sample 5204201 | NCBI WGS metagenome assembly WBZS01 (sample SAMN12344357, study PRJNA552823) | activated sludge metagenome | biome: Activated sludge suspended growth; feature: Nitrification reactor; material: Wastewater; isolation source: activated sludge from nitrification reactor of wastewater...
CGTTGATGGTCGGCGATCATGGCGATCAGCCCGTCGGCCCGGCGCATCGCCGGCGTCACCAACTCGGCTGCGGCCTCCCCGTTTCCGTGTCCGTCTTCTTGGTCGGCGCGTTGGAGGTGGGCGGCGTACGCATCCACGATCCGGAGGAACGGTTCGGCCTCGCACACCGGCAGGCTGCCCTTGATCAGCACCGACCCGTGATGATCCGGTGTGAACACCAGGTGCCGGTCGCGTTGGGCTTGGGCGTACTCGCGCTCCAACCGTTCGGCCTCCAACTGATCACACAGGTCGGGAGCCACCACGTCGAGGAGGTGCCGGGACAGGCGGCGGAGTTCGGTGCTGTTGTGGGTGGCGGCGAACCCGACCATCAACGCCTGGGCCCGGTCGACGGCCTCGGTGGAGAAGTCGGCCGGCAGCTTGTCCAACACGCCGGCGATGGCGTCCGCCTGCGTGGGCGACACCGTCCCGGCGAGAGCAGCGTCTCCGACAAACCGGAACCGCTCCAGCTGGCGACCCTGGGCGAGGAGTCGTCCGGCTTCCCGGCTGGTCAGCATGGCGCTGTCCGAGAGCCAGGTGGTCGTCGACGTGCCGTGCTCCCGGGACGCCACCTCCCGGGCATCCAACTGAGCGGTCAACAGGGTCTGCCAGCCGTGCAACCGGGACCCGACCCGCAACCCGGCCACCAACACGCTCAACTGGTCGGCGTCGGACTCCAGGGCGAGCCGGCCATCGCCGAGGGCGTCCAGGGCGGCGTCCATGACGGCCAGCAGTTCGCTGCCCGACATGCCCGCCATCGGTGTTCCCATACCGACAACACTAGCCACCACCTCGGACAGTTTTCGAACGCTCGTCCGCTTATCCACAGGCAATCTCGGGACCAATAGTTGTCCACAAATCGCGCGGGACCCCTTGACAGGACGCCTGACCAGACTCCGTCCGAGTGTGAACGCGCGAGCCGACGCACCCGTCCCGGTCCCCCAGAGCCTCAAGGGAAAGGCCACCAGAGGTGCGCGCATCTGTTGGGGGCGCCGAAGGTGCCGTGGGCCGGCGCTGTCGTCTGATTCGTTCTGCGTATCAAACAGCGAGCGACCGGAACCGTCCCACCTGCACCAATCGCCGAGCGCATTACCGTGGGCCCGTGGCTCCCCTCGATGCGACGCGCGGGTGGCGCGCGCGGGCAGCGTGCGTCGAGGTCACCCCGCCGGCCGGGTGGCCCATGGACGGGTACGCCGACAGGGCGGGGCCCTCTGCGGGGACGCTCGACGCGCTCGAACTCAACGCCTGCGTGCTCTCCGACGGGACGAGCGAGCCGTTCGCCTGGGTCACCCTCGACGGCATCGCGGTCACTCCGCCGCTGCGGGACGCCCTCGCCGCGGCCGTCCACGACGCCGCCGGAGTGCCCCCCGACCGGGTGGTCGTCGTCGCCTCGCACACCCACTCCGGGCCGTCGGGCTGGGCCGGCGAGATCCACCCCGTGCTCCCCGCGCTCCTCGACCCGGACGCCGTCGCCCGGCTCCGCGACGCCGCGCACTGCGCGCTCGCCGCCGCGCCGACCCATTCGGTGGAGCTGCGGTACTCCCAGGAAACGGTCGTCGGCGGCGGGGCGAACCGGCATCGCGTGGACGGCCCGCACGACACTTCGACGGGGGTGCTGACGGCGCTGGCCGTGTCCGGACCCGTCGCCGTCGTCTTCGACTACGCCTGCCACCCGACGGTGCTGGGTCCGGACAACCTTCGTTGGTCGTCTGACTGGGTCGGCCCCGCCCGGGCCGCCATCCGGGCCGCCGTGCCCGCGGGGGTCGGCGCTGCGGCAGGCGTCGTGGCGTCCGGGCCGGCGGCGCCCGGACCCGTGCCCGTGCTGCTCCTTCAAGGCGCGGCGGGCGACGTGAGCCCCCGTTTCGTGCGGCGCGGCCGCGACGCCGGCGAGGCGTCCCGACTGGGCAGCCTGATCGGCGCGGTCGCCGCCGCCCTCATCGGACGCGGGTCCGTCCTGCCGCCGAGCCTGCGGTTCAGCAGGGACGCCGTCAACCTGCGGGTCCGCGACGACGAGGACTCCGGGCCCAACTCCCCGGACGACGCGGCGACCGGACGGCTGGCGGAGTCGCGCGCGGAGGGGGTGCGCTCGCGCGAGGCGCTGCGCGCTGCCGCCGCCAGAGCTGGCTTCGACAGGCTCAGCCACCGGCACGCGACGTCGGACGGTGAGGCTGGGTTCGACGGGCTCAGCCGCGGAGACAGCCGCGAGGTGCTGGTTTCGCTCCTGGAGCTCGGCGGACGCCGCTGGCTGCACGTCGGCGCTGAGGTGTTCACGTCCCTGGCCGCGGAGTGGTCGGCCGGTGACGACGCCCTGCGCGTGATCGGCTACGCCGACGGCTACGCGGGCTACCTGGCGGACGCCGCGGCCCACGCGGCCGGGGAGTACGAGGCGTCCGCGTCGTTCTTCGACCTGGCCGAGACGAAGCGGTTCGTGGACGCGGTCCGAGCCTGGCTCACGGCGACCCCTCGACCCTGAACCACGCGGCCGCGGCGTAGGGAGACCGGCTGACGATGTCCCAGCCCGCGTCCAGCGGACCGCCCTCCGGCTCGACCTGGCCCAGCCCCGCCCGCGCCAGCGCCCGGGCCAGGGCGTCGGCGCAGGCCGGCAACCCGGCCAGCCGGCCCACCACAGCGACGGGCAGCCCGCGTCCGTCGCCGAGGGCGGCCACACACGACCGGGCCACGCGGGCCGCAGCAGCCTCCACCAGCCCCACGGCCACCGGGTCGCCCCCGGACGCCGCCCCGGCCACCTCCACCGCGAACCCGCCCAGGCGGACGATGCGGTCCGGGTCCGCGAGCAGCGACGCGGCGGCGTCGTGGTCGAGGCTGCGGCCCAGGTACCGCTCGGCCGCGTCGGCGAGCGTCGTGGGCGGCCCCGCCCCGTCGCGCGCGAGGCACGCGGCGGCCAGCCCACGGCGGCCCAGGTCGACGGCTCCGCCGCGGTCGCCCCACTCGGGTCCCCAGCCGTCGACCTTCCTGACACCGTCGGAGTCCACCCCGAACACCACCACCCCGGTGCCCACGGACGCCACGACCCCCGGACGCCCGAGCGCCCCCGCGTGAGCCAGGACCCCGTCCTCGAGCAGCGTGATTCCCGCCCCCGGCAGCGCGGCGGTCAGGCGCTCGGCGACCTCGCGCCGCGCGACGAGGGGCGGCAGAAACGTCGAGCCGACCACCAGCGAAGCCACCCCCTGCTCCGCGCCCAGGGAGAGGGAGGCCAGCGCCGCGACCCCCTCGAGAACCCGCCCGAGGAGGAGGTCCGCGGCGTCGGGCCCGGCGGCCCGGTCTGCGGGCAAACCCGCCCCCGCCCAGGCCGCCGAGCCGCCCTCCACCAGGCCCCGGCTGCCCGACTTGCCCAGGTCGAGCACCAACCGCAGGTTCGCCATCACCACACGATCGCAGACCGCCCGGGATCCCGCACCGCGGCCCGGAAGTCCGCCAGCCGGGACGCCCGGTCCCGATCATCCGGGTCGGCCGCGGCGGCCTCGGCCATCAATCCCACCGCCTCGTCGAGCAGCTCCCCCCGGCCCGCAACCCCAGACCCCGCCGCCCCGGACCCCGCCACCCCCACCCCATCCGCCTGCCGCGCCAACGTGATCGCGAGGTTGGCGGCGCACGCCGCGTGCCCGGGCGCGAACGACCGCACGGCCCGGAACAGCTGCTCAGCTACCGTCAGGTCGCCCCAGTTCAACCGCCACAGCCCCCAGTGGAGGTACACGGGCAAAGCGAGCACCGCGCACGTCGGACACACCTCCGACCCCTGCCGATGCCCGTGTGGCAGCAGCTCCATCGCCTGGCGAAACATCGCGTCGATCGCTTCCGCACGGTCGTCCCAGCCGCCGCTCCAGGCCAGGAGGAAGTCCGACGCCCACGCCCCCACCGCCGCGGACCGGGCGTACGCCCGCCAGGAGTCCCGAAACGGCGACAGGCACGCGAACCCCGCCACCTGCGGGGTGGCGAAGCTCGACCCCAGCACGTCCGGCGGCTGCACAAGCATGAAGTCGGCGTACGCCGACTGCGTGTACCCCTTCGGCGCGATGCCGCTCACCTCGGCCATCCCGCCGTCATCCGGACGCCACAGCGACAGGAACCCGACCGCGAACGCCGACGCGTGCGCCGCCGGCAGCAGCACCGCGTCGTCGCGGTTGCCGCACGCGGCCACGACAGTGACGCCGGACGCCTGCGCCGCGGCGCTCGCCCGGACCACGGGGTGATCCGGCACGTCCAAGTCCTCCCGCCAGTCGACCGAACGCCCGGACGCCTCCCCCGGACGCCGCACCGCGGCCAGCGACACCTTCACGCCCAGGCTCAGGTTGATCACCGCCGCGCCGCGCCCCACGGCGTCCGTGATGGCGTCCGCGACGAGCCCGAGGTCGACCCGCCCCGCGCGGGTGACGGTATAGAGCAGCAGCTCGGCGTCCGGAGCGACCTCACGCACCAGCAGCGCGACGACGCTGCCGTGCGCGCGCGTCACGGGGTCGTCGTCGCCGAACCTCCGGGACGCCGCCAGCGCGGCGATCCCCGGGTCGAACCCGCCGTCGATCACCGCCACGCGCACGCCCGCCCCGGTCTGGCCGAGTGAGTGGGCCAACCTCACCGCGTCCCAGAACTCCCCGGCCTTCGGCAGCGTCCAGCGCCCCGCCACCCGGTCGTATCGCTCGAGCATGGACGCCGCCGCGTCCACCCCCGACTCCAGCGTCGCCTCGCCCTCGGCCCACGTCCCCTCGCCCACGGCGTCCATCGCCCACCTCCCCTGCCCGGGCCATGTCACCACGCGGGCCGTCGACCTGTCGAGGGGCACCCCTCCGCTGCCGCACGTGCGTCGTCTATGCTGCCGTTCGTGCCGCAATATCGGATCAGTGAGGCCGCCCAGATCCTCAACGTCAGCGACGACACCGTGCGCCGCTGGATCGACTCGGGGCGCCTGACGGCGTCCAACGACGACATCGGACGCCGCGTCGTCGACGGCGTCGCCCTCGCCACGCTCGCCCAGGAACTGGCGGGCGACCCGGGCAGCCCCGCCCACACGTCGGCCCGCAACGAGTTCCGCGGACTGGTCACCCGGGTGCTGTCCGACCCGGTGATGAGCCAGGTCGAGTTGCAGTGCGGGCCGTTCCGGGTGGTGTCGCTGATCTCGACCGAGGCGGTCCGCGAGCTGGGCCTGGAGCCCGGCGTCGCCACCGTCGCGCGGGTCAAGGCCACGCACGTCGTCCTCGAACACTGACCCGACCCCGGAGACACCCATGAAGAAGCTCGCCCTCGCGCTCGCCGCGCTCCTGCTCCTCGCCGGCTGCGGCACGGCACCGGCCGCCGGCATCACGACAGGCACCGCCAGCACCACGCCGGCCCCCTCCAAGACCGTCACGGTCTTCGCCGCCGCGTCCATGAAGGCCACGTTCACCGAGCTGGGCAAGACGTTCGAGGCCGGGCACCCGGGCGTCAAAGTGACGTTCAACTTCGCCGGCTCGCAGACGCTCGCCGAGCAGATCACCCAGGGCGCCCCCGCGGACGCCTTCGCGTCGGCCAACGAGGCCACGATGAAGACCGTCACCGCCGCCGGGCTGAACGCGGGCGAGGCCACGCTGTTCGCCACCAACCGGTTGACGATCGCGGTGCCACCGACGAACCCGGCCGGCATCGCCACCTTCGCCGACCTGGCCAAGCCCGGCCTCAAGCTCGTCGTCTGCGCGCCCGCGGTTCCCTGCGGGGCCGCCACGCAGACCGTCAGCAAGGCCACCGGGGTCACGCTCAAGCCCGTCAGCGAGGAGCAGTCCGTCACCGACGTGCTCGGCAAGGTGCAGACCGGCGAGGCCGACGCGGGCCTGGTCTACTCCACCGACGTGATCTCGGTGGGCGGCAAGGTCAAGGGGATCGACTTCCCGGAGTCGTCCCAGGCCATCAACAAGAACTCCATCGTCGCGCTGAAGAACGGCCCGCGGGCCGCCCTGGGCCAGGCGTTCGTCGACCTGGTGCTGAGCGCGGAGGGTCGGGCCGTGCTGAAGGCCGCCGGCTTCGGCTCGCCCGCGTGAGCGCGGGCCGCGCGCCCCGGGTCTACTCCGGGCTGCCCGCGTGGCTGTTCGTGCCCGCAGGCATCGGCAGCCTGATCGTGATCCTGCCGCTGCTCGCCCTGGTCACCCGCATCGACTGGACCCGCTTCGGCGAGCTGATCACCAGCGATTCGTCCGTGGCCGCCCTGGAGCTGAGCCTGCAGACCTCGGTGGCGACGACCATCCTGTGCGTGCTGCTCGGCGTCCCGATGGCGCTGGTGCTGGCGCGCGAGCAGTTCCCCGGCCAGCAGCTGGTCCGCTCGATCGTGCTGCTGCCGCTGGTGCTGCCGCCCGTGGTGGGCGGCATCGCGCTGCTCTATACCTTCGGACGCCGGGGCATGCTCGGCCCCGCCCTGGAGTTCCTCGGCCTCTCGATCGCCTTCTCCACGGTCGCTGTGGTTCTGGCGCAGACGTTCGTCGCGCTGCCGTTCCTCGTGGTGTCGCTGGAGGGCACGCTGCGCACCGCCGGACGCCGCTACGAGCTGGTCGCGGCGACGCTCGGGGCGCGGCCGTCCACCGTGTTGCGGAAGGTCACCCTACCGCTGGTCCTGCCGGGCCTCGCCTCGGCCGCGGTGCTGTCGTTCGCCCGCGCCCTGGGCGAGTTCGGCGCCACGATCACGTTCGCGGGCAGCCTCCAGGGCGTCACGCGCACCCTGCCGCTGGAGATCTACTTGCAGCGCGTCACCGACCCGGACGCCGCCATCGCGCTCTCGCTCGTGCTGGTCGCCGTGGCCATCGTCGTCACCGTCGTCACCGCGAGGATCGCCCAACGAGGCGTCGCGTGACGCTCCGCTTCCGGGCCGCCCTGGCCCAGCGCGACTTCGACGTCGAGGTCGGTCTCGCCTCCGGCGAACGCGTCGCCGTGCTGGGCCACAACGGGTCGGGCAAGTCGACGCTGCTGGGCATCCTGGCCGGCGTCCTGCGCCCCGACAGCGGCGCGGCCACCCTGAACGACCGGACGCTGTTCGACGTCGGCCCCGGACGCGGACGCCGCGCCTGGCTGCCCCCCCACGAGCGCGGCATCGCGCTGCTCGCCCAGGACGCGTTGCTGTTCCCGCACCTGAGCGTCCTGGACAACGTCGCCTTCGGCCCCCGCGTCACGGGCGCGAGCCGGTCCGAGTCGCGGACGCGCGCCGAGCGTTGGCTCGACGAGGTCGGGGCGACCGAGTTCGCCGGACGCCGCCCCCACCAGCTCTCGGGCGGGGAGCAGCAGCGCGTGGCGATCGCCCGGGCCCTGGCCGCCGAGCCCCGGCTGCTGCTGCTCGACGAGCCGATGGGAGCCCTCGACGTGGCCGTGGCGCCACAGCTGCGGCGGGTCCTCGGCCGCGTGCTCCGCGACCGCGCCTGCGTGGTGGTCACCCACGACCTGCTCGACGCGCTGCTGTTGTCCGAGCGCGTCATCGTGCTGGAGCAGGGACGCGTCGCCGAGGACGGCCCGACCGACGAGGTGCTGCGCCACCCGCGCACGCGCTTCACGGCCCGCCTCGCCGGGGTCAACCTGGTCCGGGGTGTGTTCGAGAACGGCGCCGTACGCGACCCGGGCGGGCTGGTGCTGATCGGCACCCCCCGCGAGGACGCCGGCCTGCGCGACGGCGACCCCGTGGCGGCGGTCTTCACCCCGGCGTCCGTGGCGGTGTACCTGGACGCGCCGCAGGGCAGCCCTCGCAACTGCTTCGCCGTGACGGTCGCGGAGCTGGAGCCGCGCGGCGGCCAGGTGCGCGTCCGGGCCGATGATCGGCATGGGCACGCCGTCTCCGCGGACGTCACGCTGGCCTCGGTCGCCGAGCTCGACCTCTATCCCGGACGCGAGGTGCACTACACGGTCAAGGCCGCCGAGGTGACCCTCTACCCCACCTGAGCCACCGGCGGAGACCCGAGTCAGGCCACCGCCACCGGCGCGGACTCCTCGATGCGCCGGCGCGCGCGCTCCATCGCCGCGACGATGGCCTCCTCGCGCCCGGGCGTCAGGCGTGCCAGCGGCACCGAGCAGCTCATCGCGTCGGACACGGGGATGTCGTAGTGCAGCGCGAACCCGAAGCAGCGCAGCCCGGGGGTGTTCTCCTCCTCGTCGATCGCGTACCCGCGCGCCCGCGTGGCGTCCAGGTCGGCGTCCAGCGCCGCCCGGTCCGAGATCGAGGCGGGCAGCGGCGGCGGGGGCAGCTCGGAGGGGACGGCGTCCGGGCGCTCCGCGAGGATCGCCTTGCCCAGCGAGGTGTGGACGGCGAAGAGGCGGCGTCCGACGCGGGGCAGCAGGCGCGCGTACTCGCGCGACTCGGCGGTGGCCAGGTAGACGACCTGGTCGCCGTCAAGGCGGGCCAGGTGAAGGGTCTCGCCGAGGTCCTGGGAGACGTCGGCGAGGATCGGGCTCACCAGCCGGATGCGCGGGTCGCGGTCGAGGTAGCTCGTGCCCGCGAGCAGCGCCCGGATGCCGATCGAGTACAGCGTGCCGGAGGGGTCGGTCGCCACCCAGCCCAGCGTCACGAGCGTCTGCAGGATCGCGTACGTGGACGAGCGGGGGGCGCCCAAGCCATCGGAGACGTCGCGCAGCCGGGTCTGGCTGCCCTGCCGGGTGGCGAGGAACTCGAGCACCTCGATCGTGCGCGCCGCCGACTTCACCTCGCGGACGCCCGTACTCGCCGTGGCCATGGCTACCCCTTCTGTCGAGGGCAGTCTAGCCACGCGTCGCGCTTCTCCGCATCCGGTCGGCTGTGCCCCCTTGTGCGTTGGCGTCTCCCTATGCAAACATTGTCCGCATGAGAGACGGTTAGGACTCCGTCTGGAGAAGAGGCCCCGCCATCATGTTCACCCCGATGGGCGCGATCCCCGCCCTGGTCACCCCGCTCGACCCGGACGGCGAGCTGCTCGAGGACGCCCTGCGCCACGTGCTCGACCACGTCGTGGACAACGGCGTCCACGGCGTGTTCGTTCTGGGCAGCTCAGGCGAGATCTACGGCCTGTCGGACGCCCAGAAGCGCCGCGTCGTCGAGATCACCGTCGAGCACGTGGCCGGGCGGGTCCCGGTCTACGCCGGCGCCAGCGAGATCACCACCCGCGACTGCATCGCCACGGCCCGCATGGTCGCCGCGGTGGGCGGGGTGTCGGCGTTGTCGGTGCTGACGCCGTACTTCATGACGCCCACGCAGTCCGAGCTGATCACGCACTACACGCGCATCGCCGAGTCCACCGACCTGCCGGTGATCCTCTACACCAACCCCGGCCGCACCCAGGTCGACCTCGACGTCGAGACCGTCCTGACCCTCGCCGAGGTGCCCGGCATCATCGGGCTGAAGGACTCCTCGGGCAACCTGGACGCCGTCCGTGCCATCCTTCAGCGGCGCCCCGCGGGCTTCTCGGTGCTGATGGGCCGCGACACGCTCATCTACGACGCGCTCGCCGCCGGGGCTGACGGGGCCATCGCCTCCACCGGCAACGTGGTGCCGAGGCTCGTCGCCGGCATCTACGACGCGTTCGTGGCCGGCGACCTCGACCTGGCCCGCGCCTGCCAGGAGCGCCTCACCCCGCTGCGCGACCTGCTCGACACGGCGACCTTTCCCGTGGTCCTCAAGGAGGGCCTCCGTTGCGCCGGCGTCGACGCCGGCGTGTGCTTCGCGCCGGCGTCCGAGCTGCGCGAGCCCTACCGCACCCGGCTCGCCCAGGTCGTCGCCGCCATCGTCGCCGACCCCTCCTGATCAACAACGCCCGCCGCTCCACTCACTCCGTTCACCCCACCCACACCACCTACCTCCGCACTCCCCTACGTACCTGCGTCGCACAAGGAGCACCATGAAGATCGGATTCGTCGGGCTCGGGATCATGGGCAAGCCCATGGCCCTCAACCTGTTGAAGGCGGGCCACGACCTCGTCGTGCGCAACGCCAGCCCCGAGGCCGAGCAGGAGCTGGCCGCGGCCGGCGCCTCGGTCGCGGCGACGCCCCGCGAGGTGGCGGCGGCGTCCGACCTGGTCATCACGATGCTGCCCAACTCGCCGCATGTCCGGGAGGTGGCCCTGGGCCCCGACGGGCTGATCGAGGGCGCACACGAGGGCCTGACGCTTATCGACATGAGCTCGATCGCCCCCCTGATCGCCCGCGAGGTCGGCGAGGCCCTCGCCGCGGCCGGCGTCGCCATGCTGGACGCCCCGGTGTCCGGCGGTGAACCGGGCGCGATCGCCGGCACGCTGGCCATCATGGTCGGCGGCGAACGGGAGGTCTTCGACCGCTACCGCGACGTGCTGCTGCAGGTGGGCGCCACCGCCACCTACGTCGGCCCGCTCGGCTCGGGCAACATCGCCAAGCTGGCCAACCAGACGATCGTGGCCGTCAACATCGCCGCCGTGGCCGAGGCGCTGACGCTGGCGGTCAAGGCCGGCGCCGACCCCGCCGCCGTGGTCGAGGCCATCCGCGGCGGGCTGGCCGGGTCCAAGGTGCTGGACGCCAAGGCGCCCATGATGCTCGATCGCACCTTCGCCCCCGGCTTCCGCATCAACCTGCACATCAAGGATCTGGGCAACGTCCTCGACACCGGCCACGGCGTCGACGCCCCGCTGCCCCTCACCGCGGCCGTCCGGGAGATGATGACCGCGCTGTCCGCCGACGGGCTGGCCGGCGACGACCATTCGAGCCTCGTGCGCTACTACGAGAAGCTCGGCAACTGCACGGTGACCAGGCACGAACCGACGTCCTAGGGTGTCGGCATGAGGGTGATCTGCGCGCCGGACTCGTTCAAGGAGTCCCTGACCGCCGCCCAGGCCGCGGCCGCGATGGCACGCGGGGTGCGGCGCGCTTCCCCTGACGCGGTCGTCGTGGAGTTGCCGATGGCCGACGGCGGCGAGGGCTTCGTGGACGCGCTGGCGTCCGCGCTGAGTGCCGACGTGCGCGAGATCGCCCTCACCGACGCGCTCGGACGCCCCGCCCGCGGCAGCTACGCCCTCGCCGGGGACGTGGCGATCGTCGAGGTGGCCCAGGCCGTCGGCCTGGGCGCCATCGAGCCCGGCGAGCGGGACATCTTGTCGTCGTCGTCGGCCGGCGTCGGCACGCTCATCGCCGCGGCCCTGGACGCCGGGGCCCGGCGGCTGGTCGTCGGGCTCGGCGGCTCGGCCACCAACGACGGGGGCGCCGGCATGCTGTCGGCGCTGGGAGTGCGGTTCCTGGACGCCGCCGGGGACGCAGTGGCGCCGACGCCGTCCGGGCTTTCGCGCCTGGCAAGCGTGGACGCGGCCGGCCTGGACCGCCGGCTCGCGGGCGTGCGGGTCGAGGCGGCCTGCGACGTCACGGCGCCGCTGTGCGGGCCCGGCGGGGCGTCCGCGGTCTTCGGGCCGCAGAAGGGGGCCACCCCCGAGCAGGTGCCCGTGCTGGACGCCCTCCTCGGCCGCCTCGCCGATGTCGCCGGCAAGGGGGCAGAGGCCCTGCTGCCCGGGGCCGGCGCGGCCGGGGGCCTGGGCTGGGCGCTGCTCGCATTCTGCGGCGCGACCACCCGGCCCGGCATCGAGCTGGTCGCGGAACTGACCGGCCTGGAAGCGCACGTCCGCGACGCCGACCTCGTGCTGACCGGCGAGGGATCCGTCGACGCGCAGACCCTGCAAGGCAAGACCCCCGCGGGGGTGGCGCGCGTGTCCGCGGCCCAGGGCGTCCCGGTCGTGGTGCTCGCCGGGCGGGTGGCCGACGACGCGGACGTCCTGCTGGACGCCGGCGTGACCGCCCTGGTGCCCATCACGCGCGGCGTGGTCGACCTGCCCACCGCGCTGCGCGAGGGCGCCGCCAACCTGGAGCGGGCCACCGCCACCGCGCTACGGCTTTTCCTCGCCGGCCGGGCCGCGGGGCGCGGCTGACGGCTCAGGCCGGCTGGTCGGCCCTCACAGGCACGGCTCGGGTGTCATGGCGCGCCTACGACGCGCAACAGGTTGGCGGCCTTGAGCTCGGTCTCGGCCCACTCGCCGTCGGGGTCGGAATCGTAGGTGATGCCGCCGCCGGTGCCGAGGTGAAGGGCGTCGTCCTCGATCCAGAACGTGCGGATCGCCACGTTCAGCTCCCCGGCGCGCCGGTCGGCGTCCACCCACCCGACGGCGCCGCAGTAGACGCCGCGCGGCACGGGCTCGAGGCGGGCGATCTGGGCCAGGGCGGCCAGCTTCGGCGCCCCCGTCACGGAGCCGGGGGGAAAGGTGGCCTCCAGCAGTCCGGGCCAGCCGACGCCGGCGCGCAGGGTGCCCGACACCGTAGACACCAGGTGAAACAGCCCCGGGTGCGGCTCGGTGGCGAGCAGGCTGGGCACGGCGACCGAGCCCGGACGGCACACGCGGCCCAGGTCGTTACGCACGAGGTCGACGATCATGACGTTCTCCGCGGCATCCTTGGGCAGAAAGCCGTCCGCGGTGGCCGCCGTCCCCTTGATCGGCGACGACCACACCCGGTCGCCGTCCCGGGCCACGAACAACTCAGGCGACGCCGACGCGACGTGGACCCCGTGCGCCGGCAGGTGGACGACCGCGCTGAACGGCGCCGGGTTGCCCTGGGCCAGCGCCGCCCCCAACGCCGGCATCGACATGCCCGGGTGCGCCGGCGCGCTCAGGCGGCGGGTGAGGTTGACCTGATAGACCCCGCCGGCGGCGATGACGTCGCGGATCGAGCGCACGCCCGCGCGGAACGTCGCGGCGTCCAGGCTGGTGCGCCAGGAGTCGGCGGCCGTCCCTCGCCACGGCGTCCCGGACCACCGCGTCGCCGGCCGCACCCGGTCGAACCGCGCGCACACGGCGTCCCCCTCGAAACCGACGACCACCGCCCAGAATCCCGAGGAGTCGAGCGCGCCGAGGTCGGCGGTGACGTCGCGCAGGCCGGTGGCGAGGCGTCCGCCCACGACGGCCAGCGGCTCGGCGGGGCCGTACGTCGCGCGCGGGGTCATGGCCGCTATCCCACCACGAACAGGGGTCGCCGCCCAGGGGCGAGTCGTGCGGGGCGGGCGGTGTCCGGGGGGTCCCGCCAGTACCCCTCACGTCCGGGACTCCCCTCGCGCGCGGACGTGGTGTGTCATTGAGGACATGAGAGCAGCCATCATTCATGCCCCCGGCGACGTGCGCCTCGAGGAGCGCCCCGACCCCGTTGTCATCGAGCCCACGGACGCCGTCGTCCGCACGGTCGCCGCGTGCGTGTGCGGCTCGGACCTGTGGCGCTACCGCGGCATCAGCCCCGTCCCCCGGCCGACGCCGATCGGCCACGAGTACGTCGGCGTGGTGGAGGCGGTCGGCGACGCGGTCGTCACCGTCAAGCCCGGTGACTTCGTGGTCGGCGGGTTCCTGCACAGCGACAACACGTGCGCGCTGTGCCTGAAGGGCGTGCACGCGTCCTGCCAGCACGGCGGCGGCTACGACGGCTGCCAGGCCGAACTGATCCGCATCCCGAACGCGGACGGCACCCTGCTCGCCACCCCCGGGCAGCCGGACGCCGACCTGATCCCGTCGCTGCTGGCGCTGTCCGACGTTATGTGCACCGGATGGCACGGCGCGGTGAGTGCGGGCGTGACCGCCGGGTCGAGCGTCGTCGTGGTCGGCGACGGGGCGGTGGGGCTGAGCGCGGTCCTGGCGGCTCGGGAGCTCGGCGCGACCACCATCGTCGCGATGAGCCGGCACGCCGACCGCCAGGCCATCGCCACCGAGTTCGGCGCGACGCACATCGTCGCCGAGCGCGGCGAGGCCGGCGTGGCCGCGGTGAAGGAGCTGACCGGCGGCGTCGGCGCCGACGCCGTCATCGAGTGCGTCGGCACCGAGGACGCGCGGCTGCAGGCGGTCGAGTGCGTCCGCGACGGCGGGATGATCGGGCTGCTGGGCGTCCCGCACGGCGACCTGCCCGTCGACAGCCTGTTCTGGCGCAACGTCGGCCTCAAGGGCGGACCCGCGCCCGTGCGCGCCTACCTCCCCCACCTGCTGGACCTGGTGTGGTCGCGCCGCATCGACCCGGGCCGGGTCTTCGACATCCACCTGCCGCTGTCCGAGGTCGCCGAGGCGTACGCCGCCATGGACGAGCGTCGCGCCATCAAGGCGTTGCTCCGGCCGTGACGGCCTCGCGGCGGGAAGGAATAGCGTGACCCCCATGGACATCAAGGCCGAGGTGCGCGACTTCCTCTCGTCGCGGCGCGCGCGGATCACCCCCGAGCAGGCGGGGCTCACCGCGTGGGGCACCAACCGGCGCGTCAAGGGGCTGCGCCGCGAGGAGGTCGCCCTGCTCGCCGGGGTGAGCGCCGAGTACTACGTGCGGTTGGAGCGCGGCCACCTCGCCGGGGTGTCCGAGCAGGTCCTCGAGGC
>WBZS01001927.1_pt1 | contig 14367 bp, 13 predicted proteins | sample 5204201 | NCBI WGS metagenome assembly WBZS01 (sample SAMN12344357, study PRJNA552823) | activated sludge metagenome | biome: Activated sludge suspended growth; feature: Nitrification reactor; material: Wastewater; isolation source: activated sludge from nitrification reactor of wastewater...
CCGCCGCACCCTCGACGGGCGACACCACCGCGGCGCATCGGCCGCCGCGGTGCCGACCGGGACCACCCTCGGCCAACGTGCCCACGAGGCCGACGCGGTGAGCCTGGACGACGAGGTCGTCGAGGAGGGCGCCGAGCTTGGTCAGGCAGTCATCGAGCGGATGCTGGGCGGCAAGGTCCTGGACGACCCCGCCCCCTGACCGCGCTACGGCGAGCGGCGCCCCGTCGCCGAGGAGTGCACAACCGTTCGGCCCGCCACTACGGTTGGACCATGCTCTACCGAGCCGGCGCGATGCTCCTCAAGCCTGTGGCGCAGATCCTCTATCGGCCGACGATCAGCGGTGTCGACAACGTCCCTCGCGAGGGCGGCGTCATCATCGCAAGCAACCACCTCTCCTTCATCGATTCGTTCGCAATTCCGCTGGTCGCGCCCCGGAAGGTGAGCTTCCTGGCGAAGTCCGACTACTTCACCGGCTCCGGACCCATTGGACTGCTTCGGCGCAGCTTCTTCGCGGGCGTCGGCGCCATCCCGGTCGATCGGCAGTCCTCGCGCGCGGCCCAGGACTCGCTCGACCTGGCATTGGAGGTGCTGCGTGATGGGCGCGCCTTCGGCATCTACCCCGAAGGCACCCGTTCCCGTGACGGCCGCCTCTATCGCGGCCGGACCGGGGTCGGCTGGCTCGCGCTGACCGCGGGAGTCCCCGTCGTCCCGGTCGGCTTGCGCGGCACCGACCAGATCCAGCCCGTCGGTGTCTCGTGGCCGCGGCTGGCCAAGGTCTCGGTCGCGTTCGGCCCGCCGATCCACCCCGAGACCTACGCCGGTCTGCCGGCCGGCAAGGCCCGACGGGAGCTCACCGATGACGTCATGGACGCCATCGCCACCCTCAGTGGGCAGGAGCGCGCCGACACGTACAACGAGGTCCCGACGCTGGATCCTTCGTGACCGTGCGCGATCGACTGCGCGGCGGGATCTACGGCCTGCTCGTCGGCGACGCGGTGGGGTCCCCTACGAGTTCCATCGAGCGGCCGACATCCCGCCCCTGTCGCAGGTCGAGATGGTTCCGCCCCGCGGGCAGCCGTCTCGCTCGTCGTGACCGACCCCGTGCCGACCTATGAGCAGGTCGTCAAGGGTGCGATTGCGCTCGGGGAGGACACCGACACGACGGCGTGCATTGCGGGAGGCTTGGCAGGGATCGTCGTAGGGGAGGACGGCATACCGGCCCGAGGGAGGGATGCGCTCCGGGGTCGCGAGCTGGTCGAGCCCTTGCTCGATACGCTGGTGTCTTGGCGCGGGAGCGCGTGATTGTCGGCCGACGCCCATAGTCTGGCCGGGTGTACGAAGGCATCGTCCAGGACCTCATCGACGAGCTCGGGCGATTACCCGGGATCGGGCCCAAGAGCGCCCAGCGGATCGCCTTCCACCTTGTCCAGGCCGACCCGACCGACGTGACCCGGCTGGTACAGGTGCTTGCCGAGGTCAAGGACAAGATCCGGTTCTGCGAACTGTGCGGCAACGTCGCCGAAGCTGTTCTGTGCCGGATCTGTGGTGACCCGCGACGCGACCAGACCGCGATCTGCGTCGTGGAGGAGCCGAAAGACGTTGCCGCGATTGAGCGGACCCGCGAGTTCCGAGGCCGCTACCACGTGCTCGGCGGCGCGATCAGCCCGATGGACGGCATCGGACCCGAAGACCTACGCATCCGCGAGCTGATGAGCCGCCTCGCCGACGGTGGCGTCCTTGAGGTCATCATCGCGACCGACCCCAATATCGCGGGCGAGGCGACGGCGACCTACCTCTCGCGCACGCTCGCCCCGCTGGGGTTGCGTGTGACTCGGCTCGCCTCGGGCCTGCCGGTGGGGGGCGACCTCGAATACGCTGATGAGGTGACTCTGGGACGGGCTTTCGAGGGGCGGCGCACCGTCCATGCTTGACACGGACGAGTTCACCGACCTGGCCGATGAGTCCGCGAACCAGGCCCGGGCCTATGTCACGACGGTCACCGAGATCGCATCCGGGTCGTCGCCCGACATCGCGATGCCCATGCTGCTGCTGGCCACCGCACAGTTGCTCTTGGCCGGGTCACGGCTCGGTGCGATCCAGGATGTCGTGCTCGATGAGCGGTTCGAGCCCGACCCTGGCCCGGACGCCGATGTCGAGCCGCTTCGCGACAACCTGGCCAACCTCTTCGAGGGCATCGACGACTACGCCGATCTGGTCGACCCGGTCACCCAAGCCGAGCTCACCAAGGGGTCGTTGTCCAACGACATGACCGAGATCTGCGTCGCCCTGGCCCATGGACTGAGCCATTACGACGCCGGTCGCCGGGTTGAGGCCCTGTGGTGGTGGCAGTTCTCCTACTTGTCGACCTGGGGTGAACGGGCCGCCGCGTCGCTGCGGGTGCTCCAGTCGATCCTTGCTCACCTGCGGTTGGACGCCGACGAAGAGACCGTCGCCGACGCCGAGTTCGAGGCCCTGCACCCCTGACCGCCTGCGGTCATGCTGTGGTCACGACGTGGTCGACGGCCGCCAGCCGTGACCGGTGTGTTCACCAGCCGAGACGGGCGTCTCGCGATGCGGCAGGCTGAGACGCGTGCGGACCCGCCGAGTAAACTCGGGCGGTCCACAGGTCCGTCCCCGGGAGCACGTCAGTGAGCGTCATCGTCCAGAAGTACGGCGGGTCGTCGGTCTCCGACGCCGAGGGCATCAAGCGGGTGGCCCGACGCATCGTCGAGACCAAACAGGCCGGTCATGACGTGTGTGTCGTCGTCTCCGCCATGGGCGATTCGACGGACGAGCTCATCGACCTGGCCAACCAGGTCACCCCCAACCCGCCGGGCCGTGAGTTCGACATGCTGCTCACCGCCGGCGAGCGGATCTCGATGGCCCTCCTGGCCATGGCCATCGCCGACCTCGGCAGCGAGGCCCGGTCCTTCACCGGATCTCAGGCAGGGGTCATCACCGACGCCGCCCACGGCAAGGCCCGGATCATCGACGTCACCCCTGGCCGGATCACCCAGGCGCTCGCCGACGGGCACGTCGCGATCGTCGCCGGCTTCCAAGGTGTGAGCCAGACCAGCAAGGACATCACCACACTGGGCCGCGGCGGCTCCGACACGACTGCGGTAGCCCTTGCGGCTGCCCTGCACGCCGATGTCTGCGAGATCTACACCGACGTCGACGGTGTCTTCACCGCCGACCCGCGCGTGCTTCCCTCGGCCCGCAAGCTTTCGGTCATTTCCAGCGAGGAGATGCTCGACCTGGCCGCGAACGGCTCCAAGATCTTGCACTTGCGCTGCGTCGAATACGCCCGGCGACACGGCATACCCATCCATGTCCGTTCCTCGTGGTCGCGCCACGAAGGCACGTGGATCATCGAGAACCCCTACGGCGAAGGAAGCACCATGGAAGCCCCGATCATCGCCGGCGTCGCCCACGACCGCAGCGAGGCCAAGATCACCGTCGTCGGAGTGCCCGACGAGGCAGGCAAGGCCGCCGGGATCTTCACGGCCGTCGCCGACGCGGGCATCAATATCGACATGATCGTCCAGAACGTCTCGGCCGCTGCCACGGGCGTCACCGACATCTCGTTCACGCTTCCTTCCGCCGATGGACCCAAAGCCGTCCAGGCGCTGCAGGCATTGCGCGGTTCGATCGGTTTTGACGAGCTGCGCTTCGATGACCAGATCGGCAAGCTTTCTCTTGTCGGGGCCGGCATGCGGACCAACCCCGGCATTTCGGCCAAGCTCTTCCGCGCGCTGGCTGACGCTGGGATCAACATCGAGATGATTTCGACCTCCGAGATTCGCATCTCGGTGGTCACCCGCGCCGACCAACTCGACTCAGCGGTCCGCGCGGCGCACACCGCTTTCGACCTGGACTCCGCGGAGGGCGAAGCCATCGTCTATGGAGGGACGGGCCGATGAGTATGCCGCGCACGCTCAACGTCGGGGTCGTCGGGGCCACCGGCCAAGTCGGCGGAGTGGTCTTGCGGATCCTCGCCGAGCGCAACTTCCCCGTGGCGGACCTGCGGCTGTTCGCCTCGGCCCGCTCGGCCGGCTCGTCGATCACCTGGCAGGGTCGGGACATCGTCGTCGAAGACGCGTCGACGGCCGACCCGACCGGCCTGGACATTGCGATCTTCTCGGCCGGTGCCACGACCTCCCGAGCCCAGGCGCCGCGTTTCGCCGCCGCTGGGGTCACCGTCATCGACAACTCGTCGGCCTGGCGGATGGACCCCGAGGTGCCGCTGGTCGTCTCGGAGGTCAACCCGGCCGCCGCGAAAGAGACCCCCAAAGGGATCATTGCCAACCCCAACTGCACGACGATGGCCGCCATGCCGGTGCTCAAGCCGCTGGCCGACGAGGCCGGGCTGGTGCGGCTCGTCGTGTCCACCTACCAGGCGGTGTCGGGCACTGGGCTCGCGGGTGTTCAAGAGCTGGCCACCCAGATCCGCCGCGCGATGGAGTCCGGTGACATCGAAGGGCTGGCGCACAACGGCCGGGCCGTCGATCTCGGCGCGCCAGTCAAATACGTGGCCCCGATCGCCTTCGATGTCGTCCCGATCGCTGGGTCGGTCCTCGACGACGGCAGCGACGAGACCGACGAAGAGCGCAAGTTGCGCAACGAGTCCCGCAAGATCCTTGACCTGCCTGAGCTGCGAGTGTCGGGCACCTGTGTGCGGGTGCCAGTCTTCACCGGCCACTCGCTGTCGATCAACGCGGAGTTCGAGCGCCCGATCAGCCCGGCCCGGGCTCGCGAGCTCCTGGCCGCCGCTCCCGGGGTCGAACTCTCCGACGCGCCCACGCCGCTGCAGGCCGCCGGCGCCGACCCGTCCTACGTCGGGCGGATCCGCGAGGACCAGTCAGTCGACGGCGGCCGCGGTTTGGTGCTGTTCGTCAGCAATGACAACCTGCGCAAGGGTGCAGCTCTGAATACCGTCCAGATCGCCGAGTTGCTCATCACCTGACCGCCGGTGTGCGCCTCGTTGCCGGGCGAGCCGTTTGGCTGTGGCCGAAATGTCACTGTCCATGTTCGTCGACGATTGGACCACTATTCGGAACGGCGTCGTGATGTGACACCATTGGCTTATGCGCATCTCGGGCCTCTTGTCCTTTGCTGCAGTCGCACTGCTCGCCAGTGGGTGTGGTGTCTTCGGGTCCAGCCCGGCTCCCACAGTCAGTCTCAGCGACACCGGTGCGACCGAGGGTCTGGTTCCCCGCCCCACTGATGAGCCGCCTGTCACTCCTGCTCCTCGGGAGGAAGGTCCGACGATCGACGGGTCGAGTCACAACCTCACCGCGTGGTCCAGCCCCAGCGGGAACACTGTGTGCGCAGCCTTCCGGGAATCCGCGACCGCACCATTCGAGATTCGGTGCGACGTGTTGGAACACGTCTGGAAGCTGCCGCCGAAGCCCGCGAATTGCGAATTCGATTGGGGGCGTGGCACGTTCCTCAACACGAAGGCTGGCATCACCTGCGTCAGCGACTCGCTCATCGGTAAGGATGCGGTTGGCACGGAAAGCACCTGGTGGAACGGGCAACCCGGCGCCCAGGTGATGACTCTGCCCGGGCGCAAGGCGGTCACTCTCGCCTATGGCGCCAGCATGACCTTCGGGCCCTTGACCTGCTCGTCGCAGCTCGACGGCATGCACTGCACCAATTCCACGAACAAAGCCGGCTTCGATATCAGTCGCACTGAGTACACCCTGCGCTGACCTGGTTCAACGGTCCGTCCCACGCGGCGGCGGGGGTGCTCTTTGGCGTTGCCCTTGTTCCTTATGGGACTGCCCGTCATCCGGGTTTTCAGTCATCCGGGTCGTCAAAGGATCCTCGGGCCGCCACCCACTGTGACACGATCGGAGTCGTGAACGTCTCGGGTCTGCTCTCCCTCTCAGCGGTCCTCCTCCTGCTCTCGGGCTGCGGACTGGTCGGATCGCCATCCACACCGACGACCGCCACGGTCATCGTGACGGTTCCAGCCCCCGTCTCCACGGCGGCCGCTCCGACCGGGACGCGTCCCGCGGCTGCCACCACGACCGCTGCTGTCGGGCCGACTATCGACGGCACCGGCCAAGGGATCACCGCGTGGGATAGCCCTAGCGGCAACATCGTCTGTGCAGCGTTCTCCATCGATGCCGCGCCCGGTTACGCCATCCGCTGCGATGTCATGGAGCACACCTGGAAACTCCCGCCGAAGCCTGCGGACTGCGAGTTCGATTGGGGCCACGGCACTTATCTCGAGGCCAAGGCCGGCATCACCTGCGTCAGCGACGCCATCGCCGGATCGGACACCGTCGGCTCCGACGGCGCGTGGTGGAACGGCAAGCCGGGCTCCCAAGTGATCACGGTCAGCGGACGCAAGGCGGTCGCCCTCGCCTATGGAGCGAGCCTGAAGTTCGGCCCCCTCGTGTGCACCTCGCAGCCCGACGGGATGCACTGCACCAACACGACGACGAAAGCCGGTTTTGACATCAGCCGGGCGGCATACACCCTGCGCTGATCTCACCACTCGCTCGTGGTGACTTCCCGCGGGGGGTATGCCGTGTCGCCAGCGCCACAGTGGTTCCGGTAGCGAGCGGGGGAGGGCTTGGGCACAGTGGATCCATGACGACCGCGACCGAGAACTACCGCCAGGCCCGCGACCAGCTGTTGGCCCTGCGCGGGGACCATGCGCGGGCGATCGCCGAGTTCCGCTGGCCGGACGTCGGCGACACCTTCAACTGGGCCTGCGACTGGTTCGACATCATCGCCCGGGGCAACGACCAGCCTGCCCTGATCCTCGTCGAGGAGGACGGCTCGGCGCAGACGAAGTCCTTCGACGAGATGGCCCGCCGTTCCGACCAGGTCGCCGGTTGGCTTGCGGCTCAAGGAGTGTCCAAGGGCGACCCGGTGCTGCTTATGCTCGGCAACCAGGTGCAACTCTGGGACTGCATGCTTGCCGTGATGAAGCTCGGCGCGATCATCATGCCGACGACGACCGCTGCCGGGGCGACCGACCTCATCGACCGGATCGCCCGCGGCGGGGCCCGGTTCGTCGTGACCAACCCCGACCAGACGGCGAAGTTCGACGAGGTGCCGGGCGACTACGGCCGGATCTGCATCGGCGAGACGGCCGGCTGGGCGGATCTGCGGGCGGCATACGAGAAGGATGCGGAGCCGACCCTCCACCCGGGGACGGCGCCCGGGGACCCGCTGTTGCTCTATTTCACCTCGGGGACGACGAGCCGGCCCAAGCTGGTCGAGCACACGCAGGTGTCGTATCCGGTCGGACACCTGTCGACAATGTTCTGGCTCGGGCTGCAGCCGGGCGACGTCCACCTCAACATTTCGTCGCCGGGGTGGGCCAAGCATGCGTGGTCGTGCTTCTTCGCGCCGTGGATCGCGCAGGCGACGGTGTTCGTCTACAACTACGCGCGGTTCGACGCGGCGGCGTTGCTTGAGCAGTTGCGGACGCACCGCGTGACGAGCTTCTGTGCACCGCCGACCGTGTGGCGGATGCTCATCAACGCTGACCTTTCAGGTGGGCCGGGGGCGCTGCGTGAGGTCATCGGGGCGGGAGAGCCGCTCAACCCGGAAGTGATCGACCAGGTGGCCAAGGCATGGGGGTTGACCTTGCGCGACGGTTATGGACAGACGGAAATGACTGCGGCTGTGGGGAATACGCCGGGGTCGGTGGTCAAGCCGGGTTCGATGGGTCGGCCGTTGCCGGGGCAGCCGGTGGTGCTCGTCGACCCGATCAGCGGCGAGCGGGTCGAGGGAGCGGGGGCGGAAGGGGAAGTCTGTTTCGACCTGTCGGCCAAGCCGCTCGCGTTGATGACCGGCTATCAGGGCGACGAGGTCCGCAACGCCGAGGCGATGGCCGGCGGGTGGTACCACACCGGCGACGTCGCGAGCCTCGACGCCGATGGCTACATCACCTATGTCGGGCGCACCGACGATGTGTTCAAGGCCAGCGACTTCAAGATCAGCCCGTTCGAGCTGGAGTCGGTGCTCATCGAGCACCCGGCGGTCGCCGAGGCCGCGGTCGTGCCGGCGCCCGACGAGGTGCGTCTAGCCGTCCCCAAGGCCTACCTCATGCTCGCGCCCGGGTATGCCGCCGACGAGGAGACCGCGCGTTCCATCCTGCGCTATGCACGTGAGCATCTGCAGCCGTGGCAGCGGGTCCGTCGCATCGAGTTTGCCGAGCTGCCCAAGACGATCTCGGGCAAGATCCGCCGGGTCGAGCTGCGCTCCCGTGAGGAGCAGGTGGCGGCTGGCGAGATCAAGCCGAGCGGCACCGAGTGGCGCGACGATATGTTCCCCGAGCTCAAGGGCTGAAGAAACAGCCGAACTCACTTGGAAAGGGGCCCAGCGGAGCTCGACGACAACGCCAGGGTGGGCGTCGGCCAGGTGCAGGTCGGCCCCGTTTCGGCGGGCCAGCTCCCGCGCGATGGGCAGCCCTAGCCCGGATCCGCCCGAGTCGCGGTCGCGGGCCTCGTCCAACCGTGCAAACCTCTCGAAGACTCGCTCCCGGTCCCCATCCGGTATGCCGTGACCATCGTCGGTCACGCGCAGCCAGGTCCCACCCGGGTCGGCTCCGACCGACAGGGTGACGGCCGTAGAGGCGTGCCGGACGGCGTTGTCGACGAGGTTGGTGACGACCCGGACGAGGTCTGGGCGGTAGGCCGAGAGGACCGTCTCGGCGGGGCCATCGGAGTCGGCGAGAGTCACGGGGACTCGAGCGGCGGCATACCGGGTGGCGATCTCGCCGAGCAGGGAGGTGAGGTCGACTGCCTCGACACGTCCTGAACGGACCTCGCTGCCGGACCGCGCCAACACGAGCAGGTCGTCGACGAGGCGGGCCAGGCGCTCGATGTCGGGAAGCAACTCGGTTGGCAGCGACCCGCCCTCGCCGACGTGCGCGGCCACCTCCAACTGGGTGCGCAGGGTCGCCAGGGGGCTGCGCAACTCGTGGGCCGCATCGTCGACGAAGGCTTGCTGCCGCTCGGCGAGCGCATCGAGTCGGTCGAGCATCCCGTTGAGGGTCGTTGCCAGAGAACGGATCTCGTCACGCGACTCGGGGACAGGCAGCCGGTCGGCGGGAACCTCTGCGTCGGCGGGGACGACGCTGGAGGGCCGCGGCCGACGCGTCAACCGGCCGGCTCTGGCGTCCGCGCCGATCCGCTCGGCCCCGAGCCGCAGCGCCTCGACGGGCGCCAGCGCGGCTCCGATGACCCGCCAGGCCACCGCTCCTAGCGCCGCCAGGAGGACCGGCAGACCGACGAGCAGCATGGTCCGGACCAGCCCGAGGCTCACCTCAACGTCACCCGTCTGGACCCCCGCCACCACAGTCACCGGAGCCGACCCCGGCCCAGCAGCGACCGCAGCGACCTGCAGCCGCCCGGCGAGTCCGGACCGCGAGCCCGGCACCGTCAACGCCTCGCCGGCCAGCGCCCGCCCGGCCTCATCGGCCGTCACGAGCGGCGTGAGCCGATCAGCCACCGGCGACCCCGCCACCACCCGTGACGACCCGTCGAGCACCTGCACGACGAGCGCTCCCGACACGGGGACCGGGTCGCTCAGCCGGTTTTGGTCGACGAGGGAGGCGACCTCTCGGGCCGCCGCGGAGGCTTCCGACGCGAGGGTGCGGCTGAGGGTCGCGGAGAGCACGGCATACATGAGGGTGCCAGCGGCCGCGAGCGCGACCGCGAGGCCGACCAGCCCGATCGTCATGAGTCGCCACCGGATGGTGAGCCGCCGGAACCACCGTGGGCCGGCGGTCACGGCGCGATCCGATAGCCCACGCCGCGCACCGTCTCGACCCGCTCGCGGCCGAGCTTGCGCCGCAGGTAGCCCACGTAGACCTCGACGACATTGATCCCCTCAGCGGCGTCGCCCCAGACTGCGTCGAGCAGGTCCTCCTTGCTGACGACCGCGGGGGATGCGGCCAACAGCCTCTCCAGCAAAGCGAATTCGCGCACTGCCAACTCAACGCGCGCGCCGTCGACGGTCACCTCACGGGTCGCTGGATCCAGCCGTATGCCGTGCGCGTGGACCGCGGTCGGGCGCGGCACCGGGTCGCGCCGGACCAAGGCCCGCAGCTTGGCGAGCAGGACGACGAAGGAGAACGGTTTGGTGAGGTAGTCGTCGGCGCCGTAGTCGAGGGCGTCAGCCTGGTCGTATTCGCCGTCCTTGGCCGACAGGACGAGCACCGGCACCCAGTTGGCCTCTTCGCGCAGGGTCCGCACGACGGTGTAGCCCGACATGCCCGGCAGCATCAAGTCGAGCAACACTGCGTCGTAGCCTCCGAACCGGGCGGCCTCCAGACCAGAGGGGCCGTCGCGGCATACGTCGACGACAAAGCCCTCTGCGGTGAGGCCGCGGGTCAGGGCAGCGGCCATCCCACGTTCGTCCTCGACCACCAAGACTCGCATAGGGACACGATGACATGCCCGATCTCCGTCGCCCGGTCTTGGACGCCTGCTCGCGCTTCGTCTCCCGCCAGTTTGGGCGCCATGGCGGCGAAACTCGCAGAAGTTTGGGCGCCATGGCGGTCAGATCCGTCAAGGGCGGCCATATTTGGACATCACCGACGAGTTTGGCCGCCATGGCGGCGTAACTCGCAGAAGTTTGGGCGCCATGGCGGCGAAACTGGCCCGACGGCAGGCCCATCGCTCGGACCGACTGGCGGCTCAAGGCGCCTCAGTCTTCTCCGGGCGTCTCAGGGTCCTCTCAGGTGGGGTGAGGCATCCTGGGGCCATGACCGCTTCACCGTTGCGTTCCCGGTTCGGCCGCTGGGCCGTCCCTGCCGCCGCCCTCGTCCTCGTGGCCGGAGTCTCCGTCGCAGGCAGCCGACTGGCTTCGGCCGACAGCGACCTGGCCCCTCGGACGTCCGCCGAGTTGCTCGCCGACTTGCAGCGGGCCCGGCTCGACCACCTCTCTGGGACGGTCGTGCAGACCGCCGACCTCGGGCTGCCGCAGCTGCCCGGGATGACCGGCGGCAGCGGCATGGGCGGAGCAGGCGCCTCCGAGCTCACCTCGATCGTCAGCGGCAGCCACACCTGGAAGGTCTGGTACGGCGGGGAGAACCAGCAGCGCCTCGCCCTCATCGGCACCCTCGGCGAGTCGGACATCATCCACAACGGCAAGGACGTCTGGGTGTGGTCGAGCAAGGCGCAGACTGCGACCCACCTCGTCATGGACCCGGCCGCGATGGCAGCGGCCAAGACAGGGGCCAAGAGCGCTGCCGACCGGACCGCCGGTCCGCTGATGACCGCGCGTCCCAGCGGCTCCGGCCTGCCCGCAACCCCTGACGAGGCGGCCAAGGCAGCGCTCGCAGCGATCGACCCGACGACCCGCGCCGAGGTCGGTCCGGCTGTCGTCGTGGCGGGGCGCACGGCATACGAGCTCGTGCTGACGCCTAAGGACTCGGCGACTCTCGTCGCGCAGGTGCGTCTCGCGGTCGACGGCGAACGGCACCTCCCGCTGCGCGTCCAGGTCTTCTCGACCAAACAATCGACGCCCGCGATCGAGGTGGGCTTCACGGCGATCGACTTCTCGGCGCCCGAGGCGCGACAGTTCGAGTTCACCCCACCGCCGGGCACGACGGTGACTGAGGGCATGCCGGAAGGGTTGCGGGACAAGGCTGCTGGCCTGCCGACCCCGCCGGCCGGAGCGCCCACCGCCAAGCCCGCTGACGCCGTCCGCATGGTCGGACAGGGCTGGTCGCGGATCCTCGTCGCGAAGCTGCCGGCCCAGGCAGTGGGCGCGAACCCGGCACAGACGTCGCCCGGCAGCGGCTCGACCGACGGAGCCGCCAACCAGCTCCAGACCCTCGTCGCGACCCTGCCAAGGGTGTCTGGCGCGTGGGGCAGCGGCCGGGTCCTGGAGGGCACGCTCTTCTCTCTGGTGCTCACCGACGACGGCCGCGCGGCTCTCGGGGCGGTCGCTCCTGAGGCCCTGTATGCCGCCCTCTCAGCTCCCGCTGCCGGCTGACGGCCCGCGGATGCTCGCAGTCCAGACGTGGAGTTTGACCAAGCGGTTCGGCTCCCAGACGGTGGTCGCTGGGGTCGACCTCGCCGTGCCCTCTGGGTCGGTCTATGGCTTCCTGGGCCCCAACGGGTCGGGCAAGACCACGACGATCCGGATGCTGCTCGGGCTGATCCAACCCACCGACGGGCGGTCCGAGGTGCTCGGATTGGCTATCCCCGACCAGGCCGAATCGGCCCTGCACCGGGTCGGCGCCTTGGTTGAAGGCCCGGCCTTCCATCCCTACCTGTCCGGCCGGGCCAACCTGGCTCGGCTCGATGTCGCCGACCGCCGGGCCGACCCGCGCACGTCCCGGGCCCGGGTCGACGCGGCGCTGGACCGGGTCGGTCTGCTGGCCGCCGCAGCCAAGAAATACCGGGCCTATTCGCTTGGCATGCGCCAACGGCTGGCTCTCGCCGGGGCCTTGCTCATGCCACGAGACCTGCTCGTCCTTGACGAACCCACCAACGGCCTTGACCCACAAGGGACCCGCGAGGTGCGTTCCCTCATCGGGTCGCTCGGGGCCGACGGCACAACGGTTCTCGTCTCCAGCCACCTGCTCTCGGAGGTCGCGCAGATCTGCACCCATCTGGGCGTCATGCGTGAGGGCCGGCTCGTCGCGCAAGGACCACTCGCGCAGCTTCAGGGCGGGGCCACCCGCGCGGTCGTGCGGACCGACGACGGTGAGCAGGCGGCATACGTGCTGCGCGAACTTGGGGCAACGCAGGTGAGCGTCGACGCCGCCCACGAAGAGGTGACGGCCGAGCTCGGCGTGGTCGCCCCGGAGAAGGTCGTCGCCGCGCTCGTCCACGCGGGTGTCGCCGTCCGCGGATTCACTAGTGGCGCACAGGATCTCGAGGACTGGTTCGTGGGGCTGACGGGGGAGGGTTTCGATGTCAGCGGCTGACGCGACCACGACGGCGACGGGACTCGCGGGCACGGCTGCAGGGGGAGCCGCGACGTCCGGCCCGATCCGGGGCTGGGTCTGGCGGTTCTTCTGGTCGGAGGTGCGCCTCATCGCTGGCCGCCGCCGCAACCAAGCGGGACTGGCGGTCTTGGCGCTGGTGCCTGTCGTCATCGCCTTCGCTGTCAAGGCCTCGGCACCGCGGCCTGGGCGCGGGCCCGACTTCCTGTCCAGCATCACCTCCAACGGTCTGTTCGTCGCGCTCACGGCGCTGACCGCCGAGATCGCGATGTTCCTGCCGCTCGCGATCGCCATGCTCTGCGGCGACGCGATCGCGGGCGAAGCCAACCAGGGGACCCTGCGCTACCTGCTCACCGTGCCGGTAACCCGGACTCGGCTGCTCGCCGTCAAGTACGCGTCGCTGGTCTTCGGCGCGCTCTGGGGGGTCACTCTCGTCGCGGTGACCGGTGTGCTCGTCGGCGCGCTGCTGTTCGGGGTCGGACCGATGACGACCCTGTCGGGCAGCCAGCTGGAGTTCGTCCCCGCGCTCGGGCGCCTGGGCCTGGTCGTCCTCTATCTCACCGCGTGCCTGGCCTCGCTTGCCGCGCTGGGACTGTTCGTGTCGACGCTCACTGAGCAGCCGATGGCGGCGACGATCACCGTGATGATCGTTGTCATCCTCTCGTGGGTGCTCGACGGGGTGCCCCAGGTCGCCTGGCTGCACCCGTGGCTCATCGTCCACGAGTGGATGTCGTTCGGCGACTTCTTGCGTGACCCTGTGTCACTGGACAGCGCCGGCCGTGGGTTGCTCGTCGCCCTCGGGTATGCCGTGGTGTTCCTCGCCGCAGCCTGGGCCCGGTTGTCGGGCAAGGACGTCACCAGCTGACTCTGCCGCCAGAACCGGTATGCCGTGCCGCACAGGTGACCGGCGCGGCATACCGGATCGTCGTAAGGCGATCAGCCCAGGGTGGTGACGTCCAGGCCACCCTCGGCGTAACGCGCGCGCAGGACCTTCTTGTCGAACTTGCCGACGCTGGTCTTGGGCACCTCGTCGATGACGGCCCAGCGCTCGGGGACCTGCCAACGCGGGATCTTGTCGCCGAGCCACTCCCGGATGTCCGCCACGGTGGTGGCGGTGCCTTCGGCGAGCACGACGCTGGCCAGCGGCCGCTCGCCCCACTTGTCGTCGGGCACGCCGACCACGGAGGCCTCGCGGACGTCGGGGTGGGCCATGAGGACGTTCTCGAGGTCGACCGAGGAGATCCACTCGCCGCCGGACTTGATGACGTCTTTGGCCCGGTCGGTGAGCACGAGGAACCCGTCGGCAGTGAGCGTGCCGACGTCACCGGTGCGCAGCCAGCCGTCGTGGAACTTCGACTCCATCTCGGCCTGCTCGGCGGGCGACTCGGAGCCGTTGGCGAAATAGGACCCGGTGATCCACGGACCGCGGACCTCGA
>WBZS01001928.1_pt1 | contig 14363 bp, 13 predicted proteins | sample 5204201 | NCBI WGS metagenome assembly WBZS01 (sample SAMN12344357, study PRJNA552823) | activated sludge metagenome | biome: Activated sludge suspended growth; feature: Nitrification reactor; material: Wastewater; isolation source: activated sludge from nitrification reactor of wastewater...
CAAGGCGCTGTTCGAGACCATGGAGCTGGATCAGATGCGGCGCGGGGTGTTGAAAGCATCCCCCTGAGCGGCTGACGCCGCTTCCCCCTTTTCTCGCTGCGCAGCGCTTCGTGGGAAGACGGACGCCGCCAGCGGCCGGGCCAAGCCCGCTCCGCGACGGCCGCGCGAAGGCGCTGCGCTGGTCGCAAACGCTCACGGGACCAATTGGCCAGTGACGCGCTTACAGATTCGATAGTTTGCTATATTTTTTGGATATTTCTCAGTTCAGCGCCAGGCGTCCCGCAGTCGCCCGGCGTAGTCATTCAGCACGGCCGCGCCCGGCTCCTGTCGCGGCCAGGTGAACGTGATGCCGTCGTCCGCATGGCGCGGCACCACGTGGATGTGAAAGTGCCCGACGGTCTGGCCGGCCACGGCGCCGTTGGCCTGCAGCAGCATCACGCCCGGCGGGTCGAAGGCACGGCCGATGGCGTCGGCCACGCGCTGCGCCATCTGCATCACGGCGCCGGCTTCTTCGGGCGTCAGGTCGTGCAACGTGGCGGCGTGGCGCTTGCTGGCCACCAGCACGTGGCCGGGCGTGACCTGGCCCAGGTCCATGAAGGCGAGGGTCAGCGCGTCCTCGGCGACGCGCGCGGCGGGAATCTGACCGGCCACCAGCTTGCAGAAAATGCACTCGCCCGGCGGCGAGGTGTCGACGAACCTGGGCATGCGGCCCCTCCTTTGCAAACGGCGCTTTAGCGCCCATTGTCCGGCGCGGCAGCGGCCGTGCCACCCGCGCGTGGCAGCCCGAACGCCAGCGCGCCCAGCGCACCCTGCACCAACCCGTATAGACCGTAGACCACGCCCACGCCCACCGCCGCCGGCGCCGCCACGCCAAAGGGCGCCAGCGCGACCACCGCCGCCGCTTCGCGCGTGCCCCAGCCGCCCACGCTGACCGGCAGCGCCGCCATCAGAAACACCGGCGCGATGGCCCAGGCCCATACGGCGGCCGGCTGCGCCACGCCCAGCGCCAGGCCCCCCGCCGCCAGCGCGGCGGCCGACAGCCCCTGCACCGCCGCCGACGCCGCGGCCTGCCAGCGCAACTGGCGCCCGAAATCGGGCCGCGCGGCCGCCGCGCGCAGGGGCGCCAGCCAGGCGCGGCGGCTGCGCGCCAGCAGCCATGGCAGGGCCCACGGCAACACCAGCCACAGCGCGGTGCCTGCCAGCATCAGCGCCACAAAAAACCCTGAGGGCAGGCGCAGCCAGGGCGCCAGCACGCCCGCGCAGGCGGCCGCGCCCAGGCCGCCGATGGCGCACAGCATCCACAGCCCGCTCACGCGGTCGAGCACTACCGACCAGCTCGATGCCGCCGTGTCCTGCCCCGCGCGGCGCAGCACCACGGCGCGGTACACGTCGCCCCCCACCACGGCGCCGGGCAGCAGCGCGTTGAGGCCGATGGCCTGGAAGTACCAGCGCGTGGCGTCGCGCCCGCTCACGTCGGCGCCCAGCCAGCGCGCCAGCGCGCGCCAGCGCAGGGCCGACACGATGTTGGACGCGATGGCCGCCGCCAGCCCCGCCAGCAGCCAGCCGGGTTGCGCGTGGCGCAGTTGCGCCAGCACGCGCGCCGGGTCGGCCAGCGCCACCACGGCGGCCAGCAGCGCCAGCCCGAGCAGGCCGCGCAACCAGGCCTTTTGCGCGCGCTTCACGCTACTTTTTCAATAGCTGGTTGCGCATGCTGGACGGGCGCCGGCGCCGCTTCAGGCACATATTCTTCGGCGTGGAACTGCGCCGCGCCCCCGGCCTCGTGGTAGATGCGGGTGAGCAGCTCGCCAATCAGCCCGGCCACGATCATCTGCGCGCCCATCAGGATCAGCATCACGCCGATCAGCAGCAGCGGCCGCCCGCCGATGTCGTTCCCCAGCAGCTTGACGACCAGCAGATACAGCAGGATCAGCCCACCCGGCGCCGCCAGCCACAGCCCCAGCCCGCCAAAGGCGTGCAGCGGGCGCTGGCGATAGCGCATGAAGAACACGATCAGGATCAGATCCAGGATGACGCGGAAGGTGCGGTCGATGCCGTACTTGCTGACGCCGCGCGTGCGCGCATGGTGGCGCACCGGCACTTCGGTGATGCGCGCGCCCGCTTCCTTGGCCAGCGAGGGGATGAAGCGGTGCAGCTCGCCGTACAGGCGGATGCGGTCGATGATGGGGCGGCGGTAGGCCTTCAGCGCGCAGCCGTAGTCGTGCAGGTGCACGCCGGTGGCGTTGGATATCAGCTTGTTGGCGATGCGCGACGGCAGCTTGCGCGATATCTCCGCGTCCTGCCGGTCCTTGCGCCAGCCGCTGACCATGTCGACGTCGGGGTCGGTCTCCAGCCGCTGCAGCAGCAACGGAATGTCGCCCGGCTCGTTCTGCAAATCGGCGTCCAGCGTGACCACGTAGCGCCCGCGCACGCGGTCAAAGCCCGCCTGCAGCGCGCTGGACTGGCCGTAGTTGCGCGCCAGCAGCACCGGGCGCAGCCAGGGGCGGGTGGCGGCCAGCTCGCGCAGGCGCTCGCGGCTGCCGTCCTTCGAACCGTCGTCCACCGCCAGCAGCTCGAAGCTGAGCGGCTGCCCCGCCATGGCCTGCGCGATGCGCTCGATCAGGTCGGGCAGGTTGTCGACCTCGTTGTAGATCGGCACGACGATGGAGACATCGGGTGTCGCGGTGCGGGCGGCGGTCATGAACAAGCGGGGCGTGGCAGGATAATGGCTTCGATTGTGCCCTGCGGGTCGCGTGGCCTGCGCGCACGCGCAAGCCGACCCGGACTCAGCCGCCCATGAACGTTGCCACCGCGTCCGCCACGCCGCCTTCTCGCTCCCCCATCGACCATCCGCTGTTCTGGCTGTTGGCGATGACGCTCGGCCATGTGGCGGTGCGGGTGGCGGTGTCGCCCGCGCTCAAGTGGGACGAGGCCGAGCAGATGCTGTGGTCGCAGCAGTTGGCGCTGGGTTATGGCTCGCAGCCGCCGCTCTACACCTGGCTGCAATGGGGCGTGAACTGGCTGGTCGGCCCTTCGGTGCTGGCGCTGGCGCTGCTCAAGCAGGCGCTGCTGGCGCTGGCCTACGTCTTCATGTACCTGGCGGGGCGCGAATTGCTCGGGCCGCGCGGCGCGTGGTGGGCGTCGGCCAGCATGCTGCTGCTGCCGCCGCTGGGCTGGTATTCGATCCGCGACCAGACGCACACGGTGCTGGTCACCGCCATGGCCTGCGCCGCGTGGTGGCTGCTGCTGCGCATCGTGCGGCGGCCGCGCGCGGCCGACTTTGCGTGGCTGGGCCTGGTGTGCGGCTGCGGGCTGCTGGCCAAGTACAGCTTTGCGCTGGTGATGGCCGCCATGCTGGTGGCGGCGCTGTCGGTGCCCGAATGCCGCCGGGCGCTCGTGTCGCGCGGCTGGTGGTGGGCGCCGCTGGTGGGCGTGCTGGTGGTGCTGCCGCACGCGTCATGGCTGCTGTCGCACCTGCACGACGCCACGGGCGAGACAGTCGGCAAGCTGCGCATCGGCGCCGACCGCACGCTGGGCCACGGTCTGGCCAGTCTGCTGGAAGGCCTGGCCAGCACGCTGGTGCTGTGGGCCGGCGTGGCGCTGTGGGCGTTTCGCGGCGCCTGGTGGCGCGGGGCCGCGGCGCCGGCGTTGCCCTGGGCGCAGCGCGTGTTCAACCGCTACCTGGTGCTGGTGGTGCTGGCGCTGCTGGGCATGGTGCTGTTTGCCGGCGTGACCAGCTTCAAGGGCCGCTGGCTGCTGCCGCTGCTGTGCGTGGCGCCGCTGGCCGCCTTCGCCGCGCGGCCCGCGCTGCAGCAGCACCCGCGCGGACGCCGCTACAGCGGCGCCATCGTGGTGGCGGCCGTCGTGATCCTGATCGCCGCGGGCATCCGGCCGTGGTTCAGCGGCGCGCGCGGCGAAGCCGACGAGCTGAACCACCCTGCCGCCGAACTGGGGCAGGCGCTGCGCGCCGCGGGTTACGACGGCGTGAGCCCCATCGTTGCCGCCGATCACATGATGGCCGGCCTGCTGCGCACGCGCTTTCCGCAGGCCCCGGTGGATGCCTGCACGTCCGACGAGGAAGATGTGCGCACCTGCGTGGCGGCCAACCTGGCGCGCGCCCGCGCAGCCGGGCGCGGCTGGCTGCTGATTTCGCGCACCGACCGGGTCGAAGCCGGCTGGTGGGACAAGGCCGCGCTGGCGCCCACCGAGGCCACACAGACGCTGACCTTGCCGTACCACATGGTGCGCCAGGGCACGCCCCCGGCCGAGTACCACTACCGTTGGCACGCTGCCGGCGCGCCGGCCTCATGAGCACCGTCCTCGTCACTGGCTGCGCCGGCTTCATCGGCATGCACTGCACGCAGGCGCTGCTGGCGCGCGGCGACACGGTGGTGGGCATCGACAACCTCAACGCCTATTACGACCCGGCGCTCAAGCAGGCCCGCCTGGCGCGGCTGCAGGCGCAGGCGGGTTTCACGTTCGAACGCATGGACGTGGCCGACCGCGCGGCCATGCAAACGCTGTTTGCGCGCGTGCGGCCCCAGCGCGTGCTGCACCTGGCGGCGCAGGCCGGCGTGCGCCATTCCATCGACCAGCCCGACGACTACACCGACAGCAACCTGCTGGGTTTCGCCCACGTGCTGCAAGGTTGCCGAGCCGCGCAGGTGGCGCACCTGGTCTTCGCCAGCAGCTCCAGCGTCTATGGCGGCAATGCCCGCTTGCCCTACCGGGAAAGCGACGCGGTGGACCACCCCATCAGCTACTACGCCGCCACCAAGAAAGCCAACGAGGTGATGGCGCACAGCTACGCGCACCTGTACGGCCTGCCGTGCACCGGGCTGCGCTTTTTCACCGTCTATGGCCCCTGGGGGCGGCCCGACATGGCGCTGTTCAAGTTCACGCGCGCCATGCTGGCGGGCGAGCCGATCGACGTCTACGGCCACGGCCAGCTGGTGCGCGACTTCACCTACATCGACGACATCGTGCACGGCGTGCTGCGCGTGCTGGACAAGCCCGCCACGCCCAACCCCGCGTTCGACCCGCTGGCGCCCGACCCGGGCAGCAGCCGCGCGCCCTACCGCATCTTCAACATCGGCAACAGCGCGCCCACGGTGCTGATGGACTACATCGGCGCGCTGGAAGCGTCGCTCGGCATGACCGCGCGCAAGAACCTGCTGCCCATCCAGCCGGGCGACGTGCACAGCACGGCGGCGGACACGTCGGCACTGCAGGCGTGGGTGGGCTTTGCGCCATCGACGCCGGTGGCAGAAGGTGTGGCACGCTTTGTGGATTGGTATCGGGCGTTTTATGAAAAACGGTGACCCGCTGGCGGACCATCCAAACATCCGGACGCGAAGATGACGCGAAGGACGCAAAAGAACAGCCCAAAAATTTTGGTTTTCTTTTTCGCGTCCTTCGCGAATCCTTTGCGTCCTTCGCGTCCGGCTGTTTTCAAACTTTTCCAAGTCTGAATTAACATGAAAGTCACCGTTTTCGGCACCGGCTACGTCGGTCTGGTCCAGGGGGCCGTGCTGGCAGATGTAGGGCACGACGTGGTGTGCGTAGACATCGACGCCGACAAGGTGGCGGCGCTGCAGGCGGGCCGAATCCCGATCCACGAGCCGGGCCTGGCGCCCCTCGTGCAGGCCAACCAGGCCGCCGGGCGCCTGCACTTCACCACCGATGCGGCGCAGGGCGTGGCGCATGGCGAGCTGCTGTTCCTGGCCGTCGGCACGCCGCCCGACGAGGACGGCAGCGCCGACCTGCAGCACGTGCTGGCGGTGGCGCGCACCATCGCCACCCACATGCGGGCGCCGCGCACCCTCGTCAACAAGTCCACCGTGCCGGTGGGCACCGCCGACCGCGTGGCCGACGCCGTGCGTGCCGTGCTGCGCGAACGTGGCACGGACATCGCGTTCGAGGTCGTCTCCAACCCCGAATTCCTGAAGGAAGGCGCGGCCGTGGCCGACTGCATGCGGCCCGACCGCATCGTGGTGGGCACCGCCAGCGCGGCGGCCGAGCGCCAGCTGCGCGAGCTGTACGCGCCCTTCAACCGCAACCACGACCGCATGGTGGTGATGGACGTGCGCAGCGCCGAGCTGACCAAGTACGCCGCCAACGCCATGCTGGCGACCAAGATCAGCTTCATCAACGAAATGGCCGGCCTGGCCGAGCGGCTGGGCGCCGACATCGAGGCGGTGCGCCGCGGCATCGGCAGCGATCCGCGCATCGGCTACCACTTCATCTATCCCGGCGCGGGCTACGGCGGCAGCTGCTTCCCGAAAGACGTGAAGGCGCTGATCCACACCGCGCGATCGGTCGGCTTCGAACCGCAACTGCTGCAGGCCGTCGAGCACCGCAACGAGGCCCAGCGCCGCGTGCTGCCCGAGCGCGTCGTGGCGCATTACGGCGGCAGCCTGGCGGGCAAGACGATTGCCGTGTGGGGCCTGGCCTTCAAGCCCGACACCGACGACATGCGCGAGGCGCCCAGCCGCCAGTTGCTCGAAGGGCTGTGGGCCGCGGGCGCACAGGTGCGCGCGCACGACCCGGTGGCCATGCCGGAGGCGCACCGCATCTTCGGCGAACGCGCCGATCTGGTGCTGTGCGACACGCCGGTGCAGGCGCTGCAGGGCGCGGACGCGCTCGCCATCGTCACCGAATGGAAGGCCTTTCGCGTGCCCGACTTCGACCAGATGGCGCGCCTGCTGAAGGACCGGGTGGTGTTCGATGGCCGCAACCTGTACGACCCGGCGGTGATGGCCCGGCACGGCCTGGGCTACCTGTCGATCGGCCGACCGGTCGTGGCGCCATGATGCTGCGATTTTTATAGCTTTTGACGCTGTATAGGCAAGCGCCACGCCCTGTTTTAATCGAGATTTGCCATGCCCCGCTTCGCCGCCAACCTGAGCCTGATGTATCCGGAGCGGCCCTTCCTGGACCGCTTCGAGGCCGCCGCGCGCGATGGCTTCGAGGCGGTGGAATACCTGTTTCCGTACGCCTGGCCCGCCGACGAACTGGCCGCGCGGCTGAAAGCCCACGGCCTGCGGCAGGTGCTGTTCAACGCCCCACCGGGCGGCGTTGACACCGCCGGCTTCGACGCCGCCTGGGCGGCCAGCTGGCGTGGCACTGCGAGCGTGCCGGGGCGCGAAGCCGAGTTCCGCGCCGGCGTGCAGCACGCCCTGCGCTACGCCGCCGTGCTGGACTGCCCGCGCATCCACTGCATGGCCGGCCTGCCGGGCGATGGCACGCCGCGCGAGGCCGCGCGCGCGGTGTACGAAGCCAACCTGCGCTGGGCCGCCGCCGAGGCGGCGCGCGAGGGGCGCGACATCCTGATCGAGCCGATCAACCCGCGCGACATGCCGGGCTTCTTCCTGCAGCGCCAGCATGACGCGCACGCCATCGTGCAGGCGGTGGGCGCGCCCAACCTCAAGGTGCAGATGGACCTGTACCACTGCCAGATCGTCGAGGGCGATGTGGCGATGAAGCTGCGCCACTACCTGCCGACCGGCCGCGTCGGCCACATCCAGATCGCCGGCGTGCCCGAGCGCCACGAACCCGATGTGGGCGAGCTGAACTACGACTACCTGTTCGAGGTGATCGACGCGGTCAGCGAGCGGTGCGGCTGGCAAGGCTGGCTGGGGTGCGAATACCGACCACGCCTGGGCGGCGAGCCGGGTGGCACGTCGCGCGGCCTCGCTTGGCTGCGCCGGCGTGGCGGCTGACGCGCCAGCGCGCGCCGCGTTTCGATACCTTTGCAACAGAAATCGCGACAACGCCCGCCCCCGAGCGCGGCGATGGTGATTGTCGGGTGGCATGAGCGGCGCTTGTCCTACGCGGTGTGCGGGGTCACCCGCTTAACTTGAAGGTCCTGGTGTGCTGAGTCTCAGCGCACCTTCGGGTTTTTGCGGGAGCAGTCCATGTCCATTCAAGGTTCATTCGCATTCAAATCATGGCTCGGTGCCGTGGCCGCGGCTTCGCTGGTCGCGTGCGGTGGCGGGGGCGACGAAAACGGCACGGCGGCCGGCCAAGGCACCTTGCGTCTGGCCATCATCGATGCGCCGGCCTGCGGCTTTGACGCCGTCAACATCACCGTCGACAAGGTGCGCGTTCACCAGAGCAGCGGCGCCGCCGCCAACGACAGCGGCTGGTCCGAGCTGACGCTGTCGCCGCCGCGCCGGCTCAACCTGCTGAACCTCACCAACGGCGTGATGGAAGAGCTGGGCCAGTTACCGCTGCCGCCCGGCAAGTACCAGCAGGTGCGGCTGGTGCTGGCCGACAACGGCGGCAACGCGCCGCTGGCCAACTCGGTGGTGCCTGTCGGCAAGGCCGAAGTGGCACTGAAGACGCCCAGCGGCCAGCGGTCGGGCATCAAGATGAATGCCGACATCGACGTCGCCGCCAACCAGATGGCCGATTTCGTCATTGACTTCGACACCTGCAAGTCGGTGGTGACGGCGGGCAACTCGGGCCAATACCTGCTGAAGCCGGTGGTCACGGTGATTCCGCGGCTGATTTCGGGCGTCAGCGGCCAGGTGGACGCCACGCTGTACACCGCCGACGCGCTGATTTCGCTGCAGCAGAACGGGCAGGTGGTGCGCACCACCGCACCCGACACCAGCGGCCGCTTCGTGCTGCAACCGGCGCCGGCGGGCAGCTACACGCTGGTGCTGTCCGCGCCGAACCGCACCACGGTGGTGGTCAACGGCGTGCCGGTGGTGGCCAACACGGTGACGACGCTGGGCAGCACGATTGCCATGCCCGCGTCGCCGGTCGCAACCGTGCATGGCACGGCGCCGGTGGACACGCTGATGCGCGCGACGCAGACGCTCACCAGCGGCCCCACCATCGAAGTGGCCGGTCGGTACGTGGACGGGGACACGGGCGCCTACGCGTTCTCGCTGCCGACCCTGCCGCCGCAGGTCGCCAACTTCGCCACGCCACCCCTCGCCATGACGTTCGTACCCGACACGGCCGTGGCAGGGCGCTACAGCCTGCGCGCCAGCCTGGAAGGCTATGCGGACAAGATCGCCACACTGCCGCTGCTGACGGCGGGCAGCGACATGGCCTTCAACGTGACCTTCCCCTGACATGCGTTCTGGAGTTGCCATGAAGCTCGACACATCCACCGTGAAGCGCGCGGCGCGCCTGCTGGTCGTGGCGGCCGCGGCCGCGCTGGGCGCGGGCGGCGCGCTGGCCGAAAAACCCCCATGGGTCGGCGGTCACGACAAGGGCCGTGCCGAAGGTCCGCCCGGTCAGATGAAGAAACAGCGCGCCGACGGCCCGTCGGGGCAGATGCGGCACCAGGATGAGCGCCAAGACCGCTGGCAGTCCGACGACCGCCATCGCCCGCGCGCAGATCGGCACGGCCCGGTGGCCCGGCCGCCCGCGGTCGCCGTGCGGCCGGGCAGCTACTTCAACGACGGCCAGCGTCGCCATGTTCACCAGTGGTACGGCGAGCAGTACCGCGCCGGCCACTGCCCGCCTGGCCTGGCCAAGAAGAACAATGGCTGCATGCCGCCGGGGCAAGCCAAGAAGTGGCGTGTCGGCTACGCCCTGCCGGCGGGCGTGACCTATTACGCGGTGCCGCAACCGGTGCTGCTGCAACTGGGCACGCCGCCTGCCGGGTACCGTTATGTGCGCGTGGCCAACGACATCCTGCTGATGGCGATCGGCTCGCGCATGGTGGTCGATGCCATCACCAACCTGGGAATGTTTTGAAGCAGGGCGGGCATTCATGCCCGCGCGGCAGACATGCGCGGGCAGAGGCCAAGCTGTGCGCGGGCACAAGTGCCCGCCCTACGGTTCCTTGACGACCGCAGTGCGAACGGTGCTTGAACGGCAGAGCGCAAATCTGGTTTGAAGCCGCGCGATGCGCGCACGCCGCACGCTGCCGGCGCCATGAACGAAAATCACCCCACCATGACCCTGCCCAACCGCCGCCATTGCCACCAGTTACTGGGCGCTGCCGCCCTGACCGCGCTGTTCCCGGGCCTGTCCGCCTGCGCCGCGGGCGGGGGTGTCGGCATGCCGGGCTACACCGTGTCCCAGCAACGGCTCAACGAGCTGGTGGCGCGCAGCTTTCCGGTCACCCGCAGCCTGGCCGGCGGGCTGGCCGACCTGACGCTCTCGTCGCCCCGCCTGGGGCTACTGCCGGCGTCCAACCGCATCGCCACGGCGTTTGACCTGGGGCTGGCCGAGCGCATCGCCGGCACGCGCTACAGCGGCGGCATCGACCTGGACTACGGCTTGCGCTTCGACATGCAGGAAGGCGCGGTGCGCATGTCCGACGTGCGCGTCAACCGCCTGGCCATCGACCAGTTGCCGCGCGCGCAGCAGCAACTGGTGTCGCGCTACGCGCCGGGCATTGCCGAACAGCTGCTGCAGAACATGGTCCTGTATCGCCTGCCCGCCGAGCAGATGGCGCTGGCACGCAACCTGGGCTGGAGCGGCGCCGCGCTGCGCGTGCTGCCCGACGGCCTGCGCATCGACATGGGGCCGGGCGGCGCTCGCTGAATTCGCGTGAAATAGGGCGCCAGCGCCCGACCATACAGCGCAAGCAGCTATCAAAAAAGCAGCATACTCGCTGCGCCCATCAGGACAGCTTGCAGCCGGCGCCTGAATCAGACAGCGCCTTGGCGGCCACGCCGATCACCTTGTTCTCGCCCTTTTCCACCCGGCGCAGGTAGAAGTCCTGCACCGGGTTGTGCGCGCGGCTCATGGTCCAGCGGCCGCGCGGGCTGTCGATGACGGCCGACTCCATGGCCTTGTACAGCGCCGGCTTGGCCGACAGGTCGCCGCTGACCGCCTTCGCGCCGGCCAGCAGCAGCAGCCCGGCGTCGTAGCCCTGCACCGAATACACATCGGGCTGCGCCTTGAACGCCTTGGCGTATTCGGTGCGGAAGTTCTTGTTGCGCGGCGTGTCGAGCGAGTCGCTGTAGTGCATGGTGGTCATCACGCCCTCGGCGGCGGGGCCGGCGGCGTCCAGCACGCCCTCGGTCAGGAAGCCCGAGCCCCACAGCGGAATCTTGTCCTTCAGGCCGGCGGCGGCGTAGTCCTTCATGAACTTGCCGGCCGCCGCGCCAGCGAACATGCACGCCACGGCGTCGGGCTTGAGCGAGGCGATCTCGGTCAGCAGCGCCTGGAACTCGACGTTGGGGAACGGCAGCCACAGGTCCTTGACGATGCTGCCGCCGGCCTTGGTGTAGCTGTCCTTGAAGCCCTCGAAGGCCTCTTCGCCGGCGGCGTATTTCCAGCTCAGCCACACGGCCTTCTTCAGGCCCTTGTCCATCATCGGCTTGCCCAGCGCCAGCGTGGGCTGGCTGTTGCTGAAACTGGTGCGGAACACGTTGGGCGCGCACAGCGCGCGCGTGGCGGCGTGCACCCCGGCGTTCGGGATGAGCGACAGCACGCCGGTTTCGCGCGCCACCTTCTGGATGCCCATCTGCACGCCCGAATGCACGGTGCCGACGATGACGTCGACCTTGTCGCGCTGGGCCAGCTTCTGCGCGTTCTCGACGCCCTTGGACGGCTCGGATTCATCGTCCACCTTGAACCACTGCACCTCGCGCCCGACCAGCTTGCCACCCTGCTCGGCCAGCGCCATGCGAAAGCCGTTCTCGATCGCGATGCCGATCTGCGCGAAGGTGCCGGTGTAGGGCAACATGAAGCCGATGCGCACCGGCGCGCCCTGCGCGCGCGCCAGCCGTGGCACGCCGACGGCGGCCGCGCCGCCCAGCAGCAAGCCGCTGCCCGCAAGCAGTTGGCGGCGGGTCGGCATCGACAGGCGGGCAGGGGTGGGGCGGTCGGTCATCGGAAAGTCTCCTGAGTTGCTATCAATACAAAAGCATCTGGCGCAACAGGGGCAAGCGCTGCGGCGCAGTTTGTTACTGAAAAACGGGGCGTGCCGGCGACGGGTTGACCCGGCGCGGGTAAACACCCATCGCGCCACGCCATCTTCATAAGTTCTTGCGGCCTTGCCAAAACGGCGCTTTCAGAACGTTCTTCTGGATCTTGCCGATGGGCGTCTTGGGAAAGCCGTCGACAAACTTCACCAGCCGCGGCCGCTTGAGGCGCGCCAGCCGCGCCTCGCACTGCGCCACGACCTCGGCCTCGGTCAGCGAGGCGCCGGGCTTGAGCTGGATGTAGGCCGCCGGCACTTCGCCGAACTTGGCGTCCGGGATGCCGAACACCGCGACTTCGGCCACCGCGTCCAGCCCGTAGATCGCGTCCTCGATCTCCTTGGGATAGACGTTTTCGCCGCCCGAGATCAGCATGTCCTTGGCACGGTCGACCAGCGTGATGCAGCCGTCGGCATCGATGGTGGCCACGTCGCCCGACAGGCCCCAGCCGCCGCCCGCCTGGAAGAAGGCCGCCGTTTGCTCGGGCTCGTTGTAGTAGCCGATCATCACGTTGTCGCCGCGCGTGGCGACTTCGCCGATCTCGCCCACGGCCACCGGCGTGCCATCGGCCCGCAGCACCGCCAGGTCGACGTTGAACGGCTGGCGCCCCACGCTGCCCAGCTTGGCCGGCAGCAGGTGGTGCGGCAACGCGGCGATCACGCCCATCTCGCTCTGGCCGTAGATCTGCGTGAGTTGCAGGTGTGGCAGTTTCTCCATCAACGCCAGTTGCACCCAGTCGGGCATGGGCGCGCCGGCAAACGACAGCTTGCGCCAGCTCTGCAGGCGCGCCGCATCGAAGGCCGGGTGCGTCACCAGCGTGTTGGCCTGGGTCGGCACCATGAAGGCGGCGGTGATGCCTTCGGCCTCGCACGCGGCCATGAAGCCGGCCGGCGACCAGGGCGTGACGAACACGCTGGTGGCGCCGATCAGCACCGCCGGCTGGAACATGATGTTGAGCGCCGCCACGTGGAACAGCGGCGTGACGATGGCGACCACGTCCTCGGGCACCAGGCGCTCTTCGACCACCACCGTGTGCGCCGTGACGTCGCGCGCGCGGTGGCTGACCAACACGCCCTTGGGCCGGCCGGTGGTGCCGCCGGTGTAGGTCATGCAGAAGGGATCGCGCTCGTCCAGCGCCACGGCGGGTGGCGTGGTGGGTTGCCCAGCCAGGATTGCTTCAAAATCAATAGCTGCATGCGCTTGATCTGTCTGCGCAGGCGCCGCATGCGATGGCGCACCAATCAGCACCACGTGGCGCAACTGCGGGCAGTGCGCGCGCACGTGCGGCAGGCGGTCGGCGAAGGCGGCGTCGAGCATCAGCACCGCACTGTCGCTCTTGTTCAGCACCCAGGCCAGCTCGTCGTCGGCGTAGAGGATGGACACGTTGTTCAACACCAACCCCGTGCGCGCCACACCGAAGAACACCACGCCGTATTCGGGCAGGTTGCGCGACAGCATGGCCACCTTGGTGCCCTTGGGCAAGCCCAGGCCCAGCAGCGCGTGCGCCAGCTGGTTGGCGCGCGCGTCCAGTTCGCGGTAGTGGACGACGCGCCGCGATTGCGCATCGGCGCCGCGAAAGACGATGGCGGGTTTGTCAGGAAAGCGCGCGGCAGCGCGTCGCAGCATGTCTCCGGTCAGCATGGTCAGCCACAGGATTCGAACAAGGCACCCATCATCCCAGCCCCGCGCGCGCGCCGCCATCCGGGCAAACGCCGTGTGCAACCTGCCCCACGCCAGACGCGGTTTTGCGCCACGAGCGCTGTCGGCGCTGTCCGGCACGCGCGGCGGCGGGCGGCGGCGACGATCAAGCCTCTGTCCAACCACCCCCACACAAGGAACACCATGGCCGACATGGATAACCAACCCCGCCACGACCTGGGCGGCGCCGCTGCCGGCAAGAAGATCAAGGACATCGCGGGCGACGCCCGCACCTGCATGTTTTCGACCGACGTGACCCAGTTTCCGGGCGACACGCGCCCGATGGCGATTCAGGAAGTCGACGACGACGGCACCGTCTGGTTCATCAGCTCGAGCGAGAGCGAGAAGAACCGCGACATCGCGAAAGACCCGCGCGTCATCCTCACCTTCCAGAACGACGACAAGTCGAGCTACCTCAGCCTGTCCGGCCAGGCCAGCATCCACACCGACAAGGCCACCATCGACAAATACTGGACGGCCTTCGCCAAGGCCTGGTTCGACGGCAAGGACGACCCGCGCGTGACCATCATCAGCGTCAAGCCCGAGCGCGGGCATTACTGGGAAACCCAATCCGGCAAGGTCATCGCGATGGCCAAGATGACGCTGACCGCCATCACCGGCAGCAAGATGGACGATGGCGGCGTGGATGGCGAGCTGACGCTGTATAGTCAATCCCCTTAATAATCAGACGCTGCAATGAGATTCTGCAGCGATCCGCCAGTGTGGCGCCATTGGCGCTTGAGATTGGCCCAGAGCTTCTCGATGGGATTG
>WBZS01001929.1_pt1 | contig 14360 bp, 12 predicted proteins | sample 5204201 | NCBI WGS metagenome assembly WBZS01 (sample SAMN12344357, study PRJNA552823) | activated sludge metagenome | biome: Activated sludge suspended growth; feature: Nitrification reactor; material: Wastewater; isolation source: activated sludge from nitrification reactor of wastewater...
CGTCCGAGGATTCGTCGGCCTTGGACGGCTCGCCCTGCGGCAGCCGGGGCGCCCGGGCCATCACAGCCCCGATTCGGCCGTCCGGACCAGGATGCGGTTGCATTCCTCGCAGCGCAGCACCTCGTCGGGCGGGGCGGCCCGGTAGCGGTTCAGGTCGGCGGCGGTCGCCTCGAGCTGGCAGCCGGAGCAGCGCCGGCGGATCAGCGCGGCGGCGCCCGAGCCGCTCTTGACCCGGATCCGGTCGTACAGGTCGAGCAGGTCGCCGGGCAGCTCGGCGGCGACCGCGGCCCGCTCGCCGGCCCGCTCGGCCAGGTCGGCGTCCAGGACCGCCAGCTGCTCGTCGCGGGCGGCCAGCAACGCCCGCAACTCGGTCTCGCCCTCGGCGCGGGTGGCGATGATCTGGTCGCGGTCGGCGGTGGCCTGCTCGAGGCTCTCCATCAGTTCCAGTTCGACGTCCTCGAGGTCGCTGATCCGGCGCTTCAGGTGCTGGATCTCGTCCAGCAACGCGTTCAGTTGCTTCGGGTCGGTGACCGCCCCCGAGTTCACCCGCTGCTGGTCGCGCTCGAGTCGTTCGCGCACGGGGACCAGGTCGGACTCGGCCTTGGCGACGTCCAACTCCAGGTCGCTGACGACGGTGTTCGCCGCGATCAACCGTTCGCCCTGGCCGCGTCGCAGCTGCTGCTTCTCGGCGATCCGGGCGAGCTCGGGCAGGGTGCGCCGGCGGTGCTCCAGCTGGGCGACGGCCGTGTCGACGGACTGCAGCGCCAGCAGCCTCGATTGAGCGGTGGCAGCAGCCTGCATGGGAGACCTCCTGGAGTTGTGACCACCGACTCTAGTGGCTGCCAGCGGCGGCCACGAAGGCGTCGGCCGGCGAGGTCGGCTTCCGCCGACGGCGTCCGGGCTCCCCAAAGCCACCGCCGACACGGTTAGATGGCCGCATGACTCTCCTCTACCTCGTTCGCCATGGCCAGACTCCGTGGACGGTGTCCGGCCAGCACACCTCGTACACCGACCTCGATCTGACTCCGCAGGGTGAGGAGCAGGCCCACGCCCTGCGCGCGAAGCTCGACCCGAGCGAGTTCGGCCTGGTCCTGACCAGCCCCCGGAAGCGGGCCCGGCGCACCGCCGAGCTGGCCGGTTTCACCGACTACGAGGTCACCGACGACCTGCAGGAGTGGAACTACGGCGACTACGAGGGCAAGACGTCGCTCGAGATCCGGGAGAACTACCATCCCGGCTGGCGGCTGTGGTTCAACGGCGTCCCCAACGGCGAGAGCGCCGACCAGGTCCGCGAGCGGCTCAGCCGGGTCGTCCGCCGCGTCCGCGAATCGGGTGTCGACAAGGCGATCTGCTTCGGCCACGGGCACGCCTCCCGGGTGCTGGCGCTGTGCTGGCTCGACTTCCCGCTGATCTTCGGCCAGGCGTTCCCGGTCGAGGTCGCCAGCCTGTCCATCCTGGGCCGCGAGAAGGAGTCCTGGGCGGTCCTGCGCTGGAACAGCTGAGCCGTGACCGACAGCACCGGCGCACCCGGCACCCCATCACCCGGCGAGGAAGAGCGGCTGCCGAACCGGCAGACGCCGTTCTCGGCGGCGTTCAAGGAGTTCATCCCGCAGGGCTGGGCGCCCTACCCCGACGAACTCCCGGACGCCCTACCGGCGACCGCGTTCGCCGCGGCTCGCCGGGCCGCGATCGGTGCCGAGTTCCCCGGTGACCGGCTGGTGATCCCGGCCGGCGAGCTGAAGGTGCGCTCCAACGACACCGACTACCGCTTCCGGCCGCATTCGGCGTTCGCCCACCTGACCGGGCTGGGCGCCGATCGCGAGCCGGGCGCGGTGCTGGTGCTCGAGCCGACCGACACCGGCCACGACGCCACGCTCTACTTCAAGCCGCGGGCGCCGCGCACCGACCCCGAGTTCTACGCCGACGCCCGCTACGGCGAGATGTGGGTCGGACAACGTGAGTCGCTGGCCGAGATGGAGGCGCTTACCGGCCTCGCCTGCGCCCCGATCAGCCAGCTCCCGGACGCCCTGGCCAAGAACGCCGGCGCCACCCGGGTGCTGATCGTCGCGGACGCCGACGCCGAGTTGACCGCTGCCGTCCAGGCGCAGCGGGTCGAGTTCGGCACCGAGGCGGACGCCCTGACCGACGGCCGGCTGAGCGTGGCGCTCAGCGAGCTGCGGCTGATCAAGGACGGCTTCGAGGCCGACGAACTGCGGGCGGCCTGCGACGCCACCGCGGACGGCTTCGAGGCGGTCGTCGCGTCGCTGCCCGAGGCGATCCGGCGGGGCCGCGGCGAGCGCTGGGTGGAGGGCGTGTTCGGGCTGCATGCCCGGCACGCCGGCAACGCGGTCGGCTACGACACCATCGCGGCGTCCGGCGATCACGCCAACACGCTGCACTGGATCGACAACGACGGCGACCTGCGCCCCGGCGACCTGCTGCTGCTGGACGCCGGGGTCGAGCGGGACAGCCTCTACACCGCCGACATCACCCGCACCCTGCCGGTCTCCGGCCGGTTCTCCCCCGCGCAGCGGAAGGTGTACGACGCGGTCCTGGCCGCCCAGCAGGCGGGCATCGACGCCGCCCGTCCGGGGGCGAAGTTCTCCGACGTGCACGCGGCGGCGATCCGGGTGATCGCCGAGCACCTGCACGCCTGGGGGCTGCTGCCGGTCGGCGTCGAGGAGTCGCTGAATCCCGAGACCGGCGGCCACCACCGGCGCTGGATGGTGCACGGCACGTCGCACCACCTCGGCATCGACGTCCACGACTGCGCGCAGGCGCGCCAGCAGCACTACCGCGAGGGCACCCTCGCGCCCGGCATGGTGATCACCGTCGAGCCCGGCCTGTACTTCAAGTCGACCGACCTTCTGGTGCCCGAAGAATTGCGCGGCATCGGCGTCCGGATCGAGGACGACGTGCTGATCACCGCCGACGGCTGCGAAATCCTTTCCGCTCGCCTGCCGCGCACCGCCGACGACGTCGAAAGTTGGATGGAGCGGTTGCTTTCCTGAGCCCATGCCGCGGCGTAGCATTGCGGCGGCTCGGGCAAGGAGAACCGCTATGACAGCAGCTCAGGGCAACTGGGACGCATCCGCCACGGCCGGCGCGGTCGCCGAAGCCTCCTACGTCCCGCCCGAGTCGACGTGGGCCCGCTACAGCGGCGGCCAGCGACTCGCCTCGCCCGACCTGGAATCCGCGGTGACCTCGGCCCGGGCCGGCGACGGCTACCTGTGGCTCGGGCTGCACAATCCGTCGCAGCGCACCATGTCCGTCCTGGGTTCCCACCTGGGGCTGCACGAACTGGCCATCGAGGACGCCGTGCACGGCCACCGCCGCTCGAAGCTGGAGCGGTTCGACGAGAACCTGTTCTTCGTCGTCTCCACGGTCGCCTACCAGGAGCGGACCGCCGACGCGACGCCCGAGATCGTCACCACCGGCGAGCTGATGATCTTCCTCGGCGACTGGTTCGTGATGACCTCGCGACACAGCGGACCCTCGCGGATGCCGGAGGTGCGTGCCGAGGTCGAACAGGAATCCGAGGACATGCCGCGCGGGCCGTCCCGGGTGCTGTACGCCTGCCTGTCGGTGGCCATCGACGACTTCGAGCGGGTCGCCCAGCAGATGGAGGACGACGTCGAGGACTGCGAGCAGCTGGTCTTCGGCGACCGGCGCGAGCCCGACCTCGAACGGACCTACCAGATCAAGCGCGAACTGATCGAGTTCCGCCGCTGTGTGGTGCCGCTGTGCGCACCGCTGACCGCCCTCTACACCCGCGACTTCGCCCAGATCCACGCCAACGCCAAGCCGTACTTCCGCGAACTCGCGGAACGCGTCCAGGCGGTTCGCGAGACCGTGATGGCGCTCGAGGACCAGCTCACCAACATTCTGCAGACGGCGCTGGCCCGGGCCAGCTTCGACGACAACCGCGATATGCGGAAGATCTCCGCGGCCGTGGCGATCGTGGCCGTGCCGACCACCCTGGGCGCGATCTACGGCATGAACTTCGACAACATTCCCGAACTGCACTGGGGCCAGGGCTACTACGTGGTGATGGCGATGAACGCGATCGGCATGACGGTCCTGTACTTCCTGTTCCGCCGCTTCAAGTGGCTGTAGCCGGATCTTCGCCGGTCGAGCTTGTCGCTGGTCGAGCTTGTCGAGACCCCTCCTCGCGCCGCCGGTCGAGTTCCTCGCTGGTCGAGCTTGTCGAGACCCCTCTCCCGCCGCTGGTCGAGTTCCTCGCTGGTCGAGCTTGTCGAGACCCCTCTCTCGGCCGGCCAGGGTCTCGACGAACTCCACCAGCGGGAGAGTCCGGCGCATGACGTCCGCCGGGCGTCCGACCCGCTAATGTCGCAGGGGTGAGCGCACCTACGAAGACGAAGGTGGTCCTCGACGAGTCGAAGATCCCCACGCATTGGTACAACATCGTCGCCGACCTGCCGGAGGCGCCGCCGCCCCCGCTGCACCCCGGCACGAAGCAGCCGCTGACCCCGGACGACCTGGCGCCGCTGTTCCCGATGGGGCTGATCGCGCAGGAGGCCAGCACCGAGCGCTGGATCGAGATCCCGCAGGAGATCCGCGACATCTACCGGTTGTGGCGTCCGTCGCCGATGATCCGGGCCTGGCGGCTGGAGCAGGAGCTCGGCACCACGGCGCGGATCTACTACAAGTACGAGGGCGCCTCGCCGGTCGGTTCGCACAAGACCAACTCGGCCGTTGCCCAGGCGTACTTCAACAAGCAGGCCGGACGCACCAAGCTGACCACCGAGACCGGTGCCGGCCAGTGGGGCTCGGCGCTGGCGTTCGCCTGCGACGTGTTCGACCTGGAGTGCGAGATCTGGCAGGTCCGCTCCTCCTACGAGGGCAAGCCGTACCGGCACGTGCTGATGGAGACCTTCGGGGCGACCGTGCACTCGTCGCCGTCCGAGCTGACCCAGGCCGGCCGGTCGCTGCGGGAGCGGTTCCCGGACACCAGCGGCTCGCTGGGCATGGCGATCTCCGAGGCGATCGAGGTGGCCGCCGGCGACCCGAACGCGTCCTACTCGCTGGGCTCGGTGCTCAACCACGTGCTGCTGCACCAGAGCGTGATCGGCCAGGAGGCCCTGCTGCAGCTGGCCGAGTTCGGCGAGGAACAGGCGGACGTCGTCTACGGCTGTGCCGGCGGCGGCTCGAACCTGGGCGGGCTGGCACTGCCGTTCCTGCGCGAGAACCTGGACGGCCGGACGTCCACCCGCCTCGTGGCGTGCGAGCCGAAGGCGGCGCCGTCCCTGACCGAGGGCGAGTACCGCTACGACTTCGGCGACACCGCCGGCATGACGCCGCTGCTGAAGATGTACACGCTCGGCCCCGACTTCGTGCCCGACCCGGTGCACGCCGGTGGCCTGCGCTACCACGGCATGGCTCCGCTGATCAGCTTCGTGAAGCACCTCGGCCTGATGGACGCCATCAGCATCAAGCAGCGCGAGGCGTTCGCCGCCGGCGTCCTGTTCGCCCGCACCGAGGGGATCGTCCCGGCGTCCGAGTCGAACCACGCCATCGCCGGCGCCCTGCGCGAGGCCCGCCAGGCGGCCGAGGACGGCACCTCCCCGGTGATCGTGATCGGCGTCTCCGGCTCCGGCCAGCTCGACCTGCCGGCCTACTCGGAGTTCCTCGCCGGAGACATGGCCGACAGCTGAGACCTTCCCGCCGGTCGGGCTCGTCCAGACCCCTCACTCGCCGGTCGGGCTCTCCGCTGGTCGAGCCTGTCGAGACCAGTCACTCGCCGGCCGAGCTCTCCGCTGGTCGAGCTCACCCCCGCTGGTCGAGCTTGTCGAGACCCCTCCCCCGCCGGTCGAGCCCACCCCCGCCGGTCGAGCTTCGAAACCCCTGGCCAGAGGTCTCGACAAGCTCGACCAGCGAAGGTCGCCACTTCCCGCCCGTCACGATCTCGGCATCGTCACACGATGTACACCGGGGTGCACGATTTCGGGTTCGGACGCGAAATCGTGTACCTGCGCGGCCACCGTGTGACGATCCCGAGATCGTGCCGAACCGCTGGACGCTGCCCGACGCCTGAGCCTCGGAGCCCCACCACCGGCCAGCACGGGGCCGCCTATACCCCACCACCGGCCAGCACGGGGCCGCCTACCCCACCACCGACCCCCACGGGGCCGCCTATCCCCACCACCGGCCAGCGCGGGGCCGTCTATACAGTGAGGCCATGGCGACCCTGGGCGTGCTGATCTCCTCGCTGATCAACGCACTGATCATCGGTTGGCTGGCCCGGCGCCTGCTCGGCACCCCCGTCGGCTGGCCGCGCACCCTGGCGCTGTCGCTGATCGTCAACGCCGCCACCGCCCCGCTGCTGACCTGGGCGCTGCCCCAGTTGGGCGTCGGACCCGTCCTCGAGTGGAGCCCGGAGGCGGGCGCCGCGGTGCTGGTGATCACCCTGTTCGGCGCTTGGATGATCGCTATCGAGGTCGGGTTGCTGGCGATCGGCGAGGCGATCGTGCCCACCGGGAGCCTGCCCGGGCCGGTCGAGCTGGTGCGCTCGCTGCCGCAGCGCTGGCGGCGCGGACGCCGTTACGCCGCCATCGTGCGCATCCTGGTCCGCCGCGGGCTGCGCCGCTATCTGCGACCCGGCGTCCGGACCGCGGGCGATGACGCCCGCACCGCCCGCGCGCTGCGCGACGCGCTGGCCGACGGCGGGGTGACCTTCGTCAAGCTCGGGCAGATGCTGGCCACCCGGCCCGACCTGCTGCCGGCCGCCTACATCCGGGAGCTGTCGACGCTGCACAGCGACGTCCCCGCCGAGCCGGCGGCGGGCGTCCGGGCGGTGATCGAGCAGGAGCTGGGCGCATCCCCCGACGAGTTGTTCGCCGCGTTCGACGACGATCCGCTGGCGGCGGCGTCCGTCGGGCAGGTGCATCGGGCGAGGTTGAACTCCGGCGAGGCGGTGGTGGTGAAGGTGCAGCGCCCCGCCGCCCGGGCCACGGTCACCGCCGATCTCGACATCGTCAACCGGCTCGCCGCGCTGGCCGAGCGGCGCACCGGCTGGGGACGGGCGCTGGGCACCGTTGACCTGGCCGCCGGCTTCGCCCGCTCGCTGGACGAGGAGCTCGACTACCGGGTGGAGCTGCGCAACCTCGTCGCCTGCGGCTCCGGCCCGATCGTGGTGCCGCAGGCACATCCGGCCTTCTCGTCCGCCCGGGTGCTGACCATGGACGCCCTGGACGGCGTCCCGCTGTCGCGCGCGGCCAACGAACTTGATGCGCTCGATCCCGCAACGCGCCGCGGCCTGGCCGAGGAACTGCTGCTGGCGGTGTTGCGGCAGCTGCTGGTCACCGGCATCTTCCACGCCGACCTGCACGGTGGCAACGTGATGCTGCTGCGCGAGGGCCGGCTGGCGCTGCTCGATTTCGGCTCGGTGGGCCGCATCGACGCCACCGCCCGCACCTCGCTGGCGCTGCTGCTGCTCGCCCTCGACCGGCAGGACGGCGCCGCGGCCACGTCCGCGCTGTGCGACCTGTTGATCGCACCACCCGGCCTGGACGAGCGGGCGTTGGAGCGGGAGGTGGCCGAGCTGATCATGCGGCTCGGCGGCGGGCTGCCGCTGAACGACACCATCGTCGACCTGTTCGAGGTGGTGGTCCGGCACGGGCTGCGGGTGCCCGGCCAGATCGCGGCGGCGTTCCGGGCGCTCGGCGCCGTGGAGGGCACCCTGCGGCTGCTCGACCCCCAGCTCGACCTGGTCGCGCTGGCCCGCGAGCTCACCCCGAAACTCACCTCCGACGGCCTGGCCATCCCGACCGCAGACGACCTGAAGGACCTGCTCGCCGCGAACCTGCCCGCCCTGCAGCGGCTGCCGCGCCGGCTGGTCGGCATCGCCGAACGGCTGGAAGCGGGCACGCTCGCGGTCCGCGTCCAGGGTCTCGGCGAGGCGGGCGAGCGCCGCTTCCTGACCGGGATGATGCACCAGCTCGTGCTGGTGGTGCTGGCGGCGACCGCCGCCGCCTGCGGGGTGGCGCTGACGCTGAGCGAACTCGGCCCGCAGCTGACGCCGGTGCTGCGGGTGTCCACCTTCGGCGGGCTCACCCTGCTGCTGTTCGCGTTCGTCCTCGGCTGCCGGGCGCTGGTGCTGGTGTTCCGCGGCCGGGAGCCCTGAGCCGGCCGTCCGCGCCCGCGGTTGGTCGAGTGTGCCGAAAACCCTTGCCAGTCCAGGGTCGGAGGGGGGTGTCTCGACAAGCTCGACCGACGAACGAACTCGACCGACGAACGAACTCGACCGACGAATGAACCAGCGCGTCCTCAGGCGAGCGGGGCGAGGTTGCGCCAGAGGGCGAACAGCACCGCGATCGCGCCGACCGCGAGCCACCAGCGGTCCGGACGCCCACGCAGCACCCGGGGCGGGCGGACGCCGGGCCCGCCCAGCGCCTCGATCGTCCACAGCAGCGCGAGCACGACCAGCCCCGCCAGGCCGACGACGACGAACTGGTTCGCCGCCCAGGCTGCGGCCAGGTCGCCGTGCAGCAGGGCGACACCGACGTGGGTGCCGCCGCACAGCGGGCACAGCGTTCCGGTGAGCGACCGCCACGGACAGGGCACGCCCAGCCCGGTGGTCGCGGCGACCACGCTCAGACCGAGCCCGGCGCCGCCGAAGGCCGTCAGCGACCGCAATCCGTGGCGCGCGTCGAAGTCGCGGGCGGGAAGCGTTCCGGCAGACACGACGCCATTATCCCCACTGGCGGGGACGGCGACGGCCGCACTGCCCCGCATCGCCGTAGGATCGGTGCACCTGATCTCGAACCCAGGAGAGACACGTGAGCAACCAGACGTGGAACAACGACCCCGATAAGCCGGACGGCTCCGGCGAAGGCCAGGACTCGGGCGGCTACAACCCTCCCGGCTACGCCGCGCCCGACCAGGGCACCCCGGCACCCACCTACGACCCGTCCGGCCAGAACGGTTCCGCACCCAGTGGCACCGACGCCCCGCAACAGGGCGGCTACCAACCGCCGAGCTGGGACGCCGGCCAACCCGCCCCCAGCGGCGCCAGCGGCACCGACGCCCCACAGCAGGGCGGCTACCAACCGCCGAGTTGGGACCCCGGACAGCAGCCCGCAGCCCCCAGCGGCGCCGACGCCCCGCAGGGCGGTTACAGCGCACCCGGCTACGGGCAGGGCTACTCCGCCCCCAGCGGCGGCGACCCGTCCGGCTACGGCGCCCCGGGCTACGGCCAGGTGCCGAGCACGCCCGATCAGACGTTCGGCCAGACCCCGTCCTACGGCGCCCCCACCCAGGACGCCTACGGCCAGGCTCCCGGCTACGGCCAGCCTCCGGCCGGCCAGGGCGGCTACGACCCCAATGCCGGCGGCTACGGGCAGGCCCCCTACGGCGGCGCCCCACAGGGTCAGGGCGGATACGACCCGAACGCCGGCGGCTACGGTCAGCCAGGACCCTACGGCGGCGCTCCGCAGCAGGGCGGCTATGGCGCCCCAGGAAGCTACGGCGCCCCGAGCCCGTACGGCGGCGGCTACCAGCCGAACCCGTACGCGCCGTCCGGCCCGGTGCTGGCGACGTGGGGCCGGCGGGCGATCGGTGGCCTGATCGACTTTCTCGTCCCCGGCATCATCATCAGCGTCATCCTTCGGGCCGTGCCTGACGGCACCGTCTCCAACATCCTGAGCCTTGTCCTGACTCTCGGCTGGTGGATCTACAACTCCGGTTACCGGGTGGCCACCACCGGCTACTCCTTCGGCCACAAGATCGGCAAGGTCCGCGTGGTGATGGAGGACTCCGGCCAGACCCCGCCTCAGAACACCGCGATTCTCCGCGCGGTCTGCCACATGCTGGACTCCTGGGCCTGCCTGATCGGGTGGCTCTTCCCGCTGTGGGATTCCAAGAAGCAGACCTTCGCCGACAAGATCGCCAAGACCGTGGTGATCGACGAGCAGAACGTCCAGCGCTAATCACCGCGCGCTGACAACGGAATGGGCCGCCCCTTGGTGCGGCCCATTCTTGCGTCTGCCTCAGAACGTCATGCGGTTCCGGCAGCCGAGATCCCGGCGTCCGCCGGGATGACGAGAACGCCCTACGGGTTCCCGCCGCGCGACGCGGGCACGGCCGCCCCGCCGCCTCAGTTGTCGCCGCGCGGGGTGCGTCCGTCCTGCTCGGACGACTCGGGCCGCGGCGCCTGGCCGATGCCCTCGTCGGCGCCGTATTCGCCGTAGGGCGCAGCGCCGGTCTCAGGGGTCGGCGCGGACGCAGGGACGGACCCGGGCGCCGCCGGCTGGCCGGCCGGCTCGGAGACGGGCTGCGCCGGGTAGGCCTGAGCGGGATACTGCTGGCCCGGATACGGCTGACCGGACGCCGGCTGGCCCGGGTACGGCTGGGTGGGGTACGCCGGCGCGGACGGGGCCGGGTACTGGGCAGCACCCTGACCCGGATACTGACCCTGCCAGGGCTGCGGGGCGTTGCGCGGATCGAAGGCCGCCGCACGGGCACCCGGCATGGTGGCCAGCAGTTCACGCGCCTGGCCGGCGACCTTGTGTTCGCACAGCACCTCGTACCGCGCGGCCACCGTCTGGCTGATCGAGTTGAAGTCACGCTTGCCGCGGGACGCCGCGTAGCCGATCGCCGCGAACGCGACGCCGATCAGGATGCCGATCAGCAGCGCGCCGGGGAGCAACACGAACGGGTTGGCCTGCGGCTGCAGGAACCACAGGATGAAAGTCACCATCAGGCCGGTCGACAGGCCGTTCTGCAGCCCGCTGATCAGCACGGTGCCCCAGTTGCGGCGTCCGGTGACCCGCTCGACCGACTTGAGGTCGGTGCCGACGATCGCCAGGTTCTGCACGGCGAATTTCGAGTCGGCGAGGAAGTCCACCGCGGCCTGCGCCTGCGGGTAGCTGTCGTAGACGCCCACCGACTGCGGGTATTCCAGTTCGAACAGCGAACTGAGCCGGGGGTTGGGCTGGGTCATCGGGTTCCTTCCGTCGATCGTTCGGGTCGCCGCCGCGGGACTCCCCGGGGCCACCGGTAGGTCAATTGTGCGCGCTCGTCCCGGGTGGTTCATCCCATCGCCCCTGCGACCCGGGTTCGGCGCCCGCTCCGCGCGCGGGCGGCACCGACCCGCCGGGACGGATCGGTGGCGGGGCGCTGCTGCCGCGCAACACCAGGTGGACGGGATACAGCACCGGATCCGGGCTCGGGGTGCCCGGCTCATCGCCCAGCAACTGCAGCAGCATCCGGGCCGCTTCGCGGCCCAGCGCATCGACGTCCTGGGCAACCGTGGTCAGGTCCACGAACTCGGCCATCTCGCTGTTGTCGATGCCCACCACCGAGATGTCCTGCGGAACGCGCAGGCCCGCACGCCGCAACGCCCACAACGCACCGAGCGCGAGTTCGTCGAACTCCGTCAGGACCGCACTCGGCAGATGCGGCCTGGTCAGCAGTTCGGTCATCGCCAGCGCCCCGCCGTCGATGCCGGGCGGGCCCTCCACCACGAGCCGCTCGTCGAAGCCGACGCCCACCGAGGCCAGCGCCTCCTCGTAACCCAGCCGCCGACTCATCGAGGCCGTGAAGTCGAACCGGCTGTCGTCCGGCTTGCCCGCGATCAGGCCGATCCGCCGATGACCCTGGTTCAGCAGGTGATGGGCAGCCAGGCGACCGGCGGCGACGTCGTCGATCCCCACCGAGGGGAAGCCATCGATGTGTGAGCCGATGCTGACCAGCGGCAGGCCGAGGGCACGCAACGACAGGGTGTGCACCTGGGTGAGCGGCATCGACAGCGACAGGACCCCGTCGACCCCGGCGGCCAAGGGCATCCGCTCGAAGAAGTCGTCGCGCGCGCTCGCACTCCCGAGATGGTAGAGGAGGACATCGTGGCCGCTGGCTCGCAGCACGTCGAGGGCGGCGACCGTCGCCTTGGCGAAGAACCAGCGGGTGACGAACGGGACGATGATCGCGACGGCGCCACGGCTGCGCGAACCCGATGCGGATTGCCGCCTGGACGTCTCGTAGGAGAGTTCGCGGGCGGCATCCAGGACGCGCTTCCGGGTGCCCGGCGAGACCTTGCCCCCGTCGCCCAGCGAGCGGGACGCGGTGGCCACCGAGACGCCCGCCCGGGCGGCGACGTCGGCGAGGCGCGCGCGCTCCGTCCGCCTCGGCGTGCTCGACTCCCCGTTCACGCGCCAAACCCTACGGCATCGCCCCACACCGCCCCGGAGCGAGGTCGCGGGCCAACCGAGCCGAACCGATTATGGAAGGCTTCCATGACCGTGCCGTCCCGAGGGACAGCAAACGCAACATCTCGGTCCGGAGCCGTGCAAAACTGCGGCGCTGTCTTGCAAATTACAGGCCGCCCTGTGAAGCTTCACACTGCAACATCCCCAGAGAGTGCAAAGGCGCGTCCTGGCCGGCAGGCCGGCTCACCGTGCCGACGCCCAGATCACAGCGAGGTGAATGGTGTGACAGCCAACGTGATAGTGACCGTCGAGCGGGAGTTCGACGCCCCCCGAGAACGTGTGTTCGACGCCTGGACGGAGCCGGTCGAGCTCGCCCGATGGCGCGGCTCACCGGGCTGGCACGTCGAGACCGAGACGGTGTCCGGCACCCAGGAGCTGGGTGGGCGGCACCACCACGTCAAGGTGCGCGACAACGACCCCACGACCCGGGTCGGCACCGACGGGGTGTACACCGAGTTCTTCCGCCCGGACGTGTTCGTCTCCCGGGAGCGGATCACCGGAGACCCGGGCATCGATCCCGATACACCGCTGGAGCTGCGGGTCGAGTTCACCCGGATGGGCCGCAACAACACCCTGGTGCGTATCATCCAGGGCCCCTACGAGCCCGACGTGGCCAGCTGGCACGGCGAGGGCTGGGAGAAGGAAATGACCCGGTTGGCCGACTACCTGGCCCGTAGCAAGGGAGACGTGTCATGAGTACAGACGCAGCGGACGTCAAGCACGCCAGCATCGTGCGGACGAAGCCGCTGATGACGATGCCGCAGATCCTGGTGATGAACTTCGGCTTCTTCGGCATCCAGTACAGCTTCGGCATGCAGCAGACCGCGGTGAACCCGGTCTATGAGTTCCTGGGCGCGAATCCGGGCGACCTGCCGATCCTCAATCTGGCCGGGCCGATCACCGGTCTGCTGATCCAGCCGCTGATCGGCGCCCTGTCCGACCGGACCTGGAGCCCGCGTTGGGGACGACGAAAGCCGTTCTTCCTGATCGGCGCGATCGGCTGCAGCATCTGCCTGTTCCTGTTCCCGTTCGTCACCGCGGTCTGGATGGCTGTGCTGCTGCTGTGGCTCCTGGACGCCAGCAACAACACCGCGATGGAGCCCTACCGGGCGTTCATCGCCGACAAGCTGCCGCCATCACAGTTGGGCAAGGGCTTCCTGGCCCAATCGTTCTTCACCGGCCTCGGCATCACCTTGGCCAACGTCTCGCTGTTCGTGTTCCAGAAGTTCATCGAGGGTGGCACGGAAGCGGGCATCCCCTATTGGGTGCTCGGATCGTTCATGCTCGGTGCCGTCTGCTCGATCGGCTCCGTCCTGATCTCCATCCTGCGGACTCCCGAGATCCCGCCGAGCCCGGAGGAGCTCGCGGCGATGCGCGCCAAGAAGGGTGGTCTCGGCGCGGCCCTGGCCGAGATCGGCGAAGCGTTCCGAGACATGCCGGTGGAGCTGCGAAAGCTCGCGCTGGTCTACTTCTTCCAGTGGTACGGCCTGGTGATCTACTGGCAGTTCATCGCCCTCACCATCGCCCAGAACATGTTCCCGCACACCGATCAGGGCAAAGAAGAGGCGGTCGCCTGGACCGGCCTGGTCAACGGCTGGTACAACATCGTGACCTTCTGCATCGCCTTCGCGCTGGTGGCGTTCGCCCGGAAGCGGGGCGCAAAGCTGGTGCACTGCGTGTGCCTGCTGCTGGCCGCGGTCGGGTTGGCGACGGTGCCCTTCATGACCAACCAGTACCTGATCTTCATCCCGATGATCGGCTTCGGCATCGCCTGGGCGTCCATCATGGGCGTGCCCTACATCATGGCCGTCCGGATGATCCCGTCCACCCGGCTCGGGGTCTACATGGGCATCATCAACATGATGATCGTCGTTCCGATGCTGATCCAGTCGGTCACCTTCGGCTGGATCTACACCAACCTGCTGGGCGACAACCCGGGCAACGCCATCCTGTTCTCCGCGGCCTTCCTGGCCATCGCCGCAGTGCTGATGCTGTGGCTGAAGGAGTCCAGGGCCGTCCGCGACGTCGATGATGTGGCCGCCATGCCGATGGCTGGGCACTGACAAGGAGGAGATCCATGACCATGAAGGACTATCGCACCATCGTGGTGGGCACGGACGGCTCGTCGTTGGCATC
>WBZS01001930.1_pt1 | contig 14359 bp, 12 predicted proteins | sample 5204201 | NCBI WGS metagenome assembly WBZS01 (sample SAMN12344357, study PRJNA552823) | activated sludge metagenome | biome: Activated sludge suspended growth; feature: Nitrification reactor; material: Wastewater; isolation source: activated sludge from nitrification reactor of wastewater...
TCCTGTCGATTCGCTTCGCTTGCGTGGCGAGCCTGCTGGCGCTGCTGGCGCTGGCGTTGCGCCGGCCCTGGCCTGCCGACCGGCGCACCTGTGCCCATCTGGGGGTCGCCGGCGTGCTGCTGCACGCGGGCTACCTGTCGGGCGTATTCGGTGCGATACACGGCGGGCTGTCGGCGGGCCAGGTTGCGCTGATCGTCGGCTTGCAGCCGCTCCTGACCGCGCTACTCAGCGCCATGTTTCTTGGCGAGCGCGTCAGCCGCCCGCAGTGGCTCGGACTGCTGCTCGGTTTCGTCGGCGTGGTGTTGGTGCTCGGCCACCGCCTCGGCACCGGCGGTTCGCATGCTGCTCTCGGGCTTACCCTGATGGCATTGGTCAGCATCACTCTCGGAACGCTCTACCAGAAACGATTCGTGCCGAGCTTCGATCTGTGGACCGGGTCGGCCTTGCAGTTCGCGGCGGCACTGCTGGTGGTTGCCCCGTTGTCTTGGGCGTTCGAGAGCGGGCGCATCGACTGGACACCCGGTTTCGTCTTCGCGCTGGCCTGGCTGACCCTGGTGCTGTCGATCGGCGCCATCTCGCTGCTACACCTGCTGATCCGGCGCGGCGCGGCAACCCGGGTTTCGGCGCTGTTCTACCTGACGCCGCCGAGCACCGCCTTGCTGGCCTGGCTGGTATTCGACGAACGGCTCGATGTCCAAGCCTTTGTCGGCATGGTGTTGTGCGGTGTCGGGGTCTGGCTGGTGATCGGACGCCGCTGACCCGGCACTAGCCGATTCGCCGAACCGGCGGGCCGGTTGTCGACCTTGGCCGGCGCGCCTGCAGTCGAGTCAGCCGGCGCAACGGCGGCATCGACCCTGCGCGGCGCGACCCGCGGCACTGCGGCATGGGCGGTTTCGCTTACGCGATTGCCCGATTGCCCGATTGCCGGATTCCTTCGCCACGATCGTTTGCGTTACGGTTTTGCCTTTCCCTTCGCTGTGGCAGACGGCGGGGCCTCCGAAGCGGGAGGCGGCGTGCCGTTCTTGGGCATGATCACCGCGCGAACCCGGCCGCCGCCCTGCTGCCCCGGCACCACCGTGGCGTTGGGTCCGTTGGTGACCAGGTAATTCTCGGTGAGGCCGTTGTACTGGATGTATTCGCCGCGTACTTCGTCCTGCCCGCTGCGTACCCAGGCCCTGTTGTAGAACTGGGTGACTTCGGTCTTGGCATCCTGCTCAATGCGCTCGCCTTCGCCATCCACATAATCGTCGCGGCCTTCGCGCTTCTGGCGGAACTTGGCCAGTCCGCCGGGCGGCGCGTAAGCAACGCCGCGCTGGTAGCCTTCCAGATCCTGGGTGACCACGACCTTGGCGGCGCGGATGATCAGCGTACCCTGGGTCAATATGACATTGCCTTCGTAGACATGCACCTTGTTGCGGTCGTCGACGGTGACTTTGTCGGCCTCGAGATTGACAGGTTTGCCGCGATCGGCTTTCTCGGCGATCGCCCCGGTGGCGGCGAGGGCAAGGCAAAGCGCGGTGAGGAGTCGGAGCAGGGTCATCGTGATGCTTTCGTCGCGGCCTCAGCCGCCTTTCGGTTGCAGAACACCGCGAACACTGGCCTTGATCACGGCGACCGCGGTGAGGTTGTTGTACTCGAAGCCGATGCCGTTGACAACCGACTTGCCATGCGTGAGGGTGACCGGCGCCGTCGTCGAGGCGAACTCGTCGTCGGGCAGTACGGTCAGCGTGGCGGTGGTCAGCGTCATCTGCGGCTTGTCCCGGGTCGCATCGCGCACCAGGCGAACATTCTCGTTGAGTGTCACGATCTTGCCGTCCTTGCTCAGGTCGGCGCGCACGGCGCTGATCCGCAGCGGCGTGCCGCGGCCCAGATGGAGCACGCGCGGATTGGACAGTTCGGTGGATTCGTCGTCGGCGAAATGCACCATGCGGTCGGCGACCAGAGAATACTGCAGCTTGCCGTGTTCGTCGAAGCGCTTGCCGTTGAGGTTGTCGACCACGTAGTCCGGATCATGGCGCAGCTTGCCATCCTGGCGCACCGGTTCGGAAATCATCGTCCGGCTCAGCCACAGCGTCAGCGCGGCGAGCAGGCCGATCATCACCACCGGATAGAGCGAGTGCCAACGCCCGATCGACCGCATCGCCGTATCAGGCCAGGTAGCGCGCCTGCAGCGCGTCGAGCTTGCCTTGCGCGGCGAGGATGAATTCGCACACCTCGCGCACCGCGCCGCCGCCGGCCGGCCGCGTGGCCACGTACTGCACATGGCGCTTCACCAGCGTTTCGCCCTGGGGCACCGTGGCGGCAAAGCCGCAGGCGCGCAGGATCGGCAGATCGACTACATCGTCGCCCATGTAGCCGCATTGCGCCGGCGCGATGCCCAGCCGTGCGGCCAGATCCAGCAGAACGGCGCGCTTGTCTTCCACGCCCTGATGCAATCGCGCGATACCGAGATTCTCGGCCCGCAGTTCGACTGCGCGAGAGCGGCGGCCGGTGATGAGTGCCAGGTCCACGCCGCCCTCGCGCAGCATTTTCAGTCCGTGCCCGTCCACGCTGGAAAAGCCCTTCATTTCGTCGCCGGCAGAGGAGAACCATAACGTGCCGTCGGTCAGCACACCGTCGACATCGAAGGCCATCAGCTTCAATTGCGCCGCGCACAGCCGCGCTATATCGAGCGCCTGGCTCATCAGATCACCCGCGCCTGCATCAAATCGTGGGTGTTGAGCGCGCCGAGCAAGCGCTTCGCCTCGTCGACCACCAGCAACTGGCTGATGCGGTGCGAATCCATGCGCTCGACCGCTTCGACCGCCAGCGCGTCCGGGCCGATGGTGCGCGGGTTGTGCGTCATGAAGTCGCGCACGTGATCTTGCTGAAAATCGCAGCCGCGCTCGATCGCGCGGCGCAGGTCGCCATCGGTGAAGATGCCGGCCACCGCGTGCCGGTCGGTGAGGATTGCGGTCATGCCCATGCCGCCGCGGGTCATCGACAGCAGCGCTTCGGTCATGAGGGCGTCCTCGGAAACGCGGGGAACGGCCGCGGCCGGGCGCATCACGTCGCGCACATGGGTCAGCAGCCGACGTCCGAGCATGCCGCCGGGGTGGGAATGGGCGAAATCCGAGGCGGAGAAGCCGCGCGCATCGAGCAGCGCCACCGCCAGTGCGTCGCCGAGGGCGAGTGCGGCGGTGGTGCTGGCGGTGGGGGCCAGATTGAGCGGGCAGGCTTCCTCGGCGACGCGCCCGTCGAGGTGCACATCGGATTCGCGGGCCAGCGACGAGTTGACGTTGCCGGTGATGGCGATCAGCTTGCCGCCCCGGCGCTTGATCAGCGGAACGATGTTCAGCAGTTCCTCGGCCTCGCCCGAATTCGACAACACGATCAGGACGTCGTCGCGCGCGATCATGCCGAGGTCGCCGTGGTTGGCTTCGGCGGCATGGACGAAATAGGCAGGGGTGCCGGTCGAGGCCAGCGTGGCGGCGATCTTGCGCCCGATGTGCCCGGATTTGCCGATGCCGCTGACGATCACGCGTCCGCGAGCCGCCAGGATCAGGTCGACAGCCGCGGCGAAGCCCTCGTCGATGCGTTCGACCAACGCGAGCACGGCTTGCGCCTCGATGCGCAGCACGCGACGGCCAAGTTCCAGCGTCGCAGCCCGCTTGGTTGCCACCGAGTCGGTTTGGCTCATCTGCGTGAACTGGTTATCATTCGTGAAAATTATAACAGACGGGTTGTACGCGATTTTCGGCCCGTTGCGTCGCTTGGGCTGCGCGACCACAAGCGTCCTTTCCTGGAAAACCGAAGAATGACCTCCGCGCTCGAGCTGGTGCTCCTGCTCCTGGCCGCCGCAGTGATGGTGGTGGCGCTGTTCCGTTACCTGAACCTGCCGCCGATCCTGGGCTACCTGCTGGTCGGTGCCGCAGCGGGTCCGCACGCGTTCAATCTGCTGCAGGCGCATTCCGATGCGAACCATCTGGCCGAGTTCGGCGTGGTCTTCCTGATGTTCTCGATCGGGCTCGAGTTCTCGTTGCCCAAGCTGTACAGCATGAAGCGGATCGTGTTCGGCCTGGGCCATGCGCAGGTGCTGCTGACCGCGGCGCTGGTGATGGCAGGCAGCATGCTGTTCTTCGGCCTGCACTGGCAGGGCGCTGTGGCGATCGGCGCGGTGATGGCCATGTCGTCCACCGCGGTCGTCTCCAAGCTGCTGGTGGAGCGCATGCAACTCGATTCGCCGCACGGCCGCGAGGTCATGGGTGTGCTGCTGTTCCAGGATCTCGCGGTGGTGCCCGCGCTGATCCTGATTCCGGCACTCGGCGGCAGCACCGAGCAGTTGTGGTCACAGCTCGCCGTCGCCGCCTTGAAGGCGATGGTTGTCCTGTCGCTGATCCTGTACTTCGGCCAGCGGCTGATGCGCAAATGGTTCAACGTGGTGGCCAGGCGCAAGAGCAACGAGTTGTTCATGCTCAACGTCCTGCTGGTGACGCTGGGGCTGGCTTGGGTGACCGAGCTTGCCGGACTTTCGCTGGCGCTCGGTGCGTTCGTCGCCGGCATGCTGATTTCGGAAACGGAGTATCGCTACCAGGTGGAAGAAGACATCAAGCCGTTTCGCGACGTGCTGATGGGACTGTTCTTCGTCACCATCGGCATGCTTCTCGATCTTGGCGTGGTGGCGCAACAGGGCGTGTTGGTGCTGCTCGCGCTCGTGCTGCTGCTGTCGATCAAGTTCCTGGTGGCGGCCGGCATGTCGCGTGCGTTCGGCGCGTCGCCCGGAACCAGCCTGCGCACCGGACTCTGGTTGTGTGCCGGCGGCGAGTTCGGATTCGTTCTGCTGGCTCAGACCGGGCGTGCCGGGCTGGTGCCCGAGACCAATCTGCAGATCGTTCTGGTAGCGCTGGTGTTGTCGCTGGTGCTGGCACCGCTGATCTCGCAGTACGCCGACAAGATCGTGCTGCGGCTGGTGCCCTCGGAGTGGCTGATGCGGTCGATGCATCTGACCAAGATCGCCTCGCAGTCGATGTTCATCGACCGGCACGCGATCATCTGCGGCTATGGACGCAACGGCCAGTACCTGGCGCGCTTCCTCGAGCAGGAGGAGATCACCTACATCGCCCTCGATCTCGACCCAGAGCGCGTAAAGGAAGCGGCGGCTGCCGGTGAGGCCGTCGTGTTTGGCGATGCGGCGCGGCGCGAAACGCTGGTTGCAGCCGGCATATCGCGCGCCGCAGTGGTTGTCGTCACCTATGCCGATACGTCCTCGGCATTGCGCCTCATCGATATGGTGCGCGGCTTGCGGCCGGACGTGCCGGTCGTGGTACGAACGGTCGACGAACGCGATTACGACGCCTTGTCAAAGGCCGGCGCGGCGGAGGTCGTGCCCGAGTCGTTCGAATCGTCGATCATGCTGGCCTCGCACGCGCTGGTGCTGATCGGCGTGCCGGTCGGACGCGTGCTGAACCGGATTCGCGAAATTCGCGGCAAGCGCTACCGGCTGCTGCGCGGCATCTATCGCGGCGCCGACCACCTGGCCGAGGAAGGCATTGCCGACCTGCACAAGGCGCGGCTGCATTCGGTGACGCTGCCGGCCGGCGCCTGGTCGATCGGCAAGCCGATCAGCGACCTGCAGTTCGGGCAGATCGAGGTGCAGGTCACCGCAATCCGCCGCCGCGGTATCCGCGCGATGGAGCCGGACGCCGACACGGTGCTCAAGGCCGAGGATGTGGTGGTGCTGCTGGGCGAGCCGGAACGGCTCGGGACGGCGGAGGAGAGGTTGCTGCAGGGCGGGCTTTGATGTGCAGCCGTACCGGACGAAACGGGCTAGCGCGACGAATCAGAATCCCATGCAGACGGTGTATGGCTTTGCTTCGTCAATGAGCGTTCCGGTTCCAGTGCTCTTGACCGCCGCGACTGCAGTGCTCTGATTGGCCGACTGGTTTTCCATTACCTGTAGTGACCCAGTTTCAGTGTTGCCGTCATCCATGGTGATATCGAGTTGCTTGGCGAACTTGCCCAAGATACCTTGGGAACACACGACGTACGTTCCCTTGAGAGTTGAAATCGGGGACTCAGTTCCGCTAGTTACACCAAGAATGCCGCCATCCGCATTGCGGGGGATGTAGTCTGCTGCGGTCGTGTCAGCCGTACCGGCAGCCAGCCCAGCCTTCCGCACCTGCTCCCAAAAGAGGTAAGTCTCACTCGTAGGGACATTTGAATTCCATGGCCCATCGAGCGTGCCGTTACCGATTTTGCCGCTTGGCGTTGATGCGTTCGTCAATGCGCCGACATGGTCGACCGCTTTATCATCATCACCAGGCAGGCGCCGAAATTTGTCCTGATAACCATAAATAAACAACGGCACTGAGCGGAAGTCCTGCGCGAAGTTCTTCACCTTCGCACTGTTGATGAGTTCCTGACCCTTGAGCACGCCGCCGAGCAGCAGGCCGATGATGACCAGCACGATGGCGATTTCGACGAGGGTGAAGCCGGATTGACGGTTGGGCATGGTGGAGGTCCTTATATGACAGGCATTGCCTCGCAAACCTTGTGCCATGCGGGTTTGCCGGATGCGGTGGGATAATCGGCCGCTATTCGGGCTGGATGCGTCGGCTTCTCGACACTTATGTCAGCCAACCGTCGTTCGACGGCCGGCGGCCGGACTCAGCGTGCCCCGGCGTTTCGTGTAGCCGACAACCGGAGTTGCCAACCGACCCATGGACGCCTCGCCTCAACCGGTCCGCGCAGGACTGCCGCGCACAATGGCGGTGGTGGCGCTGGTGGCCCGCCACCGCCGCTATGTCCTGCTCGGGCTGCTGGTGCTGCTGCATCTGGCGATCATGCAGGGCATCCCGTCGGCGATTGCGCGCACGCTGCTGGTCGGGCATTTCGGACTGTTCCTGCTGTGGCAGCCGATCGTGCGGGCGGAACGCCGCCTGCGGCCGGTCGAACTGGCGATTCTGGCCGGCGCGGTCGCGGGGTTTCTGGTCTTCCTCAACGGCTGGCTGCTGATTGCCTGGGCGATGGTGTTGACGGCCATCGTCGGCGGCAAGGTGTTTTTCTTCGGCTCGCGCTGGTCGCGCCTGTTCTACCTGCTGGCGCTCGGCTATTTGCTGGTGGTGCTGCTGGTGCTGCTGCTGCCGCCGGTGATCCCGCAGTACGCCGCGCTCCCCACCGGCTTCGACCTGATCGCCCGCTACATCCTGCCGCTGGTCTTTCCGCTAATGGCGCTGCTGCCGGTGGAGGAGATCGAGCGCGAAGAGGTCGAAGTGATCGACCTGTTCTCCAGCATCATCCTGTTCCTGCTGCTGGCAGTGCTGATACTTGGCTGCCTGGCCTTCATGCTGGTACGTCAGGCCGGCTATGTCGAGGCCCTGCTGCTGACACTGCTGTCGCTGGCCGCGCTGCTGCTGTTGCTGGGCTGGGCGTGGAACCCGCGCGCCGGGTTCTCCGGCATTGGCGTACTGTTCACCCGCCATGTGTTGTCGGTCGGTCTGCCGTTCGAGCAGTGGCTGCACCATCTGGCCGAGCATTCGATGCGCGAGGACGATCCGGCACGCTTCCTCGACGATGCCTTTGCCGGCATGGCCCGCCTGCCCTGGGTGGCCGGCGGGCAGTGGCGCGCCGGCGAGCGGGCCGACGATCGCAGCGGACGCTTCGGCGAACTCGAAGGCGAGAAAAGCGAGTTCCAGCACGGCCCGCTTCAAGTGGCGCTGTACACGAGGCAGAAGCTCTCGCCGGCGCTGTCATGGCATCTGGACCTGCTGGCGCGCCTGCTCGGCGAGTTCTATCTGGCCAAGGTTCATGCCGCCCAGTTGCAGCGCATGAGTTACGTGCAGGCGGTGCACGAAACCGGCGCCCGTGTGACGCACGACGTGAAGAACCTGCTGCAGTCGCTCAACGCGCTGTGTTTCGCCGCCGAGCGGCCGGGCTCCGAGGCATCGCCCGAGTTCCAGTTGCTGCTGCGGCGGCAACTGCCGGTGATCGCCAAGCGTCTGCAACAAACGCTGGACAAGTTGCGCCGGCCCGACGAGCAGGCGGCCACACCCCAGCGCGCGGTCGATTGGTGGGGCGAACTGAAACGCCGCTTCGCCTCGGAAGACATCGGGTTTGCCGACATCGGCCTGAGCGACGAGCTGGAGGTGCCGGCCGGGCTGTTCGATACGGTGGCCGAAAACCTGCTCCAGAACGCGCTGGCCAAGCGCGCCGCCGAGCCCGGCCTGCGCATCATGGTCGGGTTCTCGGGCGAGCAGCCGGTCGAACTGTCGGTCACCGACAGCGGGCGGGCGATGGCGCCGGAAACCGCGCGGCGTCTGCTGCGCGGCCCGGTGGAATCGGCGCGGGGATTCGGCATCGGCCTGTATCAGGCGGCGCGGCAGGCCGAGGCCGCCGGCTACCGGCTCGAACTGGCCAACAACGAGGATGGCGAGGTCTGCCTGCGGCTGCGCGAGGTGCGCGAGCGCTGAGCGACGCGCAAGCGGAACTATCCGGCCAGACTGGCGCGCGCCGCATCCTGCGCGACCTGGCCGCGCCGCAGCAGGCTATAGACCGTCATGTTGCCCTTGCCCTTGAGGTAGAGCACCTGCGGCTCGTCGAACACGAAGTGGTCCTTCAGCCGCCGCCAGGTGGCCACGTCGCACTTGACCATGCCCGGCGTGCCTTCGCTGGTGATGCGGCTGGCGAGGTTGACGGTGTCGCCCCACAGGTCGTAGATGAACTTCTTCTTGCCCACCACGCCGGCCACCACCGGGCCGGTGCCGATGCCGATCCGCACATCGAGATGCCGGTCGTTGATGTTGAAATCCCGGTGCAGCAGGTCGCGCATCTCGAGCGCGAGGTCGGCCAGCGCCGCGGTGTAGTCCTCGCGCGCGGCGTTCAGCCCGCCGGCCACCATGTAGGCATCGCCGATGGTCTTGATCTTTTCGATGCCGTGTTTTTCGGCCAGCTCGTCCCAGGTGGAAAAGATGCGGTTGAGCATGGCGAACACCTGCGACGGTGTCATGCCGCTGGCGATCTGGGTGAAGTTCACGATGTCGGCGAACATCACCGTCACATCGGCGAAGCCGTCGGCGATCGTCTGGTTGCTGTTCTTCAGCCGTTCGGCGATCGGGCCGGGCAGGATGTTCAGCAACAGGCGCTCGGAGCGATCCTGCTCGATCTGCAGCAGGCGGTGAGCCTCGGCCAATTTGGCTTCGATCTTTTGCTTTTCCTGCATTGAGAAGCGCAGCAGCAGGTAGACCATCGACGAGATGGCGACGAAGTTCAGCACGAAGAACAGCACCGAGGTGCGGATCGGAATGCGCGTCGCGCCGATCGGCACCGCATCGGCGAGGTAGTAGTCGAAAAAACCGGTCAGCGCGACCAGGAACACGTAGGCGAAGAACCACGCAAACGATTCGCGCACGCCGAAGCACAGGATCGCGCCGATCGGCGCCAGCAGCCCCCACAGGATCAGCCCCGAGGCGGTGATGAAATTGCCGATGCTCCACTGCGCCACGAACGGGAAAAACAGAAACAGCCCGAGCTGCCCGACGCGGAAGAAATTGAAATTGCCGGTCTTCAGGTAAATGAGCAGGTTGCCCGCCAACAGAATCTGGAACGCGAACGGCAGGGTGGCCGACAGTTGCGGCCCCAGGCTCCAGTAGATCGCCAGCCATAGTGTCGAGGCCACGCTCACCAGCCCGGTGGCGAACACCAGCAGCGCCTTGTTCAGGCGCAATTCGTCGCTGTCGCCCGGCTCGACACCGGCGTTGCGCACGCGGTCGATGAAACGCGACGGCGGAGCCTTGGCGGCCATCATGCAGAACACTCCCCCGAGTTCATTGGATGCCTGTCGGCAACCGGCGACAAAACCGCAGTTTCGCCGCAAGCGTGACCAACGGTCAATCCGCCAACGGAAAAATTGTGCGGCTACGCAACCGCGTCGGCGGAGCGGAAATCATCGACCCGAATGCCGGAGAGCGCCTATCCATGCGCCTTTCCAGGCATCGATAGGCGTAGACCGCCATTCCATGCGGGTTGCGGGGCGATGCACTTTAGCAAATCTCAAGGCAAGCGCCCGGAGGCGATAATTCGGGCAAACAGAATGCTCGTGGGTAGCCACGCTACCTCGTCATCGAACGCGCCGCCTGCGCTGCCTTCAGCGGTTTGCGGATGACTGACAAAATCGTTGTTGGTGTCGGTATTCGCCAACTCGTCCGTATGGGTCGAAACGGGTGCCGCATTGACGGTGCCGGACATGCTGGTTGCGCCGGCGCCGTTCTTGCCCTGTGACAGGATTATTACCGGCAGTTTGTCCGCAAGAATCGTCCCGGCTCCACAGCCCGCCGCATTGCAGACGCGTAGGTCCGGCAGCGTGATCAATGTAAAGCCGACGTCATCGCGAGAAAAACCTGCATGCACGCGGTAGCGAAATCGGTTGTTCCATGGATCGGATTCGCCCACCCCCAAAGTTGCCCAAGGCAAGGATCCCTCTTGTGCGGTGCAGGCGTGACTCACACGATTCTCGATGCCGTCGTTGTCGGTATCCGGGCATGGCAGATAGGGTTTTCCGTCGGCTGCCGAATGGCTGGCGGCATAGCCGATCAGCGCTTCGCGGATCTCTGACAGCGAACGCCTCGCAGCGCCCGTGTCGCGCTGGTCGACCTGCGCAGTGAGGGGGATGAGCAGCGCGCCAGCGAGCAAGGCGACGATCAGCAGCACGATCGCCATCTCTGCGAGGGTGAACCCAAGCACACCGTGCGGTCTTGCGAAACGTCGGGCGCAGTTCAGATTTGTCATCAGTACAGGTAAAGCCGGTCGTTGCTGACCGAGGAAGGGACGACCAAACGGTCGGCATCCGGGGCGACACCAGTCCAGCCGTCGAGGTTTTCGGTGTCTTCCAAGTAATTCGACAGGTTGGCACTCGGCCGCACTGTGCTGCCCTGCGCAGCGCCAGGAAAGATCAGGACCGCATTGTATTGCGACGTGCCGACAGTCTGCTGCAGGCTGCAGTTTGCCGGTGCTGCTTTCAGCCGTGATGTTCCGACAGCGTAGTAAATCGAATCGCCCCACAGATTGTACGAAAACCAGTCCGGGCGCCCACCGATCGCCCAGTCCGGAGTAATCGCGGTCAGCGCGTTGTCCGGGAATCGTCCGCGGCAAATGGCGACACCGCTAGTGCAGTTGCTAAGGTAGTCGAGGTCGAGACACCCGGCATCGTTATGTTTTGCGGGGAACGGCAGAAATCCATTGGTCGTTTCATACTTCTTCAGTTGCAGTTTCGCTTCCAGCGCGACGCGCTGCTCGATCTGATGAATGAAGTCGTCCGTGGTGACGAGCATCACCGCGTCGTTGAACGTCACCGAACGATCGCCGGTAATGAATGGACCACTGTTGGTTGAATTGTTTCTCCCATTGGCGCTGTCGAGATAGTTTGATGCGCAATTGCTGCGCACGATTGTCGTTCCAGTGGTGGAGCAGGCCGCTAGCGTGTTGCTCCGGTCTTGTGTGGCAAGTGGAGCGCCCGGCGCAAACAGAACTAATACCGCGTCGCTTCGAATGACCGAAGTGCCGTTGGCGGCGTAGACGGCGAGGTTTCCCCGCGTATTGCTGTTTATCGGATTGCTGTTTGAATTGTATTTTCGCATCGTGCCGGCGGGTGCGTACCAGAGGATTTCGCTTGCGCTGTCCCGTGGGGCGTCGATGCCCAGCGTGCGCCACGGCACGCGGCCCAGCCGTCCCGCAGCGCAAGTACCTTCCTCGATGCCATCGTTGTTTGTGTCGGGGCAGGGCAGCTCACCGGGGCGTTCGGTGCCGGTATCGCGGCCGCGCTGCAATGACCACGCGATCAGAGCGTCGCGGGCTTGCGCCAGGCCCTCTTGATCAGAGCGGATGCGCCTATTCGCGATATCGGCAGAATTGAGACGACCGACCAAGACGGCCATGATACCAAGGCCGATTATCGCAACCACCACCAGTAGCACGGCGCCGTTCTGCCGTGCCGATCCGACTGCCCGGTCCGTCTGCCTCATCGCGATAAGACGGGTCAGCGGTCACGCGGGAGATGTCTTCCCGCGACCCGGCCTTCGCCGAGGACATCGCGCTTCTCGCGCGTCCCCCGATTGACCGTCTCCCCAACCCGCAGTCTCGACGGCGCCTCGTCGCCGACCGAAACCGTGGCCCCGGCGGCATCGGGCCGCAGGCCGATCGCGACGCCGTGGCGCGGGTCGGAGACGTTGTGCGGACGGCCGTTAAGCCACGCGGTGCCGTTGCCGTCGCTGCGTCTGACGATGCCTTCCAGCGACATGGTGGCGCCTTCGATCTGCTGGGTCTGGCGCAGGTTGAGCCTGCGGCTGCGCTCCAGCGCGGCGCGCTTCTCCGGGGTGAAGAACAGCCGCCCGAGCGTTTCCTCGGCAACGGCGGCGGGCGGCAGCAGCGCGGCGCACAGTAGCAGGAGGAAATGCCGGCGCCTCACGATCCGGCTCCCGTGCCGGCCGGCGGCTTGCGGATGGTGATCCAGTCGAGTTCGCACTCCGCCCGCAACTGGGGCGTGGCTTCCGCGGGAGGCGCGGCCGGCGGCGCCAGGCGATCCACGGCGCAGCGGCGCGTGCGCAGGTAGGCCGGCGCCTGCGCTGTCAGGTCGTCGAGAAAGCCGAGCAGGTCTTCTTCATGCAGCAGTTGCAGGGTCAGGCGCATCGGGCTGGCCATGAACGGGTAGGCACCGCCGGCCGCGGCGCCGTCGAGCGGCTGTTGCGGGGCGATCTCGTATTGCAGGTCGAACAGCTTGCGTGCTTCGCGGATGCGGCGGATCTGCTCGATCCAGTCGATGCGCCGCTCCTCGCCGATGATGCCGCGCTGGGCCAGTTGCTGGAAGCGCGCGGCCGTCGCGCGCAGTTCCTGTTCCTCGTCACGGGCGCGCGCCAGCTTGCCCTGCGCGTCGCGCCGGGCCGCGCCGGCGCTGGCCTGGCCGGCAATTGCGCTGGCGTGGAACTGCTCGGCGTAGAACAGCGCGGCGGCGCCGGCGGCCACCATCAGCAGCATTGCCAGCAGCGCCCAACGCAAATGGCGCAGTATCAGCCCGGGATTCATCCGATCTTCCTTGCCACGCGCAGCGAGAAGCGCGGCGCTTCGCCGCGCGCCGCGGTGTCGCTGCGCAAGGCGCGCTGGGATTCGATGTCGACCGGCATGCGCAGCACACTTACCTTGAGCTCGCCGTCCTGGCGCAGCGCGGCGGCGAAGGCGTCGACCGCCGCGAGCTGGGCGCGCTGGTCCGCGTCCGCCGGCAGTGCCAAGTGGCCGGAGACGACGGCCACGGCGAAGCGTTCCGACTTTGCGCCGGCTTGCAGCGGCGCGCGCGGCGCGCTTGCGTCGATTGGCGCATCGGGATTGTCTGCCTGCGCCCACTCGATTCGGTCGAGTTCGACCTGCGGCGCGGCTTCCAGGCCGCGGCTGATGTCCCGGTAGAGCGCAAGCGGCGTCGCGTTCGATGTTTCGAGAGTGCGGTAGCGGCCGATCATGCTGCGCAGTTCGTCCGCGCTGGCCGGCAGCGGCGGCAGGGCGGCGAGCAGGTTCTGGTAGCGGACGAGGTCGGACTTCGTCTGTTCGATCGTCAGTTCGGTCTGGTTTCGAACGGTCAGGGCGTCGAGCACCTGGCGGGCGGCCAACATCAGACACCCGGCGAGCACCGCCGCACCCACGGCCAGCAGCGCCATGCGCGCGCGCCCCAGCCGATGAAAACTCAGGTCTTCACGCGTGGCGAACTGGGCTTGCGGCGGATCGCGCAGCAGGATGTGGGCGAACAACGTCGCCGCCCCGCAGTCCTTCGGAATGTCATGCAGGCCGATTGCCCGCGCCGCCTGGGCGATATCGGTCGGCACGAACTCCAGTTCGTCGCTGCTGCGCAGGGTTTGGCGGAAAGTGTCCAGCTGCGCAGGGTTCGCCAGCACCAGCACCGGCAGCAGGCTGCCGCGCGCTAGGATGCGCTGGCCCACCAGATACTGATGGATCTTGGTCGATTCGCTTTCGCAGGCGGCGGCAAGGTCGCCGGCCGAGGTGCCCGATTGCGGCGCCAGGCGCGAAAAACGCAGCTTGCCGTCCTCGACGTAGGTCTGCCGGATGCCGCCGCGGCTGACGCTGACCAGCAGCGCCCGCGGCAGCGCCGGTGCAATGCGCGCGAGCAATGCGGGCGCCAGCAGCGGCGGGGACCAGAGTCCCGCCACCTGCGCTTCGCTCTTGCGCAGGCGTGCCAGCCAGGGTTCGAACATCGCCGGCCGCGTCAGCGCGGCGAACAGGAAGCGTTCGTCGCGCCGGCCGGCGCGCTCGCGGCCCAGCGACAGCGCGGTGGTCAGCGGCGTGCCGTAGAAATACTGCGCCTGCCGGCGCGCCAGCAAGGCCTGCC
>WBZS01001932.1_pt1 | contig 14356 bp, 13 predicted proteins | sample 5204201 | NCBI WGS metagenome assembly WBZS01 (sample SAMN12344357, study PRJNA552823) | activated sludge metagenome | biome: Activated sludge suspended growth; feature: Nitrification reactor; material: Wastewater; isolation source: activated sludge from nitrification reactor of wastewater...
TCCACGTGGGTCAATGAGGTAGCGAAGAAGACGCTTCCTGAACGCGTGGTGTGGTGCGACGGATCCGAAGCTGAATACAACAGCTTGGTGCAGCTAATGCTCGCTGACGGGACGTTGCACGAGCTTTCGAACCCAAGACATGAACATACGCTGGCTCCCTTTGAGCATGATCGAGATATGCGGAACGATTTGCACCGCTTCCTTACCAATCAGGAATGGATTGGGTTGAGGACATCGATTTGGTGAAAAAGAGCGGTTTTGTTGAATCGAACCTGATTTCGAAAAAAACGAAAGAGACGTGTCCTCTCCGTTTGGCGTTCCTGATTGATAGGACGGAGGCGAATCGTTTCGCCTCAGTATTCCGAATCAAGGAGAGAAAAGATGTCACGACGTAATCTGCTCGGTATGGCCGTCTTCGCACTATGGATCAGCATCGCACCAACCGTTGAGGCAAATTCGGCCGATCTTCGAATTCGTCTTGCCGGTGCAGGAGGAAAGGGTTCAGCTAAGTATCGGGATCGTGGCAATGTTCGCGAATTCCAAGTCGAAGTCGAGAACCTGAACTTGGCCCCTGGAACTTTGGTACAAATCCAGGTGAATGGCGTCGCCGTCGGGTCCGCGACCGTGACAACCTTGCGCACCGCACGCCTCTCACTGAGCACCCAGCGTGGGAATGCTGTACCACAAATTGCTTCTGGGTCAACGGTTACGGTTGTTGGCTTGTCGGGAAATGTTCTTGTTTCCGGTCAATTCTAGCCTTTCGTGGCAAAGCCTTTAGGCTTCGGCTGGTTATACAATAAGCGATTCGAAAACCATCGTATTTTTCCGGGTTCGACGGTAGGAAATACGATTCGTTTCGAATCGCTCTCCGGAATCAATGAAAATTATGGTCCGGCGAGAATTGGATTCCTTGAGTTTCTAGGCTTTCTTGAACATGGTGGGTCGACGTCGGGTCCGATCTGTTACAATAATTGGCAGTTGCGAAATTCATGTCTCCGGAAAATCGCAGTGCCAGAGCGAGATCAATTCAGGGAACTGATCGGTCGAATCCGAAATCGCGATCAAGACGCCGCCGCCGAGTTGGTCCGGCGTTACGAAAACGTGGTTCGTCGTGTAGTGCGCATTCATCTGCGTGACATTCGTCTGCGGCGTGTGCTCGATTCGATGGATGTATGCCAATCGGTGCTCGCGAGTTTTTTCGTCCGTACGGCTCTTGGGCAGTACGAACTTGAGACCCCCGAACAGCTACTAAGCCTACTGACCTCGATTACCCGAAATAAACTTTCGAACCAAGTGAATCGGCTTACTGCGAAAAGGCGCGACCTGCGGCGAGATTCTAATGATGTAGGAATTGACGTTGGCGTGGCGGTGGACCAAGCTTCCGATCCGACGGAACAAGCATCCGCGAAAGAAATCCTTGAAAAAGTTCGCTCACGATTGAACGACGAGGAACGCCATCTTGCCGAGCAGCGTGCCTTGGGGAAACCTTGGAAGGAAATTGCCGAGGAAGTTGGCGGTACGGATGTTGCCCTGCGAAAAAAGCTGACGCGAGCGCTCAACCGCGTCATGAGTGAGCTTGGGCTTGACGAGAATCAAGATGACTAGCCCTGCGAATGATTTACTTGATCGCGCACTCGACAGGCAACGAGAGGCTTGGTTGAGTGGCGCCAGGCCCACGGTCGAGTTGATCGCTCGAAGCGCCTCGATTCCCTCAGAGCCGGATTTCTTACTGGATCTCATTTACAATGAGATCGTCCTTCGTGAGGAGATTGGCGAATCGCCTCAGCTTGACGAGTATCTTGAAAAATTCCCTCAGCTCGGTGAAGATCTTCAATTGCATTTTGAAGTCCATCGAGCGATCCAAGAGAACCTGCTCCTTGAAACGCGACGGCCCCTCGATTCTGAATCAGGGAATGAAATTGGCCGATTTTCAAATTCGACTCAGCCGAGCTTCACGGATTACGAAATCGTTTCCGAACTTGGTAGCGGTGGAATGGGGGTCGTTTTCAAAGCCCGCCATCGAGGCCTGAAACGTTTCGTTGCCTTGAAAATGCTGCATCCCGACCGATTGGCTTCGTCACGCGACATGGGCCGGTTTCGCGTCGAGGCAGAAACGATAGCGAGGTTGCAACACCCCAATATCGTTCAGATTTTCGAAGTGGGTCAGAACCGTGGTACTCCGTTTCTCGCCCTGGAATTGGCCGAGCAAGGGACGCTTCAGAAAAAGCTTCAGCTTCAGCCCTACGCAGCCAAACCGGCAGCTGAATTGATCGAGACGCTGGGGCGTGCCGTCGAACACGCGCATAGGCAGCAGGTGATCCACCGAGATCTTAAGCCCGCCAACGTCCTTTTCACCGCGGACGGTGTCCCCAAAATCGCCGACTTTGGCTTGGCCAAACTGCTCGAAACCGACTCGGTGAATTCCCAGGATACCACGCGAACCGGCGAACCGATGGGAACGCCTCGATACATGGCCCCTGAGCAGGCGTCTGGAAAGCGAGACGAGATCGGTCCCGCGACGGATATTTATGCCCTAGGAACCATTCTTTACGAGTGTCTAACTGGGAAAGCACCGTTTGTTTCTGCCAGCGTCGTCGAAACCGTCGACCGTATTCGGCACGACGACCCGGTGCCGCCTCGCAGGTTGAATCCCGCGATTCCGCGCGATCTCGAAACCATTTGCCTGCACTGTCTGCAAAAGCAACCCAGGCATCGATATTCAACCGCCCAGGAATTGGTGGACGATGTAAGGCGATTCCTTAATCGTGAGCCTATCCGTGCCAAACGTACGCCGCTTTGGCTCAAAACGTGGATGTGGTGCTGCCGCAATCCTGCTCTCGCCACGTGGGCGGCGGTCGCCTACGCACTGGTCCTTTCCGCGATCGCTTGGGTCGTTGTGCATCGGTACCAGGAGCAGGCCAGAATCGCATCGTTGCGTTCAGACGTATTATCTCTCGTTCGGGAAGGGCAAATAGCATCGGCGCGTGGCGAAGCGCGAGAAGCGAAGGAGTGTTTCCAAGCCGCGTTGGCCAAGGTTTTGTCGGAACCAGCCTTGCACGATCATGAACTCGGTGTGCGTGGCTGGTTGGACCACAGCCATCGGGAAAACCAGCATCAAAGGTGGAGCCAGCGACTTCGCCCGCCCCTGTTCGAGGAGCGCCGCGACGATGCGTTTGTTCGAGCCTTTTTCGTGGATATTCGCAAACCAGAATCCGTGCGGACGGCCCGTGAAGCCATCGCGGGCGCGCTCGAATTTGTGCTTGCGAACGACCCTGCGTGGCGTCTCGAGCGGGAATTACTTCTCGTGCTCGACGCATCACTGGTCTTCAATCAAGGTGATGCTCGCCAAGCCCTTGCGATCCTAGAAACCACTCAGGGGTTTACAACGCGTTCTGGCTTCTACCTTCGGTCGGAATGTCTCAAGGCTTTGGGCCGAGCCGAAGAGGCCGAGAAAGATCGAGTCCAGGTCGCGAATTTGGTGCCGAAGGTGGGCGTGGAGGCGCTTTTCCAGGGAATCGCGCATTGGCAAGGTCGAAAACCGGAGGAATCGATTCGGCGATTCGACGAAGCCTTGATGCTCGACCCCGATTTTTTCTTGGCGAGGTTTCTCCAAGCTGTCAGCTTTCTTCAGGCGAAAAGGGCAGGGGAGGCGGAGGTTGGACTGACTGCGTGCCTGGCCGAACGTCCTCGCTTCGCCTGGTGCCTCGTCCTTCGAGGTCAGGCTCACACTGAACTTGGCGAATTTGCTCAAGCGGCGCAAGATTTTCAACAAGCCAAAGAAACAAAACCTAACGAGGCGGTCCTAGAGCGCCTTGCTCAAGCGATTCATGAATGGGATGATGCCATAGGCGCTCTTCCCTTCGAAAGGCAAGAAAAAATCTGGGATACGGAGATTCGAACCGAGGGAGGACGTGTCCCGTTGCGCCGCGTGCAAGCTTTCCGCGTCGCAAAAAAGGAGAATATGCCATCGCCTTCGAAATAAAAATCTTGAGGCACACGGACTTAGAATGTACACATGGGCGTTTGAGGTTCTTCCCGGGAGGTCCCATGCGACGTGGATTCACCTTAATTGAATTACTGGTCGTGATCGCAATCATCGCAATCTTGATCGGAATTCTCGTGCCGGCCGTGCAAAAAGTGCGTGAGGCGGCCATCAACAGCGAGTGCCGCAATAATCTGAAAAATCTTGGCCTGGCGTGCCATGCCTTTCATCAGGCGTACACGCATTTTCCCCGCAGCACCGTTCGGCCTCGTGGTGTCACTCCCATCAACGGGCAACCGAAAGGAAATCTAAACAAATGGGACAATGGTAGCTACGAAGGTTGGCTCCGTCAGTTATGCCCACTTTTCCAGCAGGCCAACGCGAAAACGCAAGACGCGATCGCATTATTGGGGTGCCCTGCGGATCCACGCGGACCTACCTATTCCATTCCCACCTATGGATTTACCTGGTATGCGGGTGTTTTCTCGAATCACAATTCGATGAATGACGGAATCATCGTGGATGACTCCAACACCAAATCGAAGCTTCTCATCAAGCAAACTGCGATCCTGGACGGTATTAGCAACACGATCATGATCGCCGAACGTCCGCCCTCGGCCGACGGGTTGTTGGGATGGTGGGACTCTCCTTGGGAAGAAGATGACATTGCACCGATACGAGGCGACCGAAGCTTGGTGAGTTCAAGTCCATTTGGTAACTGTGCCAAAATCGCCACCTACCGTTACGGCAATTATCAGGACAATTGTTTCTTCAACGCCGTATGGTCGAATCATACTCAGGGCGGGCACGTATGCATGGGGGACGGCAGCGTACGCATGTTGACTTATACCATCGGAAACCAATCACTGGGGACGACTACCGTCATGGAAGCACTCGCCACCCGCAGTTCCAAAGAATCAATTCCGGTCGAATATTAACAGACCGATGGCAGTTGAAGATCGCTTGATCAGGTGATTCTGACACAAATAAAAATTCTCGTTCGGCCCGAATCGGCGGATGACTTCTGCTCGTATCTTTTTCGGTTCACATTTGCGTCAACACCTCTGAAGATATGGGCGAGGCTCATGAAGAAATCTTCGTGGAACATTTTCCTGGGCATTGCCGCGACGCTTGTAATTACGGGTTGTGGTCCGCCCATGGGAAATGTATCAGGAACTGTTTCGTACAAAGGAAAAAAAGTTTCCGGAGGAACGGTGACGTTCCTTGTAAACGGTCAAGTCGCCGAAGTTGACATCGAAGACGGTACCTACAAAATCCAAAGCCTACCGGTGGGAACAGCTACGGTCACCGTTTTTCGTTTAGACCCGGACCTGCCCGACCCTCGCGCTCCCCTTAGAGCGGCTCGCAAAACCTCGGCAGAAAGCGGCATTTCGGTTCCCGCGAAAAATGTCGTTTCAGACCCCTATCGATTAGAAACACTGGAAAAGAAAAGGCATCTGCTTCCGTATCGCTACGCCTCACCGAGCACGTCAAACCTGCGCTGCACAATTTCTGGCGGTCCGAACACATTCGACATCACCCTCTCGGATGATGATCTTTCGTCGAAAAATTGATGCGAAATCAACCAACTGCTAGAATTTTCAACGTCAAAGGCGTTCATCTGAACGCAGCAGGGGTGTGGGCGAACAACCAGAATCAGCCGGCACGATGAAGTTGTGCGGTCGGCATGCCGACGACGACCTGTGCGATCTTGCGCCTTTTGGCCGAGGGATCCTCTGGCAGTGTGACCATCTTTTCTTTCGATTTCTCGACCAACTTTGGTGAAAGATTCCGCAAACCGCACCTCGCACGTGTCCTCGTTGCGGCGTTGTCGGCGGTGTTCGTCCGCCGCTAGGACATCACTCCCCACGGATCCAAGGCGCATTCCGTGGAATATCGGTTTCACTTTCTTGGCCTCTCATCTGATTCGCTTTCAGCGAAGTAAACCGACGACTCTCCCATCTGCATCGCTTCATCAGAAACCAAGGTGGATTGAATTGATTTAGTCTGAGCATCTCACACATAGGTGACGGTCGATGTTGAGCCTCCACTGTTGTCTGTCACGGTAATTTGAATCGGAAATCCTAGAACGGTGGGAGGCGTCGCCAAACTAGCATAAGAATGCGAGCTTCCGAAAAGGGTGACGCCAGACAAAAGTGAGACGGTGGACGCGGAGGCGTCGCCCCAGGAAATCTGCACCGTATGCGTGTCGAGGAAATCAGGATCCGTAAATGATCCCGTGAGCGCAACCATGGTTGAGTTCATTCGTGATGCATGTGCCAGTAATCCTGAGGGTGCCGAATTCGGATGGGGAACCCAGATAAAAGGATTTGGAGTAATCGTCCCGGTTGGAAATTGAAACATCCCCGGATTGTTTTGGTAATAGTAGAGCATGGCCAACGTTGGATCGTCGATGACGGGACCAATGGGTTTTGAAAGACTCGCTCCCTCGAGACGGTAAGACACGGGGCCCGCACCGAGCCGGCGAAATCTGACTGTGTACGCACCAGGCGCAAGAAGTAGGCTCGATCCGCTTGCCGGTGAGCCGGGCGAAGCAATCAACGTGTAGATCAACGCCTTCGAGGGATTAAAAATATCCATTTGCACGCGGGTGCCGTTGGTAGATTGTCCGGAAAGCAACAGCGTGAAAAGCTGATTTTGGGCCACATAAAGCTTTAGGATGTCTTGCGATTCTCGAGCCGTGACAATTCCTGAAGAGAAAGCGGTCACCTTCGCCGCCACTTTTCCGAAGGATGCGTGAAGCTGATAATTTCCGAACGCGGATGGTTTGCTGGGTTGGACCTTGACGTAATAATTCTTACCCGCGCGAATATTGGTTGCTTGGACCGTAAATCTGCCATTTCCATTTGCGAGGATGCGAACAGGGACCGACAGATTGTCGCGATCAAAGACGGTGATCTTTGGAACAACGCCATTTCGACTGTCAGCCAACCCGTCCACGGTCAGTACGGTCTCGCCGTTTCTGGGTGATTTGATCCGATAGATGTCAACGTCTGTTGCGGATGTCACGCTTCCGACCGTCTCATAACGAGGACCTTCGGTGCGTCCGTCCGTGCTCTTAAGTTCCACGGCCGTTCCAAAAGAATCATCGAGCCGTGTTTCTGGATTGAATAGCGGTTTGGCTTGATTTAAGAAGACCGCAGGTAAATCTTGCCGGCGCACTCGATCGGCGGAGGAGGCCAAGACTTTGGAGATGGTGGTGACGGGGACGGAGTTGCGACCGTTGAATGAAACGGCAACTCCATACCTTCCGACTCCCGCCGCGCCGACCGATGCTCCTTCAGCTCGAACATAATACGTCTGGGCCGGATCGACATTCGCGAGAGTAACGGCTAAGTAATCACCCTCGGGGTGAAAGGATTGATGGCTCCCCAAGATTTGGCCGGTCGCGTCGGTGACGGTTAGCTTGGGCGCCAAAAGGCTCAATCCTCGCGACTGCATTCGCACCGTCATTGAGCCCGTAAAGCCCGAAATGGGCTTCACCCAATATGTGTCGACATCGCTTATCGTGGTGATGTCGCCCCAAATAGCCAACGGGGTTTTGCCGGTGAATTCACTCGAATATTGGATTCGCGTGGCTGTATCGAGAGTCTCATTTCCATCGACTTCCTCCCACACGTCCGGCGATCGGTTGCCGTATAAGGCGCGAATTCGGCTGATATCACTCGCGGAAAGTGTCAGACGGCGATTAAAGTGGCTGTTCATTACGGACGTTGGGCTTGGGTCATGATCCAGGCCTAACGTGTGTCCAATTTCATGCAATGCCACGGCCTGCAATACGTCGGCAGAATAACTCGAATTTGCATTTAAAAAAACGTCTCCAGCGAGAGTGCCGGAAAAGAAGGGGTCATAGGGCACCGAAATCGAGGTAACTTCCCTCGACATTTTTTGGGCGACAATGCGAATGTCACCGAACCGAGAATCGTTTTGTGTTCGACCCGAAATTCCGATTCCTTGACCTTGATCGTTGACAATGCCAATATCCAGATTCGCGACGGACGCCCAAGTTTGTGCGGCTCGTGCAATCGCCCGGCGCCAGACGAACGGTGTCATGGAACGATTAAGCGTCGCCGACAACGAGTTGGAATGGCCGGCGATTTTCGCACCATCGGGAGCGAAACTCATGGTCAGGTGGCGAGGGTCCTGCCAAGCGACGCCCAACGTCGCGGGGACCGTTCGGTCTTCCAAAACTTCGAACCGCGGGCGAATCGAGCATTTGCGTTTCATTTCAACAAGCCTTCCAAAAGCGGACGGTACGTTCAAAGGTCGATGACGCCCAACGGTCGTATCGAAGCGTTACTTATGCCAACAATTATTTCGCCATCTCCGGAGGCGGATAGACAGCCTGAGAAGCGAAGACCATCGCCTGGTAAGCCGGTTCCGACGCCAATGGTAAAAGGTCACGATCCATTCGCACCAGCTTGAGTAATTCGCCGTCTCCCTGAATGGCCGACTGGAGATAACGAACCGCGGTCGGACGATCTTCGGGGTGCTGCACCGAGGTCAGCGCGTAAACATTTGCTGCTTGGTATAGCATCAACGGCGACCTAAGTAGTTTCAATGCCGTCTCCACGTCTCGATGAGCCGGGCTTCGGTCTTTATTTCGAGCATGAAGTACGGCTCGCCCCGCGTACGCCAAGGGATAATCGGGTGAAGATGCAATCGCCGTATCCAAACACGCGATGGCGTCGCCGTAACGATGCCACTTCTCGGCCAACACATGAGCTTTGTTTTGAAGGGCTTGGCGATTTCGAGGGTTCCGTTTCAAAGCCTGGTCGAAATCAGAAACCGCTCCAGCCGGATCGTTCGGTAAGCGGGCCACTCCACGAGCGATCCAACTTGTTTCGTCGTTCGGTTCAAGAGATAAACCTTTGGCGAAATCGCGTTGGGCGGCCTCGGAATCTCCAAGTCGATCATGAATTTTCGAACGAATAAAGTAGACGCGCGTCGCTGAAATTCCCGAATCGATCGCGTGGGTGATATCCTCGAGCGCCTTCGGATGATCGCCCAGTTCCATGCGGACCAATGCGAGATTGACGTAAGTTTCCGGAAGTGAAGGACGGAGCTTTCGAGCCGTCAAGAAATCCCTCTCGGCCAGCGCGAAGGCTTTTTGCTGAACGAGGAGTTGCCCTCGCTGCACCCACAGCCAAAAGAAATCCGGACGAAGCGCCAAGGCGGTATCATAACAATCAACAGCTTCCGGAATCTTCCCCACGGCTGCATAAGCTCGGCCTAGCGTGAGCCATACCACGTGGTTCTGATTTTCCTTTTCGACGGCTTCCAGCAGGAAAGGTAGACTGTCCGCCCGAATTCCATGATCGTCACCAAGAAGTAGTTCGTAAAATCTCCTTCTCGCGGAGATTTCCCCGGCAGGCTTCTCGGGCGTAGTTTGTTCGGGTGTCTTGGCATTCGGAGTTTCTAATCTTCGAAAGGCTGCCGCTTGCTTGTGAACGATTCCCGCGAGATCGCCGTCTGCCAGATTGACCATCCTTCGCACTAAGCATTCTCCCGAGGGCGTTTCGGGAAGATCAATTTTTCGTTCGGTACATATGAGCTGCACACGTGACCAGAGAACCAGTATCTCGGCCACGTCCTGGCGAAGGCGAATACGGTCGTGTTGGTCGAGTAGCTGGAATTTATTCCGAGTGGACCAGTCAGATTCCTGGATTACCTGGAACAAAGTCAGAGCTTCTTGACACCGAACATGGCCCTCGAGTAGCTGCTCAGGAGACGCCTCGCGGTCCGCGACGAGTGTGACAATTGCGGAAACCGCCTCGTGCACGCGTGCGGCATCCTGTCGAGCTTCCAACATTTCCGCATGCCGATGCCGAAGCCAATAGGCACCCCCAAGGAGGATAAGAAGAACGCATGCAAACAGCCCAACGGACGACGAAGAAACCAAACGTGGGTGCCGTCGAATCCATTTCCCCGTTCGCTCTGTCCAGGATGGGTTGTTCGTGAACGCAAGCGGTAAATTTTCACGCTGGCGACGCAGATCCTCAGCCAATTCGAGTGCGGAACCGTAACGTCGAAGGGGGTTTGGCTCCAGGCAACGACGGATGATCGCTTCGGTTGCAGGAGTGATACATGGGTTTAATTGCCGAGGAGTTTTGGAAAGTCGTTGTCTCTGACGAATCATCTCGGCAAGGTCACATGCGGCGTTGGAAAACGGAAGCTCTCCGGTCAGTAACTCATAAAGCACGACCCCTGTGGAGAACAGATCGGCTCGGTGGTCTACCTGTTGCGTTGGGTCCTGAAACGCTCGAAGTTGCTCGGGAGCCATATAAGGAATCGTGCCGCCCATGATCGCGCCATTCAGTCCCGAACGTAGCTTGGTGTCGGCGGCTAAACTGAAATCGAGCAGCATGGGTTGGCCATGGTCCGCCCAAAGGATATTGGCTGGTTTGATGTCGCGATGCAAAATGCCCCGCGCATGGGCGTGAGCCAATCCCTCGGCAAGCTTTTCGACGATCCAAAGGCATGCATCGAGATCGGAGAGTCCCGTGAGGAATTTTCCTAGTTGGCGAGTCGACTCTGTTTCATTTCCGTGGCCTGGCAGATCTGGTTGAGCCGTCGGCATGGTCTTGCCAATTCCGTCGCGAAGTGTGCTGGCGACCGCCGAGCCCCGTCCTGGAAGCAGCCTTTGTCCTCGCCACATCGACAGGAGATCTGCAAGGGTCGTCGCCCCCAGATAAGGCATGCAGACGACCTGCCACGCACCTGCGGCATGGACCGAGTAGATGGGAACGATGTTCGTGTGTTGAAGCTGAGCCAGCGACTGGGATTCACTGACCATTTCAGGGCCTACTTTGATGACGACGTGTCGCTTCGCCAATTCGCCTTGTTGCGCAAGGAAAACATGACCGAACGAACCCCGACCCAATTCGGAAACAATCTGAAACCCCACAAAGGTTTGCCCAATTTGCGGAAAGTCCGCCCCGCCAATTTTAGCGACAGGGGTTCGAAACGGGGTTGGTTGTCGAACCTCCTCGGCTGAAAAATCGCCTTGAAGACGAGCCTGCTCCGCTCGTATTTCCTCCAAGCCGGCTTTCCCTTTTTGAATTTCAGGAAATAGGCGTACGTAGTCTTCTTCCAGCCGCCGATGCGGTGTGTTCCACCGCAGCTCCATATCGGAACGTATCAGTTCGCGAAGTACGGACGTGAAATAAGGATGATCTTTAGGAGGTAAAAAGGGCGTAATCTCGGCGACACCTTCTCGGAGAAAGGCCGATTCGAACTCGCGGACGAATCCGTCGATCGTGATCCAATCAATCACCGAGCCTTGCATGGGACCTCATTTCAGACGCGCCAGCCGAGTGTCTGCCGAGAGAGATGGAATCCAACGATACCTGCCGATTCCCTATGATCATTACGGGCCGACATCATGGCCGTGCCGTGTCATTCCTCGTGGCGTAAAACATTTTCCAGGGCTTGGCGAAATCCCTGCAAAACCCGTTCGACGGACCGTTTCGCTCGCGAAGTTTTTTCTGCGATCTCGGCGACTTCATACCCTTCGATTCGAAGCTCAATGATTCGGCGTTGGTCCACCGGAAAAGGTTCTAATACATCATCGATGACCATACGAAGGACTTGAAACGCTTCATCTTCGGGACCAGCTTCCCGCTCGATCGCCTTACGATAGGATTCACCTGCCATGGTGTTGCCCACGTCTCGTTTCGTGGCCCGGTGGTGTGCCCCGACGGCGCGAATTTTATTGAGTCCGACGACTAGCAGCAGTTGCCAAAGTTCATCTCGATCGGGAACATCGTATTGGCCTGCCGATACTCGTCGGAAAAAGGTCCTAAATACCGATTGAACAATATCGTCGGGATCGATTCGCTGAGCCAAGTCCGCACCGACCTGCTTCGTGGCCAGCGCACGCAAGCGATGGGCATACCGCGCATAAATCTCCGCGGCGGCTTGTTCGTCGCCTTGGCGAAACCTCGCCAACAACGATCGGTCCGACGGCGAGGAATCAAAATCGCTTTTTACGGGAACTTCGTGATCTTCCAAACCAGTTCAATCCTTACGAGATCAGCCAAAAGGGGAATGATCGATCTAGGAGCTTTTACCCAGTCAGACCCAACAACATCGCGACCCGGGCATCTCCAACCCTTTTCGAGATCGCTTTTTCCCAAAGGCCCCTATCGTAGTAGTCGTCTCTGCCTATTATACCCGCCAAAAAAACAAAAATGAGAACCGGAGGGCTGGAAGTGTGGTCTCGCATGAAATGAACGGCCGCAGTAAAATCAGCATTAAATTCGTACGAATTCCGGCATTTCGTGAACCTTGAAAAACGAGTCTTTTCGGAAATTGAAACTCGTGTCGAGAGTTCAACTTACAGCTCAATTGAATTCATAGCATTTCGCCTTTACGAATTTTAGGTAATGAAGACGCAACAGAGCGTTCTTCTTCCCATTTCTTCGGGCGTCGTTAACAGATACTGTTCAAATGTTCCTCGAAAACAAAAAGCCGGCGAAAGGAACGGAAAATTCTCTTTCATAATTGGCGGATGAACCAGCGCCAATCGACTGTTCCAGGTGTAGCCGAAGCCAAGGCTGAATCATTGAGATAAAGAAGGCATTCCTACAACGGGAGATCGATTCGATGAAAGCTTTAAAAACGATGGTGGTTGCGACCGTTTTAGTCGGACTCGTCACGCTCGACGTAGAGGCCCGAGCTGGACTCAATTCTCAGATCTTTTTGGCTCCAAGCGCGAACTTTTCTGGGGTCAAGGTGAAAGCACGCTACCGTGACAACGGCCGACACCGTGATTTTCGCGTCGAAGCGGAGAATGTCCGTCTCGCGCCTGGCACTCGCCTGGTGATTACGGTCAGAGGTGCGACGGTAGGAACGATGGTGGTAACCAATTTGCGTACGGCACGATTCAACGTGACGACCGAACTTCGTCAAACGGTTCCCGAGATCGCTCGCGGTAGCGTGGTCCAAGTCAAAACACAAGCTGGAGCAATCATTGCTTCCGGAACGTTTTAATCATCAGAACGTTTACCTGATCAATTGCATGGGCTACCGAGCTTGAACGCCACCGAAGGCTGCAGTCGTAGCATCCTTTGGGGGCGCTCAAGCTCGTACCATTTGTGATGCTTGTGCCGACGGATCTAGGTAAGATTTATGTGTTGGCATCACGGAGGCCGGGTGTACCCGGTCTGCACCGACGGCGAGAGGTTGTTGATAACCGAGCCGTGTCCGCTAACTTTCTTCCTCGGGATGGCTGAGCGGGTGACGAGGAAGGCGGAGGTGACGTTGACGTCGAATACGCGGTGCCTATGGTCGAGCGAGCAGGGAAGAAGAAACGCCCTTCCGCCGAGGCTTTCGATTTGCGTGAGGGTTTGTCAAGCCTCGGCTTCGCTGGTGAAGTAATAGATACCGTCGACCGCCCCCGTGACCGACGCAACATGCCCCTTCAACGGCTGATCGTTCATGCTTCGAACCTCCCCCACAAAAAAAAACGTGGTCGAAAGACCACGGGGTTATTGTGGCATGCGATTTACCCGGTGGCCTCTCGGCCACGGGCTTGTTCAGCGATCCCCATACCCCTTTGGATTCGCGGAGTGGCATTTCCACGCTGTTTCGACGATGCTCGGCAAATTGGCAAAGGTCGGTTTCCAGCAGAGTTCGCGTTGGATCTTCGCGGACGGCGCCACAAGCGACGGAGCCCTCCCTTGAACGCGATCTTTTTGCCCGTGACTTGTTCCACGGCGGCGATCACTTCTCGCACGCTTTAGCCTCGTCCAATGCCTAGGTTGTAGCACAGGGCCTTGCCCGGTTCGAGCTTTTCCAGGGCCAACAAGTGCGCCTCGGCCAAGTCGAGTACGTGGATGTAATCGCGAATGCAGGTTCCATAGGGCGTGGGATAATCCGTTCCGAAAATCTCGATGTGAGGCCGTTGCCCAAGAACGACCTGCAAGATGAGCGGAATGAGATGCGTTTCCGGCATGTGACCTTCGCCGATGGTTCCGTGGGGATGCGCGCCCGATGCGTTGAAGTAGCGAAGGGCCGCGAAGCCCCATTGGTAGTCGTGGGCGAAATCGTGGAGCGCCCGTTCCACGGCAAGCTTCGATTGGCTGTACGGATTGATGGGCCTTTGCGGCGTTCGCACGGCGGATGGTCTGGCAGTCTTCTGCATCTGGAAATAGGTCAGAAAATTGAATCCAAAGCAAAAAAAGAACCACGTCTCGATTTCAAAGTCGAGACGTGACTTGTAATGTCCCATTCAGACATTGAGATATTTTAATACGACGTAGCCTTTGGCTGATTTTCAATGGCGCACAAAGGTTTTTCCGTTTCGATTGGCGGGGGTGTGGAATTTGAATTTTGTTTTGCAGAGGCCGA
>WBZS01001933.1_pt1 | contig 14354 bp, 9 predicted proteins | sample 5204201 | NCBI WGS metagenome assembly WBZS01 (sample SAMN12344357, study PRJNA552823) | activated sludge metagenome | biome: Activated sludge suspended growth; feature: Nitrification reactor; material: Wastewater; isolation source: activated sludge from nitrification reactor of wastewater treatment...
GCGTTGGTGGCCATTCGCCACAACCCAGTAATCCAAGTTTTCCACAGCCGTCTGATAGCCGCCGGAAAGCCCAAGAAGGTGGCCATCGTGGCCTGCATGCGCAAGCTGCTGACCATCCTCAATGCCATGCTTCGCGACGGCGCGGGGTGGAATGCTGCCAAACACGCAGCCAGCGCCGCCGGGGCTTGACTTCAAAGACAGTTGCTGACCCCGGTATCCTGGAGCGCTTCGCGCACCGCCGTCAGCTGCCGGCGCGAGACCGCCAGCGTGTGGTCGTTGGCCAGCCGCACGACCCAGCGCTCGGCCGCCGCCGCGTCGTCGTGGGCCAGGCGGTCGGCGACGGTGCTGGCGGCGCCGGCCGCGTCGGCCTCGCGCTCGAGTGCGCGAACCGCGTCGCGGCGCACCAGCGCGTTGCGGTGCACGCGCATGAAGGCCGGGCCGAGGCGCGCTTCCAGCTCGGACAGTGGCGCGTCATGCAACCACTGGCTGCCGTCGCGGCCGACCAGCGTGACGTACTTCAGCTCGGCCTTGCAGTACAGCAGCGCGTCGACCGCCACGCGGTGGATGCGGCCGCGGTCGTTGACCACCAGCACTGGCGGCGCGTCGTCGCCGCGGCCGCCGCTGGCATCGGCGCCGGCGTCGGCGACGCCCTGCTGCCACGCCGCCGCGCGTTGCCGGGCGACCTTGGCCAGCGCGGCATGCAGCCGCTCACGCCGCACCGGCTTGGTCAGGTAATCGACCGCGTCGAGGTCAAAGGCCTGCAGCGCGTGCTCGGCGTGCGCGGTGACGAACACCACCGCCGGCGGCCGCGCCAGTGCACGCAGTGCCTGCGCCAGTTGCAGGCCGCTCAGGCCGGGCAGGCCGATGTCCAGCAACAGGGCATCGACCGGGTCATTGGCGAACTGGGTCGCCGTGGCGGCGGTCGCGGAACGGGCGGCCACTTCGGCATCCTTGCGCCGGGCGCCGTCACCGACTGCCGACGCCGCCAGCCAGGCCTGCGCCGATGCCGCATCGTCGGCTTCGCCGACCACCTCGACCGCCGGGTGCAGCGCCGAGCCCTCGGCCAGCAGCTGGCGCAGGCGCAGCCGGGCCAGTTCCTCATCGTCGACCAGCAGCAGCCGCAGCGGGCGGGCGGCGGGGCTCAACGGGGCATCCTCCGGCCTGCGGCCGGTCGCGCCAGGCGGCTCATAGCGGCACCTCGATGCGGGCGATGAAACGGCCGTCGCGCTGTTCGGTGAACAGCCGGCCGGCCAGGTCGTGCAGCAGGCGCAGGCGTTCGCGCACGTTGTCCAGCGCCACGCCGCTGCCGGGCCGGCCGGGCTCCTCGGGCAGCGTGTTGCTGACCTCGATGGTGGCCATGCCGTGGCGCGCGCGGGTCCGGATGCAGACGTCGGCGCCGGCCGGCGACGGCTCGACGCCGTGGCGCACCGCGTTCTCGACCAGCGGCTGCAGCACCAGCGGCGGCAGCCGGGCATCGGCGGCGGCCGGGTCCAGGTCCCAGTCCAGCCGCAGCCGCTTGCCGAAGCGGATTTGTTCGATCGCCAGGTAGCGCTGCGCCAGGTCGACCTCGTCGTCGAGCGACACCGCGCTGCCGACCTCGGCCAGCGCGGCGCGAAAAAGCTGCGACAAGTCTTCCAGCACGCGTTCGCAGCGCGGCGGGTCGACCTGCACCAGCGCCAGCGCGGTGTTCAGCGCGTTGAACAGAAAGTGCGGCCGGATGCGCGACTGCAGCTCGGCCAGCCGCGCGCTGTCCTGCACCGGCTGCGCCCAGGCCGCGCGTTGCGCCAGCCAGCCCCATTGCAGCGCCGCCAGTGCCGCGCCGCAGACGGCCACCGCCCCGGCCTGCCAATGGCCACCGGCGGCCACGCCGAGCACCAGCGCCAGCAGCCAGCCCACCAGCGCGGCCAGCGCGCCCAGCAGCACCACCAGCGCCCAGGCCAGCCCGGCGCGGCACGCGGTCAGCACGCGGCGCAACGCGCACAGCACGCTCAGCCACAACAGCATTGCCGCCAGCGCGCTGCACAGTGCCACCGGCGCCAACAGCAGCCAGTCGCGCCAGCCGCGCGCCATCGGCGCACTGCCCAGCGCCACCGCCGCCAGCAGCGCCAGAATCAGCCGCAACGCCAACGCCGGCTGGCACAGTGCAAACTGCTCGGCGCGCTGGCGCAAGGCCAGGTTGCGCTGCGCGGCGGCCGGGTCAAACCGGGTCAGCGCCTCGGCCACCGAATCGCTGCCCAGCGCCGATACCGCTGGCGCCGCCGACATCGGCCAGGCGCTGCTCGGACGGGAGTCTGGAGGCGGTGCAGGCATGGCTCAGGCGGCAAAACAGGCGGCCGGATAATACGGGCCGCGTGGTCCCAGGCAAGTTGCCGCGGTCGGGCGCGACCAAGGCCCACGCCGTGGCCAGCGCCGGCCGCGGCAGCACCGCACACCTGCCCCATTGCCCATCGGCGCCAACGCCGATGTGGCCGCCGCGGCCCACGCGCGGCCATGCCAAGCGCATAGTCCGCCCGCGGTGCGCCGCGGCGCGCGCCCCGCAAGCCCTTCCACCTCTTCCACCCGCCTTTGAACACGATGTCCGGCAACCCGTTAGACAACAAAGCCCAGGCCTGGTCGGCGCTGTTTTCCGAGCCGATGGCCGAACTGGTGCAGCGCTACACCGCCAGCGTCGGCTTCGACCAGCGGCTGTGGCGCGCCGACATCGCTGCCAGCCTGGCGCACGCGGCGATGCTGCATGCGCAAGGCGTGGTCAGCGCGCAGGATCTGGCCGACATCCGCCGCGGCATGGCGCAGATCAGCGAGGAAATCGAATCCGGCGGCTTCGAATGGAAGCTGGCGCTGGAAGACGTTCACCTCAACATTGAAGCCAGGCTGACGCAACTGGTCGGCGACGCCGGCAAGCGGCTGCACACCGGCCGCAGCCGCAACGACCAGGTGGCCACCGACGTGCGGCTGTGGCTGCGCGGCGAGATCGACGCCCTGGGCGGCCTGCTCGCCGGCATGCAACGCGCGCTGGTCGACGTGGCCGAGCGCCACGCCGACACCGTGCTGCCCGGCTTCACCCACCTGCAGGTGGCGCAGCCGGTGAGCCTCGGCCACCACCTGTTGGCCTATGTGGAGATGTTTGCCCGCGACGCCGAACGCCTGGCCGACGTGCGCAAGCGCACCAACCGGCTGCCGCTGGGCGCCGCCGCGCTGGCCGGCACGCGCTGGCCGCTGGACCGGCAGGCGGTGGCCGACGCGCTGGGCTTCGAGGCACTGTGCGAGAACAGCCTGGACGCGGTGAGCGACCGCGACTTCGCGATCGAATTCCTGGCCTGGGCGGCGATCACCATGGTCCACGTGTCGCGGCTGGCCGAGGAACTGGTGCTGTGGATGAGCCAGAACTTCGCCTTCATCGACCTGGCCGACCGCTACTGCACCGGCTCGTCGATCATGCCGCAGAAGCGCAACCCCGACGTCGCCGAGCTGGCGCGCGGCAAAAGCGGCCGCGTGGTCGGCCACCTGATGGCCTTGATCACGCTGATGAAAGGCCAGCCGCTGGCCTACAACAAGGACAACCAGGAAGACAAGGAGCCGCTGTTCGACACCGTCGACACGCTGGCCGGCACGCTGCGCATCATGGCCGAGATGGTGGCCGGCATCGTCGTCAAGCCGCAGGCCATGCGTGCCGCGGCGCAAAAGGGCTACGCCACCGCCACCGATCTGGCCGACCACCTGGTGGCGCGCGGCCTGCCGTTTCGCGACGCGCACGAGGTGGTGGCACACGCCGTCAGGCTGGGCCTGCAGCGCGGCGTCGACCTGGCCGACTTGCCGGCCGATGAATTGGGCGCGCTGCACCCGCTGATTGCCGCCGACTTGGACGCCGCGCGCGCGGTGCTGACGCTTGAAGGCTCGCTGAACGCCCGCCAGGTGCGCGGCGGCACCGCGCCGGCGCAGGTGCGCGCGCAGGTGGCGCGGCACCGCACACGTCTGGGGTAGGCGCCTCTGTTCGAACGACTCCTGGCGGCGCATACGGCCAAGCGCCGCGCCGGAGCCGCGACGCGCCGACTTGATCGTCAGGCCTTTGGCGCCGCCAAGCACCTTGGCCCCGACGCAGTGGCCTGAGTCTGAGAGTTTTTCGATCATGCCCGCTCACCACCCCAAAACGCGCCCGCTCGTCGTTGCAAATGCTCGCCATGGCACTAGCCATGGCTGTGCTTTGCGCCTCGATCGGGCACGTTTTGGGGCGTTGCTCGGGCACGCTTGAAAAACTCTCAGCCTCTGAGCGCGGCCACCACGGCGTCAACGCGGCGGCCCGTCAGCGGCCGCAACCTGTGCGGTGGAGCGGTGTTTTTGCGCGCGCGATGGATTAACCTTCCATGCTTCGGCGCTATTTTTCGACGCCGACAAGGGGCTCCCTTGGACGTTCTGCAGTTGGATGTTTCCGGACGGCCACAGGCGTGGATCACGCCGCGCGAAGCGGCGCTGCTGTACGCCAGCGACAGCGTGGCCTGGACCGTGGGGCGGGCCTGCAAGGTGTTGCGCGGCGGCTTTCAGCGCGCCACCGGCTTGCAGTCGCGCATCGACGTTCACCCCATCGTCGCGGTGCGCGGCTGCGTGCCCAGCCGGGCCTGGCTGCAGACGCCGTCGCTGAGCAACCCCAAGCTGTTCGTGCGTGACCGCTTTTTGTGCGCCTACTGCGGCCAGCGCTTTGGCTTTGACACCTTGACCCGCGAGCACATCGTGCCGACCAGCCGCGGCGGCCGCGACACCTGGATGAACTGCATCACCGCCTGCAAGGCCTGCAACGGCCGCAAGGGCAACCGGCTGGCCGAAGAAGCGCGCATGGGCCTGCTGTATTTGCCCTATGTGCCCAGCCTGCACGAGGACATGATCCTGCGCGGCCGCCGCATCCTGGCCGACCAGATGGATTTCTTGCTCGCCGGCGTGCCGCGCAGCAGCCGGCTGCACGGCTGAAACGGCCTGTCGCCCGGCCGACGACCCGCGCGCAGACGCGGCCCAAACCCCCTACCCCCGGAGTTGCCATGCCCCGCCACCCCCGCTTCATCGCCCTGCCCCTGTTGCTGGCCGCCGCCCTGGCCGGCTGCGCCACCAGCAGCCCCGACGTGGTCAGCCGCGGCGACGCGCAGCGCCTGGCCACGGTGACCGACGCCACCGTGCTGTCGGTGCGGCCGGTGGTGATTGACGGCACGCAAGGCGGCGGCGGCGCGGCCGCCGGCGCGGTGATTGGCGGCGTCGGCGGCGCCTCGGTCGGCGGCCGGCGCGAAGCGGTTGCCGTCGGCGTGCTGGCCGCGGTGGCTGGCGCGGTGGTCGGCAACGCCATCGAGCGCGTCGGCACGCGCGAGGACGCGCTGGAAATCATGGTCCAGATGTCCAATGGCGAACGCCGCGCCATCGTCCAGGCCAAGGGCAACGAAAGCTTCAACCCCGGCGACGCGGTGCTGCTGGTCAACAGCGGCGGCAAGGTGCGCGTGATGCTGGCGCCCAAGGTGGTGCCGGCAGCGCGGCCAAGCGCGGGCTGAGGGCCAGCGCGCGCGCTGCGGCGCGCGGCCGCCACGTTGCGGACGCTTTCTCGGCGTCGGCCTGTACGTCGGCCGGCCTGCGCGCGCCGGGTGCGTCGGCCCGCGTCCGCCGGGGGACGGGCGCGCCTCCCTAGAATGCCTGCCCCCTGCCCGACGAACCGCCCCCGATGACCTCCGGCCTGATCCGCATCCGCGGCGCGCGGCAGCACAACCTGAAAAACCTCGACCTCGACCTGCGCACCGGCGAGTTGACGGTGGTCACCGGGCCGAGCGGCTCGGGCAAGTCCAGCCTGGTGTTCGACACGCTGTACGCCGAGGGCCAGCGGCGTTATGTCGAGACCTTCAGCGCCTACGCGCGGCAGTTTCTCGACCGCATGGACCGGCCGGCGGTCGACCGTGTCGACGGCGTGCCGCCGGCGATTGCCATCGACCGGACCAACCCGGTGCGCAGCAGCCGGTCGACGGTCGGCACGATGACCGAGCTGAACGACCACCTGAAGCTGCTGTTCGCGCGCGCGGCGCAGTTGTTCGACCGCCGCAGCGCGCAGCCGGTGCGCCACGACACGCCGCAGACCATTTACGCCGAGCTGCGCGCGCGCGCCGCGGCGGCCGGCGACCCGCGGCTGGTGCTGACCTTTCCGGTCGAGCTGCCGGCCAGCGTCAGCGCGGCCGAGGTCGAGCAATGGCTGTCGGCCAGCGGCTTTACCCGCGTGCAGGCCGAGCGCGTGGTCGACGGCAAAAAGCTGCTCGACGTGGTTGCCGACCGCCTGCGCCTGGCTGGTGCCGGGAAAGCACGGGTGGTCGAGGCGATCGAGGTCGCGCTGGCGCGCGGCGCCGGTCGGGTGAATGTCTACGTCGTCGGCGACGACGGCGCGGCGCAGGACGAGGTCTGGCGCTTCTCGACCGGCCTGCACTGCCCGGAAAGCGACCTGCGCTACGCCCAGCCGCAGCCGGCGCTGTTCTCGTTCAACTCGGCGTTTGGCGCCTGCGACGCCTGCCGCGGCTTTGGCCGGGTGATCGGCGTCGACCTCGGGCTGGTGATTCCCGACCCGCGCAAGACGCTGCGCGCCGGCGCCATCAAGCCGCTGCAGACGCCGGCCTGGAAGGAGTGCCAGGACGACTTGATGAAGTACGCCGGCGAGGCCGGCATTCCGCGCGACACCGCCTGGGCGCAGTTGACCGAGGCGCAGCGCGACTGGGTGGTTGGCGGCAGCCCGCACTGGGCCGGCAACTGGAACAAGCAGTGGTATGGCGTGCGCCGCTTCTTCGAGTACCTGGAGAGCAAGGCGTACAAGATGCACATTCGCGTGCTGCTGTCCAAGTACCGCAGCTACACGCCGTGTGCCCAATGCGGCGGCGCGCGGCTGAAGACCGAGGCGCTGCTGTGGCGACTGGGCAGCCAGGCGGCAGCCGACGCGGTGCTGGCGCCGGCGGCGCGCTTCATGCCGGTGGGCGTCGACTGGCGCCGCGAGCAGTTGGAGGCGCTGCCCGGGCTGAGCCTGCACGACCTGATGCGGCTGCCGATCGAGCGGCTGCGCGGCTTTTTCGACGCCGTGCGCGCGCTGCACGCTGGCGCCGACGGCGCCGCGGCCAGCGCCGCCGACACCGCGCTGGCGCTGCTGCACGACGAAATCAGCACCCGGCTGCGCTACCTGTGCGACGTCGGCCTGGGCTACCTGACGCTGGACCGGCAAAGCCGCAGCCTGAGCGGCGGCGAGGTGCAGCGCATCAACCTGACCACCGCGCTCGGCACCTCGCTGGTCAACACGCTGTTCGTGCTCGACGAGCCCAGCATCGGCCTGCACCCGCGCGACATGGGCCGCATCGTCGAGGCCATGCACCGGCTGCGCGACGCCGGCAACACGCTGGTGGTGGTCGAGCACGACCCGGCGGTGATGCTGGCCGCCGACCGCCTGATCGACATGGGTCCGGGCCCGGGCGAGCGCGGCGGCCAGATCGTCTTTGACGGCACGCCCGAGGCGGCGCGCGGCGCCGACACGCTGACCGGCGCCTACCTCGGCGCGCGCAAGCAGGTCGGGCTGGGCCTGCGCCGCTTTGTCGGCGAGGCCACGCCCAAGCTGATCGTCCAGGGCGCCACCGAGCACAACCTGAAAGACCTGGAGGTGGTGTTTCCGCTGCAGCGGCTGACCCTGGTCACCGGCGTCTCGGGCTCGGGCAAAAGCACGCTGGTGCAGGACGTGCTGGTGCCGGCGCTGCTGCGCCACTTCGGCAAGCCGACCGAGGGCGCCGGCGCGCACCGCGCGCTGCTCGGCGCCGAGCAACTGGCCGACGTGGTGTTCGTCGACCAAAGCCCGATCGGCAAGACCGCGCGCTCCAACCCGGCCAGCTACGTCGGCGCCTGGGACGAGTTGCGCAAGCTGTTTGCCCAGGCGCCGCTGGCCATTGAGCGTGGCTGGGGCGCCGGCATGTTCAGCTTCAACGCCGGTGACGGCCGCTGCCCGGCGTGCGGCGGCTCGGGCTTTGAACATGTCGAGATGCAGTTTCTGTCCGACGTCTACCTGCGCTGCCCGGAATGCGACGGCCGGCGCTTTCGCGCCGAGGTGCTGGAGGTCAAGCTGGTGCGCGGCCCGCACGCGCTGAGCGTGGCCGAGGTGCTGGAGCTGACCGTCGCGCAGGCCTGCATCGTCTTCAGCGGCGACCCCGGCGTCACCGCCCGGCTGCGGCCGGTGGTCGAGGTCGGGCTGGACTACGTGCGGCTGGGCCAGCCGGTGCCGACGCTGTCCGGCGGCGAGGCGCAGCGCCTCAAGCTGGCCGGTTTTCTGGCCGAGGCGGCGCTCGGGCCGGCGCAGCCGGTGGCCAGGAAAGGCACGCTGTTCTTGTTCGACGAGCCGACCACCGGGCTGCACTTCGACGACATCGCCAGGCTGATGCGCGCGCTGCGCCGGCTGCTCGACGCCGGGCATTCGCTGGTCGTCATCGAGCACAACCTGGACGTCATCCGCGCCGCCGACTGGATCATCGACCTCGGCCCCGAAGGCGGTGATGCCGGCGGCGAACTGGTGGCCTGCGGCACGCCCGAAGACCTGCGCGCCCACCCGCGCTCGCACACCGGCGCGGCGCTGCGCGACTACGACCGCGCGCTTGGCGCCGCGGCGCAGGCCGAGGAAGGCCGGCCGCTGCAATGGGCGTTGCGCCCGCCGCGCGCGCGCGCGGCCGACGCGGAAGAAGACGCCGATGAGGGCGCGATCCGCATCGTCAACGCCCGCGAGCACAACCTGCGCGCGCTCAGCGTGGCGGTGCCGCGCGGCAAGTTCAGCGTCGTCACCGGGGTGTCGGGGTCGGGCAAGAGCACGCTGGCCTTCGACATCCTGTTCAACGAGGGCCAGCGCCGCTACCTGGAAAGCCTGAACGCCTACGCGCGCAGCATCGTGCAACCGGCCGGGCGGCCCGAGGTCGATGCGGTCTATGGCATCCCGCCGACGGTGGCCATCGAGCAGCGGCTGTCGCGCGGCGGGCGCAAAAGCACGGTCGCCACCACCACCGAGGTCTGGCACTTTCTGCGCCTGCTGTGGGTCAAGCTCGGGCTGCAGCGCTGCGTGCACGACGGCGCCGAGGTACGGCCGCAAAGCGTTGACAGCATTGCGGCGCAAATCCTGCGCGAGCACCGCGGCCGCCACATCGGGCTGCTGGCGCCGCTGGTGGTCAACCGCAAGGGCGTCTACACCGACTTGGCGAAATGGGCCAAGGCGCGCGGCCACAGCCATTTGCGCGTCGACGGCGCCTTTGTCCGCACCGAGCCCTGGCCGCGGCTGGACCGCTTCAAGGAGCACACGCTGGAGCTGCCGGTGGCCGACCTGCGCGTCGACCCGGCGCACGAGCCGGCGCTGCGCGAGGCGCTGGCGCGCGCGCTCGATTTCGGCAAGGGCGTGGTCCACCTGCTGCAGCCGCTGGATGGTCTGGCCGCCGAGCTGGCCGACGGCCGCTCCGGGCTGGGCATAGGCGCGCTGACCGTGTTTTCAACCCGCCGCGCCTGCCCGGTGTGCGGCACCAGCTACCCCGAGCCCGACCCGCGGCTGTTCAGCTACAACAGCCGCCACGGCTGGTGCAGCAGTTGCGTCGGCACCGGGCTGACGTTGACGCGCGAACAGCGCGCCGCGCTCGACGACAGCCGGCGCGACGCCGAGCAGCGCGACAAAGGCCGCGAGCAGCGGCTGGCCGACGAGCCCGACATCGCGCTCGACGACGCCGCCGGCACGCCCTGCGCCGACTGCGCCGGCACGCGGCTGAACCCGGTGGCGCGCGCCATCACCTTTGGCGGGCAGGCGATCACCGCGGTCGCGCAGCGCTCGGTGACGCAGGCCCGCGCTTGGGTAGCTGCGCTGGCACTGGACGGCCGCGACGCGCAAATCGCCCGCGACGTGGTGGCCGAAATCACCAGCCGGCTGCGCTTTCTGGAGGAAGTCGGCCTGGGCTACCTGACGCTGGACCGCGCCGCGCCGACGCTGTCGGGCGGCGAGGCGCAGCGCATCCGGCTGGCGGCGCAGCTCGGCAGCAACCTGCAAGGCGTGTGCTACGTGCTCGACGAGCCGACCATCGGCCTGCACCCGCGCGACAACGGCGTGCTGCTTGGCGCGCTGGCGCGGCTGTCGGCGCAGGGCAACACGCTGGTGGTGGTCGAGCACGACGAGGACACGATTCGCCGCGCCGACCACCTGATCGACATCGGCCCCGGCGCCGGCAAGCGCGGCGGCACGCTGGTCGCGCAGGGCAGCGTGGCCGACTTGTCGGCGGCGCCGGAGTCGGTCACCGGCCGCTTTCTGGCCCGCCCGCTGCCCCACCCGCTGCGGCCGCGGCGGCCGGTCAACCGGGCCACCTTTGCGCTGCAGTTGCAGGGCGCGCGGCTGCACAACCTGCACGGTCTGGACGTTGGCGTACCGCTGCAGCGGCTGGTGGCGGTGACCGGGGTTTCCGGCTCGGGCAAGAGCACGCTGGCGCGCGACGTGCTGCTGGCCAATGTGCAGGCGGCGGTGGCGCTGCGCGCCAGCAAGGCCGGCCGCGACGCGCTGGCCGCCGGCGCGCACCCGGCCTGGGTCGGCTGCGACGCGCTGACCGGCTTCGACACCCTTGACCGCGTGCTGGAAGTCGACCAGACGCCGATCGGCAAGACACCGCGCTCGTGCCCGGCGACCTACATCGGCTTCTGGGACGCCATCCGCCGGCTGTTTGCCGAGACGCTGGAAGCCAAGGCGCGCGGCTACGCCGCCGGGCGCTTTTCGTTCAACACCGGCGTCGGCCGCTGCCCGGGCTGCGAAGGCCAGGGCATGCAGACCATCGCGATGAGCTTTCTGCCCGACGTCAAGGTGGCCTGCGAGCAATGCCACGGCCTGCGCTTCAACCCCGAGACGCTGGCGGTGAGCTGGCGCGGCAAAAGCATTGGCGACGTGCTGGCGATGTCGGTCGACGAGGCGGCCGGCTTCTTCGCCAGCATGCCGGCGATCGCCCACCCGCTGCAGTTGCTGCAGGACGTCGGCCTGGGCTACCTGACGCTGGGCCAGCCCTCGCCCACCCTGTCGGGCGGCGAGGCGCAGCGCATCAAGCTGGTGACCGAGCTGGCCAAGGTGCGCGACGACCTGACCCGGCGCGGCCAGCAGCCGCCACAGACGCTGTACGTGCTCGATGAGCCCACCGTCGGCCTGCACATGGCCGACGTCGAACGGCTGATCGGCGTGCTGCACCGGCTGGTCGACGGCGGCCACAGCGTGGTGGTGATCGAGCACGACCTGGACGTCATCGCCGAGGCCGACTGGGTCATCGACCTCGGCCCCGAAGGCGGCGACGGCGGCGGCCAGGTGGTGGCCGAAGGCGCGCCCGAGCGGCTGGTCGAGCGCGGCACGCACACCGGGCGCGCGCTGGCCGCGGTGCTGGCGCGTTCGGCCGCAGCGGGGTAGACGAAGAAGCCGCCGCGCCGGGTGGGTTACATCAGCCCGGCCGGCGCCGGCATCTGCCAGGCGTCGGGCAGCGGCAGGTTGTGGCGGCGGGCTTCGGACAGCTCGATCTGGAACTGCACGCGCTCGTGCAGCCGCAGCGCATCGTCTTCGTCGCCGGCGCGCAGCAGCACGTCGGCGGTGCGCAGCAGCAGCCTGCGTTCCCAGTGCGGGTCGGTCACCTTCAGCGCGGCGGCGCCGGCCTGCGCCGCCCATTGGCGGGCTTTCTCGCGCAAGCGGTCGCGCCGGCTGCGCAAACGCGCCTGCCGGCTGCGCGGCGCCGCCCGGCGCTGGCGTTCAAGCACCGCGGCCTGGGTCGAGGCCAGTTCGGCCAGCGCGCACAACAGCTCGGCGCGCAGGTCAGCCGCCGCCGGCAGCCGGGCGGCCGAGCGCAGCGCCTGGGTCAGGCACGACTCGGCCGAGGCGTAGGCGTGGCTGCCGCCCAGGCAGCGCGCGGCCTCGCCCAAGGCCTCGCACAGCGCCAGCGGCTGGCCGCCATGCCGCGCGGCATCCAGCGCGGCGATCGCCTGCCGCAAGGCCGTGGTCGCCGCATCGCCGTCGTGGGCCGGCGTCGCGGCGGGGGGTGGCGTGCGCTTGTCTATGCACGCGTGATGAACCGTGAGTTCCATACCGCCATGCTAGGAGCGCCCATTACTCAAAAAACCGTACTTATTACCGGCACCGGCACCAAGCGCCGCGGTGCCGTGAACGACAGCACAGTTTGTTGCAATTAAGATCAGCCCTGGTCAATGTCAGCTCGCTGCATTGCCCGGGCGCCCGCGCGACGGCCTCGCAGCTTTCGCCGCGCCGCCCACACCCGCCAGCCCAGCAGCACGCCAAGCAGCGCGGCATACACCACCCACTCGGCGAAATTGCGCTTGGCCGCGCGCATCCAGAAAAAGTGCAGCAAGGCCAATATGGCGATGCCGTACACCGTGCGGTGCAGCGCCTGCCAGCGCGCCGCGCCGAGCGCGCGGATGGCGCGGTTGAACGATGTGGCGGCCAGCGGCAGCATCGCCAGCAGCGCGGCGCTGCCGATCAGAATGAACGGCCGCTTGGTGATGTCGCGCACGATTGCCGGCAGATCGAATTCCTTGTCAAGCCAGGCGTAGCCAACGAAATGCAACGAGACGTACAGGAAAGTGGTCAGGCCCAGCAGCCGCCTGAAGCGCACCAGCGCCGGCTGCCCGGTCCACTGCCGCAGCGGCGTGACCGCCAGCGTTGCGCACAGCAGGCGCAGCGACCAGTCGCCGGTGGCGCGGATCAGCGTCTCGGCCGGGTTGGCGCCCAGCGCCTGGTGCGCGGCGCGCCAGACCAGCAGCGCCAGCGGCAGCAGCAGCAGCGCCAACAACGCCGGTTTGGCCGCCGGGTGCAGCAGCAGGCGGTTCAACGGGGGGTTGGTCAGAAGTGGCGCGCCAGGTCCATGCCGGCGTAGAGCTGGCCGACCTGTGACGCGTAGCCGTTGAACATCAGCGTTGGGCGGCGCGGCGCGAACAGACCGCCGTCGCCGATGCGGCGCTCGCTGGCCTGGCTCCAGCGCGGGTGGTCGACGCCCGGGTTGACATTGGCATAAAAGCCATATTCCTGCGGCGCCACCTTGACCCAACTGGTCACCGGCTGGTGCTCGACAAAGCGGATGCGGACGATCGACTTGCCGCTCTTGTAGCCGTACTTCCACGGCACCACCAGCCGCAGCGGAGCGCCGTTCTGGTTCGGCAGCGTCTGGCCGTACATGCCAAAGGCCAGCAGCGTCAGCGGGTGCAAGGCCTCGTCCAGCCGCAGCGCCTCGACATACGGCCAGTCGAGCAGCCGGCCGGCGGCGACATACGGCATGGCCTGCTTGTCGGCGACGGTGTGGAATTCGACAAAGCGCGCGTTGCCGGTCGGCTCGGCCTGGCGCACCAGTTCGGCCAGCGACCAGCCAACCCACGGGATGACCATCGCCCAGCCCTCGACGCAGCGCAGCCGGTAGATGCGCTCTTCCAGCGGCGCCAGCTTCAACAGCGCGTCGATGTCCCAGGTCTTCGGCCGCCGCACCTCGCCGTCGACCTGCACCGTCCATGGCCGGATCTTCATCGCCCCGGCCAGCCGCGCCGGGTCGCCCTTGTCGGGGCCGAACTCGTAGAAGTTGTTGTAGCCGGTGGCGTCTTCGCGCGCGGTCGGCTTGTCCATCGTGAGCGCGCCGCTGACCGCGCTGCGCACGCCGGGCAGCGGCTCCTGCCGCGGCGGCGCCACATCGGCGGCGCGCGCCGGGCGCTCGTCGCAGCCGGCCAGCGCCAGCCCGGCCACGCCGGCCAGCAGCGCACGGCGCTGGTCAAACACCGCGCGCGGGGTAATGTCGGACGGCGGCGGCGGTTCAAACAGCGGGCGCAGGCAGCGGTTCATTGGGCACCCTTGTCCAGGCAAGTAGGCCACAAACGCCGAGGGCCGGTCGTACAGACCGGCCCTCGGTGCGGAATGTAGGAGCGGGCTTTAGCGCAGACCAGCAATGTAGTCGGCCACCGCCTTGATTTCCTTGTCGCTCATGCGCGCGGCAATCGCCAGCATTTGCGCCGAGTTGGCCCGCGTGCCGGCGCGAAAGCCGTTCAACTGCAGCTCGGTGTAGTCGGCGTGCTGGCCGCCCAGGCGTGGGTATTGCGCCGGAATGCCGGCGCCGTTCGGGCTGTGGCAGCCGGAACACGCCGGCACCTGCTTGGCGGCGATGCCGCCGCGGTAGATTTTTTCGCCCAGCAGCACGGTGTCCTTGGACTTGGCAAAGCCCGGCTTGGCTTCCTTGCTGGCGTAGAACGCGGCCACGTTGCGCACCTCTTCGGGCGTCAGCGGCGTGGCCATGCCCAGCATGATCGGGTTGGCGCGCTTGCCGGCCTTGAACTCGGTGAGCTGC
>WBZS01001934.1_pt1 | contig 14352 bp, 17 predicted proteins | sample 5204201 | NCBI WGS metagenome assembly WBZS01 (sample SAMN12344357, study PRJNA552823) | activated sludge metagenome | biome: Activated sludge suspended growth; feature: Nitrification reactor; material: Wastewater; isolation source: activated sludge from nitrification reactor of wastewater...
GTACATCTCGATCTGGGCCGGGAGGTTGTTGCCGGTGTTCTTCTCCTCCCACATCGTGACCGGGGCCATCTGGGAGTAGCGCAGGTTGAGCCGGGTGTAGGCGTCGTAGACGCCGCGGCTGATCGCGCGCTCGTCGTCGCCCTCGGTGAGGACGTGCTGTCCGCGCTTGCCGATCACGATCGCCGTGCCGGTGTCCTGACACATCGGCAGGACCCCGCTGGCGGCGATGTTGGCGTTCTTGAGCAGGTCGAGGGCGACGAACTTGTCGTTGTTGCTCGCCTCCGGGTCGGCGAGGATGTTCGCGAGCTGCTGCAGGTGGCCCGGGCGCAGGTAGTGCGCGATGTCGTGCATGGCCGTCTCCGTCAGGAGGCGCAGCGCCTCGGGGCTGACCCTGAGGAACGGGGTTCCGTCCGGGCCCTCGACGACCTGGACGCCCTCGGTCGTGAGCAGTCGCCACGGGGTCTGCGGGGAGCCGTTGCTCCCCGCGCCGGGAAGAAGGTGCTCGAAGGCGAACTCGGGCATGGTGCTGCGACCTTTCGGATCGGGGGCGGCCGTGGGCGAGGGGTCAGATTTCGGTGCGGGTGGGCGAGTAGGCACCGGCATGAGTGACGGTCACGCCGCTGGTGGCGAGTGCCCGGTCCAGGGCCGGGGCCAGGTCGGCCGCGGACGCGGCGCTCAGGGCGAAGCGTGCGGTGGCCGAGCCGAGCAGCCCGGCATCGAGCAGCCCCGAGATGAGCCCGGCCATGAAGGAGTCGCCGGCTCCCACCGTGTCGACCACGGCGGCCGCCTCCGTTCGCGCGGCGGCCCGGCATACCTCACCGGTGGCGGGCACCCGGTAGCGGACGCCGTCGGGGCCGAGGGTGACGACGGTCAGCGCGGCCCCGAGCGCCGACCAGTGCGTCAGGACCTCCTCGATCGTCCGATCGGGATAGAGCCACTCGAGGTCGTCACTGCTCGCCTTGACCAGGTCACTCAGGGCGACGATGTCCTCGACCCGCGAGCGCACCGCGTCCGGGCTGCCCATGATGCTCGGCCGCATGTTGGGGTCGTAGGAGATCGTCGCCGCGTCGCGCACCTCGCGGAGGGTGCGCACCACCACCTCACCCCCCGGGGCCTGCGTGGCGGCGATCGACCCGGTATGGACGTGGCCGACGCCGCTGCGGATCGGCACCGGGGCGAGGTTCCAGTGCAGGGCGAAGGTGTACGTGGCGGCACCGGATTCGTCGAGGGTCGCGTCGGCCACGGACGTGGGGCTGGCGGTCCGGCTCGACGGGAGCGTCTCGACGCCGTGCGCCTTGAGGTGGGCCAGGCAGGCCGAGCCGCGCGCGTCGCGTCCGAGCGTGGTCGCGAAGTCCGTCGGATGGCCCAGGCGGGCCACGCCGGTGGCGACATTGGCCGGAGACCCACCGACGTGCTCGCTCACCGCGCCATCGGGCGTGCGGACGATGTCGATGAGGACCTCACCGATGACGAGGACTCGCGTACTCATGGTTCCAACCCTTTGGTGGTCGTGCCCTGTCGTTCATCTCGACTCTAGTCACTGACGACGGGTGCCGATTGGGTGAGTGGCGCGTTCGTCAGCGACGATGGGGCCGTGACCTCCCCCTCGTCGGAACCCGCGACGGTGCCCGAGCCGCAAGCCGCCGCGGCGGCCCCCAGCCGGTACGCGCTCGGCAGCGTGCCCAACATGATCCGCTCGCTTGTGGTCATCCTCGCCTTGGTCGCGCTGGTCATCCTCATGGTGCCGCGAGTCAACAGCCTCTCCGGCCCGCCGGTGGACGTGCGGGCCCGAGGCCTGGAGGTCGCGGCGAGCACCGGCTGGCCGGTCGTCATGCCGGTGGGTCTGCCCAAGGGGTGGCAGCCGACGAGCGTCCGCTACGTCAAGACCACCGACGGGGCGATGACCTGGCTGGCCGGGTACCAGGCGCCCTCGGGCAACTACATCTCCGTCGAGCAGACGAAGGACGCCAGCTCCGCGTGGATCGAGAGCGAGGTCAACCGGGCCACCAAGCTCGGCACCGTCTCGATCGACGGGAAGGGCTGGGTCAAGTACGAACGTGGGTCCAAGACGCAGAACTCGCTCGTGCACACGGGGGAGAACCCCGGGGACCTCACGACCCTGGTGACCGGCACGGGCACCTTCGAGGAGATGACCGAGTTCATCGGTCACCTCGCGCCGATCACGCCCTGACCAGACTCACGCCTTGAGTCTGGCCTGCGCGGCGTCGAGCCACGACTCGCAGTGGCGGGCGAGGAACTCGCCCCGTTGCCACAGCCGCATCGACTCCTCAAGGCCCACCGCACCGCTCTCCAGGGTGCCGACGATGGCGGCCAACTCGTCGCGGGCCGCTTCGTAGTCCAGGGCGGCGATGTCCGCCGGGAGCGGCGGCGGGGCCTCGCCGGAGGTCGGGACTTCGGGCTCGGATGGGCCGGGCGCGACGTCGTCGGAGGCGGGTGATCTGTCCTGGGCCACGCCGCCACCCTACGACGCCGTCGGTGCGCCGACCGTGCGCACCGCGAAGTCGCCCTGGGCGACGACCACCCGGAGCAACTCGTCGACGTCGAGATCCGCCGGGTCGCGCACGATGGCGCCGTCGACCTGGGCGACGATCGCGTACCCCCGGTCGAGCGTGGCTCGCGGTGACAGGGACCGGGCTGATCGGCGCAGGTGCTGAATGCGGTCCACCTCCCGATCGAGCAGGGCGGCCATTCGGCGATGGGCGCGCTCGCGCGAGGAGTCCACGAGCACCCGCTGGCCCCGCGCATAGGCACCCGGGTCGGCGAGCACCGGACGGCTGCGGAGCTGGGCCAGCCGCTCGCGCTCGCGGTGCAACCGGGCCGCGAACGCCCGCCGGGAACGGTCTCGCGAACCCAGCACGCCGGCATACTCGGCCGCGGCATCCGGGACGACGAGGCTGGCGGCGTCGGTGGGGGTGGACGCCCGGGCGTCGGCCACGAGGTCGAGCAGGGGGGAGTCGACGTCGTGCCCGATGGCGGAGACCACCGGGGTGCGGGCGCGCGAGACGGCGCGCAACAGCGCCTCGTTGCTGAACGGCAGCAGGTCCTCGACGCCGCCGCCCCCTCGGGCGATGACGATGACGTCGACCTCCGGTTCGGCGTCCAGGTCGAGCAGCGCCGCGCAGACCTCGGTCACCGCGCTCGGGCCCTGGACAGCGACCGCCCGCATCTCGAACCGGGCACCGGGCCAGCGGCGGCGGGTGTTCTCGACGACGTCCTTCTCCGCGGCGCTGCCTCGGCCGGTGATGAGACCGATGCGTCGGGGGAGGAAGGGCAACCGCTGCTTGCGATCTCGGTCGAAGAGGCCCTCCGCGGCCAGCGTTCGCTTGAGCTGGTCGAGGCGCGCGAGCAACTCGCCGACGCCGACCGGGCGGATCTGGCGGGCATCGAGTTGCAGGCTGCCGCCACGCGCCCAGAAGACCGGCTTGACCTGGGTGACGACGCGCGCCCCCGGATGCAGCGCAGGCATGGCGTCGAGGGCCGTGGTGCGGATGGCGACCGAGAAGGACATGTCGACATCGGTGTCCCGCAAGGTCAGGTATGCCGTGCCGCTGCCGGGACGCCGGGTCAGCTGGACGACCTGGCCCTCGACCCAGCAGACCGACATCCTGTCGATGTAGTCGCCCACCTTGACGCTGAGCAGCCGCACGGGCCATGGCTGCTCAGCCGTGGTGTCGGCGGCCCGCTTGGGCAGCGATGGCCGCGGGTCGGGGGAGGTCACCCGCCCATGCTAGGAGCAGCCCCCGACGCCCCGGCCGGCAGAAACAGGACACGCCGCCCGCGAGACGCGGACGGCGTGCCCTGGTCAGGGGAGCGATCAGTGGTGCCGGGTCACGCCTCGCTGTGGTCCGCGGCGTCGCGGGCCGAGATCTCGCCGGTGATGTCGCGGTCGCGGCGGTCCACACCGGTCACGAGGTGGAAGGTCGCCCCGGCGATCGCGGCGCCGATGATCGGGGCCACCCAGAACAGCCACAACTGCGCGGGGGCACCGTCTCCGTTGAAGAACGCGACGGCGGTCGAGCGGGCCGGGTTGACCGAGGTGTTGCTGATCGGGATGGAGATCAGGTGGATCAGCGTCAGGCCGAGGCCGATCGCCAGTGGACCGAATCCCGAGGGTGCACGGTCGTGGGTCGCGCCCAGGATGATGTAGAGGAAGAAGGCGGTGAGCAGCACCTCGGCGCACAGCACCGCGAAGAGCGAGTAGCCGCCGGGGGAGTGCTCGCCGTAGCCGTTGGCGGCCATGTGCCCGATCGGGTCGAAGCCCGCCCTGCCACGTGCGATGCCCCAGAGCGCCGCGCCGGCCGCCAGCCCACCGATGACCTGGGCAGCGACGTAGGCGGGCACGTCCTTCCACTCGAAGCGCTTGGCGACGGCGACACCGATCGTCACGGCCGGGTTGAAGTGGCCACCGCTGATGTGGCCCACGGCATACGCCATGGTGACGACGGTCAGGCCGAAGGCGAGGGCGACGCCCGCGAAGCCGATGCCGAGGTGGACGCTCTGCCCGGCGACCACGTTCGGGGCCATGAAGCCGGCGGCGTAGATCGCGGAGCCGCAGCCACCGAAGACGAGCCAGAAGGTGCCGAGGAACTCGGCGCCCATGCGCTGGGTGAGGGAAGGTGTGTGCATGCGGCCATTGTGACCGCAGATGGGGTGCCCGTGGGGAGCGGCGCGCTGCGGGTTCTCTCAGGCGGTCGGGAGCCACGCTCGCCCGGGCAGTCGTCGCCGGCCGGGAACGTACGATGGAGGGTATGCCGGAACACACCAAGCGAGTCCTGCTCGCGGCCCCTCGTGGGTACTGCGCGGGTGTGGACCGCGCCGTCGTCACCGTCGAAAAGGCCCTGGAGCTCTACGGGCCGCCGGTCTACGTCCGCAAGGAGATCGTGCACAACAAGCACGTCGTGACGACCCTCGAGAAGCGCGGAGCGATCTTCGTCGACGAGACCCACGAGGTCCCCGAGGGTGCGACGGTCGTCTTCTCGGCCCACGGGGTGGCGCCGGTCGTGCACGAGGAAGCGGCCACCCGCTCGTTGAAGACGATCGACGCCACCTGCCCGCTGGTGACCAAGGTGCACCGCGAGGCAGTGCGCTTCGCCGATGCCGACTACGACATCCTGCTGATCGGCCACGAGGGCCACGAGGAGGTGGTCGGCACCTCGGGCGAGGCGCCGGAGCACATCCAGCTCGTCGAGGGTCCGGACGACGTCGACAACGTCACCGTGCGCGACCCGGCCAAGGTCGTGTGGCTCAGCCAGACCACGCTGTCGGTCGACGAGACGATGGAGACGGTCCGCCGCTTGCGGGAGCGGTTCCCGAGTCTGCAGGACCCGCCGAGCGACGACATCTGCTACGCCACCCAGAATCGCCAGCTCGCGGTCAAGCAGATGGCGCCCGACTGTGACCTGATGATCGTCGTCGGCTCCCGGAACTCGTCCAACTCGGTGCGCCTGGTCGAGGTGGCCGTCGAGCACGGGGCCAGGGATGGCCACCTCGTCGACTACGCCGACGAGATCGACGACCGGTGGCTGGACGGGGTGGGAACCGTCGGGGTCACCTCGGGGGCGTCCGTGCCGGAGATCCTCGTGCGCGGGGTGCTCGAATACCTCGCCGAGCGAGGGTTCGACGAGGTGCGGCCGATCGTGGCCGCGGAGGAGTCCCTCATGTTCTCCCTCCCCAACGAGATCCGGCGTGACCTCAAGGCCGCCGGGCTCAGTGACAAGATGCGCCACGACGCCTCGTCGCTGGCCGACGCCGGCTCGTTGCACTGATGAAGGGACCCCTCGTGAAGATCGCCGTCGTTCTCGGCAGCACCCGTCCGGGCCGCAAGGGTGAATCGGTGGCCCACTGGGTGCTCGAGAAGGTCGCCGCGCGCACCGACGCCGAGTTCGCCCTCCTCGACCTCGCGGACTTCGACCTGCCGCTGCTGTCCGAGGCCACCGTGCCGGGCGCGGCGAATCGTCAGTACGAGACGCCCCAGACGCGTGCCTGGAGCGAGGCGGTCGACCCCTTCGACGGGTACCTGTGGGTCACGCCCGAGTACAACCATGGCGTCCCGGCCGCCCTCAAGAACGCCTTCGACGTCCTCTACCCCGAGTGGGGGCAGAAGGCGGCTGGCCTGATCGGGTATGGCGCCGACGGCGGGGTCCGTGCGGTCGAACACTGGCGGGGCATCCTGGTCAACGCTCACCTGTATGCCGTGCGGGCCCAACTCGCGCTGTCGGTGATGACCGAGTGGCCCCAGGGGGAGTTCAGCCCCAACGAGCGACGCGCCGGGGAACTCGACAACCTGGTCAACCAGGTTGTCACGCTGGCCGGCGCCCTCGCTCCGCTGCGTCGCCGGGCCTGACGTCGAGGTCGAGCCCGTCGAGGTCGAGCTCGGGGCGGTCCTCGTCGGCGGTGGCGGCCGCGATCAGTTCGTGAGCGGTCAGGATCCGCGGTCCGGTCTCGAGGGGAGCCACCTCGGCCAGCGAGTCGCCGACGATCCCCAAATCGCTCATCCGGCGCGCCGTGACGAGCACCCGCTGTTCGAGAGTGCCGACCATCGCGTTGTAGGCCTCGACCGTTGAGGTCAGGGAGCGTCCCATCTTGCTCACGTGGGTGCCGAGCGTGGCCAGCCGGGCATGGAGGTCACGTCCAAGCGCGATGAGTTCGACGGCGTTGCGGGAGAGCGAATCCTGCTGCCAGGTCAGGGCCACGGTGCGCAACAGGGCCAACAGGGCGGCCGGGCCGACGAGCGCGACGCGCCGACCCAGGGCCCATTCGTGCAGCCCCGGGTCGGCATCGAGGGCTGCGGCCAGCATCGAATCGGCCGGCACGAAACAGACGACCAGCTCCGGGGTGGGATCGAAGGCGGACCAGTAGTCCTTCGCCGCGAGTGCGCCCACGTGCCCACGCAACGCCACGGCATGGCCCCGCAGGAGCACGGCGCGCTGGCCCGCCTCGAGGTCCTCGCCCTGGGCGTCCAGGAAGGCGGTCATCGGCGCCTTGGCGTCGATGACGAGGTGCTTGCCGCCCGGGAGGTGGACGACGACGTCGGGTGTGACGCCTCGGCCGTGCCGGCTCGTGGAGCGCACCTGCTCGTCGAAATCGCAGCGCGCCAGCATCCCTGCGGCCTCGAGCACCCGCCGCAGCTGGACCTCGCCCCAGACGCCCCGCACGGTCGACGAGCGCAGCGAGCCGGCCAGCGAGGAGGTGGCGCGCCCGAGATCGGCGGTCTCGCCCTCGACCCGGTGCAGGAGTGCCCGAAGGGAACCGAACTGCTCCACCCGGTCCCGCTCCAGGGTGCCCACCTGGCTCTCCACCCGGCCCAGAGCCTCCCGCAGCGGGGCGAGCAGGGCGGCGGTCTCCGAGTCCTCGGCCAAGGACGCCTCGAGGTCGACGATGCGCTCACGCAGCAGCGCCGTCTCGGTCCGCGCGGAGGCCAGCCGCACGGCATACACATTCCTCAGGAGCAACCCGGTGACGAGTCCGCCGACGAGCGCGGCGACCAGGGCCACGAGGAGGGTGAGCGGTTCCATGCCTCGAGCCTGTCACCGACCACCGACAGCGCCCCGGACGACCTCGACCCGGCGTGTGCAGGGGACACGCCGGGCCGAGGCGGGGGACACTCGGCCTCGGCAGGGGTTCGGTCGAGTGCCGCGACGACGGAGCGGCCGCTGGGGAGGGGAAGGCTCCGTCGTCGGGCTTTTATTCAAGAAGTTACTTGAATAGAATGCAGGGAGGGATCCGGTCTGTCAAGGTGACCGGGCCAACGAATGGGAAGGGTGGACGTGGGGGACCGGCGCGCGGCCAAGGACCGGTTGTTCGCCGCGCTCGCGAGCACCGCGAAGGCTCTGGGCAATGGCCGACGGGCCGAGTTGATCGACGTCCTCGTCCAAGGCCCCCGAGCGGTGCAGGACCTCGCCGGCGAGATCGGCCAATCGATCGCCAACACCTCCCAGCACCTCCACGTCCTGCTCGATGCCGGCCTGGTCACCACGTCCCCCGAGGGCACCCGGGTCATCTACGCCCTGGCCTCCGACGACGTGCGCACCCTCTGGCTCACCCTGCGCAGCGTGTCGGCAGCACACGTCGATCGGATCGATGACCTGGCCCGCGACTACGTCGGCGACCGGTCGAGCCTGGGGGCCATGACCCGCGACGAGTTGGAACGTCGCCTCGAGGTCGGCGATGTCGTGGTGCTCGACGTGCGCCCCCGACCGGAGTTCCTGGCCGGGCACATCGCCGGCGCGGTCCACATCGCGCCGGCCGAGGTGCGGGAACGGCTGGCCGCCCTCCCGGAGGGCTCCTCGTACGTGGCATATTGCCGTGGCCCGTTCTGCGTCTACGCCGACGATGCCGTCCGGGCCCTGGGCAGAGCGGGGCGGTCGGCGGTGCGCTTCGAGGGAGGGTTCCCCGAGTGGGTCACCGCCGGTGGCCGGGTCGAGACGGGCGAACCGGCGACGCCGCAGCCGCCTCGCTAGGCTCGGGCCATGTCCGAGCGCCCCGACCTCACGAGCGAGCAGGGCCGGCGCTCCTTCATCGGCATCCTGAACAACCGGCTCCCCAGAAAGCGCGCGATCGCCCAGGGACTTGCTCGCAACGCCGCCGGTGAGGTGCTGCTCTGTGAGCTCACCTACAAGAAGGACTGGGACCTGCCCGGTGGGGTCGTCGATCCCGGCGAGAGCCCGGCCGCGTGCGTCGAGCGCGAGATCCGCGAGGAACTCGGCCTCGACCTGGTGGCCGGTCGGCTGCTCGCCGTCGACTGGCTGCCGCCCTACCGCGGCTGGGACGACGCCGTCCTCTTCCTCTTCGACCTCGGCGTGCTCGACGCCGACGTGCTGGACCCGGCGCGGTATCTGCGCCGGGAGATCAAGGGTGCGCACTGGGTGCCGCTGGATCGCGTCGGGGACCACATCGCCGCGTATGCCGCCCGGCTCGTGGCCGTGGCCGCGGTCGCCGAGCACACGGCATACCTCGAGGACGGCCGCCCCCGCGGGGAGGCCGGGTGAGCGCGAAGGCCTTCTGGACGGCGATCGCGCTCCTGGTCGGTGGGGTCCTGCTGCTGCCGGCGCTGCTCGTCGGGATGCTCGCGGTGGTCAACGGGCTGATCGCGGGCAACGGGCAACTGGCGCTCACCGGAGCCGGCTTCGCCGGGGGCGCGGTCGTGCTGGCCGGGCTGCTGTGGTGGGTCGTGCGGCGGCGGCGACCGTCCGGCGAGGCCCCCGGCGCCGACTAAACTCTTGCTCTCGTGGCCCTCACCATCGGAATCGTCGGACTGCCCAACGTCGGCAAGTCCACGATGTTCAACGCCCTGACCAAGAACAACGTGCTCGCCGCGAACTACCCGTTCGCGACGATCGAGCCCAACGTCGGGGTCGTCCCGCTCCCCGATGCCCGGCTCGCCCGGCTCGCCGAGATCTTCGGGTCCGAGCGGATCCTGCCGGCCACCGTGTCGTTCGTCGACATCGCCGGCATCGTCAAGGGTGCCTCGGTGGGTGAAGGGCTGGGCAACAAGTTCCTCGCCAACATCCGCGAGGCCGATGCGATCTGCCAGGTCGTGCGCGCGTTCGAGGACGGCGACGTCGTGCACGTCGACGGCCGGGTCTCGCCGGAGTCCGACATCGAGACGATCCACACCGAGCTGATCCTGGCCGACCTGCAGACCCTGGAGAAGGCGGTGGTCCGGCTCGAGAAGGAGTCGCGGATCAAGAAGGAGTCCCGTCCGGCCTACGACAATGCCGTTGCGGCCCAACGGGTTCTCGAGGAGGGCCACACCCTGTATGCCGGGGGCGCGGCGGCCGGGGTCGACCTCGAGTTGGCGGCTGGGCTGGGGTTGCTGACGACCAAGCCGTTCATCTACGTGTTCAACCTCGACGAGGACCAACTGGGCGATGCGGAGCTGCAGGCCCGCCTGGCGGCGTCGGTGGCGCCGGCGGACAGCGTCTTCCTCAACGCCAAGCTCGAAATGGACCTGATGGAGATGGAGCCCGACGAGGCGCTCGAGCTGCTCCAGTCCTTCGGGGCGGAGGAGTCGGGGCTGGACCAGTTGGCGCGGGTGGGCTTCCACACCCTGGGGCTGCAGACCTACCTGACGGCCGGGCCCAAGGAGTCGCGGGCGTGGACGATCCACCAGGGCTGGACGGCGCCGCAGGCCGCCGGGGTGATCCACACGGACTTCCAGAAGGGCTTCATCAAGGCCGAGGTCGTGTCGTTCGCCGACCTCGACGAGGCCGGGTCGATGGCCGCGGTCAAGGCGGCCGGGAAGGCGCGCCTCGAGGGCAAGGAGTACGTCATGCAGGACGGCGACGTCGTCGAGTTCCGCTTCAACGTGTAGCGGCCGTGTGGGTGCCGTTGATGGGGAGCGCGCAGACGGAGCCTTGACATCGGTGACCCCCGCGGCTGCATCCCAACGTTTCTCATTGTTGACTTTGATAGTCGAATGACTAAAATGAGAGACATGCCCGCCCCCAGCCCATACACGGCACCCGAGCAACAGGCGGACCTCCAACGCCTAGGCGCCCGGCTGCGTGAACGCCGAAAGGCCCTCGGTGTCACGGTCGTCGCTTGTGCCGAAGCTGCTGGCGTTTCGCGTGTCACCATGCACAGGATCGAGGCAGGCAACCCCTCGGTCACGATCGGTGCCTACATCAACGTTGCAGCCGCACTCGGACTCCACCTCGTCGTCCCGATCCTCGACGCTCCAGCAGCAGAACCGGCGATGATCACTGTCGGCGACTACCCCGGCCTTCGCACGTTGGCATGGCAGACCGACGCCGGCGTCACCATCACCGAGACAGAGGCACTCAACCTCTACGAACGCGGTTGGCGACACCTCAACCAGGAGACGCTGACGGATCACGAGAAGGCGTTCGTCCAGCACCTCGCGGACACCTACAGCAACGGGAGGCTCCTTGTTTAGGCGGCTGCACCACCAACGGGTGGCCGCGGTCCTTTCGATGCTCGACGCACCGCTGCTCGCCGAGCACAACTGCTGGTTCGGAGGCGGCACTGCGATCGTGCTCGCCAACAGTGAGTTCCGTGAATCGGTCGACATCGACTTCCTGGTCTCCGACCAGCAGTCGTACCGACAACTGCGCCAGCTGGTCAGGGACCATGGGCTCGATGCACTGGCCACACGCGAACTGGAGTTAGGTCGGACACCTTCTGTCGACGGTTACGGGATCCGGACGTCTGTGCTCGTCGCAGGGGTCGCGATCAAGTTCGAGATCATCCACGAAGGACGGTTCGACCTCGACACTCCTTCGCCAGACGATGAAATCTGCGGCGTGCGAATCCTGACGCGAACCGACCAGGTCGCAAGCAAGCTGCTTGCCAATGACGACCGCTGGGCAGACACGTCAACGTTCAGCCGCGACCTCATCGACCTGGCCATGATGAAGCCTGACACCGCCGCATTGCAGGCCGGTGCGCGCAAGGCAGTCGATGCATACGGCAAGACGGTTGGCGAGAGCCTCAACAATGCGGTCAGCTCCCTCCAAGATCGCCCGCAACGTCTTGACGAGTCCATCCGAGCACTCAAAATCGACGCGCCCCGAGCGGCTGTTTGGCAGAGGATCCGCGACTTGTCCGCACGATCCGAGAAGATCGAAGTTCTCGGTCGGAGCTCGGACTAGCTGACGTCTTGTCGGTGAGCTCGCGACGCAGCACCCGGATGTCGTTCCGCTTCAACGTCAAGCGCCGCACGTCCGAGGCCGCGATCTGGCGATCGTGTCCTCGACCAGGGCGACGCTAGACGGATCCGTCATGTCCCGAGCGGGGAGGACGTGTCCCCCGACACTTCTCCCGCCCCACCGCAGGACGCGCCGCGTGGTGAGCACACGGCATACGGTGGCTGTATGCGCATCGCGGTCACCGGAGGTTCGGGCAAACTCGGTCGGCACGTCGTCACGCGGTTGCGATCCGCGGGGCACGACGTGCTCAACCTCGACGCGAATGGCACCCGCTGGCAGGGCTGGATGCAGGTCGACCTCACCGACTACGGGCAGGTCGCCGACGCGCTCGGCGGGGTGCAGGGCGAACAGCCGCCGGTCGAGGCGATCGTCCACCTGGCCGCCATCCCGGCGCCAGGGCTGGCCCCTGACTCGGTGACCTTCGCCCACAACACGACGGCCACCTTCAACGTCCTGCACGCGGGGATCCGGGCCGGCATCACCCGCTTCGTCACCGCCTCGAGTGAGACGGTGCTCGGGTTGCCGTTCGACACCCCGCCGCCCTACGTCCCGGTCGACGAGGAGTATGCCGCGCGCCCCGAATCGGTCTATTCGCTCGGCAAACACCTCGAGGAGACGATGGCGATCGAGCTCTGTCGCTGGCACCCCGAGGTCACGATCACGGCGCTGCGGTTCAGCAACGTCATGGACGTCGAGGACTACGCCGCGTTCCCGGGCTTCGACGCCGACCCGTTGGCGCGCAAGTGGAACCTCTGGGGCTACATCGACGGCCGCGACGGGGCCCGGGCCGTCGAGCTGGCGCTCGACCGACAGGGTCCGGGGTTCGACCGGTTCATCATTGCCTCGCCGGACACCGTGATGAGCCGTTCCAACGCGGACCTGCTCGCCGAGGTCTTCCCCGACGTGCCGATCCGGGGAGACGTCGGAGTCCACGACACCCTGCTCTCGATCGACAAGGCCCGCCGGCTGCTCGGGTACGACCCGCAGCACTCCTGGCGCGAGCACACGTGAGCGACCCCGGATGACGGAGCCTGCCGCCGGCGCCGATCCCGGGGAGGCCGGGGCCCTGGGGCCGGTTGACGCCCTGATCTGGGACGAGGCGCCCCGCGCGGCCCGCACGATCGCGATCATCGACGCGCCAGCGCTCGTCGGTCCGGCCCTGACGATCACCGACGACGTCCGGGTCTGGTGTGACGACTGGCGCGACGCCCAGCAGATCGATCCGGCCAGGCGGGTGGATCCGGCCGGTCTCGCCGGCGCGGACCTGGTGCTGGCCCGCCTCCCGAAGTCGCTCGACGCCCTGGACGAGCAGGCGGCGTCGGTGCAGGGCAGCGAGTCGGTGACCTATCTCGGCGGCGGCCGGATCAAACACCTCAACCGGTCCATGAACCAGACGCTCGCGCGGCACTTCTCGTCCGTGACCGCCAGTCTGGGCCGGCAGAAGTCCCGGGTCCTGCGCGCCACCGAACCGCTGGGCACCTCCTCGCGCTGGCCCGAGCATCGGCGCCACCCGGCACTGGACGTGGTGCTCGCCGCCCACGGCGCCACCTTCGCGGGCACCCGCCTCGACGACGGCACGGCCCTGTTGCTTGCCCACCTCGATCGGCTCGAGCCGCGCGCGCCGTCGGCGGCCGAGGTGCTCGACGTCGGGTCGGGCAACGGCGTCATCGCCACCGTGCTGGCCCGTCGTGGCCACCGGGTCAGCGCTTGCGACGTCTCCTGGTCCGCGGTGGCGGCGACGGCGGCGACCGCTGCCGCCAACGGCGTGAGCGTCGACGTCAGCTGGGGCGACGGACTGGCCGGACTGCCCGAGGACGCCTTCGACGTCATCGTGACGAACCCGCCCTTCCATCGCGGCTTCGCCAAGGAGTCCGCGGACACGCTGGCGCTCTTCACCGACGCCCGCCGGGTACTCCGGTCGGGGGGCGAGTTGTGGTGCGTGTTCAACTCGCACCTGCCGTGGCGCCGCGAACTCGAGGCACGGTTGGGTCACACCATGGTGATCGCGCAGGATCGTCACTACACGCTCACGGCGACCACGGCGCGCTGACACCCGACCGGGCCTGACCGCCTTCCCCGAGGGCTGCCCCTAGGCTGCCGGACATGTCTCGACCCGTGCGCGCGATCGTCCTCGGGGTGGCACTGGTCGCGACCCTGGCCGTGTACGCCCTCTGGCTGGCGCCCCTCGAAGCCCTCCTGCAGGCCCGTGGCCACGGCATCGTCGGCCTCGAACTGGCCTGGAGCCCGAGTCGGTTCGGGGCGATCATGACGGACTGGGGGAGCGTGGGCGTCGACGCGGCCCGACGTCAGATCCTCTGGGACTTCGCCTTCATCCCCTCGTATGCCGTGACTCTGTGGTCCGCCCTCGGCCTCGCCGGGAGCCGGGCCGGGGGACGGGCCGGTGGGGTCGCCGCCCGCGTGGCCCTCGCCGTGCCGGTCGCGGCGGCCCTGGACTGCCTGGAGAACGTGAGCATGCTGCAGGCCCTCCGAGGCTCGGCCCAGAGCCTGTTCGTGCCCCTGGCCTCGGCCTGCGCGAGCGTGAAGTTCCTCATCCTGCTCGTGGCGATCGTCGCCATCGGCTGGGCCCTCGTGGCTCGGGGGCGTCGACCGGGCTGAGCGTCGTGGCTGGTCGCGCCGTGGACCCCATGCCAGGACGGGAGGC
>WBZS01000734.1_pt3 | contig 14336 bp, 9 predicted proteins | sample 5204201 | NCBI WGS metagenome assembly WBZS01 (sample SAMN12344357, study PRJNA552823) | activated sludge metagenome | biome: Activated sludge suspended growth; feature: Nitrification reactor; material: Wastewater; isolation source: activated sludge from nitrification reactor of wastewater treatment...
AATTCCAGGCCGAGATAAACAACACAAGCCCGGCGCCGATCAGGACCGGGAACGAGATCGGGATCACCAGCGAGAACAGGATGCGGCCCCAGGAGGCCCCGTCCACGCGGGCGGCATCCAACAGGTCGCGCGGGAGCTCGGCGAAGAACTGCCGAAACAGGAAGATCACCATGCTGTTGGCCAGACCCGGGACGAGCAGCCCCTGCCAGGTGTTGATCCAGCCCAGGTCCTTCATCTGGATGTATTGCGGGATGATCGTGACCTCGATCGGCACCATGAACGTGAACAGCACGAGCGCGAAGAGCGCGTTCTTGCCCCGGAACTCAAAAACGGCAAAGCCGAACCCCGCCAACAGATTGACAAAGCCTCCGATCAAGACCGTCCCCAGGGTCAGCAGGGTCGTGTTGAGGATCGCCGTGCCGAATCCCTTTTCGAGGAAGAGCGTCTGATACGCCGACCAGGTGAACGCCTGCGGGAAGAAGGCCTTGAGCGAGAAGGGGAAGACGTAGCGATAGATCTGATCGTTCGGCGTAAACGACGACGAGATCGCCCACAGCAACGGCGCCACGATCAGGGCCGTGATCGCCAACAGCAGCAGATAGACCGCGAGAGTCGTGAGGGGTTGGGCGTTGCGTCCGCGGGCGGGTGGCTGATTGAGGCCGGTCATGAGGGTCGCCCTACTTTTCTCGGAACAGGTAGAACTGGATCGCGATGATGAGCACGATCAAGGCCAGCTGCAGGCTGACCATCGCGGCCGATGTGCCGAAGTCGCCGTAGATCAGGCCGCGCCGGTAGGCCTCGAACATGACCAGGTTCGTCGACAGCTGCGGGCCGCCCTGGGTCAGCAGGAGCACGGGCGCGAACAACAGGAAGTTCGAGATCGTGTCGGCGATCAGCACAAACCCGATCGAGCGCCGCAGCAAGGGCAGGGTGATGTAGCGGAGCGTTCCGAACCGCCCGGCGCCGTCGATCTTGGCCGCCTCGTAGATCTGGGTCGAGATCCCCTGCAGCCCGGCCAGCAGGAACAGAGTCCAGAACGGCACGCCGATCCAGGAAGCGATCCCGACGATCGACCCGAGCGCGAGATCCGTAGAGGTCAGGAAGGCGAGCGGGCCGCCGCCGAGGGTCTTGATCAGGCCGTTGACCAATCCGTTCTCGTCCAGGACGAGTTTCCACACCAGCGACGAGACGTTGATCGAGATCGCGATCGGGATCAGATAGATGCTGCGGAAGATCCCGATCGCGCGCACGCGTTGATTCACCAGGAACGCCAGACCGAGCGCCAGCGCGACCTGGAGCGGGTTGACGATCAGGTTGAAGCCAAGCGACACCTGGAGCGACTGCAGAAAGACGCGGTCCGTGAAGAGCCTCTGGTAGTTCTCGAGGCCGGTGAAGACCTTCTCGCCGGCGTGGATGAAAGAAATCGAGTACAGGCTCTCCCCGAGACCGATCACGATCGGCCACAGGCGGAACAGCACCAGGATCAGCAACGCCGGCGCGAGAAAGGCATAGGGGATCCAGGCTTCCCGTTTTGTGATCATGTGCGCTCCGGCTTGGGGTCAGACCCGGAGGGTTCTCCGGATCGTTGTGTCCCCCGGCTGCGGGTGTCGGCCGGCAGGATACAGCCGACACCCGCTTTGGGATCGAACGAAACAGGGCTCAGCGGTTGTACTTCGCCATCTCTTCGGTGATGCGCTGAGCCGCGGTGTTCAGGGCTTCAGTCGGGTCGGCGCCGTTGCGGATGTCCTTGAAGGCCGCGCCCAACAGCTGCTCATACTCCAGGTAACCAACGGTCACCGGCCGCGGGATCGGGTTGACGACCGCTTCCTTGGCCGCGACGCGCATGTAGTAGAGCGGCGGCGTGTCGAAATCGGAGAGCGTGCCGAAGCTGTCGATGATGGCCGTCTGAGCGGGCATATCGTAGCTGTCTTTGCCCCACCAGATGGACGCGCCTTCACCGGCGCTCAACCAGCGCAGGAACTCCGCCGCTTCCTGCGGGTGAGCGCTGTTGGCGTTGACGCCGAAGTGCCAGCTGCCGGTCGGGGTCACGACCTCGCCGCCCTCGAAGTAGGGCATGCGCGACACGCCCCAGTCGAACTCCGGCGGACCCCATGAGAAGACCAGGTTGTTCCATTCGCCGCCGACGAACATGGCAAGCTGACCGGCCTTGAACATGTCGGCGACCGGGGTGTCGCTCTTGGGCGCGTAACCGTCTTTGTTGAAGGCGTCGCCGTAGAAGGTGAACGCCTTGACCCACTCCGGCGAGTTCACGACGCCGTCGACGGTGAAGCTGTCGTCGCCGATCGCCTTCCCGCCCAACGACTGCGCCAGCGGCAGCAGCTGATAGGCCGCGGTCGTCTGCTCCCAGTTGAAACCGTAGACGTCGTCGTGGGTGAGTTGCTTGGCGGCCTCGGCAACCTGCTCCCAGGTCCAGCGCTCGTCTTCGCCCGGCGGCGTGATGCCGGCGGCTTCAAGCAAACCCTTGTTGTAGAAGAGCAGCTGGGTCGAGGTGTGTTGCGGCGCAGCCAGCAGCTGGCCGCCGTAGCTGCCGGCCTCCAAAGCGCCGGGCACCCAGGCCTGTTTGTCCTCGGCCGTAAAGACCTCGTCAAGCGGGTACAGCCAGCCGCGCGCGCCATACGAAGCCGTCAGCGGCGCGTCCACGCTGACGATATCGGGCGAGCCGTCGCCGGCGCCCAGGCGGATCTGGTTCTGTTGGAACAGATCGCCGAAGCCGACCTTCTCCGCCTGGATCGTGATGTTGGGATGTTCGGCCTCGTAGGCCGCGATGGTCTGATCCGGGTTCCAGAACTCCAGGATCAACCAGGTGAGCGTGATCTTTTCGCCTGCGGTCGGCGCAGCGGTCGGCTGAACCTCCGGGGCCTGGGTGGCGGCCGGCGCCTCAGTGGCCGCCAGGGCCTCCGTGGCCTGAGGCGGCGCCTCGGTCGCAGCGGGCGCTGGCGTCGACGCGGGGCCGCAGGCGCTCAACAACAGGCTCAGCACAAGCAGGGGGCTGGCGATAAGCAGGGACTTCTTGCGCATCTCTCTCTCCTTGATTGGGCGATTGGTTCCAATGCACCGGCGTCGACGCGTAGGCGCGCGTCGAGCGGCTGTCGGCCGGGTTTCCCTCTGACGGGCCTGAAAGCAGAGGCCGACGTTCGAGTTGACGGTCCGATGACCCGGCGCCTCCTTTCTTCCTCGAAGCAGAACTACGGTTGACGCCTGGTTCGGGCGTTCGATGCATTCAGTGGCTGGGTGGAATCGCGCACGACGAGAGTGGGCTTCAGGACCACCCGGTTGTCGGACGTCGTCGCCAGCCTGTCGGAAGTCCCCCGGACCTGACCCAGCAGAATCTCCATCACGAACCGGGCGATCTCGTTGATCGGCTGAGCGATGGTCGTCAGGGTGGGGTACAGGGCCTGGGCCAGGGGGATGTCGTCAAAGCCGACGATCGAACAATCGCCGGGCACCTGCAGGCCCCGGATACGCGCACCTTGCATGGCGCCGATGGCCATCAAGTCGTTGAAGGCGAAGACCGCGGTCGGGGGGCGCTTGAGCTTTAGGAGCGCCAACATGGCGCTCTCACCGCCGCGGATGCGAAAGTCTCCAGGGACGATCAGCGCGGGGTCAACCGAGCGCCCGGCCTCTTTGAGCGCAAGGCGATAGCCGTCCAGTCGCTCGGAGCTCGACGAGAACTGGGTCGGGCCCGTGATGCAGCCGATGCGCTGATGCCCGAGCGCCAGCAGGTGCTGGGTGGCGAGATATCCGCCGAGCTGATAGTCGATCAGCACCGAGCCGGTCTGAAGCCCCGAGATGTCGTGGTCGATGGTGACCCAGGGCGTCTGGCCATCCTGCAGCTTCTGTTGGGCTTCGCTGGTCCCGCCGGAGGAGCAAAAGATCACGCCATCGACCTGTTTGGCCAGCAGCACGTCGACGTGGGCGTTCTCCTTGGCCAGGTCGTAATCCGAATTGCAGAGGATGACGCTAAAGCCGTTTTCGAACCCGATGTTCTCGATGACGCGCGCGATCTCCGCGAAGAAGGGGTTGGCGTTGTCGGGGATGACCAGCCCGATGGTCTTGGTTCGCCCGGAGCGCAGCCCACGCGCCAGGGCGTTCGGCACATAGCCCAGCTCGGACATGGCCTCCAGAATACGCTGCCGGGTCTCATCCGGGATCTTGACTGTGGTGTTTCCGTTGACGACGTAGGACACCATCGCCTGCGACACGCCGGCATGCCTGGCGACATCGGTCTGAGTGGAGCGGGACTTGGAAGGCAATCTGGTACCTACCCTTGATATTCGTATAAGTTATACGTATAAATTGTATGCGCGAAACGCGCGAGAGTCAAGGCCGAAGAGCCCTGTGAGATGAACTCGGAGGGGGATTCGATTGAGGCTGGCGGCTTCCTGCTGCTGCCCTGTGCAGGACTGGTCTTTGACATTTCGCCGCCGCTCCGGTCGACGGACCGAGCCCTCGGTCAGGCTGGCGGCCGTCCTATAATGCGAACATGCCGATCGGCTCAAGCCGCCACCATCAGCATCACGCATCGGCATCATGAAGGGGAGACACCATGAGCGCCAAAACGAGTGAAGGAGCTGCGAGGTCCGTGCCTACAGAGGCCGAGGTCGTCGCGCGGGTCGATGCGCTTCTCGGGAAGATGAGCCTGGAGGAGAAGGTCGGTCAGCTCACCCAGATCGGCGCCGCGGACTTCATTCCGGGCCCGAAGCCCGAGGACGTCATCCGCAGGGGCGGGGCGGGCTCGGTGCTGTGGTTGAACGATCCGGTGAAATTCAACGCGCTGCAGAAGGTCGCGGTTGAAGAGAGCCCGTCGAAGATCCCGGTCTTGTTCGCCCTGGACGTCATCCACGGCTACCGCACCATCTTCCCGGTGCCGCTGGCGATGGCGGCGTCCTGGGACCCGGCTGCCGCGGAACGGGCTCAATCGGTCGCGGCCCAGGAAGCTCGCGCGGCCGGCCTGCACTGGACGTTCGGCCCGATGCTCGACATCGCCCGCGATGCCCGCTGGGGCCGCATCGTTGAAGGCGCCGGTGAGGACCCGTATCTCGGCTCCGCCATGGCCGCGGCTCAGGTGCGCGGCTTCCAGGGCGAGACCTTGGGCGCGCCGGATCGCGTGGTCGCGTGCGCCAAGCACTTCGCCGGCTACGGCGCCGCGGACGGCGGGCGCGACTACGACCCGGTTTTCCTGTCGGAGGCGCAACTGCGCAACGTCTACTTCCCGCCCTTCCAGGCGGCCGTCGACGCCGGCGTCGGCACGTTCATGAGCGCCTATATGGACCTCAACAACGTGCCGGCCAGCGGCAACCGCTTCCTGCTCAAGGACGTGTTGCGCGGCGAATGGGGCTTCAAGGGCTTCGTCGTCAGCGACGCGATGGCGGTGGGCAACCTGGTCGTCCAGGGCTTCGCCCGCGACGGCCGCGACGCCGCCCAGCGCGCGTTGAGCGCCGGGCTCGACATGGATATGGCCAGCAACACGTACCCGCAGCATCTGGCCGGGCTCGTCGCGGACGGCTCGCTGTCGATGGCCGACATCGATGCCGCGGTGCGCCCGATCCTGGCGATCAAGGTGCGCATGGGCCTATTCGAGCAGCCGTACGTCGACGAGACGCTGTTGGCTCAGGTCGTCGCCCGGCCCGAGCACCGTGAGGCCGCCCGGGTGGTCGCGCAGCGCTCGATGGTGCTGCTGCGCAATGAGGGCGGCCTGCTGCCGCTCTCGAAGACGACGAAGAACGTGGCCGTGATCGGCCCGTTGGCCGATTCGATGGAGGGCACCGAGGGTTCCTGGATGGTCTTCGGCCATACGGCAGCGGCCGTGACGGTGTTGCAGGGCATCCGCGCGAAGCTGCCGAATGCGCGCGTCGAGTACGCGCACGGTCCCCAGATCAAGCGCGACATCCCGAGCTTCTTCGACAACTTCGACCCGAGCAAGATCAAGCCGCCACAGGCGCCCGAGGCAGCCGAGGCCGCCTTCCAGGAGGCTGTGGCTACGGCCCGCAACGCCGACCTCGTCATCATGGTCCTCGGTGAGGAGGCCAACATGGCCGGCGAGGCCGCGTCGCGCTCGTCGATCGATCTGCCTGGTCGCCAGGAGGAGTTGTTGCAGGCGGTGGTCGCGCTCGGAAAACCTGTCGTGCTGGTCCTGATCAACGGCCGCCCGCTGAGCATCGTCTGGGCCTCCGAGCACGTGCCCGCGATCCTTGAGGCCTGGGAACCGGGCACCGAAGGCGGCAACGCGGTGGCCGACATCCTCTTCGGCGACGCGAACCCCGGCGGCAAGCTGCCGGTGTGCTTCCCGCGCAAAGCGAGCCATGCGCCGCTGTACTACGCGCGCACGCTGACGCACTCGCCCGAGGGCTCTCCGATGTACAACCCGCGCTATTGGGACGGCCTGCCGACGCCGCTCTATCCGTTCGGGTTCGGTCTCAGCTACACCACCTTCGTCATCAGCGACCTGAAGCTCTCGGCCGCGCAGGTGAAGGTCGGCGGCTCATTGACCGTGACCGCTTCGGTGACCAACACCGGCGCGGTGGCCGGCGACGAGGTCGTGCAGCTTTACATCCATCAGAAGGCCGGCAGCGACTCGCGCCCGCTGCGCGAGTTGAAGGGCTTCGAGCGCGTCACGCTCCAGCCGGGGGAGACGCGCGCGGTCGCGTTCACGCTCGGCGCCGCCGAGCTCGGCTACTGGAGCACAAGGGCCGGCAAATGGGTGCAGGACGCCGAGGCCTTCGACGTCTGGGTCGGCACCGACTCGACGGCGACGCTCCATGCGGATTTCGAGGTGATCGGCTGACGCTGGCTCACAAGATCTCAAGGGGTCGGGCCGTAGTCTGACCCACCGACAAAGCAAAGGCCGCGGCCATCCAGGGCCGCGGCCTTTCGTTGGGGTCGCCCTTTTCTTACAACTTATTCGTCGAGATATTCGCGTGCGGGCTCAGGGCGTGATCAAGGGCAGGCTTGGGATCGGGCCGAGGACCTTGACGCGGGCGGTCGTGATCCACCCTTCCTGGTCGCCGACCTGAACGCGGTACCAGCCTGCAACGTAACCCGTGACCGTGAGCGCGGTGCCGCCGGCGATCGGCTCCATCAGAAGCGGCGCCGTGCCCTTGGGCAGCAACCGCACGCGCGCGGTCGCGCGGGTCACACCCGGCAAGGTCACGCCAGCCACGCCCAGGCTCTGACGGGGTGGGGCGCCGAGGACGGCCGCATTGGCGCCGACGCTGTCCCAGGATCGCGGCAGCGCTTCAAACGTGGCACCCGCGCTCTGCAACTCGCTCAGCACCGTCGGCAGGATCCGGCCAGTCACACGGTTGATGTCGTGCATGGCGACGACCACGCCGTCGCCGAAGTCATAGACGTTGTAGCGCCGGCCCTTCGACTGTGGCACGTTAAGGATGTTATCCAGCACCTTCTGGTCGAAGTCGGTCGTGGCGGAATTTTCCAGCCACCAGCCGCAATCGTCGCTGTCGACGTTCCAGTTATAGCTGATGACCTGAATGCCGGGGGTCTCGGGAAAAGCCGCAGCACCGCCACCTGGCTGGCGGAAGAGTTTGGGTTGCGCATCATAGACCGGCAGCAGATCGGGCCCCAACGCATCGCGGATAGCGGCCTCGGTTCGCGCGTAAGCCTCGCGGACTTTGTCTGCCGCTGCGCCCGAGTAGTAGCCGGGCTCGACCCAGAGATGGTTCCCGATCGCATGCCCGTCCCGGATGACTCGCTGCAGGATGGCTTCGTTGCCCGCGATCTGGTAGCCGTTCACGAAGAACGTGGCCTTGGCGTTGTACTGCGCCAGTAGATCCAGGATCAGGGGCGTATAAGCCTGGGTCGGGCCGTCTTCGAACGTCAGGTAGACCCGAAACGTGGGTGTGGGCGCGGCTTGCGCGCTGGCCGGCGTCGCCATGGATCCCAACAACATCACCAGGGTCAAGAATCGACGAACCGAAGTCATAGCGGTTTCCTCCATATATATCGGCCCGTGGAGCACTGACCTCCTTGGTCTGCGACCCAACGGACGGGGCTTTACCGGGCCAGGTGCAGCATAGGCCGTGCCAGAGACCGGCATTGACGGCGGATCGGACGCTGACACCGGCAGCCATGGGGCTCCTTGCGACAGAGTGTCGATCCACGACCAGGATCGTCGAAACGAGTTACCGACGGGAAGAGCGGCGGTTACCGTTGTGTTACCGGATGCGCCCAACGCGGGCGGGGTCGCGCGTTTTACGACCGATCGTCGCCTCCCAATTCGCTTGACCTATTCGCCGATATATGTTACAAATAACCTATTATCCAATAGTAATATCGAGGGTGCCATCGCCAGCCCCTTGTGGACGGAAAGGCAAGTACACGGTGACGATTCAACATGCAATCTTGGGGCTGCTCAGCTGGCGGCCGTTCTCGGGCTACGACTTGAAGAAAGCCTTCGCGGATTCGACGGTCTTCTACTGGTCAGGCAACAGCAATCAGATCTACAAGGCGCTGGTGCAACTTCATCAGGACGGCCTGGTGACTCAAGACATCCAGCATCAGGAAAGTCTGCCGACCAAGAAGGTCTACAGCATCACCGAGACGGGTCGGGCGGCGCTCGAGCAGTGGGTGCTTACCACCCCGGAACTGCCTGAGTTCCGCTCCACCTTCCTGGTCCAGCTGGCCTGGGCCGACACCCTTGACGCTGGATCGCTGGATGCGCTGTTGGGAACCTACGAAGAGGAAGTGCGGGTGCAGATCCTGATGCAACAGGAGAAGGCCCGACGACCGGCGACGGCCCCGGCCCGCACGCCACGCGAGGCCTACCTGTGGACGATGATCAACCAGAACGTGATCTCGGCCTATGAAAGTGAGCTGCGCTGGGTCAGGGACGTTCGAGCCGGTATCGGGGCTCAAAACACAAAGGAGAGCGCGACGGGCGCCTCCGACGAAGGAGTTGCACGATGACGGAAAAGATCTTCGCGTCGCCGGCGGGTCGGGAGCTCATCCTGGCTGCTTACGACACCGTGCTCGGCCTCTGGCCCATCCCATACCAGACCCACACGATCCCCACGCGCCATGGTGAGACCTTTGTGCTCACGTGCGGCGATCCGGCTGCGCCGCCGTTGGTGTTGCTGCATGGCTCGGCGTCCAATACGGCGATGTGGGCCGGCGATGCCGCGGCCTACGCGGCCCGCTACCGCGTGATCGCGATCGACATGCCGGGCGAACCCGGTCGAAGTCAGGTACTTCGGTTCGACCTGGCTGGGCCGGCCGGCGCCGAGTGGCTCCTCGACCTCCTGGCCGCCTTCGGGCTGGGGCGGGTCAACCTGGCAGGGATCTCACTGGGCGGCTGGCTCGCGCTCAAACTCGCCGTTACTGCCCCCGAGCGAGTGAACAAACTGGTGCTTCTGTGCCCGGGCGGCGTCGTGCCGATGCGCAGCTTGATCCTGTTCCAGATGGTTCCGTTGTCGTTCCTGGGTGGGTGGGGCTCAGACAGGGTGATGACCCTGCTCAACGGAGGACAACCGGTGAACGCGGATATCCTGCGTTTCAGCCGCGTGATCAATCACAACTTCAGGCCGCGCATGGAGCCGCTGCCACTTTTCACCGACGAAGAGCTGCGCCGCCTGAGCATGCCGGTGCTTCTGGAGGCCGGCGCCAAGGATCCGATGTTCGACATTCATGCCACGGCCGCGCGTCTCCGACGGCTGCTGCCCTGCCTGACCGTCGACATGCTGCCTGAGGCGGGACATGTGCTCGCCAACCTGTCCGGCCGGGTGTTGCCGTTTCTCCAGGCCTGAAAGATGCGGCGTGCCACCGATCACGCGCGGCCCTGATCCGCGGAACGCACGGTGTGCAGGCACGACTTGATCCTGTTGGCGAACCGGATTCGGACGGCTGGCCCAGTACACGGATCACACGGATGTTCACGGATGGCACGGAGCCATTCGAGATATATCCGTGTGATCCGTGCTATCCGTGAACATCCGTGTACCGGTCCGGCCTGTTCCGGGGCGCCTGACAACGTGCGATCGGGTGCGCCAACAGGATCACGACCTGTCAGTGTGTCTTTGCCGCGGATGACGCGGATTTGAACAATGGGGGCCCTGCCGGGATCCAGTGGCCGAGTGCGCGCAGGCGTGCAAGGGATCTGGGCCCCGGCTTTCGCCGGGCGACGTATACGGCGAGTTTCGACAGCTTCATCTTCCTCGTGCACACAACGCACCCTGGCTCGCTGATCATCGGACCCTGAGGTGTAGAATACGAAATACATCGGCGTTCATTTCATGCAGACACGGTAAGTCCGACCTACGTTGCGCGCGTCCGGCTTCGGCCGGGATGGCCGACCGCTCATGAGCAGAGCCCTCCGAATCGCCTTTCAGTTCAACACAGCGGACGCTTTTTGGGTGCTGGTTCGTGAGGCGCTCTATCAAGCGATCCGCCTGCCGGAGGTCAGCCTGCACCCGATCGATGTGGCCGATCCGCATGAGCTCTCGGCCGACGCGCTGCTCGGTCTGTTCGAGGAGATCCAGGCGCAAGAGTACGACGCCCTGATCGTTCAGGACTGGCCGGAGACACTCGTCCATCGCGTGTTGGACCTCAACACGCCGCTCATCTACCTCACCGAATCCGAACTGCGCCACCCGTGCTTTGTATCTCCGCTCGGCCTGTACTCGATCGCCGAGGATCTGGCTCTGCACATGGCGAATCAGCTGGGCGAGCACGGCCACGTCCTGCTGGTCGGCGGCGGCGTACATGGGCGCGGCGAGGATGGGCGCAGCCGGCTGGCCGGGGCCACCCAGGCCCTGAGCGGGTTTCCGCGGATCACGTGGCGTCGCCTGTCGACGCTGTGGACGGCGGATGGGGTGACCCAACGCTTCAGCGAAGTGGACTGGTCGGACGAGCCGCGCTTTGACGCGATCCTGGGGTTCTCGGACACGGCGGCGCTGGCGGCGCGCGACGCCGCGCGAGCGCTGGGCCTGATCGACGATCGCAGCCTCATTTTCGGCATCAACGGCGATCCACTGGCCGTCTCCGAGATCATCGAGGGCCGCATGGCCGCGACCATGCAGACCTCCACGACCCATCTCGCCCAGACCGCCGTCGACCTCGCGCGCCGGGCCGCTGAAGGAAAACCGCTGCCCGCGAACTTCGGCTACAAGCCCCGTCTGGTCACCGCGCAAAACGCGGGTCGGGTCGCGGCCCGCAAGCTCGTGGCCCTGGCGGATCTGCCGCGACACCTGGTCGGTGACACGCACCGCGAGGCCGCCCAGCGCCTGGCCCAGCTCGAGACCAGTCTCGAGATCAACAAACAGGTCGGCAGCACGCTCGACAAAGACCAGCTGCTGACCGAGATCGCCAACCTGATCCGGGTCAGCTACGGCTACGACTGGGTCAACGCGTACCTCAGGGACGCACCCACCGGTTTGTTGCGGCCGGCCCATCAATCGAGCGACGTGCGACCTCAGCCGACGTCGACCATCGATCCGACCGGGATCGTTTCGGCCGCGATCGACACGGGGCAGGCGGTGTTCGTCGCCGACCAGCGTCATAGCCAGCGTTTCGGCGTCGACACGGCCTGGCCCGAGACCCGCTCGCGCGTCGTCGTGCCCATCCGGCTCGGTGCCGAGATCCTGGGCGCCCTCGATCTGCACAGCCGCCAGCCGCGTCAGCATGCGCGCCAGGACCTGATCGGTCTGCAATCGCTGGCAGATCAGCTGGGCATTGCGTTACGCAACGCCGAGTTGTACAGCGAAGCGGTCCAGGCGCGCGCGCGGGCCGAGAAGGCCGATCAGATCAAGACCCGGCTTTTGGCCAACGTCAGCCACGAGTTGCGCACGCCGCTCAACGTCATCCTGGGCTATGCCTCGACGGCGCTGGCCACGCCGAACCCATACCGGCAGGAGCTGCCGGGCGGGCTGCGCAACGACCTGCAGCAGGTGTTCTCGAGCGGCGAGCATCTGCTCCGGCTGATCAACGACCTGCTGGATCTTTCGCGTGCCGAGATCGGCGAGTTGGATCTCTACGTCGAGCGGATCGGCACGCGCGCGTTCCTGGCCGAGGTCCTTGAGACGTTGTCGAGCGGGCTACCGTCGCGACCCGGTCTGGCCTGGCGGCTGGCGTTGCCCGAGCAGTTGCCGGCCATCGAGGCTGATCCGGTTCGGCTGCGCCAGGTGATCTACAACCTGCTGAGCAACGCGTACAAATTCACGAACGCCGGCGAGATCGAGTTGGGCGGTGAGATCGCGCCGCCGCACCTGCATCTGTGGGTGCGCGACACCGGCACCGGCATCCCGATCGATCTGCAGGAGCGGATCTTCGAGCCCTTCGTCACCAGCCTCAACGAGCGGCGGCGTGCCGAAGGGGTGGGGTTGGGGTTGACGATCACGCGCCGGCTGATCCTGCTGCACGGCGGTTCGATCACGTTGGACAGTCAGCCGGGCCGCGGCAGCACCTTCCACCTGTACCTGCCGTTGCCGACGCTCTCCGGCGGTGCGGTTCGTCTTCCGGTCGCCGAGAAGCCGATCCTGATCGTTCTGGCCGCGGCGGGCTCGGCGCCGACCGATGTGGTCGATCTGGCGCAGCACAGGGGATGGGCGCTCGGGTACGCCCGTTCGATCGCCGAACTGGAGGCGCTGCTGCGAGAGGCGCAGCCGGTGTCGTTGGCCTGGGATCTGGGGCAGGCCTCGACCAGCGACTGGGCGTTGGTGGAACGCATCCGCGCGTATCCGCAGCTGGCCCAGTTGCCGTTTATCCTGTACAGCGCCGAGACGGCCCAGACCGGCACAACCGGGGGTGTCACCCAGCACCTGGTCAAGCCCTTCAATCGGCAATCGTTGCTCGAGTCGATCAAGGCCCTGCTGCCCTCGGGCGCATCCGAGCCGGTGTTGATCGTCGATGACGATCCGCAGGCGCGCCAGCTGTACGCGACTGTGATCACCGGTCATCTCGCCGGTCAGCGCGTGCTCCAGGCCGAGGACGGCGCACAGGCGCTGCGCCTTTTGGACGATCACGTCCCAGGCCTGGTGCTCCTCGATCTGATGATGCCGAACGTCGACGGGTTCGCCGTGCTCGAGGCGCTGCGGGCGCGTCCCGCCACGCAGCGCGTGCCCGTCGTCGTGCTCAGCGGCAAAGCGCTCACAGCCGACGACGTCAACCGTCTGAGTTATCCACGCGTCACGTTTCAGGCCAAGGCGTTGCTGTCTGACGTGGAGCTGGCCGAGGCGCTGCGCCGGGCGCTGGGCGGTGAGGAAGCGCTGCCACAGCCGACCAGCGCGGTCGTCAAGCGCGCGATCGCACATCTGCAACAACACCATGCTTCGGCCCTGACCCGCACCGACATCGCCTCGGCCGTCGGCGTCAGCGAGGATTACCTCAGCCACATCTTCCGCCAGGAAGTGGGCCTATCGCCCTGGGAATTTCTGAACCGTTACCGCGTGCAGCGGGCCAAAGAGCTGCTGCGCGCGAGCGACGCCCCGATGCTTGAGATCGCCGAACGGGTCGGTTTCGGCGACCTTTCCTATTTCAACCGCGTCTTTCGGCGGTTGGCCGGCTGTACGCCCGGCGCTTACCGCGCCCGTTCGGACTGACCGTTCCCCGCCGCAGATCTTGCGGCTCCCCTGAATTGACTACGGAATAGTCCAAAGAGGCCCCGCTTCTGTCCAAGACGGGTGGGGCCCGCTTCGCCTACCCTTTAAGCGCCACTGTAGCCAAACCCGGAAGAGCAACGCCCGATCGACGCCATGACCGAAGCGCCACAGACCGTGCTGATCATCGACAGCGATGCGGCGACCCGCCGGCTCTACGAGCGCGCGCTCAGCGCCGACTTCACCGTGCTGGCGGCGGCGGACGAGCTCGATTGGCCGGCGCTCCTGGCCCGCCTGCCGCTGACGGCCGTGGCGGTCGAGCCCGGCCCGGTGGATGGTCGGGGATGGGATCTGCTCAAGGAGCTGCGTGATCGCCCGGAGACCCGGAACGTCCCGATCGTGCTGTGCACGGCGCAAGACGATCGCAGTCGCGACCAGGAGTTCGGCGTGGCGGCCCACCTGGTGAAGCCGGTCCTGCCCGCTGATCTGCTGGCCGCCATTCACCGCGTCGCCAAAGACGCTCAATCGTGAGGAGGCAACCCGCTTATGGCACAAGCGCTTTCCGCAACCTCGAGCTCCAATCGGCGATCCTGGACCCAACGCTGGTTCAACGCCGAAACGCTGACGGCCTGGGTCTTCATCCTGCCGAGCCTGATCGGCTTCGTGACCTTCTACGCGCTGCCCGCGGTCCGCGGCCTGTACTTCAGCTTCACCGACTGGGACATGCTGAAGGATCCGCAATTCATCGGCGTCGACAACTATGTGGCGATC
>WBZS01001682.1_pt2 | contig 14333 bp, 9 predicted proteins | sample 5204201 | NCBI WGS metagenome assembly WBZS01 (sample SAMN12344357, study PRJNA552823) | activated sludge metagenome | biome: Activated sludge suspended growth; feature: Nitrification reactor; material: Wastewater; isolation source: activated sludge from nitrification reactor of wastewater treatment...
TTTGCGCCTTCTGCTTCCACACGGTTCTCAGCGATCATGCGCGTCTTTGCGGCGGTCACGCTCCTCTTCGGCGGCTCGGGTGCCCGTGCCCGCGCACAGGGCGATCCACCGCCGCCGCGGCTGCCGCGCACGCTCGAGGATCCAGTGACGCCGTTGTCGCCGGCGGCCGTGGCCGACCGCACGGTGGCGACGCCCGTGCTCGACGCAGCGCAAGACGATCATGCCCGGATCGTGTATCAGTCGTTTCAAGACGGGAACTGGGAGATCTACACAAGCCTCACCGCGCCGTTCGGCGGCGGGCGCCTGACCGCGGACGGTGCCGCCGATGTCGAGCCGAAACTCAGCCCCAATATGAGCCAGGCCGTGTTCTCGTCGCGCCGCACCGGCAACTACGAGCTCTTCAGGGTCAACGTCGACGGCGGCGGCCTGCTTCAGCTCACCCAGCACCCGGCCACCGACTCGGCCGGCGCCTGGTCGCCCGACGGCCGGCGGATCGCGTTCCAGAGCAATCGCAACGGCAACTACGACGTCTTCGTCATGAACGCCGACGGCAGCGGGCTGACCGCGCTGACGTCGAACCCCGACTACGACGGCGAACCCACATGGTCGCCCGACGGGACCCGGATCGCCTACATCTCGAAACACTCGACCGGCACGATCGATTACTACCTGTACGCGATGAACGCCGACGGCAGCGGTCAGCATCTGCTGGCGCCGGTGCCGTACAGCAGCCGGCCGGCCTGGTCGCACAGCGGCAGCCTGATCCTGTTCGACGGCCTGAGCGGTTCGGGCTGGCAGCGCCTTTACCGGTACAACCTCGCCACCGGGCAGGCCGACGAGCTGGCCTACCTGAGCAATCAACCCAACATCGATGTGCTCTCGGGCGCCTGGGGCATCAACGACACGGTCTACTTCACCCGCGTGAACTACGTGCAGTACAACGGTCAGTGGTACATCAACACCATGGACCTGCTCTCCGTCGACGGCCCGACGGGCGTGATGTCGGCGCTGCCGCTTGGCGATCGGGCCGCGTTTCCGAGCTGGGCCAACCCCGATCACGTCGCGCCGATGTCGCTGGTGCTGCCGGGCGGCGAGGTGCAGGTGCGCGCGAACGTCGCGACGGCGCTGGGCGGCGTCGGGTTGGACTCCGGGATCGCGGGGTTCGGCGGGATGGATGTGCAGGTGCGCGTCAACGGAGCCTTCTGGATCAACCTGAGCGCGTGCACGGCTCACACCGGCGGGGTCGTCGGGTGTCAGTACTCCCCGTATGAAGGCTCCCGGTTCGAGTATCGGGTTCGCAGCCGCGATGCTTTTGGCAACCTAGAGCCCTGGCCCGTCGACCCGCAGCAGTTCGGCGTTCTGAACGTCTATGGCCGGATGGTCACGGGCAGCGTGACCGACCTGCGCGGGCTGCCGCTTGCGGCGGTGCCGGTCACGGGCATCCCGGCTTACGAGCCCAGCCTGGCCTCGAACGGCGCGGGCGCCTGGGTCGCTCATCAGACCGGCTCCGGGCTCGACTACACGCTGACCGCCGGTCTGCCGGGATCGGTGGTGTCGATCCCGGCGGGCAACCTCCAGCAGAACGGGGTCGACCGGCTGGCCTCGATCGTCCTGCCGCCGACCGACAACGTGATCGCCAACCCCGGCTTCACGACCCCTGCCAGCGGGTGGCTGCCGCTGCCGGCGACGTCGCTGAGTTGGCTCAGCGCCGTCGCGGTCGGCGCCGACTCGCCCGTGATGCGTCTGAACACAAGCGCCGCGACCCGGCTTCTGGCCGGACAGGCGGTGGCCGCAGGCAGTGTCATCTCGGGCACGGCCACGGTGCTGGCCTACGTGACCGCGACCGGCAACCAGCTGGCGATCTGCCCGAACAACACCGACTGCGTGTCCGAGCCCGTGTCCGGCAGTCAGACCATCGACCTGGCGCGGCGCGCCGACGGCACGCTGGCCGTGATCGTCCGCGATGTGGGCGCGAGCACGCGCTCGTTCCTTGTGCGCAGTCCGCAAGGTGTCTGGTCGGCGCCGCAGCCCTTCCCGTATCTCGGGACGGGAGCCAGCCACCGGTTGTTGGCCGACAGCGCCAGCGTCTGGCATTACGTCTGGGCCGAAGGCGACGGCATGATGCACGTGGCCTATCTGCAGAACGACGGCACCTGGAGCGGGGCGCAGCAGGCCGGTGCGATGCCGCTTGGCGCCGATTCCGTCTTCGACGGCGACGACGTCCTGCACATCGTCGGTTGTCCATCGAGCGGCGTGATCGAAGTGACGTGGTCGGAAGCGAACGGGATGTCACAGCCGACGACGGTGTCGACCGAGACCTGCACGGGCGGTCACCAGGGCACGACCATCGACGACGCCGGCCGGATCGATACCGTCTGGGTGGACCAGGGCGTGGCCCGCTTCAGCCGGCGGTTGGGCGCTGGCGCGTGGGGACCGGCCCACGCCGCTGCCGGGCTGCCGTTGCTTGTCGCGCGCGCCGTCGGCGGCCCTGACGGGCGTGCCCTGCTTGTAGTGCAGGTGAACGGCGACACCCGTCTCGTGCAGACCTCGGCCGACGGCACGGCCTGGGAGACCCTCACGGGTCAGTTGCCGTTGTTGCCGGTCCTTCCGGGGCGGACCCTGCTGGCCTTCAACGCCGCGACCCGATCCGCGATTGTGTCCGAAGTCGTCGACCCGTACACCGGCTATGCGCGCCAGATCTCGAGCCTCGACTTCGCCCACGCGAGCGACACAGGCGCGTACCAGGTCGTCAGCATCCCGGGCACGGCGCATCGGCCGGTGCTCTCGGCGCAGTACCGGTTCGTCGACGGCACGGCCGGCGACGCACTGACTCTCTCGATCCAGGGGGCCACCGACCCGGCGCCGGTCAGCCTGCCGCTTTCGACCTTCCCGACGTGGCAACACAGCTGGCTCGACGTCTCGGCGTGGGCCGGCCAGACCGTTACCGTCACGATCCAGCTGACGCAGGACGGCGTCGGCTTCACGCCCGTGGTCGACTTCAATGAAGTCGACCTGGGCTCGTGGTTGACGCCGGTTGTTTACGATGTGGCGCCGGTGCGGATCCCGGCCGTGGGCGCCACGCTCGTGATCACGGGCGACAACTTCCTCGCGACGTCGACCGTCCTGATCGGTGATCGGGCAGCCGCGACGACCGTGATCGACGCCCAGCACCTGAGCATCGTCGTGCCGGGCGATGCGCCGTTGGGTATTCAGCCGGTCGTGGTGACCAACGCGGGCGGTTGGGCCACTGTCGCGCCGCAGCCGGTGCAACTCGGGGCCTCGATCGTGCGGCTGCCGGCTGTGATGCGCTGGTCGCCGCCCGGATGGCCGTAAGCGATGCCTGGTCGTCTGGGCCGACGCGGTCGAGCGGGCTGCGTCAGCGCTGAGCGCGCGAGGTCTGATCGCCGGGACCATCCGCGCCATGACGTGTTTCAACAGTTCGCACGGTCGCGCGTCGCCGGGCCGGGCGTCGCTTTGTCACGCCCGGGCGCTGACAAAGCGCAGCGCGCTATCTCAGCATGGGCGTGCTGCCGCTGCTGCTGGTCTTCTTCGTCAACGTCGGCATGAAGCTGTACGAGCTGGTCGCGCAGGGACAGTAACGGGGCGGCGTGATCGTTTGCCTTGCCGACGGCGCGTCGGGGTGCTAGAGTCGCAGATGCGTTTGGGGGCCTTATATTTCGCCTCGGACCCGAGGGGCTATGCAACAACCTGTGTGCGGTCAGCGTTCCTGTGGACGTGTCGTGGCACGTGCCTGTCTGGCCATCGGTGTGCTGGCGGCGGGCATCGCCACACCGGGCCGTGCCTGGGCGCAGGGGCACCTGCCCCCGTCGCGCGCGCCGCGAGACGGCAGCGTCGTGACGGCCGGGCTGCCGCCGGTCGGCGCGTCGTCGAGTGAGACGCCGGCCGAGGCCGGGCTCGAGGACGCGCAATCGATGGCCGGGCGCGTGGCCTTTCAGTCGTATCGCAACGGCAACTGGGAGATCTACTTCGCCAACGACCTGCTGTCGGGCGCGAATCGGGTCACCAACCACCCGGCCATCGACGCCGAACCGCACCTGAGCCCCGATGTCAGCCGGATCTCGTTCTCGAGCACCCGCGCCGGCAACTACGACGTCTATACGGTCGGCGTGGACGGCACCGGTCTGCGCCAGCTCACCACCGATCCGGCCATCGACAGCGGCGGCAACTGGTCGCCCGACGGCCAACGCCTGACCTTCCAAAGCCGCCGCTCCGGCAACTCCGACATCTGGGTGATGAACGCCGACGGCACAGGCCAGACCGCGCTGACCGTCAACGCCGACTACGATGGCGAGCCGGCCTGGTCGCCTGACGGCACCCAGATCGTGTTCATCTCGCGCCGCAGCGCGGGCGCGTCCGATTACTTCCTCTATGTGATGAACGCCGACGGAAGCAACCCGCATCTGGTCGCCGGTCTGCCGTACAGCAGTCGCCCGACCTGGTCGCCCAACGGCCGCTACATCCTCTTCGACGCTGGCGACGCGCAGGGCTGGCAGCGCGGCCAGGTGCTCGATCTGACCACGGGCGCGCTCACGGCCATTTGGTCCAGCGATTCCGAGACCGACTACTACGCCGGCACCTGGGCCGTCGACGACACGTTCTACCTCACCCGCGCTCACTACGTCTGGTACAACACCGGCTGGGCGCTCGAGGCCGTCACCCCGCATTACTACCAGCTCAGTAACCCGGAGATCAACCTGGTCATCGGCGGCGCCGCCGACGGGTTCCCGTCCTGGCGCAGCGCCGACCGCGTGCCGCCGGTGAGCTTCGGCGCGACGGTCGTGAGCGCCTATCAACCCGCGAACGCGCATCGGATCTACGCGTACGCCGAAGACGCCGCCACGGCGATCGGGCGCTATGAGATCCAGTACCGCGACGTGCCGGCCGGCAGCTGGACGGCGGTCACATCCGGCGGCTGCTCGGCGATGGCCAACGCCACTGCCAACTGCACCAGCTGGGCGAACACGCCTGTGATGGACTTTCGGGTGCGCGCGATCGACGTCATGGGCAACGCCGAGGCCTGGCCCGAAGATCCCGCGCGGTGGACCCGGATCTACACCTATGCCCTGCAGGTCGGCGGCACGGTGCGCGACGCCGCGGGCGTCGGACTCCCGGGCGTGACCGTTCAGGTGCCCAACAGCCTCGAAGGCCCGCAGGTCACCGACGGCGAGGGCCGCTACGCCTTTCACCTGACGACGACCGACCCCTTCACCGTGACCGCGACACTGGCCGGCGACAGCGCGACGCGCGCTGCGCGGGATCGCGATCGCGACGCAACCGGCAACGTCACCCTCGACTTCACGCTCAAGCCCGCCGCGAACGCCCTCGTCAACGGCGGTTTCGAGGGCGGCTTCACCGGCTGGACCTGGTCGGGGCCGTTCGGGCCCGCGATCACGATCCACGACTCGCTCGACGGCGCTCAGGCCCTGGTACTCGGCGGCACCGACTATCCCGGGGCCGGCGCGCTGCCGCCGGCCGAGCGTCTCGCGGGGCAGGGCCCCGAGGCGAGCGCCGACGACGTCTACCGCGACCTCGTCACCCAGACCGTGACGCTCCCGCCGGGCCAGCCGATGCTGTCGTTCGGGTACCGGTCGTGGGCGCCGATGGGTTCGCGACCGTTGCTTGTGCGGGTGCTCGACACCGACGGCCAGACAGCCCTGACCGAGCTGCTCGCGCCACTTGTGTTCGTCTGGACGTGGGTTTCAATCGACCTGACACCCTGGGCCGGCCGGGCCGTGACGCTGTTGTTCGAACGCGATGCAGACATCCCCAACGGCCAGTTCTCGATCCCGCCGTCCGAGTTCGCCATCGACGACGTGACGATCGGCGCCGTGACCACGCCGCGCATCACGGCGCTCGCGCCGCAGTCCGTGCCGACGTCGACGGGAACAGTCACCGTCACGGGCTCGGGCTTCACGCCGACCACCGTGGTGACCATCGACGGCAGCCCGGTCGGCGCGACCTTCATCGATGCGCAGACGCTGACCGTGGCCCTGCCGGCCGGCCTGAGCTCGGGCCGTCACGCCGTCGTTGCTACCGACGCGGGCGGGTTCGCGAGCCTGGCCCCACGCGCGCTGGTCGTCGGCCACAGCCTGTATCTGCCGGCGGTCACCCGCTACATGCCCGGAGACACCGCATCGGCTCCGTAGACGCCGCGATCCGCGGTCTTCCTGTGAGCCCAGGTGATCGATGTGTCGCCGTCAGCGCCGCCGACGTGAGGCGCTGATGCCGGACCGCTGAACGACGTCGCGGGCAGAGGGTCGCGCACATCGCTCGGCCTGCGGCTCTGTGATACAACCATCGCATCTTCAACCGTTCAGGAGATGCGACCATGACCCGCGCGCCCGACTCGCCGCCCATCGATCAACGCCTGGACCTCTACAACCCGACCCGCGCCGAGTTCATCAACGCCATGGTGCACCTTTACCGCGGCGAGCTCGGCGAGGCGACCGCCTGGCGCGGCCGGATCGACACCACCTCGCATTGGGCCGTGGTGCTCAGCGCGTCGGCGCTCAGCTTCGTGTTCAGCGATCCGGGCAGCGGCCGCCACATCCTCATCCCGATCATCAGCGTGTTCTGCACTTTCTTGCTGCTGATGGAGGCCCGCCGCTATCGCTTCTTCGACATCTGGCGCTCGCGCGCGCGCCTGATCGAGATGAACTTCTACCGCCCGCTGCTCGAGGGCACCCAGCCGCCCCTGCCGAATTGGGCCGATCGACTGGCGCACGACCTCGAGTGGCCGCGCTTTCACCTGCCGTGGTGGGAGGCGGCCGGCCGACGGCTGCGTCGCAACTATGGCGGCATCTACAGCGTGCTGCTGGGGAGCTGGATCGTGGCGCTCATGACGCACCCGACACCGACCACGGCGCCGGCCGAGGTCGTGGCCCGCGCCGCGATCGGCCCGGTGCCGGGGTGGGCCGTCGTCGTCGCCATGGCCCTGTTCTACGCCGGCCTGATCGCGCTCGGGGCGTTCAGCTTCTGGGCCAGCCGCATGACGCAGCGGCTGCCGGCCGGGCATCCCGGGCGGATGGAGTCGTGAGGGTTATTGAACTTTGGCCTGGGAGGCGAGCCATTGGGCGCGGGTGAGCCCGGGGCCTTGCGGCGGGAGCGGTTTCGCGATGACGTAGACGCCGAGCAACCGGTCGTTCGGGTTGTCGTCGGTGAACTCGAGGGCGAGCGCGGTCACTGCAGCGGCGGTGTCGCAGGGCACGAAGTACACGCCGCCATCGGCCTCGTGGGCGTCCCACAGGTCGCGGCACTCGACCAGATAGGCGGCCCCGGCGCGCTCGGCCTCGGCGAAGCGCACGCCGCGGCGCTCCTGGTTCAACCGCACCGCCCGCTGGATGAAGTCTTCGACCGGCTCGTCGCTCAAGGCTCACCTCATGACTCGCGGCCTCGAACGGCCCGTTGCAGGTCGAGCTTTATCCCAGCATCCCCACGACCAGGTAGAGGCTGGCGACCATGGCCAGCGCCGCGCCGCCTGCGCCGAGCCACGGCAGCCAGCGCCGGTAAGGGGCGTCACCGAGTTGACCGGTGAGGGCCAGCCGCGCCGGCCAGACCTGGCCGGGCGGGCACTGCAACAGGATGCGGCGTCCGCGCCAATAGCGATGAGGGATCAGGGCGATCTGTTCGTCATCGAGCGGGGCGTCGGCGAGCGTGAAGGCTGCGGTGTGCTCGGCGCCGTTGCGCTTGAACCGCACGCGGATCTCAACCGCACTTTCGGGCCCCGGCCCGACGGCCGACTCGACGACCTCGCCGCGCACCAGGTCCCAACCCGTCGAAGAACGCGTCCGGCGGGTTTGCAGCACGGCAAAGCCTGCCAGCACCAGGCCGATCACCAACGCCAGCGTCGCACCGGTCGCGGACGTCATGGGCTCCCTCTCGGTCCTCGGCTCTGTCGCCTGTGCCGCGCGCCGACGCATTTCGAGTGACGACCGGCGGAATACGAACCGGCGTTCGACATGGCCATCAGGGCGGCCACTAGGGCCGCCCCTTACAACACCTCGCCGTGCGCCTTGCGGGCCGTGAACGCGCCGCTGCCGGGCTTGCCGTGCCAGGCGGGGCCGTCGACGAGCAACTCGCCGCGGCGATAGACCTTGACGGGCATGGCCGGGGCCTTCCAACCTTCGTAGATGTCGTAATCCGTGCGCATGTGGTGGGTGGCCGCGCTGAAGGTGTGATCGGCTTTCGGATCCCACAGCACGACGTCGGCGTCGGCGCCGACCGCCAGCGTGCCCTTCTTCGGATACAGCCCGAAGATGCGCGCCGGGTTGGTGCAGCACAGCTCGACCAGCCGGTTGAGCGAGATGCGCCCGGTCGCGACGCCGGTGGCCCAGACCATCGGCATCCGGTTCTCGACCACCGGCAGGCCGTTCGGGATCTTGCTGAAGTCCCCGGCGCCGAGCTCCTTGCCCGCGATGCGCACCGGCTGGCCCTCGTACATGATGTCGCGGGTGCCGTCCATAAAGAACGGGCAGTGGTCGGTGCTGATGTGCTGCAGGTCGTTGTCGCGGACCGCGCGCCAGAGCGCTTCCTGGTCCGAGGCGGTGCGCACCGGCGGCGAGCACACCCACTTGGCGCCGTCCGGCTGGCGCAGGTTGTCGATGCTGAAGTGGAAGTACTGGACGCAGGTCTCGCCCATCACCGGCTGGCCGGCCGCGCGCGCGGTCGCGATGGCGTTGACCGACTTCGCGCAGGTCACGTGGACGACGTATAGCGGCGCCTCGGCCATGGCCGCCATCGCCGCGGCGCGGTTGGTGGCCTCGCCCTCGGCCCAGTCGGGTCGGGTGAGCGCGTGCCACTCGGGCGTCAGGTGGCCGGCCGCGATGGCTTCCTTGACCAGGATGTCGATCACGTCGCCGTTCTCGGCGTGCACCATGGTCAGGATGCCGTGTTTGGCCGCCGTGCGCATGACGCTGAAGAACGTGGCGTCGTCGACCTGCAGTTTGTTCTTGTACGCGAGGAAGAGCTTGACCGTGGGCATGCCCTCGACCGCCAGCGCCGGGATCTCGGCCAGCACGGCGTCGTTGAGATCCGTCACGCCGACGTGGAAGCTGTAGTCGATCACGGCCTTGGCGTTCGACTTGCCGTGCCAACGTTCGACCGCCGAATGCAGGCTCTCGCCCTTGTCCTGCATGGCGAAGTCGATGCAGAAGGTGGTGCCCCCGAAGGCCGCGGCCCGGTGCCCGGTGTAGAAGTCGTCGCTCGCGACCGTGCCGCCGAAGGGCAGCGCGAAGTGCGTGTGAACGTCGATGCCGCCCGGGAGCACGTACAACCCGGTCGCGTCGACCTCCTCGGCTCCGTCCGCCGACAGGTCGCGACCAAGCGCCGCGATCACGCCGTCGACGATGAGCAGATCCGCCTGGAACGTGTCAGCCGCCGTCACCAGGGTGCCGTTCTTGATCAGGGTCTTCTTCATCTGTGCCTCCGTTGAGGTCGGTGGGTTATCAGGTAAGGGTAGAAACGAGTGCTCGCTGGAAGGGGGCTCAGCTCCACTTCCAGCGAGCACCCCGTTTCTGCCCGACTACAGATTCGATTCTAGCCGGTTTCGCCCAGCCGAGACAACGTGAATGTCCTGATGCAGCCGCACGGCGATCGCGTGCGCGATCTTGGGGCGGCAGCCTTCAAGCCCCCTCCTCAGCCCCCGGAGGGGCGAGGAGGGGGCAGGGGGTGGCTACGGAACCTGCGTGATCCGGTTCTGTGCCCCCGGTGCCACCGGCGAATTACCGACGAAGTAATTCTCCAGCGCATCGGTGTCGACGGCGCCGCCCAGGCGTTCGGTGCCGAGACGCAGGGCCGTGAAGTTGTCGCCGCCGTCCGCCAGGAAGTTGTTGACGGTGACGCGATAACTTGCGGCCGGGTCGAGCGGCACACCGTTCAGCTGGATGTTGCTGACCTTCGATCCGGTCGGCGCCGCCAGGCTCCACGAGTACGTGAAGCCGCGCGAGACCTGCAGGACGCGGATCTGGCCGACGGCCGGGTTGTCGAACTGCTGCTCGAGCACGGCCTTGATCTGCGCGCCGGTCAGCGTCATCGTCACCAGGTTGTTGCCGAAGGGCTGAACCGTGAACGACTCGCCGAAGGTGACGTTGCCGTTGCCCTCGCCGATCGGGCTGCTGGCGAAGGTCAGGTCGGCGCGGATGCCGCCCGGGTTCATGAACGCGATCACGGCCCCGCCCAGGTTCGCGGGGCTGGTCGCGTCGAGCTGCGCGTCGGCGATCACGTCGCCCAGCGAGGATTCGCCCGCGGCGTTGTTGGTGCGCGTGAGGTCGGCCGTGATCTGGCCGATGACGCGGTTGGCCAGCGGCGCCGCCACGGCGTTGTACTTGGCGATCAGGCTCGTGATGGCCGGGGCCTTGGCGACGTCGCGGGTGACGATCACGTTGCTGGCCGCCATCGACGCGAAGTCGCCGGTGCCGCGGTTGAGCGTGAACGAGACGTTGGTGACCAGGCGCCCGAACGAGGCCGCGCTGGTGACCAGCTTGTTGTTGATGTTGCAGTTGTAGGCGTTGTGCGTGTGGCCGCTCAGCACCATGTCGACGGCCGGGTCCATGCGGTTGACGATGTCGACCACCGCGCCCGAGATGCCCGTGCAAGTGTTGATCGTGCTCTCGGCCATGCCCACCGACTGCGCCGCGCCCTCGTGCAGGAGCACGACGATGGCGTTCACGCCCTGCGCCCGCAGCTCGGGCACCAGCGCGTTGACGGTGTCGGCCTCGTCACGGAACTCCAGACCGATCACGCCCGACGGCGTGACGATGGTCGGCGTGCCCTCGAGGGTCATGCCGATGAAGGCCACCTTGACGCCCGCGACACGCCGGATCTGATACGGCGTGAACAACGTGCCGCCGGCGTTCGGGCCGGTGGTCCAGAACACGTTGGCGGCCAGGAACGAGAACTGCGCGCCGGCGAAGCCGTCGCCGTCGCCGCAGCCGTCGGTCGGGTGACAGCCGCCGTTCTGCATGCGGGCCAGCTCGACGGCGCCCTCATCGAACTCGTGGTTGCCCACGGCGTTGAAGTCCAGGCCCATCAGGTTGAAGGCCTCGATGGTGGGCTCGTCGTGGAAGAGCGCCGAGAGGAGCGGGCTGGCGCCGATGATGTCGCCGGCCGAGACCACCACCGTCTTTCGCGGGTTCTGACTGCGCAGGTTCTGGATGTGCGTGGCCAGGTACTCGGCGCCGCCGGCGTTGGTCGTGCCGATGCGGCCCGACGAGCCCGCGGGCGGCTCGAGGTTGCCGTGGAAGTCGTTGATCGACAGGATGTTGCCGCCGATGGTCGGGGCCAACGCCGCGTCGACCTGGAGCAGGCCGGAGCCGACGGCGTCGCAGGCGGCGCCGTTGCAGTCACCGTCCCAGGCGACGTCGACGAAGCGGTCGAAGTCGTAGACGTTCGCTGTGCCCGCGCTCGCCAGCGGCAGCGCCGTGGTCTTGAGCGCCGACTCGACGTCGCCCTGGTCGTAGGACGGATAGGCCTGCAGCAGAAGCGCTGCCGCGGCCGAGGCCTCAGGGGCCGCCATCGAGGTCGCGCTGCTGTAGTAGAACGCGGTGCCCGCGACGCCGTCGATGTTCGGCTGCGCCCAGGGCAGGTCGCTGGCGCCGTTGGCGGTCAGGCCCGGGCCGCGCGACCACGAGCCGGGGGCGAGCAGGTCGAGCTCCTGGCCGGCAAGCGCACGGCTGCTGAAGCCGCTCACGTACACGTCGCCGGCTGCCGTCGGATCGGCCGTGTCGGCCGAGCCGGGCAGGGTGCCGCCGGGCTGCTGGAGCCACCACAGCGGGTAGGTCGGGCCGTCGCCGGGCTTGAGCCATTCACGCACCCAGCCGGCCGAACCGGCCGAGATCACGGGCGCATAGGCGCCGGGGAAGACCATGCCGGCCTCGCCCTTCTCGCCCGCCGCCGCGACCACGACCACGCCGTTGGTGATCGCGTTGTCGATCGCGGCCTGCGCCTTCGGGCCGAGCGTGCTGGCGCCCAGGCTGAGGTTGATCACCATCGGCCGCGCCCCGCCGATGGCGAGATCGGTGGCGTATTGGATGCCCGCTGCGACCGTGGCGTCGGTGCCGAGCACGATCCGCTGCGCCGGCACGCGCCCGTTCGGGCAGCGCGTCAACGCCGGCACACGCACCTCGTCGAGCACCTTGATCGGGATGATCGTGACATCCGGGGCCAGCCCGCGCACGACCAACGACGCGCCGTGGCGGTCACCGGAGCGGTTGTCGGTCGTACGGTCGTAGCGGCCGCGCGACAGGTTGCCGACCAGCGTCGCGGCGACGCCTGTGCCGTGGCTGGGCTCGGCATCGTCAAGCCACGACGTCTGGCGCACTTCGCCGTAACTGATGTCGTACCCGCATTTGTCGGCGCGGGTGCGGAAGAAGATATTCTGGGTGAAGCCGAGGCCGAGGTTGCGCGCGACCCGGGCTTCGGGGAGGGCGTCGCGCCAGTTGCGCGCAAGGCCGGTGTCGACGACGGCCACGTACACGCCGGCGCCGGTCTGCGCCACGGCTTCGACGTTGATCAGATCGGCGTCCCAGGTGGAAACGCCGCCGCTTGTGGTCCCGGGGCGGCCGTCATCGCCGCCGTTGTGGGCGAGCGCGAGACCGCTGTTGGAGGCCAGCAAACCGAGGATCAGCAAACTAGAGGACAAACGCGACCAGAGTGATTTCATGGACGACTTCCTTGGAAAAGAGGGATCCATCCGGCTGCCAGGGCCGGCTCACATCGTGGTGGGTGGGATGGTGGTTGGTGTGGGGGCGCCTCCTCCTGTGCGCGGCGACGCCCACGCGAACCGACGGCACGTCATTCCGATCAACGGTCTGGCGCGGTCGGCGCAGGGTGCGCCCGATTGGGGTGGATGGGTGCGGCCGGCATATTCACCGCCGGTCTTGGGTGCGCCTGTGCAACAGGCGTCTGGGCTGCTGCTGGAGCCGTCAGCGCTCTAGTTCGCGCACGGGGTGCGATAGCCGTGCCAGATCTCGGGGCCGGCCATCAGCTCCGGCCGGACCTTGCGCTCGACGATTCGCAGACGCGCCGTGCCGGTGTCTGGATCGCGCTCGACACACTCCAACACCAGTTCCCAGGCGCCATCGAGCATCTCGTGCCGACTCCCAAGCAAGAGGGGAGCATCGTCGATTTGAAAGACCAGAATGGTATCGCTAGGGTGCATGGTGTGGTCGGGCCTCGCCTGCGGTCAGAAATCCCCAAAGAGCGGCTGCCCCGGATGTCTGACCCATCCCAAGGATAACGCGAATCACGCTTCGGCGCGAGCCTGCAACGGCTCCCGGCGTAGGCCAAAGGTCCTGCCAGGGCGCGCTGCATTCGCCGGCCGCGGCTGCTTCGAGAAAGGCCTGCGAAAGACGGGTGGTTCGGGTTCTGGCCGCAGCGAGCAGCGTGTCGACCTGTAGCCCGGTCGTGGGTAGCAGCCCCGCGTGCAGGGCATGCAGGCGCCCGACCAGGACGTCGTCGCCGGCCGGGGTCAACCCGGGCCCCAACCCCAGCAGCTCCAGCGGCAGCGGCCCGCCCGCCGCGGCCAACACAGCCGGGGCCTCAGCCAACAGCCGGGCCTCCGCCAGCCGGCGCGCGTCCTGGTTTTGGGCCGCCAGCGCGGCGCCGTCGAGCGCTGACCAATCCGGGCGCGCCTCCCAGGGTCGGGCGTGACCAAGTTCGAAGACCCAATCGGTCGCATCGGTGGTCGGCGTTGCGGGAGGCAATACCATCCCCGGAGCAAGTTGCGCGCTCAGAGGGGTGAGCGGCACGTCGGCGGTGGTGAGGGCCAGCAGGCCTTCGGCGTCTTCAAGATAGAGCACACCGAGATGGACGCCGCGCACGCGCCGGGGTCCCGAGCGCGTGACCCAGGCCCGCGCCCGCGCCGCGATCGCGCCGATCTCGAGCCGGGCGGGGTTTGCTGCTACCATGACGCTATTCTATTCCGGCTCGTCGGGGGTCACCGACTCAAATCCGCAGGTGGACAGCTCGCCGTCCAGGCCAACCACGCCTGCGGTCGCCCCGGCGAACGCCAGGGTCAAGATTGCGCGATCGGAGTGGGCTCTCGACGAAGTCCCCGGGCCTCGGCTCTCTCCGGAGCGACATCCATCCGTCAAACTCGCCTCAACCGCAACCAACACGCGCACGGCCCCGAGATCGGTTTGGATGATCGTCCTGGGTGACTGGCGACACTCGGCTCCTACCCCCACGGGCGAGTGATCCGGTCGGTTCTGTGGCATCGTCACCCCAGGGCTAACGCATCTACAGTGCAACAGCGTGCGTTTTGCCACGAATTGAAGCAACTGTTCAGCCCTGTTGGGAAGAGGCAGGCGAAAACC